>Ga0209797_10000619_pt1 | contig 17769 bp, 14 predicted proteins | sample DOMMetBare3Fresh_2_FD_187472 | JGI IMG/M metagenome (GOLD analysis project Ga0209797, IMG submission 187472) | Wetland sediment microbial communities from St. Louis River estuary, USA, under dissolved organic matter induced mercury methylation -... | ecosystem: Environmental > Aquatic >... | reverse complement strand
CCACGGTGGCCTGCGCCTCCTCGAACGTCGAGCCGACGAGATCGGGTACCTCCCGCGGAGCCGGTCCGAGCGAGACGGCGACCGACACCGCCGTGCCCTGCACGACCTGATCACCCGCCGCCAGCGTGGGCTGGGCGCCCACGACCCACGCGATGATCTTGCCGGGCTCGACCACTTCGTCGTAGCGCTGCTCGCCGAGCTGCAGGGTCAGACCGGCCTGGGTCAACGACGCCGTGGCCTCGTCGACGGTCTGGCCGGTGACATCGGGAAGGGTCGACAGGGGGGGTCCGGCCGACACGTACAGCACGAGCCCCAGCAGGCCAACAATTGACGCCATGCCCGGCAACGCTGCCAAGAGCGCGCCGATGACGCCCCGCATCGATGGGACAAGCGAAATGAGGCGCAGTACGCGCAAGATGCGCAACGCCCGCAGGACGCTGAACGCGCCACTGGCAGGCATGAGGGCAATGCCGACAACGCCGAAGTCGAACACCCGCCAGGGATCACGAAAGAAACGGCCGCGGTAGACAAGGAACCGCACCAGCAGCTCGGCGGTGAACACGCCCAGCGCCAGGCGGTCGATCGTTGTGAGCAGGCCGCCAACATGCGCTACCGCGTACGCCGACGTTTCGAGTCCGAGCGAAACGGCGTTTACCACGATCAGGACGGTGATCGCCCGCTCGAAGGGGACACTCTCGATGAGCGCGCGTACCGACGCCATCGGCATCGACGACGTGTGGCGGGAGTCCATCGCACTCCGGACTCTACAGGCCGCCCACGCCATCGGCAAATCGGTAAAGCGGCTGGTTGTCATCGTCAAAACCGATGCCCGCCGTGCACGATGCTCGAGGAGCAGAGCAGGAACTGAGGCGTTGTCAGCCTGTGGCAGGTATAATTTCCTGTTCGCACTCGTGGTGAGTGCCTCCGAAATGTATCCAACGGGCTGCTCGGCGGCTCGTTGTGGCCACGACCGCGCCAGTTCGCGCCGTCCACTAGATGGATCAAGCACACATCAGGAACTTCTCGATCATCGCGCACATCGACCATGGCAAGTCGACGCTCGCTGACCGATTCCTCGAAACTACCGGCGCGCTGCAGGCCCGCGAGATGGAAGCGCAGGTGCTCGACGCGATGGATCTCGAGCGCGAGCGCGGCATCACGATCAAGGCGCATCCGGTCCGGCTGAACTACACCGCGAAGAACGGGCAGCAGTTCGTCCTGAACCTCATCGACACTCCGGGCCATGTCGACTTCAGTTACGAAGTCACGCGGTCGCTCGCCGCCTGCGAGGGCGCGCTGCTCCTCGTCGATGCGGCGCAGGGTGTCGAGGCGCAGACGCTCGCCAACGCGTACCTGGCGGTCGAGAACAACCTCGAGATCATTCCCGTCATCAACAAGATCGACCTGCCCAGCGCGCAGCCCGACGAGTGCAAGCGCCAGATCGAGGACATCATCGGCCTCGATAGCAGCACGGCCATCCTGGCGAGCGCGAAAGAGGGCACCGGCGTCGTGGAGATCCTCGAGGCGATCGTCGAGCGCTTTCATCCGCCGACCGGGGACCCGGACGCGCCGCTCAAAGCGCTCATCTTTGATTCCTGGTTCGATCCGTACCGCGGTGTCGTGATCGTCGTCCGGGTCATCGACGGCTCGCTTCGGACGAAGAGCAAGATCCGCCTCATGGCCACCAAACAGGACTTCGAGGTGGATGGGCTGGGCGTCTTCTCGCCCAAGGCGATACCGGTCGAGTCGCTCGGGGTCGGCGAGGTGGGTTTCATCATCGCCAACATCAAGGTCGTCGCCGACGCCAAGATTGGCGATACGGTCACTGAAACGGCGCGCCAGACGACGGAGCCGTTTCCGGGGTTCAAGGAACTGAAGCCGATGGTCTTCGCCGGGCTGTATCCGGTGGAGGCCCATCAGTATGCCGAGCTGCGCGAGGCGCTCGAAAAGCTGCGGCTGAACGACGCCTCGTTCTTCTACGAACCGGAAACGTCGGCGGCACTCGGCTTCGGCTTTCGGTGCGGCTTTCTTGGCCTGCTGCACATGGAGATCGTGCAGGAGCGGCTCGAGCGCGAGTACGACATGGACCTGGTGACCACGGCCCCAGGCGTGTTGTACCGGGTGACCACGACCGACGGCGAGGTGCAGGAGATCGACAGCCCGGCGAAGCTGCCCGACGCCGGTCGCATCGCGAAGCTCGAGGAACCCGTGATTACCGCGATGATCCTCACGCCGTCGGGGCACGTCGGGCCGATCCTGCAGCTCTGCCAGGACAAGCGGGGGGTGCAGAAGAAGCTCGAGTACCTCAAGTCGGACCGCGTCCTCATCACGTACGAGATGCCGTTCAACGAGGTGGTGATGGACTTCTACGACCGCCTCAAGACGATCTCGCGCGGCTACGCGTCGCTCGACTACCACGTCACCGGCTATTGGGAATCACCGCTCGTCAAAATGGACATCCTGGTCAACGGCGAGCCCGTCGACGCGCTGTCGATGATCGTTCACCGCGACGCGGCCTACGAACGGGGGCGCGCGCTGGCGGCGAAGATGCGCGAGCTGATTCCCCGCCAGATGTTCGAGATCGCCATCCAGGCGTCGATCGGGAATCGTGTCATCGCGCGCGAATCTGTGAAGGCGCTCCGTAAGAACGTGCTCGCGAAGTGTTACGGTGGTGATATTTCTCGCAAGCGCAAGTTGCTCGAGAAGCAGAAGGAAGGGAAGAAGCGGATGAAACGCGTGGGTCGGGTGGAGATTCCGCAGGAGGCCTTCCTGGCGGTCTTGAAGCTCGGTACCGAGTAGGACCAGAATTCCAAAGCCCAAAGCCAAGAGTCAAGAGTTACGATGGCCACACCGAAGCCAGTAGCGATCGAGTACCGGAAATCGACAGCGAGGGAGTACTTCGAGTCGATCTGCGTTGCTGTCATTCTCGCGCTCTTCGTGCGGACCTTCGTCGTGCAGGCCTTCAAGATCCCGACCGGGTCGATGGAGAACAACCTGCTCATCGGCGACCATCTGCTGGTCAACAAGTTCGCCTACGCGCCCACGCTGACGCGTGTGGAGAGGGCGGTGCTGCCCATCGACACGATTCGTCGCGGAGACATCCTCGTCTTCAAGTACCCCGAGGACCCGGAGCGCGATTTCATCAAGCGTGTCATCGCGCTCCCGGGTGAAACCATCGAGCTCAAGAAGAAGCGGGTCTACATCAACGGCACGCGGCTGGATGAGCCCTACGTGCGCTACCTCTCGCCGCCCGACGAGGAGGACGGAGACCAGTTCGACGTGCGCGTGCAATATGGACCGGTCACGGTTCCGGCGGGCCACCTGTTCATGATGGGCGACAACCGCGACAACTCGCAGGACAGCCGGTACTGGGGGTTCCTGCCGCAGGAGTACGTCAAAGGGAAGGCGCTGTTCATCTATTTCTCGTTCGGCGAGGGCGGGCTGACGGACCTCGTGTCGGGCGTCCGCTGGGGTAGAATCTTCCACCAAATCCACTGATCCACCGATGAAGACCATCATCAAACTGGTGATCGCCGTGGCGCTGATGAATGCCGTGGTGCGCACCGGGATGGTCGCGCTGGGCTACTACCAGCTGAAGGACGCGGCGCAGCAGGAGGTCACCTGGGGCGGCAACGTGCCCCCCAAGGAGCTGGCCAGCCATGTGCTCGACAAGGCGGCTGAGCTGGGGGTACCGCTCGAGCCTGGGGGGATTGACGTCCGCCGGAGCAAGGACGTGACGGTGATCGAGGCCTTCTACACGCAGCCGATCGAGTTGGTCCCAGCCTTTGTCTATCCGGTCATCTATCCAGCGGAGCTGTCGTTCACCGTTCAGGCGCGAACGATGGCTGGGCTCAAGTAGCTGCCTCGAGCACACCATGAACAAGACCGTCTCCGTCGCTCTCTGGATAGCCGTCGCGGTGCTGGGGGCGGCGGGCTTTGGCGCCATAGCCCTGTCACGGGGCGAAACGATCAGCGCCGGATGGCTGGTTGTCGCCGGTATCTGCACCTACACGGTGGCGTACCGGTTCTACTCGCGCTATCTCGCCTACACCGTGTTCGGCCTCGACGACCGGCGGGCGACGCCGGCCGAACGGTTGAACAACGGGCGCGACTTCGTACCCACGAACAAATGGGTCGCGGCGGGACATCACTTCTCGGCTATCTCAGGCGCGGGCCCGCTGGTGGGGCCGACGTTGGCGGCGCAGTTTGGATTCCTGCCAGGGACGCTCTGGCTGATCATCGGCGTCGTGCTCGGTGGCGCGGTGCAGGACATGATCGTGCTCTGCGCATCGATCCGGCGGGACGGCAAGTCGCTCGGACAGATGGCCAAGGAAGAGATCAACCCGGTGGCCGGCATCGCGGCCATGGTCGCGGTCTTCGCGATCATGATCATCCTGCTTGCCGTGCTGGCGCTCGTCGTGGTCAACGCGCTGCGCGACAGCCCGTGGGGGCTCTTCACAATCGCGGCGACAATCCCGATCGCCCTCCTGATGGGCGTCTGGATGAACAACATCCGCCCGGGCAAGGTCGCTGAAGCGACCACCATGGGGGTCGTGCTGTTGATGGCGGCGCTGCTCGGCGGGCAGTGGGTTGCGGCGCATCCGGTCTGGGCGGCGGCTTTCACCTGGTCGGGCACGCAGCTCGCGTGGACGGTGATGGTCTACGGGTTCGTCGCCTCGGTGCTGCCGGTGTGGCTGCTGCTCTCGCCGAGGGACTACCTCTCGGCGTTCCTGAAGATCGGCACGATCCTCGTGCTCGGCGTCGCGATTGTCCTGCTCATGCCGCCGCTCAAGATGCCGGCCGTGACGCAGTTCATCGACGGCACGGGCCCGGTGTTCGCCGGAAAGCTCTTCCCGTTTGCCTTCATCACGATCGCCTGCGGAGCCATCTCTGGCTTCCACGCGCTCATCTCCAGCGGCACCACACCCAAGATGGTGAGCCGCGAGAGCCATGCCCGGCTCATCGGCTACGGCTCGATGCTCACCGAGTCGATGGTCGGTCTGATGGCCATGATCGCGGCGGCCACGCTGGATCCGGGTGTGTATTTCGCCATGAACGTCGGTCCGGCCGTGCTGGGTACGACGGCCGAGAGCGCGGCGCAGGCGATCGCGCAGTGGGGGTTCGTGCTCCGTCCGGAGCAGATGACGGAGTTAGCCCGGCAGATGGGCGAGGCCACGCTCCTGTCCCGAACCGGCGGTGCGCCGAGTCTGGCAGTGGGCATGGCAGGGATACTCGGCGGAGTCTTCACCGGCAGCGGGCTGGCGCTCTGGTATCACTTTGCCATCCTGTTCGAAGCGGTCTTCATCCTGACCACGATCGACGCCGGCACGCGCGTGGGCCGGTTCATGCTGCAGGAACTGCTCGGCTACGTGTACGCCCCGTTGGGTCGGTACTCCTGGTACCCCAGCATCATCGCGTCCTCGGCCCTGGTCGTCTTGGCGTGGGGGTACTTCCTCTATCAGGGCGTCGTCGACCCGCTCGGCGGCATCAACTCGCTGTGGCCGCTCTTCGGGATCGCCAACCAGTTGCTGGCCGCTGTCGCGCTCTGCGTGGCGACCACCGTCCTGGTGAAGATGGGACGGCTGCGCCATGCCTGGGTCACGTTCGTGCCGCTGCTATGGCTTGCAGCCGCCACGCTGACCGCAGGCTATCAGAAGGTGTTCTCGCCACTGCCCGCGCTGGGCTTCCTCGCGCATGCCCAGACTCTGGTGGGGTCGAGCAATCCCAACGCCGCGCGGATGATCTTCAACGACCGCGTCGACGCGGCACTCGCCCTGTTCTTCATGGTCGTCGTGTTAGTGGTGATTGCCGCCTCGGCCCGGGAATGGTGGCTCGTGGCGTCAAAGCGACAGGCGCCCCGCGTGCACGAGGCGCCCTATGTGGAGTCGCAGCTGGATACCGTCTCAGCCTAGAGCCCAGAGCCCAAAGCCCTCCTACGCGCTCTGCGCCATCTGCGGCCGGAGCGGCAGCACATTGTTCTCGTGCCCCCTCCGTTCCCGGTCGCGCATGAATTCCAATGTGCTCTGCAATACGGAGATCGTGGCTTCGACGCCTGCCTCGGCTTCCCGACGTTTCATCCAGAGGCCGTTGATGTCCTGATGGATTGCCTCCAGCTTCGCCTGAGCCGCCTGCACCAACCCTTCGGCCTCGGCCTCGGCTTCACGGATGACCTGCTTGGACTCCTTGACGGCGTTCTCCTTCATGTCGTCGGCGATCTTCTGGGCGCTGATGAGCGTGGCTTTCAGACTCCCTTCCAGTTCGCGGAACTGCTGGAGCGACGCCTCCAGACGGACGATCTCCTGGCGCAGCCGGTCGTTTTCCCGAAGGGCCAGCTCGTACTCGCCAGCCGCCTCGATGAGAAACGAGGTGACCTCGTTTCGGTCGAATCCTCGGATGGCGGTGCCGAACTCACGCTGCCGCATGTCGATCGGGGTGACGCTCAGATGACGGTCCACGCTCGATAGACGCGTCGTGGACTCGTCGTTGTGTTTCACGGTTTCGTCGTTAAACATGTCGGCTCCCAAAGATTGCCGTGCCTACCCGCACCATCGTGGCGCCTTCCTGGATGGCTACCTCGAAGTCGCCGCTCATGCCCATCGACAGCTCGCGAAGCATGGAACGTGGAACCCCGGTCGCCAACCAGCTCTCCCGCAAGTCGTGCATCTGCCTGAACCAGACCCGCGCATCCTCAGGCGTCGGCGCGAGAGGAGGAATCGCCATCAGTCCGACCACCCGTGCCGCCCGCAGCCGGTCCGCGGCCTCGAGCAGCCGTGGCACCTCTGCCGGCGGCGCCCCGAACTTCGTCACCTCCCCGGCGAGGTCCAGCTGGATGAGGAGTTCAGGCGCCGTACCCGCCTCGGCCGCTGAGGCATCGAGTCTCTCGAGCAACTCGACGCTGTCGACTGACTGAATCACGGCGAACGAGGCCCCGGCCCTTCGAGCTTTGTTCGTCTGGAGATGGCCCAGCAGGTGCCACCTGATGAGAAAGTCGGTCGATCCCTGGATTTTCTGTAGGGCCTCCTGGACCCGGTTCTCCCCGAACTCCTGCTGGCCGGCCGCATGGGCTTCCAGGATCTGGGCGAGGGGGACGGTCTTGGAGACGGCGATGAGCCGGATGGAGAGAGGGTCCCGTCCGACCGACCGGGCCGCGGCGGCGATGCGCGCGCGGACCTCGGTCAGCCGGTCGGCGATCACGGACTTACTTGGGCAGCTGCTGAAGGAACGTCTTGACCTCGGCGGCCTTCGGGCCGTTCGCGTCCGCCTTGAGATAGCCCTCGAAGGCCTCGCGGGCCTGCGGAATCTGCCCGAGGTTCAGATTCGCCATGCCGAGCTGGTAATGAGCCATGGCCATGCTGGGGTCAGCCTTGACGGCTGCTTCGAACTGGGTCTTCGCATCCGCGTACTTGCCCGCGTTCCACAGGATGACACCCTGATTGTAGAGCCCCTCTGCGCCACCGCCAGCGCCACCGGCGCCGCCCGACAGTTCAGAGGCCTTGGCGCTCGCCTGCTGCGCCAGGTCGAATTTCTTCTGCGCGTTGTAGACGTTGGCCAGCCCCGTATATGCGTCACCCGAACTCGGCGCCAGCTCGATGGCCTTCTGGAACGAGGCCTCAGCCTGGGCGTACTGCTGCTTCTTCGAGTACGCGACACCCAGGTTGTAGTGGCAATCACTGCAGCCCGGCTGCTTGGCGAGGATCTCGTTGAACTTCTGGATCGCCTCGTCGTCGCGTCCGGCGCGCATGGCGTCGACGGCGCCCTGCGCGAGCGCCTGCATTTCCTGCTGGGCCTTCACCTGCTCGGCCGTCATGCCGCTCGTTGGTGACAGCTGGAACGACAGCTCGACCGGCGTACCCTGCGACACGGTCGCCGGCTGCACGGCCTTGAGCTTGTCCTTCGTCACCGTGACGTTGTAGCGCCCCGATGCCAGACCGACCTGCAGGAACTCCCCGTTCTTGTTGGTCTTGGTCTCAGCCTTACGGTTGGCTTCGGTCGCCTCGATGTTGACCGTCGCGCCTTCGACTGGCTTGCCCGCCGCATCGACGACTTTGCCTCGGATGACGCTTTGCGCCGCCACCGGGGCAGTGACCGCGAGCACGACGGCAAGCGCCAGTACTGCGCGGAACAGGTTGGTCCGCATGAAATCCTCCAGAAAGATGAACTGGCTCGATCTTACCCCGTCGTCGCCCGTGCGCGCGGCCGAGATTTAAATGCCAGCGTACTCGTAGTTTATACGAAGAAACGCTCGACGGCGTCGATGTCCGAGGTCACCGGCGCCGGTGGGAGCGACGCCAGGAATCGCTGCCCATAACCCATCGTCCTCAGGCGCGGATCCAGGACGGCCAGCACGCCGCGGTCGGTTCGATGTCGGATCAGCCGCCCGAGCCCCTGCTGCAGGGCCAGAATGGCCAGCGGAATCTGGTAGTCCGCGAAGGCGTTGCCGCCCGCAGCGTTGATCGCGTCGATGCGGGCGGCTACGACCGGGTCGCCAGGGGATGCGAACGGGAGCTTGTCCACGATGACGCAGCTCAGGGCGTCGCCCACGACATCGACCCCCTGCCAGAAGCTGGACGTGGCGAGCAGCACGGCGTGGGGGGTGGTCCGAAACCGTTCGATCAGCTCGGTCCGGGGCGCGGTGCCTTGCACCAGGATCGGGTACGGCAACGACATTTCGACCACGCGCTGGACCGTGCGCAGGACGGCGTAGCTCGTGAAGAGCACGAAGGCCCGCCCGCGCGAGCGCTTGACGATTTCAGTCACTTCGCGCGCGGCGGCCTCCGCGAATGCCGGTGCCTTGGGTGAAGGCAGACGACGCGGCAGGTACAACAGCGCCTGTATGGCGTAATCGAATTCCGAGGCTACCGACAGCTCCTCGGCGTCGCGGATGCCGAGCCGCCCCCTGACGTAGGCGAACGACTCGTCAACGGCGAGCGTGGCCGAGGTCAGGACGGTCGTGCGCATGCGCTCGAACAGGAGCTCTCGGATGACGCGCGACACGTCGATGGGCGCCGCACGAAGCGCGAGTCGCGAGGCGTCCCGACCGCGAGTTTCGAGGTAGTAGACGAAGTCAGGATCGCTGGCGCGCACCAGGAATCGCAGATCGTCCCGGATACCCTCGGCCCGCCGCTGGAGCGCGGACCAACTCTCGTCCCCTCCCGATGGCCCAGCCGCGCGCGCGAGCTGCTCGTTCGGTTCCGGAACCGCGGCAGCTGGCGTCGAGGTCGCAATGGCGGCGAGACCATCGAGCGCGCCGGCCAGCGCCGCCCCGTCTTCGACGTGATCCTCGAGGCTCTCGGCGGTGTACCGCGCCCGTCCCTCTGACGATCCTCCGTCCCCTCGCGCCGCGCGAGCCATCGCGAGGCCGCCAAAGAACAGTCGAGCCTGATCCGCGACGCGCGCGAGCGCTTCGGTGACCTCGGCCGCTTGCCGAGGGGCCAGCGCCTGGGTGCCGGTATGGGCCGCGGACAGGAGTCGATGACCGTCCCGCACGAGATCGTCGATGCGGTAGGTGCTCAGCGACCGGCCGAAGTACTGCGTCGCCACGTCCTCGAGTTGGTGCGCCTCGTCCACCACCAGCGTCGGGCAGAACGGAATGACCTCGCCGTAGGCGCCGTCACGGACCGCCGCATCCGCGCACAACAGATGATGGTTGACGATCACGACGTCCGACTCAGCGGCACGCTGCCGCATCCGCGTGACGAAGCAGTCGCTATATCGGGGGCAGTCGGTCCCGAGGCAGGTATCGGCTTCCGCGGACACCTGACCCCAGAACGCCATGTCCTCGGGCAGGTCACGCAGCTCCGCGCGATCGCCGGTATCCGTCTTCGCCAGCCACGCGCTGACGATCGGCAGCAGCACGCGGTCGCCCGTGTCGATGAGCCGGCTCGTGCCGGGCAGGGTGCCGGCGACGGTGTCGCGATAGGTCTCCCAACGGTGCAGACAGAGATAGTTCGAGCGCCCTTTCATCAAGGTTGCGGTGAACGGGACGCCGAGCGCGTCCTGCAGCACGGGAAGATCCTTGAAGTAGATCTGTTCCTGGAGGTTCTTCGTTCCCGTCGAGACGAGCAGCCGCTGGCCGCTGAGGATCGCCGGGATCAGGTACGCGAGTGTCTTGCCCGTGCCTGTTCCCGCTTCGGCGAGCAGTGTCCCGCCCTCTTCGATGACCGACGCCACGGCCTCGGCCATACGGCGCTGACCGTCGCGGGGCTCGTAGCCCTTGAGTGTGCGCGCGAGCGGACCGCCCTTCGAGAAGGCCTCTCGTACGGCGTGTACGAGCGAGTCGCCCCCAGGGGCGGTCGAGTCGTTCAGGACGGGCGAGTCGGGCGGATCGTTCGCGGGCGGCGAATCGTCCGACGGGCCCGCGCGTCCCGAATCGCTCATGCCTTGTCGGGATACAGCGGGAATTGCCGACAGAGTCGCTCGACTTCACCGCGGACGACGCCGAGCGAGCGGTCGTCGTCTGGCGCGGCGAGCACGCGCGCGATGAGGTCGCCGACGATGTCCATTTCGGGCTCACGCATGCCGCGGGTCGTGATCGCGGGGGTGCCGATCCGGATCCCGCTGGCCACCATGGGTGGGTTCTGGTCGAACGGGATGGCGTTCTTGTTGACCGTGATGCCGGCCTTCCCGAGCGCGGCTTCGGCCACCTTGCCCGTGAGGCCCTTGGAGAACACGTCGACGAGCATGAGGTGGTTGTCGGTGCCGCCACTCACGAGGCGGAAGCCGTGGCCGCTGATCGACGCCGCCAGGCGCCGCGCGTTGGCCACGATCTGGCGCTGATACTCCGCGAATGCCGGCTCGGCGGCCTCCTTGAAGCACACGGCCTTCGCCGCGATGATGTGCATCAGCGGTCCGCCCTGCACGCCAGGAAAGAGCGCCCGGTCGATCTCTTTGGCGTACTGCTCGCGGCAGAGCACGAGTCCCGCGCGTGGGCCTCGCAGCGTCTTGTGTGTCGTGGACGTGACGACATCGGCATGCGGGACGGGGCTGGGGTGGACGCCTCCGGCGACGAGGCCCGCGATGTGCGCCATGTCGACCATCATCGGCGCGCCCACCGATCGCGCCACGCCGGCTATGCGCTCGAAGTCGATGACCCGTGGATAGGCGCTGGCGCCGACGATGATCATCTTCGGCTTGCGCTCGTGCGCCAGCCGCTCGAGTTCCTCGTAGTCGATACGCTCGTCCTCCTTGCGGACGCCGTACGGCACGATCGTGTAGAGCTTGCCGGAGAAGTTGAGTGGGTGGCCGTGCGTGAGGTGGCCGCCATGGGCGAGGTTCATGCCGAGCACCGTGTCGCCGGGCTTGAGGAGCGCCAGGTACACCGTCATGTTGGCCTGCGCACCGGAGTGGGGCTGCACGTTCGCGTGCTCGGCGCCGAAGAGCGACTTTGCGCGGGCAATGGCCAGCGATTCCGCGACGTCGACGAACTCGCAGCCACCGTAGTACCGCTTGCCCGGGTACCCTTCGGCGTACTTGTTCGTCATCACCGAACCGGCCGCTTCCAGAATGGCGGCGCTCACGAAATTCTCGGACGCGATGAGCTCGAGACCGTCGGCCTGACGATGGGCTTCGTTGCGAATAGCGTTCGCGATCTCAGGGTCGGCGTCGGCGAGCGATCGCAGCATGGGTGACAGCGCGGCGTTGGGCATAGGCCGGAAATTGTACTATCAATGCGCATGCCACCCTTGGTCGTCGTCTCAGCGCGCGGAGAGCAGCGGATCCACAGCGGCCACCCGTGGATCTATCGCGCCGATGTGATGGAGGTCGCGGCCGAGGGCGGGGACCTCGTGGAAGTCGTCGGGCCGCGGCGCCGCACGCTCGGACACGCGCTCTTCAGCGACCGTTCGCAGATCACCCTGCGGATGCTGACGCACGGTGAATCCGGCGCGGGACCGGACGTCATTCGCACGCGACTGGCTCGTGCCCTGGCGTTTCGACAGGTATTGGGCATCGACGCGGACGCGTATCGCCTGGTGCACGGCGAAGGCGATCTCCTGCCGTCGCTCATCGTGGACCGGTATGGCGACTATCTCGTGGTCCAGGCGCTGTCCCAAGGCATGGATCGCCTGCTTCCCGACATCGTGACCATGCTGGTCGAGCTCGTCGGGCCGCGCGGCATTCTGGCCAGAAACGATCCCAAGGTGCGGACGCTCGAGGGCCTCGAACAGGTCGTCGACGTGCTGCACGGCAGTGTGCCAGAGTCGGTGACCGTTCGCGAAGGACCGGTCGAATACGACGTCGACCTTCGCAGGGGCCAGAAGACCGGCTTGTTCCTGGACCAGCGCGAGAATCGCGAAGCGGCGGCGCGCTATGCGCGTGGCCGGCTACTTGACTGCTTCAGTTACCACGGCGGGTTCGCGCTGCGCCTGGCCCGCCAGTGCCCCGAGGCCGAGGCGATTGATGTGTCAGCCGACGCCGTTGCCCGAATTCGGGCGAACGCGGATCGGAACGGTGTTCCACACCTGGTGGCGCGCGAAGCCAATGTGTTCGACGAACTCAGGCGGCTCGAACGGGTCGGGGCCCGCTATGACACCATCGTGCTGGATCCGCCAGCCTTCGCGAAGAACAAGGCCTCCATCCCGAACGCGCTGGCGGGGTACAAAGACATCAACCTTCGCGCGATGCGGTTGCTGACTCCCGGCGGATACCTCATCACGTCGAGTTGCTCGTACAACGTCAATGAAGCCGCGTTCGAGGAGGTGCTGCATCAGGCGTCGGTGGACAGCCGGGTCCGCGTGTCGCTCGTCGAGAAGCGCATGCAGGGTCGCGACCATCCGGCCCTGGTGGGCGTACCGGAGACGTATTACCTGAAGTGTTTCATCCTGCGCCGGGTCGAGTAGTGGCGGACCAGGTCAAGAGGCGGACCGGACTCATCACCGGCGCGTCGTCCGGGATTGGGGCCGCGTTCGCCGAGCGGTTCGCCGCTGAGGGATTCGACCTTGTCATCACGGCGCGTCGCATCGATCGGCTGGAGACGCTGGCCGCGCGTCTACGCAGCCAGTACTCGCGCACGGTTGACGTCATCGGCGCCGATCTGGCGCTCGTCGATGCCCCCGAGCGCATGTGTGCCGAGGTCGCGCGGCGGGGCCTCACGATTGACGCACTGGTGAACTGCGCCGGGTTCGGTGTGCCTGGGTCATTCGCCTCGTCGACGTGGGTACGTCAACAGGAGCTGTTGCAGGTGACCGTCATGGCCGCGTCTGAGCTGACCCATCGACTGCTGCCCGGCATGATCGAGCGGCGCTACGGCCGTATCCTCAACATGGCGTCGCTGGCGGCGCTGGTTCCGGCGCCGGCGGGTCACACGCTGTACGCCGCGTGCAAGGCGCTCATCGTGAAGTTCTCCGAGGCGTTGGCCAACGAAGTTCGGTCCTACGGGGTGCACGTGACGGCGCTCTGTCCAGGATTTACGCGGAGCGAATTTCATGATGTCACCGGGACCCGGGCGCTGGTGCAGAAGCTGCCGGGGTGGTTCTGGATCGAAGCCGACCTGGTGGCGCGCGAGGGCTTCGACGCCGTCATGGCGGGGAGGCCTCTGTGCATACCCGGGCGCGTCAACAGGCTGATCGCCACGCTGTCGAGACTGGTGCCGCAACGTCTGCTCGTCGCGATCGGGCGGCTGACGGCGCGCGGCTATCGCAAGAGCGACTAGCGGCTAGATCCAACGTTTCCACCAGACGAGCGACATCGAGAACTGGTGTCCGTAGTCGGGGCGTCCGAAGCCTCGGCGCGCGCGGTGACCGGCCCGGACCGTCAGATCTTGGGTGACGCGGTAGCCAAGCGTCTCCTCGACCGTGGTCATCCGCTGCGCCTGCGAGCTGGCCAGCGACACAAGCGGCGACTCGAGACGCTCGACACGTCCGGCGACGAACCAGCGCGGGGCCAGCGTCTGCTGACCCTGGACGAACCATCCCGTGGCCACCCGCGTACCAGAACTGGTCTCGATGGCATCGCGTACCCACTCGCCTGCGAACTTGGAATAGGCAAACGACAACTCCGACTCAACGGTGACGATGGTGGCGTTTCGCGTTGTGGGAGTGGTGGAACTCTCACCGGCGCGCATCCAGCCGCCGCGGGTCATCGACGCGCCGACGCGGAACCCTACGAATGGGGTCACACCTCCACCCAGGACGAGGTTGGCGAACCGAGGCGGTTTTGGGTCGACGAAGATGCCGCGGCGTCGAAGGGGGGACGTGTCGATGACGGCCGCGCGCGCGTCCCATCGCGTGCCTGAGACGGACACCTGCCCGCCGAAGGGATAGATGGCCCCGAGGAGATTGGGCCTGGGGCCACCAGGCTCGAGCGCCGGGAGAGCAGTGAACAGCGCCGCTGGCTGCGCGATTGTTGGATTCAGGTGCGGGCGTCGCACGCTCAGATTCGCCAACCCGACGGGCGAGCCGAGCAGGCCGCCGTCGACTCTGACGCCGATGGGTCCCGGCCGTTCGTAGCGGAGCGTGGCGATCCACAGGTCGGCGCTTCGCACGCCGGTGTTGGCCACCCGCTGGGCAATCGGCCACGCGACGGCTTCGAAACCTTTGCCAAGGCCAACCGACACGACGGCATCGACCCACAGTCCGGTGAGGTGACGGCCGTTGGCGTCGACCGAATCGTCCACCGCCGCGGCGGTGTCGATCGCCACCCGCGACGGGCGCGCTTCTTGTGCCGAGGCCGCAAGCGGGGCCACCGACGCGAACGCCAGGGCGAGAAGGACGACGGGTCGGGATCGTTTCACCGTGCAGGGACCGGCAGGACGAAGTCAGCCGTCGCCGACTGTCCCGAGTCGACGCGTACCCGCACCGTGGTGTCGCCCAATCGCTCGTGCCACGCCGTGATCGACTGTTCGCCAGTAGGAACCGAGGGCAGTTCGAAGCGGCCGTTGTCGTTCGGGACGGCAAACCACGGATGGTCGAGGACCATCACGGTCGCGCTCATGTGTGAGTGGATCTCGCAGAACACCTTCACGATCCCAGGCCTGTCGAATCGAACGCTTCGTGTATCGCCGCGCGGGTATCGGCCCAGATTGAAGTTCTTCGCGCGAGACAGCGAGAACACGTTGTGGTAGAACGGGTCGTCGTTGGGAAATTCGACTTCTGATCCGACCGTCACCGCGACCACGCGTGGGCTGAAGGTCTCGTGGTGCTGCCGAATAGCGACGTGCATCGGTGCGACGGCTTGGGGTCTGGCGTTCCGCAGGTAGATCACCACGTGCCGGAGCTCCGAAACCGGGGCGAGCGCAGGCGCCGCTGCCGCGACGGCACGACCTGGGTATGCGCCCGACGGGCGTCTCGCCGAGATCGGGACGCCGATCTCCACGCGCCCGACGACCGAACCCGGCTGTCCCTGGGCGACGGGCCCTTCGGTCAGGAGGGCCAGCCCGGCGACGAGCGCCACGACCGGTCCAACCAGCCTCGGCGGCGCGAGCGGACCACGGGATCGTCCCAAAGTCATGTCTAATAGCGGCATTTCATGTTGAGCCTGATACTGGCCACCAGCCTCGTCACCCAGGGCCGCCCCGAGCCGCTTCCTGGGCCTGGCGTGTCGGAGGCGCTCGCCCGCCATCGCGCCGAGTCTATTCGGAGCGTCCGCTACGACCTCGCCTTCACGATACCTCCAGAATCGGGCAGCCCCGTGCTGGGACGAGTGATCTTACGATTTTCGCTGGCTGCCGCGCAGGCCGTCGTCATCGACTTCTCGCAGCCGGGCGACCGTGTCCGGCGGGTGAACGTGTCCGGGACGGACGCGAGGGTATCGGTCGTCCAGGGGCACCTTGTCATACCGGCCAGCCTGACCAGGGCAGGGGAGAACGAAGTCCTCATCGAGTTCCTCGCCGGGGACGAGCCCCTCAACCGCAATCCGGAGTTTCTGTATACGCTCTTCGTTCCCGCTCGAGCGCAGCGCGCGTTCCCCTGTTTCGATCAACCAGACCTGAAGGCGCGCTACACCCTCTCGCTCGACCTGCCCGCGGGCTGGGTCTCGGCATCGAACGGCATCGTCGCGGCGACCGACATCACCGCGGGCGGCACCCGCGTGCGATTTGCCGAGACCCAGCCGCTGCCGACCTACCTGTTCAGTTTCGTGGCGGGTAAGTTCTCGATCGAGGCCGCCGTCCGCAATGGCCGTTCGCTCAGGCTGCTGCACCGGGAGACGGACGCTGCCAAGGTGGCCCGCAACCGGGACGCCATCTTCGACCTCCATGCGGCGGCGCTGGCGTGGCTCGAGGACTACACCGCGATTCCCTACCCGTTCGGGAAGTTCGACATCGTGGCGATTCCGTCTTTCCAGTTCGGGGGCATGGAGCATCCGGGCGCCATTCTCTACAACGCCGCGAGTCTGCTGCTCGATGAGTCCGCGACACAAAACCAGATGCTGGACCGCGCGTCAGTCATCGCGCACGAGACCTCGCACATGTGGTTCGGCGACCTCGTGACCATGCGCTGGTTCAACGACGTGTGGATGAAGGAGGTGTTCGCGAACTTCATGGCTGGCAAGATCGTGAACCCCTCGTTTCCCCAGGTGAATCACGACCTGCGCTTCTTGCTGTCGAACTATCCAGCGGCGTACCAGGTGGACCGAACGGCGGGGACGAATGCGATCCGCCAACCGCTCGCAAACCTCGATGAGGCCGGACAGCTCTACGGCGCGATCATCTACCAGAAGGCCCCGGTCGTGATGCGTCAGCTGGAGCTGATCGTCGGAGAGGGGGCCCTCCGCGAGGGTCTTCGAGAGTACCTCTCGACCTATGCCATGGTCACTGCGGACGTCGAGTACACCTCGCGTGTCCAGGACCTTGTGCACGAGGGCTTCGACCTTGCGATTCGTGTCGGTCCGATCCTGGAATCGCGCCTGGTGGCGCGTCCCCTTGGCGAGCTCGAGTACGGCTTGTTCGCTTGTCCGCGCTACCTCGCGCTGCGAGGCCGCCCGGAGAACGTGGATCAGTTGCGCCAGCATGGCCTGGTGATGTTCACCGGCGGTGCGCAGCGACGCGGTTGGCACTTGTTGCCCGAGGGCGGCACCGACCGTGACGCAGAGCGGATCGACGGTCCAGCCCGGCTGCGCGTGAACAACAGCTTTGCGGTTCGCGATGCCCTGAAGCGTGGCCTGGGAATCGGGTTGCTTCCACTGCTCGTTGCCGCTGATGCCGTCGAGGCGCAAGCGCTGGTATCCGTGATGCACGAGTGGCGCCCACTGCCCGTGCCGGTTCATGCGGTGTACCCCAGCAATCGCTATCTGAGCCCCAAAGTTCGGGCCTTCATCGACCTCGCGATTGCGCGCTTCCCGCAAGACAACGCCATAGCAAGGCGCCTGGCTTCGACGCCGCGCGCGGTCGAGACAGCGAGCAAACCAAAGAGGGCCACACCCCGGCCAAAGGCGTGACCGAGCGCCGGCTTTGCGCCGCCGCTTCCCCGGCAAGGGATGTCCGCGTAGGGGTCGGCAGCGCCAGTTTGCTCCCTCAAGCTGCAGACGTTCTACAGGCTCTTGAGGCCGGCCGATTGCGTGGCGGCGACGCCGACCGCGGTGGCGAGATCTTCGGCGGACAGGCCTAGCAGGCGGCCAGCGCCCGCAGCGGAACCTAATGCGCCGACGGTGCCGGTCGCATGAAAGCCCGTCGCCTGGTAGTGTCCCGGCGCCACGGAGGTGCCGACCCGGCAGGCCAGCTCATATCCCGACACGAACGCCTCGATGATGGACTTGCCCGAGACTTTGCGCGCCTCGCCGAGTGCCAAGAGGCCAGGCAAGACGGCGACCGTCACGTGGCCGGGCATCGACATGTTT
>Ga0209797_10000618_pt1 | contig 17785 bp, 16 predicted proteins | sample DOMMetBare3Fresh_2_FD_187472 | JGI IMG/M metagenome (GOLD analysis project Ga0209797, IMG submission 187472) | Wetland sediment microbial communities from St. Louis River estuary, USA, under dissolved organic matter induced mercury methylation -... | ecosystem: Environmental > Aquatic >... | reverse complement strand
TGGGGCGACGAGTTCTATATCGATGCCTTGAACGTCTTCCTGGTCTCGCTGACCGCATTCGTCGGCATGACGACCTCGATCTTCTCGCGCCCCTACATGCGCGTCGAGCGCGACCACGGCAAGATGACGCCGCCGCGCATGCGCCTGTACCACAGCATGTACCAGCTGTTCAACTTCACGATGCTGCTGGCGCTGACGACCAACAACCTCGGCATCGTCTGGGTGGCGATGGAAGCCGCCACGCTGACCACCGTGCTGCTGGTCAGCGTGTACCGCACGGCGGCCAGCCTGGAGGCGGCGTGGAAGTACTTCATCCTCTGCGGCGTGGGCATCGCGCAGGCGCTGTTCGGCACCGTGCTGCTGTACATGGCGGCCGAGAAGGTGATCGGCTCGGAAGGCGGCGCGCTGCTGTGGACGCACCTCGACGCCGTCAAGGGCCGGCTCGATCCGAACATCATCACGCTGGCATTCGCCTTCCTGTTCATCGGCTACGGCACCAAGGTCGGTCTGGTGCCGGTGCACAACTGGCTGCCCGACGCGCATGCCGAAGGCCCGACGCCGGTGTCGGCGGTGCTGTCGGGCCTGCTGCTCAACGTCGCGCTGTACGCGGTGCTGCGCTGCAAGGTGCTGACCGACGGTGCGCTGGGCAGCGCGCTGGCCGGCCGGCTGATGATGGGCTTCGGCCTGCTGTCGGTGGTGGCGGCGGTGTTCTTCATGATCCGGCAGAAGGACGTCAAGCGAATGTTCGCCTACTCGTCGATCGAGCACATGGGGCTGATGACCTTCGCCTTCGGCGTCGGCGGGCCGATTGCCAGCTTCGCCGGCCTGCTGCACATGACGGTGCACTCGCTGATCAAGTCGGCGATCTTCTTCGCGGTCGGCCATGCCTCGCAGAAGGCCGGCACCCAGGCCATGGACCAGATCCGCGGGCTGATCCGGGTCAGCCCCACCGTCGGCTGGGGGTTGATGCTGGGCACGCTGGCGATCCTGGGCATGCCGCCCTTCGGCGTCTTCGCCAGCGAGTTCCTGATCGTCACCACCGCGATGCGCGAGCAAGCCTGGGCGACGCCGTTCCTGCTGGTCGCGCTCGGCCTGGCCTTCGCGGGCGTCTTCGCGCGGGTGCAGCCGATGGTCTTCGGCGACACCACGCTCAAGCCGCTGGCCCATCCGCCGGCGCTGATCCCGGTCTTCGTGCACCTGGCGCTCGGGCTGATGCTGGGGCTGTACATCCCGCCCTACCTCGACGCCTGGTACCGGCAGGCCGCCGCGATGCTGGGCCATTGAGCGGCCATGCCCACCGACGACCTTGCCCTTCCGCTGCAGCGCCTGCCGGCGCCGCTGCCGATCTGGCATGCCAGCGTCGCTCCCGAGGCCTGGACCGCGGCCGCGCAGCACGTGGCCGAGGGCGGCGGCCGCCTGGTCGCGGTGTGGGGCGTCGATCGCCGCGGCTCCGGCCGTGGCCAGGCCGCCTGCGCGGCCTACGCGGTGCTCGAGGGGCTGTGGTGGCTGGAACTGACGCTGGCCGACGGCGCGAACGGTTTTCCAGACCTCGCGGCCAGCTTCCCGTGCGCGGCACGCATGCAGCGCGCGATGGCCGACCTGTCCGGCCTGCACGCGCGGGGCGCCAAGGACCCGCGCCCCTGGCTCGACCACGGCCTCTGGGCGCCGGGTGCACCGCCGCTGCAGCAGGGCGCCGATCGGCAACCGGCCACCGCCGGCACGCTGCCCGCGGACTACCCCTTCGTGCGGGTCGAGGGCGATGGCGTGCACGAGATCGCCGTCGGCCCGGTGCACGCCGGCATCATCGAGCCCGGGCACTTCCGCTTCTCGGTGGTCGGCGAGCGCGTGTTGCGGCTCGAGCAGCACCTGGGTTACGTGCACAAGGGCATCGAGCGGCGCTTCACCGAGCTCGCGCCGCAGGAGGGCCATCGCCTCGCCGGCCGCGTCTCGGGCGACTCGACGGTCGCGTATGCGTGGAGCTACTGCATGGCGCTCGAGTCGGCCTGGGGCTGCATCGTCCCGCCGCGCGCGACCTGGCTGCGCGCGCTGATGCTCGAGCGCGAGCGCGTGGCCAACCACCTGGGCGACCTCGGCGCGCTGGGCAACGACGCCGCGCTGGCCTTCGGGCTGTCGCAGTTCTCGCGCCTGCGCGAGGACTGGCAGCGAGCGTCGGCCGAGGCCTTCGGCCACCGCCTCATGATGGACGCGGTGTGCCCGGGCGGCGTCGCGGCCGATCCGGCGCCGGCGATGCTCGACCGCCTGCGCGCGCAGTGCGACGCCATCGAGCGCGACGTGCGCACCGTCCGCGGCATCTACGACGAGCATGCCGGCCTGCAGGACCGTTTCCTGACCACCGGCCGGGTGACGCCCAAGCTCGCCGCCCAGCTCGGCCTGACCGGCCTCGCCGGCCGCGCCAGCGCACAGACCGCCGACCTTCGCTGCGACCATGCCTGGTCGCCCTACGACCAGCTCGCGGTGGCGATGGCCACCCACCGCAACGGCGATGTCGCCGCCCGCGTCTGCGTGCGCTTCGACGAACTGATCGAATCGCTGCGCCTGATCCGCGCCCTGTGCAGTGGCCTGCCGACCGGCGATGTGCGCGTCGAAACGCGGCCCCGCGCGGCCGGGGCCATCGGTGCCGGCTGGGTCGAAGGCTGGCGCGGCGAGATCTTCGTCGCCCTCGAGATCGGCGCCGATCAGCGCATCGTGCGCTGCCACTGCCACGACCCCTCGTGGCAGAACTGGCCACTGCTCGAGCATGCGGTGATCGACAACATCGTTCCCGACTTCCCGCTGATCAACAAGTCGTTCAACCTCAGCTACTCCGGGCAGGACCTCTGAGATGGAGACCGGCTGACATGTGGCAACTCCTCAGGCAGATCGCCCGCACCGGCATCGTCACCGAACCGGCGCCGCAGCCTTTCGACCGGGCAGACCCGGCCGTCCAGCGCATCCACGACGACATCCTCGCGATCCTCGGCCAGGCGCTGGCGATCCGCCAGGTCGACGCCGGCTCGTGCAATGGCTGCGAGCTCGAGATCCATGCCCTCAACAACCCCTACTACAACCTCGAGGGCCAGGGCATCCGGTTCGTCGCCAGCCCACGCCACGCCGACCTGCTGCTGGTCACCGGGCCGGTCTCGCGCCACATGGAAGAGGCGCTGCGCCGCACCTGGGAGGCCACCCCCGAGCCGCGGCTGGTGGTCGCGGTGGGCGACTGCGGCTGCACCGGCGGCATCTTCGGCGAGAGCTATGCCAGCTGCGGCCGGGTGGCCAACGTGATACCCGTGGATGTGAGCGTGCCCGGCTGCCCGCCGCCACCGATCGAGCTGCTGCGCGGCATTCTCGGTGCGGTGCGCAGGGACCGGAGGGCGCGCGGCTGAAGCGACGGCTCGCCTTCGGACGGCGGCTGGGCCGCGCGTGAGGGCTGGACGTTCGACCTTGGTCACGACGCCGTCGATCGACCTTGGTCGGCCCCGGCATCGCCCCTTGGCGACCATGCCGGCGATTCATGGCAGACCTGCCGGACCTATGCGTAACATAGGTATCCAGTTGAAACCGCGACCGCATCGTCCCGTCGCCCGCAATCCGCACGATCGGTTTCAATCGGTCCGTGATCGGGGCGCCGATCGACGATGCCCGCGGCAGCTTGGGTGCGACAATTTTTCCGGCCGTGCGTGGTATTTCCTGCACCCACTCGACCTCTGTCGGTGGGCCAGATGGGTGAATGCGCGCGCCATCGCGCGCGATTCCGCCCGGCTTGTTCGAACCCGATGGAGCGACGGTCCCCGATGAAACGCTACCTTGCCCTGTGGGCGCGCCTGGGCTTGCTGCCGGCGCTGCTGGTCTTCCTGTCCCTGGCAGCCGCCGCCCAGACGGTGCCGAATTGGTCGGTCAGCGACCCCCTCGCGAAAGGCGCGATGGTGGCACTGGACCGCAGCAACAACAGCTACGTGGCCGGCTCGGTCGCCGCCGGGCCGATTCAGCTCACCAAGCTCAGCCCCTCGGGCGCGTTGTCGTGGCAGCGGAGCTTCGCCACTGCCGGCCTGACCGCCAAGAGCAGCTGGGTGAAGGTCGATGCCGCCGACAACGCCGTCGTCACCGGGATGAGCACCGACGCCTACGGCACCCCGTTGGGCCCGGTCGTCCTGAAGGTCGACCCCGCGGGCAACCTGCTTTGGCAGGACGTCACGTCGGCCATGTACAGCCATGCGATGCGGGCCGAGACCGATGCGACGGGCAATGTGTATGTGCTCTCTCGCATGGCCGTACTCAGTGGCACCAGCCTGGTCGGCATGGACATGCAGCTGACCAAGTACAGCCCGGCCGGAGTCCGGCAGTGGACTCGAAGCTTCGGCGCGAGTTCGGCGACATCGGACTCGATGGTGATCACACCCGCGGGCAAGGTGGTCGTCTCGGGTCGCTCGTCCAGCGTGGCGGACCAGGTGCAACTCGCGGCCTTCGATGCCGCCGGCAATCAGGTCTGGGCGAAGGGCATTGCCTCCGGCGCCGACCTCGGCCTCGCGGTCGGTCCTGCCGGCGAGCTCTATGCCGTCGGTGCGCCGGCGTCGACCCAGGGCATGGGCTTCCTGGTCGTCAAGCACGATGCGAACTTCAACGAGCTGTGGCGCAACACCTATGCGGCACGCGGCTATGCGCATCGGGCCGCGGTCGATGCTGCGGGCAACCTCGTCGTCTCGGGGGTCGTCGATACCAACACGGGCTTGCTGCAGGTCGTCATGTACGACTGGATGACCCTGAAGCTCGACCCCAATGGCGCGCTGCTGTGGTCGCGGCTCAAGGGACAGAACGGTGCCAACGACGTGCCCTACGGCCTCGCGCTGGGGTCCGATGGCTCGGCCTACATCACCGGCGAGGCCAAGGCATCGACGACCACGGCCACGCTGGGCTCGGGTGGCACGGGCACGCTGAAGGTCGCGGCCGACGGCAGCCAGGCCTGGATCGACGTCACCACGTCCGCATCGCGCGGCCTCGGCGTCAAGCTGGGCAGCGACGGCGGCGTGTGGGTGGTCGGCGAGTCGCCGCACACCGTGTTCCGCTATCCGCAGAACGGGCTGCCGAACCAACCGCCGGTGGCGATGGCCTCGGCCAGCCCGAGCGCGGGTGTGGCACCGCTGAGCGTGGCCTTCAGCTCGGCCGGATCGGCCGACCCGGACGGTGCGATCGCCTGGTACACCTGGGACTTCGGTGACGGCCAGAGCTCGACGGCCGCCAATCCGTCGCACAGCTATGCGGCGGGCAGCTACTCGGCACGGTTGACCGTGACCGACACACTCGGCGCGTCATCGACCTCGGCGCCGATCGCCATCACCGCCAACCTGGCGCCGTCGCCGGCGCAGCCCACCGCGCTGACGCTGGCCAAGGCCGTGGTCACCGAAGGCACCAACACCACCGCCACCGTCACCGTGTCGAGCAGCGCCGGCGTCACCGTGGCATTGAGCAGCAGCAACTCGAACGTCGCCAGTGTGCCGTCGAAGGTCGTGATCCCGGCCGGCTCGACCAGCGCGAGCTTCACCGTCAAGGCCTCGAGCGTCAAGCGCGACACCGTGGTCACGCTCGGCGCGAGCGCCAACGGCGCCACCGCGACAGCGTCGCTGACGGTCCGCAACCGCTAAATGCCATTCACGGCGGCCGATGACCGGGCCGCCGTTCGTTCAAGGTCCGGCGACACGACGCACCTGGGCATCGCCAGGCGCGTCCAATGCCTTCATTGCGCCAGGATCCACTGCGCGATGTTCTTGATCTTGGCAGCGTCCTTGGTCTTGACGGCGGTGTGTTCTTCCTCGGTGCCATCGTCGAGCTTGACCTTCGGGCTCTTGGTCATCATGTCCATGATCTTGGCCTCGGCGTCGGCCTTGCCCTTGTACTTGGCGGCGATCTTCTGGTAGGGCGGCCCCTTCTTGGCCTTGTCGACCGCGTGGCACTTGGTGCAGCCGCTGTCCTTGGCCAGTGCGGTGGCCGCATCGGCGTCGGGTGCCGCGGCCACGGGCATCGCAAAGGCCAGCGTCGCGGCAGCGGCGCACAGCAGTTCAGCCAATCTCATGGTTCGCTCCTTCGGGCACTGGGGCCTCGTGTGATCTGCGAACCGATTGTCGAATCGTCGACCCGCCGGCACAGGGGATCAGGATCAATTTGTGTGTCGGTTGCAGCGGCGATGGCGCGCCGGCGGCGGCTGTCCCGCGGCCGGCAGGGCCTTGGCCGGTGGCCTTCGACCGTCAGCGCCGGCCCCAGGCGACGAAGTGCGGGTTTTCGAAGCCGGGCTTGCCGTAACTCAGCAGGGCCCCATCCATCGTTCGCACGCTGCCGCCGGCCGCCGCAAGCACGGCATGGCCGGCAGCGATGTCCCACTCCATGGTCCGGCCCAGTCGCGGGTAGGCGTCGGCCTCGCCTGACGCCAGCAGGCACAGCTTGAGCGACGAGCCGGCGGTCCTGAGCGCCGCGATGGCCTGGCCGGCGGCGCGCTGGCCGGCCAGCCAGGCATCCAGCGCCACCTCGTCGCCATGCGAGCGGCTGGCCAGCACGGTGATTCCGCCGGCAGGTGGCGCGCGCACGGCGATCGCGCGGCGGCCGCCCGGTCCGTCCTCGAAGGCGCCCTCGCCGACCACCCCCGCCCACAGCCGTTCGATCGCCGGCGCCAGCACGACGCCGAGCACCGGCAGGCCCCGTTCGACGAGCGCGATGTTGACCGTGAACTCGCCGTTGCGGCCGACGAACTCCCGGGTGCCGTCGAGCGGGTCGACCAGCCAGAAGCGCTCGCCGATGGCGGGCACCCGACCGGCAGCGACCGACTCCTCGGCCACCACCGGCACGCCGGGCGCAAGCACCTCCAGCCCCTCGAGGATGACGCGCTCGGCGGCGTCGTCGGCGGCGGTCACCGGCGAGGCATCGGCCTTGTCGCGCACCGCGAAGTCGCTGGCGTAGATGGCCATGATCGCGCGGCCCGCCGCGCGCGCCAGTTCGGGCAGGTGCTCGATCCATCGGCGGTGTTCGGCGGCGGCTGGCATCGGCAGGGTGGGTGGTGGGTCGGCGACCCGGGCATTGTCGCCTGTGCCCGCCAGCGCGCGCCACCGCGACGCGGCGGCCGTCGTCACCGGGAGGGATGCGATGATCGGCCCCGCCTCGCCCGCAGGCCTGGCATCGGAGGGGTTTGCATGGACATCGACCTCGCGCAACTCAAGGCCGACAACGCGCAGTTCATCTGGCACCCGATGGCGCATCCGGGGGCAATGAAGAGGAATGCGCCCGACATCATCGCCCGCGGCGAGGGTTGCTGGATCTGGGATGTCGATGGCCACAAGCTGATCGATGGCGTCGGTGGCCTGTGGAGCAGCAACCTCGGCCACAGCAACCGGCGAGTGCGCGACGCGGTGGTGGCGCAGCTCGACGAGCTGCCGTTCTACAACGTGTTCCGTGGCACGACGCACGTGCGCGCGATCGAACTCTCGACCCGTCTGGTGAAGATGATGCAGCCCGAGGACGTGGGCGCGGTGCTGTTCTCCAACGGCGGCTCCGACGCGGTCGAGGGCGCGCTGAAGATCGCCCGCCAGTACTGGAAGCTCAGGGGCCAGCACGACCGCTGCAAGTTCATCGCGCTCAGGCAGGGCTACCACGGCGTGCACTTCGGTGGCATGAGCGTCAACGGCAACACCAGCTTCCGCCGGCCCTACGAGCCGCTGCTGCCGGGCTGCTTCCACGTCGACACGCCGTGGCTGTACCACAACCCCTATACCGACGATCCCGTGCGCCTGGGCGAGATCTGCGCCGCCCAGCTCGAGCGCGAGATCGTCTTCCAGGGCCCGGACACGGTGGCCGCCTTCATCGCCGAGCCGGTGCAGGGCGCCGGCGGCGTGATCGTGCCGCCGCCCAACTACTGGCCGCTGGTGCGGCAGGTGTGCGATCGCCATGGCGTGCTGCTCATCGCCGACGAGGTGGTCACCGGCTTCGGCCGCACCGGCGCGCTGTTCGGCACCCGGTTGTGGGGCGTCAACGCCGACCTGTGGTGCCTGGCCAAGGGCATCTCGTCGGGCTACGTGCCGCTGGGCGCGACCGCCATCGGGCGCAAGGTGGCGGCGGTGTTCGACGCCGACACCTCGGGCAACGCATCGGTCACCCACGGCTACACCTACAGCGCGCATCCGGTGGCCGCCGCCGCCGCGCTGGCCACCCTCGACCTGATCGAGGAGCTCGACATTCCCGGCAACGCCGAGCGCGTCGGCGCCCACCTGCACCAGCGGCTGCAGGGCTTCGTGCAGCGATTTCGACTCGTCGGCGACGTGCGCGGCCGCGGCCTGATGGCCGGCATCGAGATGGTTTCGGACAAGGCCGCACGCACACCGGTGCCACGCACGAGCGACCTCCCGGCGCGGGTCGCGCGCGCGGCCTACGAACGCGGCGCGATGGTGCGCATCTCGGGCCCGAACATGATCCTTTCGCCGCCGCTGGTGATCACCCGCGAGGAAATCGACTTCCTGGCCGATGCGCTCGAAGCCTCGTTCGCCGCCGTCGAGGCCACGCTTTGACCGAATTGCCGACGATCCTGCTGGTCGGCACCGTCGACACCAAGGGCGACGAGATCGGCTTCCTGCGCGGTCGCATCGCGCACAGCGGTGGCCGGGCGCTGGTCATGGACGTGGGCGTGGGCGGCGATGGCGCGCCCGGCGTCGACATCGGCAATGCGCAGGTGGCCGCGGCCGCCGGTCTGACGCTGCAGGAGGTGAGGACCCGCGGCGACGAGAACCGCGCGATGCTGTGCATGGCCCGCGGCGCCGCGCTGCTGGCCACCGAGCTGCGCGCCCAGGGTCGCGTCGATGGCTTGCTGGCGCTGGGCGGCACGATGGGCACCGACCTGGCGCTCGAGGTCGCCGCCGCGCTGCCGCTGGGCTGCCCGAAGCTCGTGCTGTCGACGATCGCCCATTCGCACCTGATCCCGCCCGACCGCATCCCGGGCGACCTGACCATGCGGCTGTGGTCGGGCGGCCTGTACGGCCTGAACCGCCTGTGCCGCGGGGCGCTGGCCGAAGCCGCGGGCGCAGTGGTCGGCGCCTGCCGGGCGACGGTGGCCGACACCGATCGGCGGGCGCTGATCGGCATGACCTCGCTCGGCACCAGCGTGCTCGGCTACATGAGGCTGCTCAAGCCCGAGCTCGAGGCGCGCGGCTACGAGCTCGCCGTCTTCCACACCACCGGCATGGGCGGCATGGCCTTCGAGCGCCTGGCCACCCAGGGCTGCTTCGCGGCGGTGATGGACTTCAGCCTGCAGGAGCTGGTCAACGACCTGGCCGGGTCCTGCGTCACCGCCGGTGCCGATCGCCTGCGCGGCGCCGGCCGCGCCGGCGTGCCGCAGATCGTCGCGCCGGGAGCCACCGACATGGTCGACTATCCGGCCTGGGGCCAGCCGCCGCCGCGCTTCGCCGGCCGGCCGGCGCATGTGCACAACCGGCTGATCGCCTCGGTGGGCATCGACCTGCCGATGCGGCGCGAGGTGGCACGCGCGATCACCGATCGGCTGCGCCAGGCTCGCGGCCCGGTCGCGCTGCTGGTGCCCACCCGGGGCATCGAAGGCTGGGACCGCGCCGGCGAACCGCTGCACGACCCCGAGGGGCTGGCCGCGATGGTCGACGAACTGCGACTATCGACCGCGCCCGACACCCGCTTCGTCGAACTCGACGCCCACATCAACGACACCGCCTTCGCCCGGGCAGCCCTCGAGGTCCTCGATGCCTGGGTGCGGGAGGGCATCGTCGCACCCGGCGCGAAAAATAACGCCATATGAACGCGACACGCCAGGCACTGGTGCTCGATTTCGGCGGCGTCGTCACCCGCACGCTGTTCGAGACCCACGCCGAATCCGAACGCGCGCTCGGCCTGCCGCCGGGCACGCTGACCTGGCGCGGGCCCTTCGACCCGGCGAGCGACCCGCTGTGGCGCGAGATGCAGGCCGACCGCATCAGCGAGCGCGAGTACTGGGAGGCACGCACCCGCGAGGTCGGCCGCCTGGTCGGCGAGGACTGGACGGCGATGCAGACGTTCGTGCAGCGCGTGCGCGGCGACGACCTCGGGCCGCTGATACGACCCGAGGCGGTGGCCGCCATCGCCGCCGCCCGGGCCGCCGGCTGCGCGCTGGCGCTGCTGTCCAACGAGCTCGACCTGTTCTATGGCGCCGGTGTGCGAACGCGGCTGCCGCTGCTCGGCGGCTTCGACGTGATCGTCGACGGCAGCCACACCGGCTTCATCAAGCCCGACCGGCGCATCTACGCGCTGTGCGTCGAGCGCCTCGGCCTGCCGGCGGCGGCCTGCGTCTTCGTCGACGACCAGGCGCGCAACGTCGACGGTGCGCGCAGCGCCGGGCTGCGTGCGCTGCATTTCGATGTCAGGCGGCCGCGGGAGAGCTACGACGCGGCGCTGCACATGCTCGGACCGAGCGCGGCAAGGAGTGCACGATGAGCCTCGAAGAACGCACCAATGCCCACCTGGCACGCGGCGCAGTGGGGTTCCCCACCGCGCTGGCCACCGCCGTCGGCCTGGTGATGGCCAGCCCGGTGATCCTGACCTCGACCACCGGCTTCTCGATCGGCGGCGGCACCTTCGTCGTCGCCATCGCGATCGCGGTGGTGCTGATGTTCATGCAGGCCACCAGCTTCGCCGAAGCGGCGGCGATGATGCCCACCGCCGGCTCGGTCTACGACTACATCGCCTGCGGCCTGGGCCGGGTGGCGGCGATCACCGGCACGATCTCGGCCTACATGCTGGTGCACGCCTTTGCCGGCACCGCCGAGACCATCCTCAGCGGCGTGATGGCCACCGTGAATTTCGACGGCGTGCAACGGCTGCTGGTCGCGAACGACGCCACCTGGGCCGTCGGCGTCGGGCTGGTGCTGCTGTTCGCGCTGCTCAACTTCTTCGGCATCCAGGCCTTCGCCCGGGTCGAGATCGTCGTCACCTCGTGCATGTGGCTCACGCTGATGATCTTCGGCATCGGCGGCCTGGTGATGCCGCCCCAGGCGCCGCTGGAGGGCACCTTCGGCGCCTCGCAGGTCGGCACCGACGCCTACGCGGTGATGTCGCTGGTGGGCATGGCGATGTTCATGTTCCTGGGCATCGAGTTCGTCACCCCGCTGGCGCCCGAACTGCGCAACGCGCATCGCAACATCCCGCGCGCGATGATGCTGGGCCTGACGCTGGTGTGGCTGTGCATGGTGACCTGGGGCGCGGCGATGGTGCGCCAGGTGCCCAACACGGCGGTCGATCCCAAAGGGGTGGTGCACATCCTGGAGACACCCGACGCGATCCCGCTGTTCGCGCAGGCCGTGATGGGGCCGGCGGGCAAGTTCTGGCTCGGCATCGCCTTCCTGCTCGCCGGCGCGGCGACCATCAACACGCTGATGGCGGCGCTGCCGCGCATCCTCTACGGCATGGCGATCGACGGCGCGCTGCCCAAGGCGTTCGGCTATCTGCACCCGAAGTACAAGAGCCCGGTGGTGGGCATCGTGGTGACGGCGGCGATCCCGATCGCGCACGTGCTGCTGATCCGCGGCGACCTCGACCGCATCATGCCGTTGGTGCTGGCAGCGGTGTGCTCCTGGGGCGTGGCCTACCTGTTGATCAACCTGTCGATCGTGGTGCTGCGCGTGCGCCGGCCCGACCTGCCACGTGCCTACCGGATCCCACTGTTTCCGCTGCCGCAGTTGCTGGCCTCGGCGGGCATCGTGGTGGCGATCTGGTACATCACGCCGCCGACGATGAAGGCCGAGGACGTCTATCGGCCCTTCGGTGCCATGCTCGCGCTGACCGCCGTCTATGCGTTGGTGTGGACGCTGTTCGTCAAGAAGCTGCCGGGATTCACGCCGGTGCCGGTGGAGCAGGTGCTGGAACAGGAACTCGGGCGCCACGCGCGATGACCTCGGACATACCCTGAGTCAAAAGCCCAACGCGACGGCTCTACCGGGACGTGAGATCGGTCAAGATCTTTGCTGTGCCGATTCGGCCCTCGAACCCGAACGCAGGAGTCAAAAGCCATGCAGGTGCGAGATCAACCATCGCCGGCGTTCAGGCGTGTCGCGGCGCAGGCTGCCGTGGTGCTGTCTGCCGGCCTGGCACTCGCCGGCCAGGCCGCCACCCAGCGCGCGCAGCCCCCCGAGTTGCCAGCCGAGACCCTGGGCACGGCGACGCTCGCCGGCGCCACGAGTGAGCGCGTCTACGTGGGTGACGTGGCCATCGCGCATATCGCCGACGGCAAATTGCGGGTCTTCGATGCCCGCGCCGGCAAGCTGCTCGGCATGGTCAACACCGGCTTTGCCGGCAACTTCGCGCTCAGCGCCAGATCCGACGAGATCTACGTCGCCACCACCTACTTGAGCCGGCTTGGCCGTGGCGAGCGCACCGACGTGCTCGAAGTCTGGGACTCGACGACGCTGGGCCTGAAGTACGAGGTGGTCTTGCCGCCCAAGCGCGCGCAGACGCTGAATTACCGAGGCCTGGTGCGCCCGAGCGCCAACGGCCGCTTCCTGATGGTGCAGAACGCGACCCCGGCGACCTCGGTCACGGTGGTCGACCTGGCCGATCGCAAGGTGGTCGCCGAGGTGCCTACCCCCGGCTGCTGGGGCGTGTGGCCCGCGGCCAGCCACCCGGCACGTTTCTCGATGCTCTGCGGTGACGGCAAGGTGGCCACCGTCACGCTCGACGACACGGGCCAGGTGGCCGACCGGCAGACCAGCGCCAAGCTCTTCGACGCCGACCAGGACCCCTGGTTTCACACCGCCGAGCAACTCGGCGACCGCGCCTTCTTTCTTTCGTTCAAGGGCCTGCTCACCGAGCTCGACCTGTCGGGCCCGGCGGCTGCGCTGAAGTCGAGCGTCAGCCTGCTTGGGGCCGCCGCGCCGAAAGCGCAGTGGCGCCCCGGCGGCTACCAGGCCTTCGCGGTCCATCCTTCAGGCCGCTGGGCGGTGGTGGCGATGCACGACAAGGGCCGCGAGGGCTCGCACAAGTCGCCCGCCAAGCAGTTGTGGACCTTCGATCTGGGCACCGGCAAACGCGTCGCCCTGGCGCCCGGTCGGGGCACCGCGTCGCTCACCTTCTCGAAGAGCGGTCAGCGCCTGCAAGCGCTGGACGGCACCTCGGGTGCGCTGCGCGTCTGGCAGTGGTCCGACGGCGGCAAGCTCAAGCAGCTCAGCATGGTCAAGGCCGCCGGCGAAGCCGCGCTGCACCTGGAATCGCATGACTGAGGCCGCGCTCGACCCGCTGCTGGGCTGGATCGCCGCCGCCGGCCTGGCCACGCTCTTCGCGCAGGCCGCACTGGCCAAGCTCGGCGACGCGGCGCTGTTCGAGCAGCACCTGGCCGCCTACGGCGTGCCCGGTGCGCTGCTGCCCCTGGCCACGCGCGGCGTGCCGCTGGTCGAGACGCTGGCCGCGCTGCTGTTGCTGACCCCTTGGCGAGCCGCCGGGGCGCTGCTCGCGGTCGCGTTGTTGTTGAGCTATGCATCGCTGATGGCCTGGCATCGGTCGCGGGGCCACGCCCTCGATTGCGGCTGCGGCGGCGAACCGCTGCCGGTGTCGTGGGCGCTGGTGCTGCGCAACCTGGTGCTGGCGCTGGTCGCGCTGGCCGCCGCGTCGCCGGTGACTCCGCGCCCGATGGGGATCGCCGAGTTCGCCGTCGTCGTCGGCGCGGTGCTGCTGGGCACCCTGCTGTATGCCGCGCTGCACCAGGTGCTGCGCCACCGCGCCGGCCTGCGCCTGCGCCGGGCCGCCTGGAGGACATGATGGACACCCTGACGATTTCGGTCGTGCTGCTCTGGCTCGCGGTGATCGCGCTCGGGGTGATGCTGTGGGCGCTGTCGCGCCAGGTCGGCGTCCTGTTCGAGCGCGTGGCGCCGATGGGCGCACTGGTCACCGATGCCGGTCCTGCGGTGGGCAGCGCCTCGCCGGTGTTCGCGCTGCGCGGCATCCAGTCCGAGGTCGTGGACGTCGGTGCCGCGAGCGAGCGGCCGATGCTGCTGTTCTTCCTCTCGCCGACCTGCCCGGTGTGCAAGAAGCTCATCCCGGTGCTCAAGGCCTTGCAGCGCGACGAGCGCCGGCGGCTCGCCATCGTGTTGGCCAGCGACGGCGAACAGGCCGAGCACCTGCGCTTCGTTCGCGAGCAGGGGCTCGAGTCGATGCCCTACGTGCTCTCCACCGAGCTCGGCATGAGCTATCGGGTCTCGCGCCTGCCCTACGCGGTGTTGCTCGATGCCCGGGGCGTGGTGGCGTCGAAGGGCCTGGTCAATTCGCGCGAACAGCTCGACAGCCTGCTCAACGCGCACGACATGAGCACACCCTCGATCCAACACTACCTCGGCGGCAAGGCTGCGTGAGGACCAAGGAGCACGAGCCATGGGATGGTTGACCGACCTGATCGACAAGGCGGGAGAGCGCGCGGTGCGGCACGTGGCCCACCGGCACGGCCGGCGCAGCATGCTTGCGCGACTGGGCGTGGTGCTGGTGGGCGGCGCGGTGCTGCCGATGCTGCCCTTCGACCGCAGCGGCCAGTTCGGCGCCGCCCATGCCGCCGGCGGCACCAGGAAGGCCAAGGCCGACCCCGCCGAGGACCCGACCAAGTGCGAGTACTGGCGCTACTGCGCCTTCGACGGCTACCTGTGCACCTGTTGCGGCGGCAGCCTGACGCAATGCCCGCCGGGCACCGAGGCGTCCAAGGTCTCGTGGGTCGGCACCTGCCAGAACCCCAAGGACGGTCGCCAGTACCTGGTCTCCTACAACGATTGCTGCGGCAAGGCCTCGTGCGGCGAATGCCTGTGCAACAACAACGAACGTGAGCGACCAGGCTACCGCCTCGGTGTCCACAACGACATCAACTGGTGCATGGCCAACACCAGCTCGATGTTCCACTGCACGACCTCGGTCATCGTCGGCGTGGCCTGACCATGTGGCGCTGGCTGCTGGCCACGGTTGCGCTGCCGGCGCTTGCCGCCGACGGCGCCGCACTGTACGCCCAGCACTGCGCCACCTGCCACCAGGCCGATGCCTCGGGCACCGTCGGCCTCGCGCCGTCGCTCAAGGGCGAGCACTGGAGCAGGCTGGCGGCCGATCGCAGCTACCTCGCGTCGGTGCTGGTGCATGGCCTGTCGGGGGCGATCAAGGTCGGCAGCGAGAACTTCGTCGGCAGCATGCCGCCCTTCGGGCCGCAACTCGACGACGAGGCACTGGCCGCCGTGGCCACCCAGCTGCGGCGCCTGCAAGGCGCGCCCGACGACAAGCCCTACGCCGCGGCCGAGATCAGGAGCGCGCGCGAACAGCCCGGCAGCCCGCCGCAGACGCGGCAGATGCGCGCCAGGATCCTCGACAAGTGAGGCCCGGCCGATGACGCCCGCCGCATCCCTGCTCATCGCCGCCTTGGTCGCGCCGGCCATCGCCTGGTCGCTCGGCGGCCAGGACATGGTGCTTGGCCGCCAGGTGCCGGCGCGCGCCGATGCCCCGGCGGTGGCCGCCACCACCCATGCGCGCGCGCACTACGTGCTGCACTGCGCGGGCTGCCATGGTGTCGACGGTGCGGGCTCGAAGGTCGGCTACGTGCCCGACATGCGCGGCCTGGGCGACTTCCTGCGCGTTCCCGGCGGCCGCGAGTTCGTGATCAAGGTGCCCGGCGTGATGGGCTCGGGTCTCAACGATGCCCAGGTGGCCGAGGTCACCAACTGGATCCTGGCCACCTTCGCCCGCGCCTCGGTGCCGGCCGACCACCAGCCCTACGACGCTGCCGAGGTGGCGCGCGCGCGTGCCAGCCCGATGGTCGACGTGGCCGCGGCGCGGCGGCGCATCGTCGACCGGGCGCGCGCGATCGGACTTGCCCTCGATTGATCCTTCCCTATCAACGACAACAGCGGCGATCCCCGATTTGGCCGCACGGAGACTGGCGATGACGACGATGATGACCAGGCTGGCCGCGGCAGTCGCGCTGCTGGCGGCGAACCCGCTGGCGCTGGCCGCCACCGAGGCCCAGGCACAGGCCCTGGGCAAGGAGCTCACGCCGATGGGCGCCGAGCGCGGCGCCAACAAGGACGCTTCGATCCCCGCCTGGACCGGCGGCGACCTCAAGGCGCCCGGCAACTGGAAGCCCGGCACCGCACGCCCCGACCCCTACGCCGCCGACAAGCCGCTGTTCACCATCGACGCCGGCAACGCCGACAAGTACAGGGATCGCCTGAGTGACGGCCAGCTCGCGATGCTCAAGACCCTCAAGGGCTACAAGATGGAGGTCTATCCGACGCGGCGGTCCTGCGGCTACCCCGAGTCGGTCTATGCCAACACGCGCAGGAACGCCACCGGCGCCAAGCTCGCGGCCAACGGCTTCGACCTCGACAAGGCGGTGACCGGCGGCGTGCCGTTCCCGATCCCCGCCAACGGCGCCGAGGCGATGTGGAACTACAAGATGCACTGGGTCGGCGAAGGCCGCATCGAGCGCTACTCGACCGTCTTCTCCTCGCCCGGGGACGGCAAGTTCGTGCCGCTGGTGCAGGACCAGTGGACCGCGACGCCGCTGGGCAACGTCGCCGGCAAGCCGGTGGCCGAAGGCGATGGCCTGGAATGGCTGGTGCTCAACGAGGTGGTCACTCCCGCCGCGCGCACCGGCGAGATCATCCTGGTGCACTACTTCCTCGCCAAGGACAACGACGCGTGGCTGTACTTCCCCGGCCAGCGCCGGGTGCGCCGCGCGCCGACCTTCGCCTACGACAACCCGGTGCCGGGCTACGAGAACCTGCTCGCGGTGGACCAGTACCCGATGTTCGGCGGGCGCCTGGACCGCTACGACTGGAAGCTGGTCGGCAAGCAGGAACTGATCGTTCCCTACAACACCTTCCGCTTCAACGACCAGGACACGAAGCTCGCCGATGTCTTCGGCGCCGACTACCCGAAGCGCGAACTGGTGCGCTACGAGCTTCACCGGGTGTGGAAGATCGAAGCCACCGTCAAGGCCGGCCAGCGGCATCAGTTTCCCAAGCGCGTGATCTACCTCGACGAGGACTCGTGGATGATGGTCGTGGCCGACAACTACGACGCCCAGAACAAGGTCTGGCGGGTGCAGGAGAGCTACCCCTACGTGGCCTGGGAGCTGCCGGCCTGCGTCTACCAGGGCTACATCGTCTACGACCTGAACGTCGGCCGCTACATGGCCGACAACATGCCGCAGGAGGGCAAGGTCGACTGGCTCGCCGGCCGCGAGGGCCGCATCGACATGAAGCGCTTCAACCCCGACGAGTTGCGCCGGGCGGGTTCGCGCTGACACCATCCAAGAGGGGCATGACGATGAACAAGACCATCCTTTCGATCACCCTGGCCGCCGCCGCGCTGGCCGGCGCTCCCGCGCAGGCCGTTCGAACCACCACCGACGGCGGCACCGAGATCGATTTCAGCTCGACGATCTCGTTCGGCCTGCAGGTGCGCCTGGGCAAGCCGCTGCGCGACACCATCGGCAACGACAACGGCGGCAACGTGCCCACCGGCGCGCCGCTCGGCGCGCAGCTCAACGGACCCGGCGCCGAGGCTTCGGCGAACCCGGACTTCAACTTCCTGCAGGGCGACGACGGCAACCTCAACTACAAGCGCGGCGACATCGTCTCGGCCGCGCTCAAGGGCACGCACGAGTTCGGCCTGAAGACCACCGACGGCTGGCGTGCGCTCGCGCGCGGCACCTGGGTCGGCGACTTCAAGGCCGACAAGACACGCCGCACGCCGCTGTCGGACGCGGCCAAGGACATCGCGGTGCGCAACTTCACGCTGC
>Ga0209797_10000617_pt1 | contig 17800 bp, 18 predicted proteins | sample DOMMetBare3Fresh_2_FD_187472 | JGI IMG/M metagenome (GOLD analysis project Ga0209797, IMG submission 187472) | Wetland sediment microbial communities from St. Louis River estuary, USA, under dissolved organic matter induced mercury methylation -... | ecosystem: Environmental > Aquatic >... | reverse complement strand
CAATCTCTACTACTTCATCCAGAACCTGGTGAGCGTGCCGCAGCAGTGGATCCTGGCTCAGGAGCGACTCAAGGCCAAGGCGGCGGCACCACCGGTGATCGTCTCCACCAAGAAGAAGTCCTAGCGGGCGGCAGAGCCTCGGTGGGCAGGCTGTCTGGGCGCGCCAGTGGCGCGCCCTTAGCTTATCTGCCATGCTCTCCGACCCCATCGCCGCCCTCGCCACACCGCCGGGCCGCTCCGCCCTCGCGGTGATTCGGCTCTCGGGGACGGGGGCCTTCGATGTCGCCCAGCGCGTGATCCGCGGCTTTCGTACCGCACCGCCGCGGGTGGCTCGGCTGGCGTCATTCCTCGGTGGGGACGGAGCGCTGATTGATCGCGGGCTGTATCTGGTCTTCCCGGGTCCGCGCAGCGAGACGGGTGAGGACACGGTGGAGTTCCAGTGCCACGGCGGACAGGTCGTGCCCGCGCGCCTGCTTGCCGCCCTCGAGGCCGCTGGTGCGCGTCCGGCGCACCCCGGGGAGTTCACCCGCCGAGCGGTGCTCAATGGGAAGCTGGATCTGCTGCAGGCGGAGGCGATCGGGGATCTGGTCGACGCGGAGGCGCCGGTGCAGGCGAAGGCGGCGCTGCTGCAGCTCGAGGGTGGCCTCTCCCGCCGGATCGCGGCCCTGCGGAGCGCAATGGTGGATCTCCTGGCGATGCTGGCATACGACGTGGATTTCCCCGATGAAGATGACGGGCAGATCCCGCGGGCTCGGATCGTGGAGCGCCGCGCTGAAGTGGCGGGGCAGATCGACCGGCTGCTCGCGACCGCGCCACTCGCCGACCGGGTACGCCGCGGCGCGCTCGTGGTCCTCGGGGGACCTCCCAACACGGGGAAGTCCTCGCTCTTCAACGCTCTGTTAGGCAGTGAGCGGGCCCTGGTCACCGAGGTGCCCGGGACCACGCGCGACGCCATCGAGGCGCATGCCGACTTCCTTGGCTGGCCCATCCGCCTGGTCGATACCGCCGGACTCGGCGCCACCGACGACCGGATCGAGGCCATGGGCCAGGCGATGGGCCAGCGCTACCAGCAGGCAGCGGACCTGATGCTCTGCTGTGATGACGGTACGCTGCCCGCCGCACCGATGCCCTGCGATGCCGCGCCCCCGGAGCGGACCCTGGTCGTTCGTACCAAGGTGGACCTGGGCGCCGCGGCGGAAGGGGAGATCGGGGTGTCCGCGGTAACCGGTGAAGGGCTGGGCGCATTGCGGCGGACAATCGTCGAGCGACTGTACAGCGCCGGCGCCGGGCTTGGCGATCTGGAACCGGCGCTCACCCGGGAGCGCCATCGGGTAGCGCTGGTCCGTGCGGCGGAGGCGCTCGAAGGCGCCCGACCACATATGGCACCGTCAGGCGATGCGGTACTCGCCGCGCACCACGTCCAGCAGGCGGTGCACGCCCTCGACGCGCTGGTCGGCGCGATCGACGTGGACGAAGTGCTCGACCGGGTGTTTGCCACCTTCTGCGTGGGGAAGTAGGCATGGCCGGAGTGAAGCTCGCCTCGATGCATGTGTATCCCATCAAGTCCTGCGCGGGTATCAGCGTCGAGGCCTGGGAGGTTGATGACTTCGGGCTCCGCTACGACCGCCGCTGGATGGTCGTCACGGCGCAGGGGCAGTTCCTCACCCAGCGTGAGCTGCCGGCCTTTGCGCAGGTGCGGGCCGCCATCGCGCCGCCGCACCTGCGCGTCACCGCACCGGGGCAGGGTGAGCTGGTCGTGGCACTCGAGCCTCTGGGAGGTCGCCCGATCGCAACGCGGGTATGGGAGGACGCGCTCGCGGTGGTGGCACCCGACCATACCGCCGACGCCTGGTTCTCCGACTATCTCGGGTATGAAGTGATGCTGGCCTACATGCCCGAGCGCGTGGTGCGGCCGGTGGACGCGCACTACGCGCCGGACGGGGGAAGGGCGAGCTTCGCGGACGGCTTTCCGTTCCTGCTCGTTGGTGAGGCATCGCTCACGGCGCTCAATGCCAGGCTCGCCACGCCGGTCCCGATGAACCGGTTCCGGCCCAATCTGGTCGTGTCAGGCAGCGGGCCGTTCGCCGAGGATGACTGGCGTCACATCACGATAGGCGGTATTCCGATGCAGGTAGTGAAGCCCTGTGCGCGGTGTGTCGTCACGACGACCGATCAGGAGACGCTCGAGCGCGGGCAGGAGCCGCTGCGGACGCTCGCCGCATTCCGGCGCCAGGAGCAGAAGGTGATGTTCGGACAGAATGTGGTGCACTACGGGACGGGAGTGCTGCGGGTGGGGGATGTCGTCGCCATCGATTCCGTGGACGCCGCGTGACCATCACCCTCCTCGGCGTCCCTTACGACGGCAGCTCCTCGTTCCTGCGCGGGGCCGCCGGCGGCCCCGCGGCGCTCCGCGCCGCACTCCGCTCCGAGAGCAGCAACAGCTGGAACGAGGACGAACAGGATGTACTGCCGCTGCTGGAAGATGCCGGCGATCTTGCCCTGGCGGGGATCACCGATCCCCGCCCGCTGATCGAGGCCCGCGTCGACACGCTCATGCGCTCGGGCGCGACGCCGCTCCTGATTGGCGGTGATCACTCCATCACCTGGCCGATCGTCCGCGCCGTCCGGCGTCAACTGCCCCGCCTGACAATTCTGCACCTCGACGCGCACCCCGATCTCTATGATGCGCTCGATGGGGACCGCGGTTCCCACGGCTCACCCTTCGCACGGATCATGGAGGAGGGACTCGCCAATCAGCTGGTGCAGTGCGGCATCCGGACCATCAACCAGCACCAGCGCGACCAGGCCCACCGCTTCGGCGTCGAGATCCACACCATGCGTTCGGGGATCGAGGCGATGATCGCCGCCGCGCGCCGTCTCGAGGGCCCGGTGTACCTGTCGCTCGATCTCGACATCCTCGACCCTGCCCACGCACCGGGCATCAGCCATCCCGAGCCCGGCGGATTGTCCACGCGCGAGGTGATCCGGATTGTGCAGGCGATTCCACTTGGTCGCCTCGTCGCGGCCGATCTCGTGGAACTCAATCCGGTCAATGACGTTCGGGACTTGACGGCGCGCGTGGGGGCAAAGCTGGTGAAGGAGATCGTGGGGCGGCTATAGCTTGTGGCTGCCGTCGCAGAACGGCTTCTCCTGCGACTTGCCGCAGCCGCAGAACTTCACGATCCCTGCGTGCTTCGCCGGCGGCTGGGGAATCTCGTTGCCATCCTGATCGCGCACGATCACGGCACCTTCGACCACGATGGTGCCCTTCTTCTTGTAGACGATAGTGACCGGGTCGCTGGACATCGCTGGCTATTCCTCCATGCAGAGAGGGGCGGCCACGAGGGCCGCCCCTGCGGAATCGATTGATGGATGGGGCGGTTACGCGGTTTGCACGCCGCGCGCGATCTCTTCGGCGGCCTGGAACTCGGCCGCCCCGGCGCGGAGCGCGGCAGCGATGCCGCGCTCCTGGACCAGCGCCTCGGTCATCCGGTGTCCCAGATAATAGCCTGAACGCTCCGGCAGGACCCGCCCGCCGACCAGCCGCGCCGAGGGGCTCATGCCACCGGAGAGATACCGGAGGCGGAGGCCGATGCCGCGCCCTTCCAGTTCCGGCCCGACAACCCGGCGCAGGAACGACTCCAGTTCGCGCAGCCGGCGATACTGGCGCCGTGGATAGCCGAAATAGTTGGCCGCATCGAGGCCGGGAGCGACGGCCTCCCCGGCGTGCACTGCGAGACCTTCATTGACGAGCAGCTCCCGGAGCGTCGCCCGGCTGCCCGTGACCCAGTAGTCGTAGTAGCCGCCCTGATCGCTGACGAGGCGCTTGAGTTCGCTCTGACTGGTGGGTGAGGTGTAGCGGACCGTGTGCGCGAGTTCGTGGCCAACCCAGAGCGGAATCAGCTCCGGCGGCAAACCCATGCCGTAGGTCTCGGGATTGGCGCGACCGGTAAAGTGCTCGAGACAGATGAACGCCGCGCCCCGGCCGCCGACGACCAGCTCGCCCGCGTTCGCGGCACCCATGCCCACCATGAGATAGACGTCGGTGGGACGGTCGACCTGCAGCAGGTCAGTCGCCTGGGCGATCGCGTCCTCCACGATCCCTTCGACGTCCGTGGACTCGATCAGTTCCCGCAGATCGGAGCGGTCGGCGTTGAGCGCATGCGCGATGACGGCCTGGGCCTGCGGGCTCTCGAGGTCCAGCACATAGTTGTGCCAGTACGCCGAGAGGACGGCCCGGTGCGCGTTCAGATACTGCTCGAACGCCGCTTCTTTGTCAGCGGCCTGGAGGACGGAGAGAAACTCCGGGACGAGATTGATCAGCACGAGCGTGAATATCGGCTGTTCGTCACGACGCGCAAGTCCTCCTCACGCACTTCGTCAGCCGTCGCTGCCTTGACAGTGCGCGAGATCGCATGCATGTCTCCGTGAATGTGAGCATCCTCACACCGGGTCCGCGATCGGCGCCCAGTGCGGCCCGCGTTCGAGTGCGTCGCCGGAATACCAATACGATGTGAGCTTGGGGATACTGCCGTCCGCAACGGGCGAGCCGCCCGGTGGAAGCAGGCACCGGCACTTCCTCAGCCCCTGGGGCGAGACATGATCCGGTGTCAGACGCCCAGGCGCGCGAGCGCCCGGAGGAGATTGATCCTGGCGCGGGCTTCGAACCTCGCCGCGAACACCTCGGTCGTATAGATCCGTTCCCGTTCCAGAAACGCCTGGAGAATCCTGGCCCGGGTCGGGCGAAAGACGAGTTCGGGCACCCAGGCGTACTCCTGGTGAATCTGCGCCTCGTATTCCTCGAAGCGAGCCTCCGGCGCGCCGAGAATGGCCAGGTCGATATCCACCATGACTGCCGCATCGCCGGGCGCGGCGATCTCGGTGTGGCGCGTGGCGAGGATCAGATCCCGGACCCGGCTCACGGCCTCCGTTGTTCCACCCGCCTCCCGCAGGACGAGTTCCGCCCAGTCCGCGCTCCTCACCTCGTTGTCCGAGCGACGGGTATCGTAGACCGCATCGTGGAACCAGAGGGCGATGGCGAGTTCACCGGGCCGAGTCGCGAGCTCGCGCGCCTCGTCGAACAGATCCAGACACTCTCCCAGGTGCTGGAGTGTGTGGTAGAACCGGTCAGTCGAGGTGTAAGCGGCTAGAATGGACGCCAGTACCGCGGCCTCCGGCACTGGACGCCCCAGCAGATCCCACGCGGCGCGCCACCGGTCCTCCCATACCAGATTCATCAACCGTAGCGCCTTGCATCAGGGGATCGAGAGGTGAGTGGGGAATTGTCGGCAGATCATGAGCAGGTAGACGTCGCGCCTATTGTATCCCCCGTCCGACAGGCGAGCAAGCTGTCCGAATGCCTGTTCTCAAAGCGGACGCCAGTCCGGGTCCCTGCAGTCACGGGCAAGGGGAGGGCAGGTGCCAGCAGGAGGGGACCAGGCCACAAGCATGAACCCCCCCGACGTCAGCGGCGTCGGGGGGGGGCCGAGTCGGCTCGGGGCGGGGTTAGTTGATCTCCCGCTGCTTCCGCTTGCTCACCTCGTCGAGGAACCGACGCTCCTCCTGGGTGAGACTCTCGATGCCCTTGGCGCTGATCTTGTCGAGGACCCGATCGACTTCCGCCGCGACCGGATCGCTCCCCGGGCGGGTCGACAGCGGGCGGGATGGGGCTGCCGAATGCGGATCCGAGTCACGAGTCACGGCGGTCTGCTGCACCATCACCACTCGCTCCGGCTGCTGCCGTGGCGCAGGCGCCGGGCGACGGTGCGAGAGCGCCTGGATCTTGAAGAACATCCAGCCCGCGAGCATGCCGCCCAGGTGCGCCTCATGGGCGACACCATCCTGCACCCACCGTGCGAACACCAGATCCAGCACGGCCAGACCGATCACGAGTGTCCGGGCCCGGATCGGGACCGGGATCGGGAACACCATGATCTCGGCGTCCGGCCAGAACATCGCAAAGGCGACGGCGATGCCGAGCACCGCTCCCGAAGCGCCGATGATCGGGCTCTGGGGGAGGACGAAGTTGAGCAGCAGGGAGAATACCGCGGCCCCGATGCCACAGTAGATGTAGTAGAACAGAAACGACCGTGAACCCATTCGGCTTTCGACCGCCGTCCCGAACAGGTACAGGCCCAGCATGTTGGTGGCGAGATGCAGGATGCTGGAATGCACGAACAGGTAGGACAGCGCTCCCCAGGGACGGCCGGCGAAACCCGCCGGGTTCATGGCAAGAACGGAACGGATTTCTGGGGAGGTGAAGACCGTCTCCAGCAGCAACTGCACCACCGCGGTGACCGCGATCAGGCGGGCCACCGAGGGCGTCAGGCGTGGGAACGTCGGGCTGCTGAAGGACATGGGTCTCTCAACTACTAGAACCCTGAGGGTTTTCCGGATGTTCCCGCCCGTGAACGATTCGGGCGGTGCGGCAAATCCGGTCACATAGCTCCGCAAACTCGATGCCGACCGCCTTCGCGGACTGGGGAAGGAGGCTGGTCGCGGTCATTCCAGGGAGCGTGTTCACCTCTAAACAGAGGAGTTGCCCCTCCGGTGTCAAGCGAAAATCGACGCGCGAGTATCCGCCCAGCTTCAGGGTCTGATGGGCAAGCACCCCGAGTCGCCGACATTCCGAGGTAACGGCCGCAGGAAGATCGGCGGGAAAGATCTCCTCGGACATGCCCGGGGTGTACTTGCACTCGTAATCGAAGATCTCGTGCTTCGGGATGATCTCTCCCACGGCGAGGGCGCGGCTGTCGAGCACCCCCACCGTGAGTTCGCGGCCGGGGATGAACGCCTCGGCCATCACCTCATCGTCGAATTCCCGGGCATACCAGACGGCTCGCTCGAAATCCTCGGGCCGTTTCACCACGGTGAGCCCCACTGTCGAGCCCTGCTTCGAGGGCTTCACCACGATCGGCCAGCCCAGCGCCTTGCCCGCTTCACCCATGCTGACCGGAGCCATGCACCAGCGGGCGGTTGGCACTCCGGCATCCCGGAAGAGTCGCTTGGAGACATCCTTGTCCATCGCCATGGCGCTCCCGATCGGTCCGCTCCCCGTGTACGGAACGCCGATGGTGTCCAGGATAGTCTGGATCGTGCCGTCCTCGCCGCGCCCGCCATGCAGCGCCAGGAATACCACCTCGGCCTCTCGCACCTCGGGGAGGGCGCCGAGCGCGGTGAGCAGGAAGGTGCGCTCGCGTGCCTGCAGCTCCGCGACCGATGGCCAGGTCACGCCGACGCGGCCGAGGAGGTGGTCGGATTCGCGGGATTCGGGTACGAAACCGGTGACAGTGTCGACCACGACGACGGCGTGACCGCTCGAGCGCAGCGCCGGTACCACCTGCCGGGCTGAAGCCAGGGCGACGTCGCGCTCGGCGGAGGCGCCGCCGGTGAGAACCGTGACGCGCATGCTCAGCGGGTTCCGATCAGCTGCTGCAAGACGTCGTACCGGCTCACAATCCCGATGAGCTTGCCGTCCTTCTGAATCAGGGCGGCGGGGCTCTCTCGCGTCAGGATCGGCGCGAGACGCTCCGTCGGGGTGAGTGCATCCACGACAGGGAAAGCGCCATCCATCAGTTCCCGCACCGGCCGGTCCAGCAGGCTCGGCTGGGCCAGCGCGCGGGTCATGAGCGTGTTCTCGGTCAGGCTGCCAACACACTGACCGGCCTCGAGGACGGGGATCTGGCTGACGCCCCAGGTACTCATCAGGGTCAGGGCCTGGCGGACGGCCGCGGCCGGTGCGACGCTGACCAGCGCGGGAGCATTGGCGCCACGGCGCTGCAGCAGCTGCTCCACGGTTACGCGCGGCGGATCCAGCAGCTGGTTCTCCTGCATCCACTCGTCGCTGAACACCTTGGAGAGATAGCGCTCGCCGGTGTCGCAGAGAATGGTGACGACGCAGGCGGAGGGATCGTCGAGCTCCCGGGCGATCTCGAACGCCAGGGCGACGTTGAGCCCAGCCGATCCGCCGAGCAGCATCCCCTCCTCGCGGGCGCAGCGCCGGGCCATCAGGAACGCATCGCGATCGGGGACCTGGCGGAATTCGTCGATCACGTCGAACCAGATCGTTGTCGGAATCTTGTCGCCGCCGATGCCCTCGACCTTGTACGGGTAGCCTTCGCCGAGACTCTTCGTCCGGGAGTAACCGGTGTAGAGAGAGCCCTGCGGGTCACCGGCTATGACGCGGATCTTCGGGTTCTTCTCCTTGAGATACTTGCCGGTTCCGCTGACCGTCCCACCGGTGCCGGCACCGGCGACGAAGTGGGTCACCCTTCCTTCGGTCTGGGTCCAGATCTCGGGGCCAGTAGTCTCGTAGTGCGCCTGGGGGTTCACCTGATTGTAGAACTGGTTCGCCAGGATAGCCCCGGGGGTCTCCTTGACGATCTGCTTGGCCTTGTTGATGTAGTTGTCGGGGTGATCGGGTGGAACCGCTGTCGGCGTGATCACGACTTCCGCGCCGTAGGCTTTGAGCAGGCGCACCTTCTCCTGCGACATCTTGTCGGGCATGGTGAAGATGCAGCGGTACCCCTTGATCGCGGCGGCTACGGCCAGACCCACGCCGGTGTTGCCACTGGTGCCCTCGACGATCACCCCGCCCGGCTTCAGCTCTCCGCGCCGTTCGGCATCCTCGATGATCCGGAGGCCGATCCGGTCCTTCACCGATCCGCCCGGGTTGGCGTATTCCGCCTTCCCGTAGACGGGCGTGCGCAGGCCGGCGCCGATGCGTGAGAGCCGGATGAGCGGGGTCCAGCCGATGGTGGGCAGGACGGAGTCGTAGGCCTTCGCATGCGGGGGGGTCACGGCGTCGATCCTCGTCCTGAGAAAGCGAACCAGCTCGGGGGAGCGGCCTGGCTGCCGCCCAGGGAAGAATCTTACACTCCCCACCCCATCCGTTACACCGGCGCGGCGGGGCTCAGGGCGTCACGCCCCCGGCTTCCGGATGCCGGAAGTGGACCGGCTGCAGGAATGCCGCGGCCGCGGGCACGCCGTTCTTGAGGGCCGGGGCGAACTGCATCAGTCGCGCTCCCGCGACCGCCGCGGAATCGAATGCCGGATAGCCACTCGACTCGGCGATCCGCGTCGAATCGGGGACCAGTTTGCCGCCCACGTCCACGAAGAGCCGCAGCACGACCTTTCCCTCGATGCCGCGGGCATAGAGCGTCGCGGGGTATTCCACCGGTGACTCGGCGTTCACCGCTACCGGTGGATCGTCTCCGCGCCTGGCCGTCTGATCCGGCAGCCGCACGATCCCCGCCTCGCGGCCGGAGCAGGCGGCGAGCAAAAGGAACGCGGGAAGGGCCAGCAGAAGGCGAAATTTCATGAGCTACCCATCCCCCACAATAGCAGGACCGCGACGCCCACCGCTGTGATCAGCAGCCATCTGATCAGGTTCCGGGTCGAGCGGATCAGAAGGAGGGTGACCGCGGCCACCCCGAAGCCGATCGCAGCGTGGGTGCCGGCGGTGGCTGGCTCGTTGCCCTGCCCCAGCGAGACACCGCCGGCCATGGAACCGAAGATGGCGGCCATGAGCAGCGCCCGGCCGATGCGGATCACCACGATCACCGCGAGCACCAGCAATGCGGCCGCGATCATGGTCGGGACATTGATTCGAGCCAGAAGCTGCTGGACGAACGGCAGGTCGTTGCTGACGGCGGCCGTGAGCGCCGCCTCCCGCACTCGCACGGTCACGCCTCGCTTCGGCGTTTGAGATCCGCGAGTCGGGTCAGGGCCTCGAGCGGCGTCATCCGGTCGAGGTCCATGCCCTTGAGCTCTTCCATCACGGGATGCGGCCGGGCTTCGCCGAACAGCCCGAGCTGCGATGGGTCCTCGGGCGACGGCGTGCCGGGGACCATCCGGTGTTCGCCCTCGAGCTTCTTGAGCACGGCCCGCGCGCGCCTGACAACGGCGTCGGGGAGTCCCGCGAGCTGGGCGACGTGGATGCCGTAGCTCCGGTCGGTCCCGCCGGCCTCCAGCCGATGCAGGAACACCACCTGATCGCCGGTTTCACGGACGGCCACGTTCAGGTTCCGGGCATGGGCCAGCTCTTCGGGGAGCTGCATCAGCTCATGGTAGTGGGTCGCGAACATCGTGCGGCAGCCGATGGCGTCGTGCAGATGCTCGGAGACCGCCCAGGCGATCGCCACGCCGTCGTAGGTCGAGGTCCCGCGCCCGATCTCGTCGAGCAGCACGAGGCTCCGGTTGGTCGCGTTGTGGAGGATGGCGCTGGTCTCGCTCATCTCCACCATGAACGTCGATTGTCCCCGCGCGAGGTTATCGCTCGCACCGACGCGGGTAAAGAGCCGGTCCACCACGCCGATCTCCGCTGCCTCCGCGGGCACGAAACTCCCCATCTGCGCCAGGATCACGCAGAGCCCGATCTGCCGGAGAATCGTGCTCTTGCCCGCCATGTTGGGGCCGGTCACCAGCAGCAGCCGCTCGGCCGGATCGAACTTCGCGTCGTTCGGGATGAACGACTCGCGCGGCATGAGCCGTTCGATCACCGGATGCCGGCACTGCCGCAGGGTGAGCGAGAGCCCGTCGTGCACCGCCGGCCGGATGTAGCGATGCAGCGAGGCGGTCTCCGCGAGGGATGCCCAGACATCGAGCCGCGCCAGCGCCGAGGCGGTGCGCTGCACCCGGGCGGTGGCGTCACCGACGCGCTCCCGCAGCCGCGTGAAGAGCATTCCCTCCCGCTGACCGATCTTCTCTTCCGCGCTGAGGACCTTTGCCTCGTAGGCCTTCAGCTCCGGCGTGACGTAGCGCTCCGCGCCCGTGAGGGTCTGCCGTCGTTCGTAGTCGGCAGGCACTTTCTCGGCGTGCGCGTTGGTGACTTCGAGGAAATACCCGAAGACCTTGTTGTAGCCGACCTTGAGCGAGCTGATGCCGGTGCGCTCCCGCTCCCGCTGCTGCAGGGTGGCGATGTACTGCTTGCCGCCGTCACGCAGATCACGCAGTTCGTCGAGTTCGGCGTCGAAACCGGGGCGGATCGCGTCGCCGTCGGCGAGCACGGCCGGGGGCCGCTCGCTGAGCGCCTGACCGAGTTCCTCGGCCAGGTCGGCGAGCAGGTCGAACTCCTCGACCACCTGACCGAGCGCGTCGCTCCGATCGCGATCGGCGAGTCCGGTGAGCGACTCGAGGACGTCGGGCAGGCGCTGGAAGGAATCGCGGAGCGCGCCGAGTTCGCGGGGAGTGGCGCGGCCGGCGGCGGCGCGACCGGTCAGTCGCTCGAGATCCCGGACGCCTTCGAGTGCCTCACGGATGCGAGCCCGGCCACGGCTGTCGTCGAACAGGACCTGCACCGCGTCAAGTCGCTCGCCGATCGCGGCCGGCTCGCTGAGTGGTGAAAGCACCCAGCGCCGGAGCAGCCGCGCTCCCATCGGTGTCATCGTGCAATCGAGGACCTCGAGCAGCGTCGTGCCCCGTGCCCCGGCGCGAAGCGGCTCGACCAGCTCGAGGTTCCGGCGGGTCATCTCGTCGATCCAGAGATGTCGCGCAGAGCGGCGCACCGTCGGCCGGTGGAGATGCGGCAGGCCGGAGGGCTGCAGTTCGCTGATATAGCGGAGCAGGGCACCGGCGGCCCCGATCGCGCCCGCGTCTTCGGGGCCGAGTCCGAGCCCATCGAGACTCGCAAGCTGGAACCGGCGCGCCAGTTCGGCGCGCGCGAGTTCGGTGTCGAACTCCCACTTCTCCCGCGGCGTGCGCAGCACGCCATCTTCGAGCCGCACCTGCAGCTCCGCGGGCATCACCACTTCCGCCGGCGCGAACCGGCCGATCGCCTCGGCGAGGTCGTCGCCCGCGATCGTCTCGAGCAGGAATTCCCCGGTGGAGAGGTCGATCGCGGCGACCCCTCCCCCGAGCCCCCTCCCCATCTCGGAGGCGCAGACCGCCACGAGAAAGTTGTTGCGCACCCCCGGCAGGCAGTTCTCGTCGAGCACCGCGCCGGGAGTGATCGTCTCGATGACTTCGCGCCTGACGATGCCCTTGGCGAGCTTCGGATCCTCGACCTGCTCGCAGATCGCGACGCGGTGGCCCGCGGCGATGAGCTGACGGAGGTAATCGGCGGCGGCCTTGACCGGCACGCCGGCGAGCGGCACACCATCGCCCCGCGCCGTCAGGGTAATGTTGAGAATCCGGGCGGCGAGCTGGGCATCATCGAAGAACATCTCGTAAAAATCGCCCATGCGGAAAAAGAGAATCGAGTCCCGGTGACGAGACTTGATCTCCCGGTACTGCTGCATGAGCGGGGTGCCGGCCGGGTCGGCCGGGCGGCTGGTCACGGCTCCTTCACCACGAAGGGCGAGCGATTGAGCTTGCGCCGCACCTGCTCCGCGGCCTGCACCGCCCTGGCACGGTCGGGGTAGGGTCCCGCGCGCACCTTGAAGAGCGGGCCTTCCTTCACGATGTACGGCGTGAAGCCGGCGTCCTTGAGATCCTTCGCGAGCCTGTCCGCGGCGGCCTGGGTGTTGACCGCGCCGACCTGCACGCCGAAGCCGGTGCGGGCGGGCGCGGGAGCGGGCTTCGTCGCGGAATCCGGAGTCGCGGTTGGCGGTGCAACCGGCCCCTGTACCGAGCAACGTCCGTTGAGATAGTCGAGCCGGTTCTTGAGTTCGATGTCGTCGCCGGCGTGCTCGATGCCGAGCGCGAGCCAGGTGCAGCCTTCGGCGACCTTCTTCTGCTCGAAGAAAGCTCGCGCGGCCCATTCGGCGGCAGGCGCGAGCAGAGGCGAATCGGGATAGTCGTTCCGGATGCGGTCGAGCTGCCGTGTGGCGCTCGCGAGGTTGCCGCTGGCGTAGTCGAGCAGGGCCAGGCGGTAGATCGCGTCGTCCGCCCAGGGGGAGTTGGTGTATTCGACCGCGACGCGCGTGTAGTTTCGCCGCATCTCGTCCACGCTCCGGGAGACGAGTCCCATCGTGTAGAGCATCTGCGGATAGACGGAGTCGGTCGGCGGGGTCTGCTGCAGGAGCCGGGTCACGATCCCACGCGCGGAGTCGCTCGCCCCCTCCTGGGCGATCCGCAGGACGTCGACGAGACGGGGATCGGTCTGGGCCTGAGCCGGGCGCACGAACGCGAGCCCGAGAAACACCCCGAGTACGGCCGCGTAACGGCCCGGGGCGTGGTGATGCATCATCATGAGAATGCTCCGATATGCTGCCGTGCCGTGCCGCCGATCCTCTCGGTCGCCGAGCCACGGAGCTGTAGTACCAGGTCGGTCAGCACGCCGGCGTCGTCCGACACCCGGGTGCCCTTCAGCGCCTTGTCCGCTTCGAGCGTCGCACGGGTCGCGCTGCGCAGCCGCGGGCCGGGCCACCGCTCGGCCGATACGCTCCAGCTCTTCGTGAGCTTCTTCCAGTCACCGATCCCGAACATGCGGTGGCTCTTCAGCCAGTCCATCGACGCCCGCTCGAGGGAGCCGCCGCTGCTTCCCTTGTCGTACAGCAACCGTGCGATCCGCAGCCCGATGAGCGAGGTGCCGAGCGCCGTGACCATCTTCACGCCCGACATTCCTGCCTGATCCAGGACCCGGACGCCGAGGCTGAGGGCCCGGGGCGTGTTATCGGCGAGCACCGCCGCGACCCAGTCATCCAGCGTCTCCCCGTGGCGCACGCCGACCAGATCGCCGACCTGTTCGAGCGTGATTGGTCCCTGTCCCGAGAGGCTGTTGAGCTTCTCCAGCTCCGAACGCAGGGTACCCAGGTGGTACCCAGTCGCGGCGGCGAGGTGCTCTACCGCGCCCTCGCCGAAGACCACGCCGAGTCGCTTGGCGTGATGCTCGATCCAGCGGGCCACCCGCTCGGTGGGCAGCGGCTCGAAATCGACGGCGTAGCTGTGGGCGATCAACGCCTCGTCGGGCTCGTAGCCGCGCTTCTTCTCCTCGCTGGCCGGTGCATTCTCGACCAGCAGCAGGATGGTGTCGTTCGAAGGATTGGCCAGGTACTTGAGCAGGACCTCACGCGGGGCGGCCTTCTTCTTCCAGGCTTCAACGTCTCTGATTACGACCACCCGGCGATTGGCCATCATCGGCAGGGTGTTCACCAGCGCGTGCAGGTCCTCGGGACTCAGCCCGGCGGCAGCACGCTGGTCGAAGTTGAAGTCGCGCTCGTGGGGCTCGAGGGCCTGCTCGAGAATGGTCCGCGAGGTCTCTTCCTTGAGGACGTCCTCGCTGCCGAACAGATAGTAGACGGGCTGGAGCTCACGCCGACTCAACGCGCGGAGGAGATCGTTGTAGCTGTGGCGGGACATAGGAGGAACATAAGCCGTCCGCCGTCGGTCGTCAGCTATCGGAAACGAAGAAGCCCGGCTCCCCGAAGGGCCGCCGGGGCGAACTCGCCGAGCCGGGTCCGGCGACCGCTACTTGATCCGTTCGAAGGTCACGAAGGGGATCCCGGCGATCAGCCGCGGCTGGGCAAGCACCATGGGCTGGGTCTCTGCGGCCACCGCCGGGGGAAGCACCAGGACTTCCTTGAGGGTCAGCCCGACCAGGGCGATGAAGAACGCCGCTGCCACGGTCGCTGTCCAGGGAGAAACCCGCGGGGGGAGCGGCTCCGGCACCAGCTCCCCGCTTTCAATCCGCGACTCGAGCCGTGACATGAATCCGACCGACGGCGCGACCTGCTCACCCCTGAGCGCCTCGACACCCTCCCGCACCGCACGGTCGAATGCGGCACAGGTCGGGCAGACTTCGAGGTGGTCGTCCATCTCGGCGGCCAGCTCCGGATCGTGGGCATCACGATAGGCGGAATAGCGGCGCCGGAATTCGCGGCAGTCTATCAAGCGGTTAGGGCCCTTGCTCTGGGGTCCGGTGGCCACCGGCAAGCGAATGTGGCCATCTCTGCTGACTATATACAGTTCGCGCTGTATAAGGTTCCCGAAAGTCTTCGGGGATCAGTCCAGATGGGGCTGAATCAGCTCGGCAAAGCTCTGGCGGGCCCGGTTCAGGCGGCTCTTCACCGTTCCCAGGTTGCAGTGCATGATTTCGGCGATTTCCTCATAACTCTTCCCCTCCAGCTCCCGGAGCACGAAGACCTCCCGGTGGTGCGAAGAGAGCTTGGCGACGGTGTCATCGACGAGAGCCCTGAGGGTCCGCTGCTCGAAGAGATCGTCGGGGCGGTTGTCCTTGTCCTCGAAATCGACCGGCCGATTGTCTTCTTCGTCGCGCGGGCGAGCCTGTTCGAAGGTCACCAGCGGAGAGCGGCTGCGGTTGCGCAGCTCGTTCTTGGCCAGATTGGACGCGATCGTGTAGACCCAGGTGGAGAACTTGCGGCTGCGGTCGAAGCGGTCGAGGTGCCGGTGCACCCGGAGAAAGGCCTCCTGCACCAGGTCTTCGGCCCGCTCCCGGTCCCCGATCATGCGGTAGACGAAATTGAGCAGTCGCACCTGATAACGGGCGACGATCTGTCCGAAGGCGCGCGGGTCGCCGTTGAGGTGAGCCTCGATCAGTACGTTGACCTCGGTCGGCAGAGCGATCGCCGGCGCCGGAGGCGGGGGCTGCCGTCCCGCCGAAAGGGCCGACTTGAGCAATCGAATCAGCACCATCGCGACCTCCCTCTAGCCGCGCAGCGATGCGCGGAACGCCCGGAGATACAGCAGGGCTACCAGCGTCTTCCCGTCCATGATCTCGCCGCGCTCGATCAGGCCCATCGTCACCGACCACGGAGTGGGACAGAGCTCGAGGAACTCGTCGGCCTCGCGGTCGTGCGCCCCCGCGTGCAATCCGCTCGCCACGAACAGATGGATTCGTTCGTCGGTGAATCCGGGCGTGGTGTAGAACGTGGTCAACCGTTCCAGCCGTTCCGCACGCATCCCGGTTTCCTCAGCCAGTTCCCGGCGGGCGCATTCCTCCGGCTGCTCGCCCGGATCCAGCCGTCCCGCCGGAATCTCCCAGATGACCCCGTCGGCTGCATGGCGGAACTGACGGATCAGCAGCACCCGCGGGTCAGGTCCGGTCGGGTCATCCAGGAAGGGGACGACCGCCGCCGCTCCAGGATGACGGAACATCTCCAGCGTACTGACCGATCCATCAGGGAACTGCACCGTGTCGATGTCGAGACTGACGACCCGACCGGTATAGCGGCGTTCAGCGGAGAGACGCGTCATTCGACTCAACATGCCGCCGCCGTACCGGCGAGACAAGGGTATGGTGATCCCGCTCGGCGTGCAAGCTTGTAATCATGAACATTGAACGCAGGCTCAGCCCCACGGGGAAGCGTGGCTCGGGATGGCGGCACCGCGGCTGAGTGCGCGACAGGAGAGCGGCCCCGGCTGCGGGTAGACCCGCTGGCTGCCAAAGAAAACCACTGGTGGCGCGGCGGGACGGACGGGATGGGGTACTTCGTCGGCTCAGCGGCTCACCACAGCCGGAGCAGCACGACCGGGATCTTCCAGGCCTCCGCTGCGAGGAAGAGCGCTTCCTCGCGCCGGCTGGCAGAGATGGGACTGGTGGTCGTCGGCGACGTCCATGCTCGGAGCCCCGCGCGACCGGCTTCGAGCCGGAGCCGGAGCATGTGGAAGGGGTCGCTCACCAGCAGCACCCGGCCGACCTGGTGCTCCTCCGCCCACTGCGCTACGCTGCGAATGGATGCCTGCGTGGAGCGGCCCTCGGAGCGGACGACGACCGCGCTGTCCGGCACCCCGTGCGCGACGAGGTATTGACGGCCGACCGTTGCCTCACTCACCCGGTCGCCATCGCCGATGCCGCCGGTGACGACGATGGTATGCGCCAGGTCTTCGCGATACAGGCTGAGCGCGTGATCCAGCCGTGCACGCAACACCGGCGAGGGTTTGCCGTTGTATTGCGCGGCGCCGAGCACGACGATGGCGCCGGCGGGATGTCGCTGGTCCTGACGGCTTGCCAGCAGGACGCCCACGAAGCACGCGAGATATGCGAGTGCGACCCCGGCGAGGAGGGCCAGGAGGATACGGCGGGAGACGAATTTCACCGCAACAACTTACCACGGGGAAAACAGAAAAGGGAAAAGGGAAGCGAGGGGGAGGGTGAGCTCCACTTCCCGCGGCTCTAGCCCAGCTCGAAGCGCTCCCCTTGCCGCGGGATTTCCACCTTGCGTACCCCCTCCTCACGAAGGATCTGGGCCATCGCCGTCGCCGCGTCGGGTTCGCCGTGCACCACGAACGCCCGGAGGATCGGGCCACCGAGTTTGCGGATCCACCCGCGCAGCTCGGTCTTGTCGGCGTGGGCCGAGTAGCCGCCGATCGACTCCACCTCGCAGCGCAGCGGCATCTCCTCTCCCATGAGCTTCACCACCTTGGCGCCATCCTGAATGCGGCGGCCGAGGGTGTGTTCGGCCTGGAAGCCCACGAAGAGCACCAGCGTCTTGTGGTCGCCGACGTGGTTGGCGAGATGGTGCACGATCCGCCCCGATTCCGCCATGCCGCTCGCCGCGATGATGACCGCCGGACCGGGCATGGTGTTGAGCTTCTTGGAGTCCTGCACGTCGCGCACGTACCGGAGCAGCGGGAAGTCGAAGAGCGCCGTGGTCTTCTCGATCATCTGCTCGCCGCGATCGAAGAGATCGGGATGCAGCCGGAAGACGGCGGTGACGTCGACGGCGAGCGGGCTGTCGACGTAGATCGGCAGCCCAGGAATCTTTCCGGCGCGGAAGAGCTGGTGCAGGCTGTACACCAGCTCCTGAGTGCGCCCGACCGCGAACGACGGGATCAGGATCTTGCCGCCGCGCCCCGCGACCCGGCGCACCAGTTCACCGAGCTTTTCCTCGGCACCCGCGATCGAGTCGTGCACGCGGTTGCCGTAGGTGGACTCGATGATCAGGGTGTCGATCGGCCCGGA
>Ga0209797_10000615_pt1 | contig 17840 bp, 16 predicted proteins | sample DOMMetBare3Fresh_2_FD_187472 | JGI IMG/M metagenome (GOLD analysis project Ga0209797, IMG submission 187472) | Wetland sediment microbial communities from St. Louis River estuary, USA, under dissolved organic matter induced mercury methylation -... | ecosystem: Environmental > Aquatic >... | reverse complement strand
TGAGCAGGAAGACGGCACTATCGTCATCACCGCTCTACCGCATCAGGTTTCCGGGGCTAAATTGATGGAGCAAATCGCCGCGCAAATGCTGGCGAAAAAACTGCCGATGATTGAGGACCTGCGGGATGAATCGGATCATGAAAATCCTACCCGGTTATTAATCATTCCAAAATCCAAACGCATCGATGTTGATGCCGTTATGTCGCATTTATTTACCACGACTGATCTGGAAAAAAGCTATCGCGTTAATATGAACATGATAGGCATGGATGGCAGGCCCAAGGTTAAAGGCCTTCGGGACATACTCGTGGAATGGCTGGCGTTTCGTACCGAAACCGTGCGGCGACGTTTACAGTATCGCCTGGATAAAGTGCTGGCCAGGCTGCACATACTCGATGGCTTGTTAATCGCTTATCTGAATATTGATGAAGTTATCGCCATTATTCGCAGCGAAGAGTATCCCAAACCGGTGTTGATGAAGCGGTTTGCGCTGACCGATATTCAAGCTGAAGCCATACTGGAATTAAAACTAAGACACTTGGCCAAGCTGGAGGAAATGAAAATCCGTGGTGAACAGGATGCGCTGGAAAAAGAACGCGCGGCGCTGGAAAAAACCCTGGGATCCCGGCTGTTATTAAATCGCTTGATCAGAAAAGAAATTGAGCGGGATGCCGAGCAATTTGGCGATGATCGCCGTTCGCCGATTGTTGCAAGAGTCGCCGCACAGGCGCTGGAAACTACCGCGTTAATAAGTAATGAACCCTTAACCATTATTCTGTCACAAAAAGGCTGGATAAGAGCGGCAAAAGGTCATGATATTGATGTGGAAACTTTGAGTTACCGATCCGGGGACGGCTTTCTGGATGCGGTAAAAAGCCGGTCAACGCAGCCTGTTTATATACTTGATTCCACAGGCCGTGCTTACAGTACTTCTGCCCACGATTTGCCTTCTGCGAGAACGCAGGGCGAACCTTTAACCGGGCGTCTTAATCCACCTGCGGGCTCGTTGTTTATCCATTTGCTTAGCGGTAATCCCGATGACTGGTATGTGTTAGCCAGTCATTTTGGTTATGGGTTCAGAGTGCAGTTAAAAGAACTATTGAGTAAGAATAAAGCCGGTAAATTGCTGATTACCTTGCCCGATGGCGCGAAAGTGTTAAAGCCCGCGCCCGTACACAATGAGTCTGATTTACTCGCAGTCGTTACCTTGCAAGGCCGCTTGTTGATTTTTCCTGTGGCTGACTTGCCAGCGCTGGCACGCGGCAAAGGCAATAAACTGATACAGATTCCCTCGGCTGATCTTGCGGCTGGTAAGGATTATGTAGTTGCTATATTGGCTATACCTGAAAACACTCCATTGAAAGTGGTATCAGGCAAACGCTTTTTAACCTTGAAAGCAGCGGATATAGAACATTACACCGGTAGCCGCGCCAAAAGAGGTATGGCTTTACCCAGAGGCTTTCAGCGGGTTGAAGGCTTGGAGGGTGAGTAGCCCTATAGCCATGTATGCTGCGAATACCTTTTATTTAATGGGCCAGAAGTTTAAACAAAAGTACGTACAGCGTACACTACATGGCTTTTGAGGCGAATAATCAACTAGTAGAGTATCCCTTTATGATAGATAAAAATGCGTTAGAACATATTCCAGAAGATGATGAAGTCGCTATTTTCCTACCAATAAAAAAGAAAGATTTTGGTGGGTTTATCTCTGGATTGCTTGGTCAGCAACAGAGCATAGAGCGGGATATTTTAATTAAGTTTGACATCAACCATGCATGGTTAGTAAACCTTCATGAGATGATTAGCCAGAGGATACATCAGCAAGCTGAAGCTCATTTAACAAGTTTTACTACGGTAATATACTTTGAAGATGGTCTAAAAAGGACATTTACTTCAGTTGATGCATTTAAAAGTTATTCGGAGACGAAAAAGCTGATTCCCGTTGGGGTAAAGGTTATATGGTATTACTTAATCAAATTCCCAGGAAAAAATCTTCCTGAAAAACAGCAAATAACTTTTTCAGCTTCAATATACTCATTAAAGGATAAGCAAAGTAAGTATTCCAAATTAGAGTCTGGTATTTTAAATACTATCATTGGTGAATCCGAAATAAGTGCTTTGAATTACCAGATTGATCATACCGAAAGAACTTGGGGGGACGATATAGAAGCCATTATTTCAAATCAAGTAAATGAGGTAATAAGAGGTAGTCAAATTAAAGACACGCTATTTAATTTATCTAGGATTTTATTGGCTCTTATGGTGATTATTTTTTGCCTGATTTATCCGGTATATAACGATATTTCAGGTACTAACAAACTTATGAGTGAAGCACTGATAAATTACTCGGCATTAAGAGATAGCGTTGGTTCCAGTATTAATAGTGTTAATAAAAAATTGGACCATATCGTTAACATGATTGACATTTTAAGTAGACGAAATGATAGTAGGTTAGGTGGCTTATTAATTCTCTTTTCAGGACCCGCCTTTGCGTTTATTTTGCTTAGACTTACAAGAAAAGACACTCATTCATTTCTGGTCTTTTCCAAAGAATCAGAAAAAAATCGAGAGCTGAAGTTGAAGCAGGAAAGGCGAAGCACTTGGATTCTTATTGGTTCATTTGCTCTATCTGTCTTGGCTGGAATTATTGGAAATTATAGTTTTGCCTGGATGATTAAATAAACTCGAATAACTGGGAATAACTGGGGTCAGAAGGCCGTAAGACGGATCAAATGTAGGGTGGATTAGCCGCGCAAACACACGGACTGTCCGTTTTGTTTGTCCTCTGGGCGCGGCGTAATCCGCCAACTGCGGCGTTCACCGAAATGGCGGATTACGACGCGCGGAAAATCTTTACCTGTCCGAAGTTTGCAAGAATTGCGCGTCTAATCCGCCCTTGTATGATTAAACTTAATGAAATATTGCCATGGAGATCAAGTAAGCTTCATCGATTCATTGGGAGGCCGTTCCGCCCTGAGGACTGGTTACTAACCAGAGCCTGTTCCGTAACACGTAAGGCGGTTTCGCCGACAGGCAAACAGCCATAAACGGAACGCGGTAAGGCGCAATTTGCAGGGCGTAATAGGCGATAGCCGTATTGCGCCGGATGTTGGGCTCCGCTCAGAGATGTTTTTTTGTATCCATGCGCTTATGTAGAATTCTGATAACCGTAACACCGTCAGGGTTCTTCATATAGTACACAACATGACTCACATAAGGGAAACTCAATAAGTCCTTAAAGATTCCATCTTGACTTACGCCAAGCGAAGGCATAAGCGCAAGGTTTCCAAGCAATGCTTCTAGCCCGTCCACATATTTTATGGCTTGGGATTGCCCCCAGTTTTCTAAAGTATATTCAACAATTGCATCAAGATCACGTTCAGCTTGCTCGGTAAACTTATAGTGCGGCATTCGTTATTCGCTTTCTTTGACGATCAATCACATCTTGACCATCTTTAATACGACCCGCATGTAAATCATCCAAGCCTTTTTGTAGCTCTGATTTTAGCCATTGTTCTTTTAAAAACTGTAATTCTTGATATTCGCTTGCAGAAACCATAACAGCGACGGGCTTGCCGTTTTTATTGATACCGACAGGTTCTTTTTGGGCTTTCAGTAACATTTCTCCAAATTCTCTTTTGGCATCGCTTGCATTACATATTTCCATAATAACCTCTAATATTAATTAATTTAATTACTATGATTAACTTAATCAAAATATGTCTTGTTGTCAAAGAATAAACAGCTGGTCGCTTTCAAATAAAAAATAGTGTCACGGTGCATATCCCGCCACGCTTCTATTACGTTAATTCTGCTTTAGAATTTTCGAGCCTTATTGGTTTTTAAGTGTTTGCGTAACATCAGCTAAATTTCTCTAGCCAGTTTTCCAGCATACCCCGTGTAATTACGCGGCGTTAATTCCAGCAAGGCCGCTTTGGCTTCTGCTGGAATCTCCAGTCAGGTAGGGTGGGCAGGCTTTTTTGCCCACCGGAATAAGCAATAAAAGGTAAGCACAAAAAGCATGTGCCCACCCTAACGCATATAAAAATTATTAAATTTACATAATAGCAAGTAGCCCGTATAAAATGAAACGGAATACAAGGAACGAAATAACTGGGGTCAGAGTAATCTTAATTTAAGTTTACTCTGACCCCAGTTATTATGCTTTTAGCCTATAAAAGGGTTCAATAGACGAACGCCGGTATCCTTAAAATCTTTGACATTGCGCGTGACGACGGTTAGGTCATAAATTAACGCGGTGGCCGCAATGAGTTTATCGAGCGCATGTTGAGCATCCGGAACCCGTAGTTTTCCCCAAAGCAGTGCAGTGTCACTGTCAATAACGAGAATATGATCCTGGTATTGCTGGAGTATAGCGGTTAACCAGTTTTCCAAAAGCTTGCCTTGAATGCTATCACCACGATGAAAGATCAAATCAACGCCTCGGCGTAATTCTCCAATCGTGATGGATGAAACATAGAGATGGGTATTATGCGTGATCGCTGCATCGAAAAATTGGCGCACACCCGTATTTGCCATGCCGCCTTTTCTGATTTCACTGATGACATTGGTATCAATTAAATACATCAGCGGCGTTAGTGTCATCGTTAACTCTTTGAAAATCGGCATCGGTGCCGACATCGGGAATCTTTGCCAAGGCTTCTGCGAAGGTTTTACGCGGTGGTTTCAGCAAAACCTCCGCCAAAATTGCACGATGTTCGGCTTCTGTCGAACGCTGATGTTCCACTGCCCTTTGCTTAAGGGCATTAATAATGGTTTCGTCGAGATTTCTGACTACTAAACTAGGCATGGTTTACACCACTCTAAAAGACTGATTCGCTATCAATGCTATCATATTTCATGGCGGTTGCAATAAATTTCAACGTGCAAATGCCGGGCACGAAAAGATGTGCCTGTCCCGGCTTTAAGCAAGTTCATTCTTCGATAAGCTCAGAGTGAGCAATTCGCCCCCTACACTACAGATTCGAATTATTTTATGCACGTTCCTAGCCCTGTTTCCTCACCTCATTAACATAAATCGTCGCACCTATAACCGCCGCCGGGGCGACAATGATATTCACTACCGGAATAGTCAATCCCATTGCAGCAACTCCGCCAAAGCTTAACGAACCCCATCGTATGCTTTTTGCCAGTTGTTTCTGTTCAGAAAACAACACACCTGCATTTTCCAGTGGATAGGCCATGTATTCAAGAGCCATCCCCCATGCGCCGAACAAAGCCCATAAAAACGGGGTAATAACATTAACGCCGGGAATAATGGACAATATCAGCAACGGCAAGGCTCTGCTCAGCAAATAGCCGGCACGCTTTAATTCTGCGAACATGACTTTAGCCAATGGCTGCTCAGGACTTACGCCGGTTTGTCCGGTTATGATGGCTAACGTTTTCGCGGATAATTTGCCGTAAAAAGGGGCGGCAAGCAGATTAGCCAGTACCGTAAAGGTAAAAAAACCGGCGATAAAAAAACTGATGAAAAATAATGGCCATAATATCCAGCGTAACCACTGCAACCAGCCTGGAATAAACTGATTAATCAAATCGGCAACAAAGTAATAGCCAAGCATTAAGGCAGCGCTATATAACACGAGATTAATTAAAACCGGAATTATAATAAACGTGCGTAATTGGCTACTCGCCAATAATTTCAGGCCTTTAAACAAATAACCCACGGCTAGAGCCGGATTATTGCCTTTTTTATCAAATATCATCTTTTAAACCTCTTAACCCTTGTTTGGCAGGATTCAATACTGCGCCACGCTCGGTCACAATCGCTGAAATCAGTTCAGCCGGGGTTACGTCAAATACCGGATTCCAGGCGCTGACTATTGAATTCTCTTTGATATAACACGCGGGCAGTAATTCATTTTGATTGCGTTGCTCGATTTCGATCTGACTGCCGTTTTCTATGCTCCAATCTATGGTCGTTGTAGGAGCTACGACCATGACTTTAACGCCATGCTGTTTAGCCAACACGGCTAAAGAATAAGTGCCTATTTTGTTGGCGGTATCACCATTGGCAGCAATACGGTCGGCGCCTACGATTACCCAATCGATTGTGCCTGATTTCATTAACCAGGCTGCTGCTGAGTCGGCAATTAACGTAACGGGTATTCCGTCTTGCGCCAACTCCCACACGGTTAATCGTGCACCCTGCAACCAGGGGCGGGTTTCTCCGGCATAGACGGTTATTGGTTGTCTTTGATAGGCGCTACGGATAACACCGAGCGCCGTACCATATCCGCCTGTTGCTAAAGCGCCTGTATTGCAATGCGTCATGACGCCTTTAGCGTCAGTTAAAAGATCGGCTCCCAGTTCACCCATTTTAGTGTTGGCGATAATATCATCGGCATGAATTTTCTCGGCACACGCTATAATTGCAGCCACATGATTGGCCTGCGGCTGATTTAATACGACTTTCATTTGCTCAAGCGACCAAAACAAATTGACCGCCGTTGGCCTGGCCTTTGCCAGCATTTCAATATCAGCAACCACTTTTTGCCGCCATTGTGCCGGGTTTTCAGCATTATGACGAATGGCAGAAAGAGCGACGCCATAGGCCGCCGCGATACCGATAGCCGGTGCGCCACGTACGCGCATGGTGGCAATCGCTTCGGTAACGCCAACTGCATCGTGATAGTCATCATAAACAAGCGTTTCAGGCAATTGCCGCTGATCCAGCACTTTTAAAGAAGCGCCTGTCCATTGCAGGGCTTGTACACTCAATTTTTTTTGTTGGGTCATTATTTAATAAAACCTGATGGTAAAAAGTTATAATTTCGTTACTGGAGATAATAAACGAAAAGTGTCGGGGCTACGCTAAGCCGACCACACACAGGAACAAATCATGATAGTCGATACCCTCATCCATGCCCGCTGGATTATACCCGTTGAACCGGAATTCGTAACCTATGAACACCATACCCTGGTGATTGATGGCGGCAAAATTATTGATTTGCTGCCTACTGATCTTGCGAAACAACAATATCAGGGGTCAACTACCGAAAATCTTGAAAATCACGCCTTACTGCCCGGATTAATCAACTGCCATACCCATGCTGCGATGACGTTAATGCGCGGTATTGCCGATGATTTGCCGCTGATGGATTGGTTGCAAAACCATATCTGGCCATTGGAACACAAGTGGATGAGTGAGGCTTTTGTTAAAGATGGCACTGATTTAGCGATTGCCGAGATGATTCTGGGCGGCACCACCTGCTTCAATGATATGTATTTTTTCCCCGAGATTACTGCCGGGCAAGCTATACACCATGGCATACGCGCCAAAGTCGGGTTGATTGTTATAGATTTCCCATCGGTATGGGCGCAAAACAGCGATGAATATATTGAAAAAGGCCTGGCTGTCCATGAGCAACTGCGACTTTCAGACCTGTGTTCTACCGCTTTTGCCCCACATGCGCCTTACACGGTATCTGACGAACCCTTGCAAAAAATCAGAACCCTGGCTGATGAACTGGAATTGCCAATACATATACATCTTCACGAAACCCAACACGAAGTTGAGGAGGCGCAAGCGCAAACCGGGCAACGGCCTTTGCAGAGATTGCAGCAATTGGGGCTTGTCAATCCGTCATTAATCGCTGTACACATGACCCAGTTAACCGATGAGGAAATCAGCCTGTTTGCGGAATTTGGCGCTCATATCGTGCATTGCCCTGAATCTAATTTAAAACTGGCCAGCGGCTTTTGCCCGGTTGCCCAGTGTCTGGCGGCGGGTATCAATGTAGCATTAGGTACGGATGGCGCGGCCAGTAACAATGATCTGGACATGTTCGGAGAAATGCGCACGGCAGCATTGCTGGGTAAAGCGGTTGCCGGTGATGCCAGCGCTATTCCGGCTATGACGGCGTTACGCATGGCTACCATTAATGGCGCTAAAGCCCTGGGGCTGGATACCTGTTGTGGCTCACTTAGCATAGGTAAAGCCGCCGACGTAATTGCAATTGATTTAAATTATCTGGAAACCCAACCGTTATATTGCCCGGTTTCGCAAATCGTTTACGCCGCCAGTCGGCAACAAGTCACGGATGTTTGGGTAGCCGGTAAGCGCTTATTAAAACAACGTCAGCTAACCACGGTTAATATTGATGATTTAACAGCAAAAATCGCCGTATGGCAGCAGCGCTTGTCAACTTGATTATTAGTTATTTTCGATAAGCAATTTATCGCCGGGCAATGTAGAGTGAAGCTGTTCGAGGTGAGAACTTGGAAAAAAATGTATGTCTTAACCTATCATTCTTCGACAGCATTTATTCACACCTCATCAGGTCCGGCAATAGCCTGACCGATACACCCTGGCGGAGGGATATCATGCCTAAGCTCATTTCAAGGATTCTGAAGTAAAGTAGTTATATGGGAACGGTTAAGCCTTAATTGCCTGCCGCGACTTGAACGGGAAGTTTTGTATTCTATGGCTGAACAGCCTGTCTTTACCGACTCATCATTTTTTAGCTTAATGGAGTTTTTTGAGCGGGCTGTCGCCAACTTATTCTACAAATGATATAGTTAGATCATTCCATAAATTGAGCGGCTACTTTCAGCGCCGGATTAGCTCTTATAGATTGTAAAGGGCTTATTCTTGCTAAAATAAGAAGAATAAGCCGGAAGTGTAGTTTTTTCTTCTTAAAACGGGAGAGTTATTATGAATGAACTTGAACTTATAATTGCAGCCATAGCCATAGCACTTCTGCTAATGATTATTCTGATCATTCTTATAGTGCGGAGAAGAGTCGCCAAAAAAGCAAAGTCCATAGAAGGAGGTAAAGCCACAGAGAAGGCAGTGCAAGTGGAAGAAAAAAAACCTGCCAATATGCCAATAATAGACACTGGACCAAAAAAAGAACCTTTAAATGAACTGCAAGCAAAAGAATCATTGAGTTCTCCAAAGCCTGATAGCGCGCTTGTTGTAGAAATAGAAACCAATGAATCGTTAAACCAGACTCAAAAAGACCGAAATGAGAACCTTCCTGAAGATTCAATGTTGAGGCGACACTATCTCACTAATTTGCGCACAATGATTGAATCCCTTAAATCACCTCGTCCAACAGATGCTGCTTTAAGTGCTCATTATGATGCGATGATAAATACTGAAGTAGAACAATGCTTAAGCGAAAAAGGGGCGACCGAGCGATTAATTTCTAATTATCAAAAACACATAAAAACATTAGCTCAACAAATCCAGGAACCCAAAACAATTGCTAAACCATTACATGACGCTGAGATTTGCAATAAAGACGCAGCAGATGAAAACCTAAACCCAAAATTACCCGAAGATTCAATGTTAAGACGGCATTATCTTACCAATCTCTATGCCCTAGTTGAATCTAACATGCCACTTCGCCCTACCGATTCTGTTTTACGCCGTCATTACGATACGATGATTAACACTGAAGTTAACAAACTCTTAGGGTGTAATAATTAAATGAAGCGGATTGCCTGTTTTTAGAATCTGGAAACGATTTAAATGTTGGAGGAAGTGAGTCGAACCTAACGGGTATATAAATTGTTACAAAGTAAAAATCTAACGGGTGTTTTGTAGCTAAAATTCAGGCGAGCGGTTCGGCTTTATTTTGCGTAGAAAAATAAATAAAGGGCAGTTCCTTTTTGTGAAATAAAAACCGGGCATGACGAAAAAGTGCAGTAACTTTTACCGTATTTTTTTTAAATTCTGTTTTTTAAGTACTTAATGTCAAGGGTTTGGGTATATAAAAACACCACAAATACAAATAGCCCAAAAATCTCCTGTTAATCGCTAACTTCACAAGAGCTGTCATAAAGCGGTGATTTAAGTTACCCGTTTTTTGGCTATCCAATACAGCGAATCTGGTGGATCAACTTCCATTTCCGGAAACCTGGCACTCACGATTTATCCAATAACCGCCCAATGGTACGAAAAACATCCGAAAACATCTCTTTTGTGAGGCGTTTTGTTTGCACGTTATAGCGGCTGGTATGGTAAGAATCAACCAGTGTGCGTCCACTTGGCAATGCATGTTGTGCGTTATGCGCAAAAACAGCACTACTCAGTTTCAGATTACAGGCTTTTAATACCGCCTGATGAGCAACTGTACCCAGGGCTAATATCACGGCATGTTCCGGCAGGGTTTGTAACTCGGCAGTCAAAAATTGATTGCACTGATTGATTTCAGCTCCCGTCGGTTTATTCTGCGGAGGCAGGCATTTTACTGCATTGGTGATACGACACTTCTTAAGTTCCAGGCCATCCGTCAATGACTCTGACTTTATCTGATTACTGTAACCAAACTCATAAAGGGCCTCATAAAGCAGAAGCCCCGCATAATCTTTGGTAAACGGCCGACCGGTTGCGTTGGCGCCGTGCATCCCAGGGGCTAAACCTACAATCAATAATTTGGCATTGCTATCACCAAAAGGCGCAACCGGCCGGGCATGGTAGCCGGGGTGTTTTTGTTTAACTTCACACAAAAAATCATCCAGCCGTTTACACTGACGGCAATTCTGATCGAATATTTCTTTTGATAACATGTTATTAAGGTTCAAGGCGAAAGGTATTGTTCTATCACTTACAGGTTGCGACATGTCTAATTAAAATTTGGGCTGGCACCTCCATTATCGCTTCACCCAAAAAACTAAGTGGCGTTTTATGTTCTTGATACACCTGTAATGAATAATCTTGCAAGGTGTTATCCACAGCCGCATAGGCTAATCAGAAATTTTGTTCCAGTCATTAAACATTTCCCACTTCCCGATAAAGCAATACTCTACAATAGGCCTCCGGAAACATTCATATCTGATAATTTTAAAGCAAAGGATATTACACTGCATGAATTCATTTGAAATTCTTATCTCAACATTGTCGGGCTGGGTATGGGGACCACCAATGCTGACGTTATTGGTCGGCACCGGGCTTTATCTGACTATCCTGTTGAAAGGCTTACAATTTCGCGTCCTACCACTTGCCTTTCGCATGATTTTCCAGAAAGATCATAGTCATGAGGGCGACATCAGTCATTTCGCTGCATTAATGACAGCACTCGCCGCGACAGTTGGTATCGGCAATATTGTCGGTGTTGCTACCGCAATTACGCTCGGGGGGCCTGGAGCTGTGTTCTGGATGTGGATGACGGGGCTGGTTGGCATGATAACCAAGTATTCCGAAGCGGTTTTGGCGGTTAAGTATCGAGAAAAGGGGGAATACGGAATGCGCGGTGGCCCTATGTACTATCTGGCCAAGGGCGCAGGCTTGCCTAAGTTGGGTTGGTTATTCGCACTGTTCACTGCGCTGGCAACCTTTGGTATCGGCAACATGACGCAGGCCAACTCTACCGCCAAGATTTTCGAAGCTACTTTTCATATAGCCCCTTGGGTCACGGGGGTGGTATTGATGATATTAACGGCATTGGTGATTCTGGGCGGCATCCGCTCGATTGGGAAATTCACCTCTATTCTTGTGCCGTTTATGATAATTGGTTATGTAGGCGCCTCATTGACTGTACTTGCACTCAATTTCACTGAAATCCCCCACGCGTTCGGATTGATTTTTCTTCATGCGTTCTCACCGGCGGCGGCTACTGGCGGCTTTGCAGGGGCCAGCATCGCCGCCGCCATGCGTTTTGGCATCGCCCGCGGCGTTTTCTCTAACGAATCCGGTCTGGGTTCAGCTCCAATCGCCGCCGCCGCAGCGCGTACCCACGACCCCGTCAAACAGGCACTGGTCAGCATGACCCAAACTTTTATAGACACTTTGGTGGTCTGTACCATGACCGCTCTTGTTATTTTGACTGCAAACTCCTGGACACAAGGGGTAAGTGCCGGCCAATTGACCAGCGCCAGTTTTGCTGAAACGCTGGGTGGCGCCGGTGAACTTATTGTTGCTCTTGCGACGGCGTTATTTGCCTATTCCACGCTCATCGGCTGGAATTACTATGGCGAGAAAGCCATTGAATATCTGTTTGGATCGCGTTCTATCCGCATCTACCGCATCGCTTTCATCGCAACGGTGATTGTCGGCGCGATGATGAATTTGGAATTTGTCTGGAATTTTTCCGACCTAATGAACGGCATGATGGCAATTCCTAATCTGATAGGCCTGTTGATACTGTCAAAGGTTGTTAAGAAAGAAACTGACCGGTATTTCAAATCTTGATCTATTCGGTGGATAATACCAACATGAAAAAATTAGTTATTTATAATCATGGCAAAGATAGCAGTCCCTGGGGCGACAAGACGCTGGTTTTCGCTAAGCTTGCAAAACGCCATGGCTATACTGTCGAAAGCCCCGATTACAGACAAGAGCTTGATCCTGATGAACGCGTCAAGCAACTGTTAGCTATGGACTTATCGGATTATGATGAAATCGTATTAATGGGTTCCAGTATGGGCGCTTATGTTGCAACCGTTGCTGCTGAAACAATTAAACCCAACGGCCTTTTTCTATTGGCTCCCGCCTTTTATTTGCCTGGCTATTTGCGAACTGAATTCAATCCACCGGCTGAACATACATGGGTAATTCATGGCTGGCAGGATGATATTGTGCCGCCCGAACATTCCTGGCGGTTTTGTAAAAAACATCAAATCCGCCTGACGATGCTGAATTCCGACCATCGTTTAATCAGCGAATTACCCGTATTGGCTGAAGAGTTTGAGCGTTTTTTGGTGGGTTTGATGGCGCTGTAAAAAATAAGGGGCTTAATATGTTAACGACTAATTACCCTGATTATTGAGTTATTCTCTCACTGGTCTCTTATCCAGCTTTCTTTGCAACGTACGCCTATGCATGTTCAATGCTCTGGCGGCGGCCGATATATTGCCATCATGTTGCATAAGCACTTTTTGCAGATGTTCCCATTCCAGCCGCTTTACCGATAACGGATTCTCACTAATCGACACCGATGAATCGCCTTCATTTTTATTGAGGGCACTGACAATTTCATCCGCATTTGCCGGTTTGGTTAAATAATGAATCGCACCGAGTTTTATGGCCTCAACCGCTGTGGCAATGCTGGCAAAGCCGGTCAGCATGACGATTTGCGTATTGTCATCTAAAGAAATCAGTTTTTTTACCAGTTCCAGGCCGGATTCATAACTGATACGCAAATCAATCACTGCATATTCAGGGAGATTTTGTTCGGCAAGGGTAATACCATCCGTTACATTGGTAGCGACCAGCACTTCATAATTTCTTTTTTCTAATGCGGACTTCAATACGCTGCAAAAGGTTTCATCGTCATCCACCAGCAGCAAGCGTGGTTTATCGATTTCCTGGGTTGTCATTAGTAGTCTCTGTAGTTAAAAGGGGTAAGGTGATTTCCACACAGGCACCACCCGAATCACTATTGTAAAGATTGATTTTACCGCCCAGGCGATTGATCGTCGAATAAGTTAAAAATAAGCCTACACCCAAACCACGTTTCTTGCTGACAACCGGTTGTTTACCGACAAATTCGACTAACTCTGGTGGAAAGCCCGGACCAAAGTCCTGAATCTTGAGCGTTAAATGATTTAAATCCCAGGTCGCATGTAATTCTATACCCAATTCAGCCGGAGACGCTTCGGCAGCATTATTTAAAATGTTAATAATTGAATGTGTCAACGTGCGTTCGGCAATAATTTTAGCTTCCGGAGCCACATTAGGATCAATAAAAAAGGTAAGTTTTGCACCAGGCTTGTGGGTTCGCCATTGATTGATCACATCATCAATATAATCAGCCAATAATATCACGCCCCCCGATTCGGCTCGCATTTCACCAGCCGAGGCAGACATTACAGATAGCGCTTCCTTACAACGGTTAATCTGTTGCTGCATAATTAACGTTTTTTCATACAGGTCAGGGTAACGGTGACTCGGATACTCCTGTTCCAGTTCATGCGCCACTATCGCAATAGTGCCTAACGGCGTTCCCATATCGTGAGCCGCACTGGCAGCCAAGGTACCCAAGGCTATAACCCGCTCATCCCTTAACGCATTTTCTCTGGCTTCAGCCAAGCTTCGTTCCTGATCTCTGAGTGTTCTGGCCAACTCAACAACAAAATATGCGACTAAACCCGCGCTAAATACAAAACCAAACCACATTCCAAACATGTGCAAGCTAAAATAGCTTTTGTCATTCATGGCGTGAGCATGTTGCAGCATCTCATAATGCTGCATATCTAAATGTAGCATCGACGGATCAGGCATATGAGGCTCTATGGAGGGCAATGGAATATTGAAAGCAATCAACATGGTGTACAGGGATGTCGTTAGAATCACCATATACCACGCATAAGCCTGAGGCAACATGATAGCCGTGATAATGAGCGGTAAAAGGAACACCCAGGTGATTGGATTTGAAGCACCTCCAGTCAGATATAACAACGCTGCGATAGCAAAGACATCAATCGATATCTGCGAGAAAATTTCCAGCTCAGTAACAGGATCATCCGTCTCCAGGCGCATTGAGGTATAAAGATTAACCGCACCTGTTGATAACACCACCAGCCAAAGCTGCTGTTCAGGCAAGTTTATACCAAGACCATAGACGGATAAGATAATCAGTATTACCTCACTAAGCATCATCAGATTTCTGAGAATAAAAAGCCATTTAAGGTTTTGTCGAACAGAAATTTGTGATTTTGGCGATATGTGGGTAAGCATTTATATTAGCTATCGAAGGGAAAATTTAAGAATAAAAAGGCGTAAAGGTTAACGGCACAGGATTAAACGGGCAAGATATTTTCGCCTTATACCTTAAATAACAGGCTGCGACAATATGTCACATATTTATTTGCATTATCTGCTGCTATTATTAACATAACTTTTAAAGCTCTTCATAAAGCTTTATAGCTGAAAGTTGCGTTATATCACTCCTAATAGCCTTGAGGCGGTTTTTTTAACCGCCTTTTTTTTGCCTGTTGAAAACAGACCCTACTCAAAAGCCACACCTAAACCACCCAAACCACAGTATCCGGCAGGTTCTTTAGCAAGATATTGCTGATGGTAATCCTCCGCATAATAAAATACGCCAGCCGGCATGATCTCGGTGGTTATTTGACTAAAACCTGCTTGGGTGAGTCGGTGCTGATAATCTTTTTTTGATTCTAGCGCCTCATCGAGTTGTTCCTGGCTGTAGGTGTAAATACCAGATCGATATTGCGTACCCAGGTCGTTGCCCTGTCTCATGCCTTGAGTGGGATTATGTGAGACCCAGAACAGCCGAAGTAACTTGATGTATGATGTTAATGCCGGATCATAAATGACTTTCACAACTTCGTTATGTCCGGTTAAGCCGGTGCATACCTCATCATAGGTCGGGTTGGTTGTATAACCCCCGCTATAGCCAACTGCTGTGCTGAAAACGCCTTCATGTTGCCAGAATTTTCGTTCCGCCCCCCAAAAGCAGCCCAAGCCAAACATAGCCTGTTGCAGGTTGTCAGGAAAAGGCGGCGCAATGGGGTTACCTGTTACGAAATGTTTATTGGTGATCGGCATTTCAGTATCTCTACCAGGCAATGCTTCTGATGGATCAGGCAGAGTAAGCTTTTTTAATGAGAAAATCATGGTTTATGGTATTTTGGACTAAAAATTAAAGTAGTAATTAATTCCAGCTTACTGGAATTTTTGATGATAACAAAGAAGATATTTTCAACGAGAGAGTCATGAAAGAGCAAGATGTATTACGCCGTTTTCTATTTGAAGATTTAGGCGTCAGGGGAGAATGGATCAAATTAACCGCAAGTTGGCAAACGGCTAAACAGCATCAACAGGGCCCTCAAAATGCACAAATGCAATTGGGGCAGGCGTTAGCGGCGGTTGTTATGTTGTCGGCAACCGTTAAATATAACGGTTCGATGATACTTCAGGCGCAAGGTGATGGTGATTTTAAAACGCTCGTTGCACAATCCACTCATGATCGAAAGATACGCGGCCTGATACGCTGTAATGATCATATACCTGTTGGGTCATTAGAAACCCAGTTTGGACAGGGCCGCTTGGTTTTAACCATAGAGCCGGATGATGCCCAGCCTTATCAGGGTATCGTGCCACTACAAGGTAGAAATTTAGCAACTGTCTTGCAAACTTATTTTGAACAATCCGAGCAACTTAAAACCCGCTTGTGGTTGTTTGCCAATGAAACCCACTCTGCAGGCTTGTTAATACAAGAACTGCCCTCGCAAAACAGTTATAAGACTGACTGGGAACGTATAGAAATACTGGCAGACACGGTGACTGAGCAGGAATTGCTGGAATTGGACTGCGAACCACTGTTGTATAGATTATTTAATGAAGAAAAAGTCAGGCTGTTCGAAGCCGAACTGGTTGAGTTTCAGTGCGCCTGTTCACGGCAAAGAATCGAAAGAACGCTACGCGCGCTGGGCAGGGAGGAACTTGAAGACATATTACAAGAACGCGGAAACATTCAGGTAGGCTGTGAATTTTGTAGTAAGCAATACCTTTTTGATCGGGTTGATGTGGAAACCCTGTTGTCTCGGGATACCCTGGCTAATCAATCTTAGACACTGCATTAATGGCTTAGTGACAATGACAGCAATAGCCGCTAGTCTTGGAGTGGACTTATGTTCACAATTGAGTGTCTTGTTTCATGTTATGGATTATAAAACCATCTCTCGGCTAATTGTTTTGCCATCCGCCAGGCCAGTCCTTTAAATTCAAGGGAACACTCCAAAGCTATATCTCAGGACAGGCAATGCAAGCCCTGATTTAAACTTTCTGGAGGCATTGGAGTTTGCATCAATCAGATAAAAGGGACCAAGAAACAAGGGTATCATGAGTCAAGTTGGCAACCCAAACCCACAGTTGACAGAGGTACACTGTTAGTTTACCCTGCAATCGAAATAGGCGAGAAAGCCCATTTAAATTCCTTTTCTTATGTGTTGATCGGCGGGTTGTTCGATAATACGCAATACGCGCGAGCAAGGCACGAATTGACCATTGGAGGTTTGATATGGCGATCAAAGCTTGGGTTCAGTGGATCGGTGAAAATCTAAAACAGTCAACTCATGAAGTCGTCGATCATCTGACTCAACTGGGCATCGACGTGCAGATCTTTGATGCTTATATTTCCTGCGGCCACGGGGTGATTTTTAGCAGTGAAGTGACTCCGGAAATCTGCGAACAGTTACGAGAGCTCAGCCGCAATGGACAAATACAGGTGCTGACCTGTTGTTGTGCGGCTATTCCGGGCGAAGCGGTGTGGCGGCTGATGGAAGCAGGCGCCTCGGATGTGTTAATGTGTACTAAGTGCGTCGACTTAGCCCATGAAATCACTGCCCGTCTCCAACGCTGGGAAGTGGTGGATCAGATGGTGAAATCGTCCGCCGTGCAGGATGTCTTGGTGGGGGGAAGCCAGGCCTTGAAGGCGATTCTCCGCCAGGTAGTAGAAGTGGCCAATTTCACCGACGCTTCGGTGCTGATACTGGGTGAAAGCGGTACCGGTAAGGAACTGTTGGCAAACCTCATTCATACCCTGGACCCCCGCTCCAATAAGGGCGAATTGGTCATTCTGGATTGCAGCACCATCATGCCTGAATTGTCCGGTAGCGAGTTTTTCGGTCATGAGCGCGGCGCATTCACCGGCGCGGCGACCACGCGAGACGGTGTGTTCGCCCTCGCGGACGGCGGGACACTGTTTCTCGATGAGGTCGGCGAGTTGCCGCTTACCCTGCAAACCCAGTTGCTGCGCGTGATTCAGGAACATACTTTCAAGCGTGTCGGCGGCAATGTCTGGCAGCGCACCTCCTTCCGGCTGGTTTGCGCAACCAACCGCGATCTCTGGGCTCAAGTTCAACGTGGCGAATTCCGCGCTGACCTCTACTACCGGATCGCC
>Ga0209797_10000614_pt1 | contig 17847 bp, 17 predicted proteins | sample DOMMetBare3Fresh_2_FD_187472 | JGI IMG/M metagenome (GOLD analysis project Ga0209797, IMG submission 187472) | Wetland sediment microbial communities from St. Louis River estuary, USA, under dissolved organic matter induced mercury methylation -... | ecosystem: Environmental > Aquatic >... | reverse complement strand
ATTAGCGATTAGATTGCAGGATTTAGGTATAATTTTATAATGCCACCGAATTAAAAACCGCCATTTTTTCGATCAGCATATCCCGATAGGTATAAGGTATGCCGCCTGTCCCATACCCAGATTGACCTAATCCCGCAAAGGGCATCCAATCGACCCGGAAAGCCGTGTGATCATTAATCATAACCGTGGACGCAGCCAAATGTTTGAAGGCATACAGGGCTGTATCAATATTTTGGGTGGCGATGGCTGCCTGGAAGGCATAGGGCAATGCGTTGGCCCGTTTGATAGCCTCATCAATCGTGTCAAAATCATAGACGCAGATGACCGGGCCGAAAACTTCCTGCTGGCTGACTTTGCTGTGTTCCGCGGGATTTAATAACACGGTAGGTGCATAGAGTGCATCCGATAGCCGCTTGCCTCCCGTCATGAGTGTGGCTTTTTCCTGTAGCGCATCATTAACCCAGGCTTCGATACGGCCAACTTCAGTGTGCCGGATCAAAGGGCCGACATCGGTTTTTTCGCTGGCGGGATTGCCCACGATCATGCTTTCAGCCAGCGCGGCCAAACGCTCCGCGACTGCTTGGGCAATCGAGCGATGTGCGTAAACGCGTTGTACAGAAACACAAACTTGCCCGGCATGATAAAAACCGCCTTTTGCCAGTAACGGCAACATAGCATCCAGATTGGCATCTTCGGCGACAATCACCGGTGCTGCGCCGCCATGTTCCAAAGCACAACGGGTTCCCGGCGCCAGCTTTGAACGCAGCATCCAGCCAATAGCGGAACTGCCAATAAAACTGAAAAATGCGACACGCTGATCAGTTGCCAATTGTTCAGCAACGGCAATGTCTTCAACAACAACTGGCTGACACCAGGCTTTTGGCAAGCCGGCCTCCTGGAATATTTCGACTAAGGCAAATGCTGATAGAGGCGTTTCCTTGGCGGGCTTGATTATCACCGGACAACCGCTCGCGATGGCTGGGCCAATCTGATGAACAATTAAATTCAATGGATGATTGAAGGCACTCACGGCAACTACAGGCCCAATGGGTTCTCTATGGGTAAATGCCAGGCGATGCATCGAAGCCGGATTAAGTTGCATGGGTATTTCCGATCCGCGTTCAGTGCGGATACAACCGATGCAACTGTTTATGCCGTCAATGGCACGGATCAGCTCAACCCGCGTGTCAAGATAAGGCTTGCCGCCTTCGGCAACGGCGAGATTGATAAGTTGTTCAGATCGCGCCTGCATCAGTAAGGCGGCACGTTCCAGTATGCCGATGCGTTCGTGAGCGGGTAACCAGTGCTGTCGATCACTAAAAACCGCAGCCATATTTTTTAACGCCTGCTCGGCCCCAGCCGAATCGATAGTTTCTACTGAACCGACGTATTTGCCGTCATAGGGTGAGAAAACCTGGGCAATACCGGCAGGATGTACATTTGGAACTTGTATTTGATAATGCATGTTGTCTTCTGAATTAAACCGGATGTACAAGTGTACCCAGTTTTTTCCTCAACTTCATGTTATCAATAAACCAGATTATCAATATAACTTTAGCAATTCACAAAAATCGTCACGTCGGAAGCGAATGCCGGTATCAAGGCAACAGTTATCAATGTGGTGAGCCTCATATTGATGTCTACTTTCTCTACTACTGAAGATTTGCGGCGGCTTTGATTGCGGGATTCGCAAGGACTCTTATTTCCCTCGGAGATGCGGTTTAGATTTTGCCGATTCACATTTTCTTGCAAGGTTGGGCGTGACTACCCAGGCGGGCCAGGTAGACATGTTGCTTATCAGTCTGGTAAACAAGATGAGAATCTCCGCCCAGATACAATTTGCGAAAAGGGCATACTTATAGTTTCAGATATTGTCAGCAACGACTGAATGCCATATCTGCAATGTCATATCTGAACCAATACAAGACCCGGCAACGCCGCCCTGCAAATTAACCCAGTTAAATCAATAGCTCTGCTGAATCAAACTTAGCGTTCTTTCCGGCAGCTTTCCGGTGGTGGCCCCTTCCAGATGCAGGCGGGCATCTTCATGTACTGTGGTCATAAACTGAATCAACTGCATCTCGTGCTGCATTTTTTGTTCAAAGTCTTCTGCTTCCCACATTTGATTCAATAAATGTTTCGCATGATGATGTATGGTGAAAGCAACCGCTTCGGGCAGATGCTTATAACTTGCCTGTATTGAACGCTTGAGCTGATCCAGTGAGGCCAAATATTGTTTATAGTCCTTAATATCCTGTTTACACTTGGTTTTAAACATGGACAGCTCAGTGTCATTTTTAGTCCGTAACAGAGTAATTTCATGCGCTAACTGGACACTTTTTCTTTTTAATTCCGCTTCCAGCGTTTTCTCAGCCAGCACACGAGTGTGTTTGAGCTTGATCTGCTGATCCTGATTGGCTGTTTGCCATTGCAGATTTACATCTTTTACAGAATGGACAAGCTTAACCAGCGAAATAGCCAGGTTTTTCAAAGTAGTCATCAGCTAACAAATGTGTACGTTAAAATTTCGGCGAATGCATTCTTAGACAAAGCCTTTATGCCTGAATGCAGCCGAAGGGAAGAACAAACGGCATGGGTGTTTCAAGTGGCAAAGTAATTTCATGCGCATTCCTAAACAATAGCGGCTATTTTTTGCTGCAATTTTATTAAAGCCTCAATATTCTGTTGATCCCGATACTTAACGTATTCTTGTTGTAATTGCAGATAAGTTGTTTTGGACAGCTGTTGTTTAATCGACAGCAAGTCTTTATCTATGGCCTTGGATAAAGACTGTATGTGTTGACGATTATTAGCATTTAACAGCCGTTTTCTCTTGAAATCATTAAGATAATTGATTTGCAATTTTTTGAAATAAAACTGTTGTTTAAGCTGGTTCTGTTTCGCCTGAATAAACCATAGCCGCCGCTGTAAGCGTTGTCTGGCGGAAAAGTAATAGAAACAGGCCGCTAAGATGTGCTTAATAAGGGCGAAAAATCCGATTATCAGCAACAAAGCAAACGCACTCAAGAGTGTGCCTAAGCCAAGCTGAGTCATGAATCCGGGCAACCCGGGCACAGCCAGCCAGAGCAACAGATCTGCCGACATAAACACAGCAAATGAAGCGAACATCAATAATAGAGCAATTCTAATAATCAAAATAGCATCCGGTGTTTTTAACATCACGGGCCGTTATTGTACCCAATTTTTTATCAAAAGGCTTAACAGCCAATTATTACAACATCTTAAAACTCATCGTCCGTATTCATAATGCAAGCGTGGGCTAATGTAAGGTACAATGTGAGGTTATTTAATTTTACTTATGTAGTAATGATGGCTCAGTTTTTTGAAATACATCCGGAAAATCCGCAGTTGCGATTGATTCATCGTGCTGTGGAAATTATTCGCAAAGGTGGTGTTATTGCGTATCCGACCGATTCATCTTATGCGCTTGGCTGCCACCTCGGCGATAAACAGGCACTGGATAAGATACGGCGAATCAGACTGCTGGATGATAAACACAATTTTACCCTGGTGTGCAAAGACCTGACACAGGTATCGATGTTCACCAAAATCGGTAATGATGCTTACCGGACGATTAAAGCGTTAACGCCAGGGCCCTTTACGTTTATTCTGGATGCTACGCGCGAAGTGCCGCGCAGACTGCAACACCCCAAGAAAAAAACGATAGGCATACGCATTCCCGATCATCCGGTTACGCAATTATTGCTTCAGGAACTGGGCGAAGCATTGTTTAGTTCTACCCTGAGATTACCCGGGGAAAGCGAAGCCATGACAGACCCCTACGACATTCGGAACAAGCTTGAACATGAACTGGACTTAGTGATTGATGCAGGTATTATTGAATATGAAGAGACAACTATGATCGAATTTTCCAGTAATGGTGCAGAGATCATCAGACAGGGCAAAGGTCTTGCTCCCATGCTGGATTGATTCAGGAGATACAACATGATGGATGAATTAACGCTAATACAGCGCATAGTGGTTTGGGTATTACCGGTGATTTTTGCAATTACTGTGCATGAAGTGGCGCACGGCTGGGTTGCAAAAAAATACGGCGATAACACCGCCTCTAGCCTGGGCCGGTTAACCTTAAACCCTATCAAGCATATCGATTTGTTTGGAACCATTATACTTCCAGGGCTATTACTAATGACAGGCACAGGTTTTATTTTTGGCTGGGCAAAGCCGGTTCCTGTTGATCCTAGAAATTTTAAAAATCCATTGCATGATATGGCCATTGTGGCTTTGGCAGGGCCGGTTTCAAATTTGTTGATGGCTGTTCTCTGGGCATTAATTACCCGTTTAGGTGTTACCATTGGCGCAGGAGCTGAAGCTATTTCATTACCGCTTATTTATACCGGTGTTGCAGGTATTTCAATTAATCTGGTTTTAGCATTGATTAACTTATTGCCGATTCCACCGCTGGATGGCAGTCGTATTTTGACCGGTATTTTACCGAGTTACTGGGCATGGCAATATAATCGTCTGGAACGCTATGGGTTTATTATTTTATTGGTGTTGTTATACACAAAACTGCTGGGGGCAATTTTAGCTTATCCGATGTTTGTCGCACAGAAAGTGTTTTTTTCAATTGCCGGTTTGTGATTTTTTTATCAAATTTTCATGCCCCACTCTGGAAATCCTGTTTTGGAAGTTAATACAGGCTGTGTTAGCTTTAACATAAGCCGACACAAGCGGCAACAAAATGAGCGATGACCTGACTGCTGCTATTATGGAACAAGCACCAGCCTTCGCAATCGTCAACGGAGCGCCTTTTAATCTTCTGCCGGACGATCTTTATATTCCACCGGACGCCTTGGAAGTGTTTCTGGACTTGTTTGAAGGTCCGCTGGATTTATTGCTGTATTTGATAAGAAGGCAGAATCTGGATATTGTGAATATCCCTATCGCCCAGATTACCCATCAGTACATCGCCTATATTCAAATAATGGGTGTGTTAAATTTGGAGCTGGCCGCAGAATACCTGGTTATGGCGGCGTTATTGGCGGAAATAAAGTCAAGAATGCTACTGCCGAGACAGTCTGAAGCTGAGGATGACGAAGAAGACCCCAGGGCAACACTAATTCGAAGATTACAGGAATATGAGTGCATCAAGAATGCCTCTGAAGAGATCGATTTATTGCCCAGAGTTGAACGTGATATATTTGCCATAGATGTCGATGTATCTTCGTTAAATGTTGAACAACAGTTACCGGATATCCAGTTAAGAGAGATGTTGTTGGCACTCAAGGATGTCCTAAAACGAGTTGACCAACTTAGCCACCACCAAATTACCAAAGAAGCATTATCCGTCCGTGAAAGAATGGCAACCATTTTGGAATACCTTAAAGGAGAGGATAGTCTCCTTTTCTCGCAATTATTTGTCCGAAAAGAAGGTCGACACGGAGTCGTTGTCTCGTTTCTGGCCATCCTCGAACTCGGCAAAGAAGGACTCCTCGAAATCATCCAGTCAGAACCCTTTGCCGAAATTCGAGTCAGAAGCGGAAGTGCCGGTTTCTTTACTGCCGAAGAAGGTAACTAAGCCACGAGTAAAACCGACTCCTGTTGAACCTGTTTCGGCTATTCCTGAGCCCATTAATGTTGCTGCTCAGAATCTTGTCGAAGAGCCGTCTACGGAGATTATCAAACAACGCCCTTACGCAAAGGATATCCTATGCGTAGCGCAAGGACTTCGAGCACGGCGCAGACAGTTAAAGCCGATAACATTGAACACAACTTTTCCAGTCACTGAACAACTTGATATTAACGTGAAAACCAAGCGTATAGTCGAAGCCATTCTATTTGCTGCCAAGCGCCCGATGACAGCTAAACAGGTCCAGCAGGTGTTTCCCGAAATCGAGCAGCCGGAACTTCAGGAGATACAAGCTGCAATAGAGGCGATTATCGACGAATATAAATCCCGGCCTATTGAATTAAAACAGGTGGCTAGCGGCTACCGGTTTCAGGTTAAGCCGGATTTATCGCGCTGGGTATCGCGCTTGTTTGAAGAAAAACCGCCAAAATATTCAAGAGCGTTACTGGAAACCCTAGCCATTATTGCCTACAGGCAGCCGGTAACCCGCGGCGATATTGAAGATATCCGCGGTGTCAGTGTCAGTTCAAGCATTATTCAGACTTTACTTGAACGGGAGTGGGTGAGGATAGTGGCTCATAAGGAAGTACCCGGCAGGCCCGGTTTATATGGTACGACCAAACAATTTCTGGATTATTTTAATATTTCATCATTAGATGAACTGCCGACTTTGCAAGAGATACAACATCTTGACGGGTCGATAGATAACACGCAACCACATGTACAGGTAACGAGTGAAAAGCAAGCAACCAACCAACGATTCATCGAAGCAGCCGAGCAGCTCGCCGAAGAGAATCAATAAGTCACCGAAACAACAGCGTAGAAATCAAGAAAGGCATGCGCCGAAAGAAGCAGTTTATAAACAGGCGAACAGCTCGCCGAAACAGCTGAGTGAGAGTAAGCCACTAAAAAAAGTCGATAGCACGGAAGCAAACTCAGGTGAGCGCATTCAAAAAGTGCTTGCGCGGGGCGGCGTCGGCTCCCGAAGAGAAATCGAACGCTGGATAGATGAAGGTCGATTAAAACTTAACGGCAATGCGGTCAAGTTGGGCGATCGCTTAAAAGCAGGCGACTATTTACAGCTTAATGAGCGGGTAGTTCATTGGGAAAAATTCGCCGTACAACCCACCCGTGTTCTTCTTTATCACAAGCCGACCGGTGAAGTGGTCACGCGCCGGGACCCGGAAGGCCGTCCGGTGGTGTTTACACAATTACCCAATTTAGCCGCAGCCCGCTGGATTTCAGTTGGTCGGCTGGATATTAATACGTCGGGATTATTATTGGTTACCAATAATGGCGAACTGGCTAATCGTTTAATGCACCCGTCAACCCAAGTGGAACGCGAATACGCAGTGCGTATTTTAGGAGACGTATCGGAGGCAACGCTGGAAAAACTCAAACAAGGCGTAGAGCTTGAGGATGGCAAAGCCAAATTCGATGATATTAAATTTTACGGTGGCGAAGGCGCTAACAAATGGTATCACGTTATCGTTAGCGAAGGCCGCAACCGCTTGGTCAGGCGCTTATGGGAATCCCAGGAAGTCGTCGTTAGCCGCTTAATGCGCGTCCGTTATGGGCCTGTGGTATTGCCTGAGCGTCTAAAAGCTCGTACATTTTATGAATTGACTGATAAAGAGCTGGATTTGTTGTTCGAATTTGCCGGGTTGGAAAGAACAGAACCGGCTTTAACAACAATCAAGGCAGAACTTAAAAGTCATACTCCCAGAAAAAGATAGCTTCGCAGTCGGGCTAGTCTTCCTAATAGCCTGATACGACAATTTACTTTTTAAATATCAAATCAATCCAAGTATCCCCCGATACCGGATTTAGTCAGTTTACAGTATGCCCTAAGCAGATCAGCGAATGCGGCAATAAAAGCCACGAGGCTGTCGGGTTTTAACTAACTTGATTTCACATTGAACTTCGGTACCGAACAGTTAATAAAACTCAGGCATCGGCAAGCCTGATTCGAATAAACACCCTCCTTAATAAGTTAGCGCTCAGTATAAGCCGTCCATCTACGTAATTTTTGATCTTGGCCGAAATCTATTGCTGATCAAGTAAATGTTTTTAGAGTGATTAAACGTTTTAGTAATAGTAAAAAGTCTGTTACCGATCAACCAGTATCGAATCAATATTATATTGACAGCTATCCTAAATTGCTTATATAGTAGCGACTCACTACTAAACTTCAAGAGGAAATCATTATGAGTACTGCAATTTTTTATCATGCCGGCTGCCCAGTTTGTTTGGGCGCAGAGCAATTGGTAGCCGATGCCATTGACCGCTCAAAGTATCAGGTTGAAGTTGTACATTTGGGAGAACAGACTGATCGAATAGCTGAAGCAGAAGCCGCCGGGGTAAAATCAGTTCCGGCATTGGTATTAAATGGCCAAGTTTTTCATATCAATTTTGGCGCATCCATTAATGATTTAAAATAGTAAATAAGGTAAAGAAAATGAGTGAAGCAACACAACAAAAAGACAAGTTCTGGTTATATGTGGGAATAACAGTGTTTGTAATAGTGACCGGTATTCTCTTGATTAAACAAAGTGAGAACGAAAAGTTTGCCCCGATTAAGCAGCAGGTACAAGAGGAAAATGCCCAAATGAATATCCGGGTTCTGAACTGAACCAAAATAATGACCAGGAGAAAACCATGAAACTAAAATTATTGGGCTTGTTGGCAGCGTTAGCCTTTTTTTCAAATACTTCATTGGCAACAGAATATATTTTCAGAGATCTTATGGCGAATACGCTGCCTTCGCCTGGCTGTGCAGCAGAATCTGAGGCCATTGCAGTTGCTTCAAAACCCTACAACATCAAGAACTACAGCAAAAAGTTCTGTCAGACGCAAGGTTACGGATGGCATGTTGAAGCAGTAAAGGACAACGGCAAGGCCGTTTGTAACGATTGCAGCGGCACAAATAGCGGTAAAAAACAATGCCACCTGGAAGATGTGATTGTTACCTGCAAACGTATTAAACCTGGTTCGGTAGGAATGTTGCCAGGTAAAAGCTAATACTGGATATATATGGCAAGAGACCCCAAACTGGTCTCTTGCCCGGCTCTTGATTTGTTACTTCATGTCCAAGCAGGCCTTTTTTCTTTACCCTTTTCCATTAATTCTGCACTCAGGCAAGGGTTGAAACGATCAGTTTGAATTCGCCAAAATTCTTATCAAAATCTATACCGTAAGGTGTTCCCGCTTTACTCCACATAGAGCAAACCAGAAATAGGTTCCGATTATATGTGGATGTTAAAGTACTTCGTCTAGCATCCCGAAGTTTTCAAAATATCAAGCTGAAGCTATCCATCAACGAATGCATACTGATATTATACTCAGGTGACGCGTAATGTCAGAGAGTAACATCGGCGCTTGTATAAATGGATTATCCTCCCCTTGATTTCCGCAATTGCAAGATATGAATGCCTTGCGTGCCAGTCAACACAAAACGGCTATGTTTTTTGTCAAATTAAATCAAGCTCATAGTGTCATGCTTTCATAATAATAATTAGATACAAGAGGAAACACATGAACCTTAAACACATATTTGCAGTATTGCTGCTTTCTTTATCTTCGCTGGGCGTTGCTTATGCAGGGGGGGAGCCCGTAAATGAAGATTTATCGGCACTTGTTTCACTTTCTGAAAAAATGATTGAACTGGGCAAACAGGGTGACTCGGAAGGCTTCCTGGAGTCAGTCAATTTAGCCTTGAAATTTACAGCAGAGAACAGGAATAACTCCATCATTTTGCCACGCGCAAGCGCCCGGTTCAGAGCTGCCAAATACGCAGTCAAGGCCGGCAAGTTTGCCGAAGGCATTGAGGCAATTGAGCAAGCCAAAATAATCTTGATGAAGAAAAAAGTGCTGAAATGGGACGGCGGTTCTTGAGCCTAAAAACCGCAGTTAGTCCACGAAAAATACAAAGACCCAAAGCTTTTTGCTTCGTGACTTCGAGGAGATATTTTTTAAGTTTTTTGTAAATTTATCTAACACTGGAAACTGCTTTAATTACATAGCCGTCCAACAGGAAAATAACAGCTAAAACAACTGCCTTTGCCTAATTCGCTGTTGATATTCAAGTGGGCATCGTGTCGCATGAGCACATGTTTGACGATAGCCAAACCGAGTCCGGTTCCGTTCACTTTCTTGACGCGCTTGGTCTCAACCCTGTAAAACCGCTCTGTGACTCTGGGGATATCGGCTTTTGCAATACCCTCACCCTGATCTTCAACAGTCAGCACTATTGACTCTTTGTCTTGATACCAGCGCACTTTTACCACCGAATCTTCCGGCGAATATTTGAGTGCATTACCTAATAAATTAGTAAATGCACTGCGCAATTCCTGCTCTTCGCCAACAATATGCGCCGCTGTTTCCAGAGTCAATTCGATACGTCTTGAAGCATTTTCAAGACTATCGCCTTCTTTACAGATATGGCTTAATAACGCGGGTACATCGACACACTGCGATTTTTTCTGTTGAGTTTCCAGACGGGTCAGCAATAACAAATCATCAACTAGATGCTGCATACGCTCGGTTTGTCCCTGCATTTGCTGGAAAGAGCCGGTTAGTAGCGGCGAATGCCCGTCATCCATATCTTGCAAGGTTTCCAGGTAACCTTTTAAAACCGTTAATGGCGTTCTAAGCTCATGAGATACATTTGCCACAAAATCCTTGCGCATCCGTTCCATTTTTTTCAGTTGCGTGACATCTTGCGCCAATAGCAGCCGCAAACCTGCTCCATAAGGCACGATCCGCACTTCCAGGGTAATGCGATTATCGACAGGCGACGGTAAAACAACCGCTTCTTTGTAATTTCCGGATTTTAGGTAACGGATAAAATCGGGAAAACGAATAAGGTTGGGTATACGCTGACCTTTATCGGATTGCTGCAAACCAAAAACGTCTCTTGCGGCTTTATTGGCCCACTCAATTTCATCATGGGCACCCAAAACAACGGCGGCATCCGGTAACGCTTCCGTGGACTGGCGAAACTGATCAATCATTTTGCTGAGTTTCTTTTTGCGGCGTTTTTCATTCTTTTTAATGCGATAAACATGGTAATAAATTTCTTCCCAAATACCGGTTGTTTTAGGATATTTACCTCTTCCTCCAGTGCTTATCCAGGCTTCAAAGCGACTGATCTGAACGACCTGACGCATAATGATGCCAAGCATTAGCAAGAACACTAACGGTAGAAAAAGTCCCGTCAACCCACCTACAATCGCCGCAGCAAAAAAAAGCAAAAGTGCAGTAGTTATCTCTTTTTGCCAGACACCCATAAGTCCTTAATCCACCAATGAAAACCGATAACCAAAACCACGCACGGTTTGCACTAAATCTTCACGTCCGTATTCCTCAAGAATTTTTCTCAGGCGCCGAATATGCACATCAATCGTGCGTTCCTCAATGTAGACACTGCGCCCCCAAACCTGATCCAGCAATTGCGTGCGGCTATAAACTTTATCGGGATGGCTCATAAAAAAATGCATTAGCCGGAATTCGGTTGGACTCACTTCCAGTTGTTTATCGCCGATGCTAAGCCGGTGCTGTTCGGTATCCAGTATCAAATCACCCAAGGTAATTTGCGACTGACCCTGGATTTTTCCACTTCTGCGCAAAACAGCGCGAATACGCGCCACTAATTCCTTGGGCGAGAAGGGTTTGCTCACATAGTCGTCTGCGCCAATTTCAAGGCCCCTCACTTTATCTTCTTCTTCCCCGCGCGCCGTCAACAAGATAATAGGAATGTCTCTATAAATGGGCTCCTTCTTCAAACGTCTGGCCCATTCGACACCGCTGATGCCTGGCAACATCCAGTCCAGCAGAATTAAATCCGGCGGGTTTTCATTCAGAATCTTCTGTGCATCTTCCGCATCGGCGGCTGCTATCGGCATAAAACCTGCCTGATCAAGAACCATCATTAACATCCCTCTGATAGCGTCTTCATCTTCAACAACGAGAATATTAAAATTAGACATAATTACACATGAAGTGGAAATCGGGTATTGTAACAAAGGCCTTGTTACCTTATTGTGACAACAGTTAATTGGTTCAATAATCAAGATTCACAAAACTTGTTTTACCCTATTTTATAAGCATTTATCATAATAAAAGATGGGTTAAATGTGTTGGTGGGCCATATATGCTAAAAAACATCAGTAATAATGGCCTGCCAACTTCTTTTATCTATGGCATTAAGATTTATGGAATATGCCTCTGGGTGCGTTATCGAACAAAGCATTGCATTCGGCCTCTAATATACCGCCAACGATAGCGCTGTTACGAAAGGCAGTTTGAGCGATCACTTCTGATGCCCGGATATTAATTTGCCACCAGTTATGTTTTTGCAAATAAGGGATAGATGTACCATAGTAAACGCAAGCAATGCCAGACCATTCAATGGCACTTTGACACATAGGACAAGGCTCCGCTGTTGTATACAGGTCAAATTCGCTCCAATCCGCTGGATGGTGTAATTCAGCGCAGCGGTTAATCGCCACCATTTCGCCATGAAAAGTGGGATTAAGTGCAGATTGATTATAGCCTTCAGCGATTATTTCACCTGTTGCTCGTTTTACAATAACGGCTCCAAACGGAAATTGCGGTACTTCTAAGGCCAGCGCTATCGCCCTGCTCATAAAGTCTTCATTGTTCATGAAAATAACCTGCGTAACTAGTAATAAAAATGTGACAGTGTAATTTACTGTTCATAACTGAGATCCTATGAAGAAGAAAATACTGCCATGAAGCGGGAAAGGAAGGTAGAGACCACAATAATGTTTCATGCGAGAGTCAGTGAAAAACTTTGAAGATAACTGTATGTTTGTAATACTTCCTGCATAAACGAAACAGACCTGACAAAACCGGTTTGCCAGGCTTTGGATTGCCATATATTCCAAGGTTGATGTTTTTTGAAAAATGGTATTAAATAATAAAGCTTTAGTTCATATTATACTCATATGTTTTGAGGATATTTGATAAAGTATGATTGCTATTTAATAAAATTAAACTATTCTCTTAATTTACATTAACAATGAAGGATACGAAATATGAGCATTTTGAAAGAATTTAAAGAATTTGCAATCAAAGGCAATGCCGTTGATATGGCAGTGGGCATCGTTATCGGCGCCGCTTTTGGAAAAATCATTGCATCTCTGGTTGCTGATTTGGTCATGCCGCCTATTGGTGTGCTTATAGGCGGCGTTGACTTTTCCAAGCTTGGCGTCACCCTCATAGAGGCCGTTGGTGATAAGCCTGCCGTAATGCTAAATTATGGCAATTTTATTCAGACAGTGGTTGATTTTACCATTATTGCGATTGCTATTTTTATGGTTATTAAACTGATTAACAGCCTTAAGAAAAAAGAAGCAGAAGCTCCGACTGCACCACCAGCGCCCACTAAAGAAGAAGTATTACTGACTGAAATTAGAGATTTACTCAAAGCAAAGAATTAGTTTTTATTTCATCTATAACCAGTAGAGACGCGATTAATAACGCGTCTCTGCGTAAGATCAGTTAGTTTTTCAAAAATCGCAACCCTTCGTTGTCAACATCCACTTTTATGGTATCGCCGGCAGCAAAATTACCTGCCAGTATGTCTTGCGCCAGCGGATTTTCCAGCTGCTGCTGTATTGCACGCTTCATAGGCCTTGCACCATAAACCGGGTCAAACCCTGCCTCGCCCAACAAATCCAGTGCTTCGTCAGTGATTTCAAAGCCGATTTCCCTATCCAGTAAACGTTTACGCAGTAACTCGATTTGAATCCCGGAAATGGCTCTGATTTGTTCGCGTCCCAAAGGATGGAAAACCACTGCTTCATCGATACGGTTGATAAACTCTGGACGAAATTGCTGGCTGACTTTCTCCATCACAGCCGCTTTCATGACCGGGTAAAGCGCCTCGCCTGCCAGCTCCTGAATAATATCAGAGCCCAGATTGGACGTCATCACGATGATAGTATTTCTAAAATCAACGGTTCTGCCCTGGCCATCGGTCAAGCGGCCATCATCGAGCACTTGCAACAAGACATTGAACACATCAGGATGCGCTTTTTCAATTTCATCCATCAAAATAACCGAATACGGTTTACGCCTGACCAGTTCGGTTAAATAACCGCCTTCTTCATATCCTACATAGCCTGGAGGCGCGCCAATCAGACGCGCGACAGAATGTTTTTCCATAAACTCGGACATATCAATGCGTACCATCGCATCAACGGTATCAAACATAAATTCTGCCAGGGCTTTACACAACTCAGTTTTACCCACCCCGGTAGGGCCCAGGAATAAAAATGAACCATTGGGGCGATTAGGGTCGGATAATCCGGCTCTGGAACGGCGTATGGCATTACTGACCGCTTTAAGCGCTTCATCCTGACCGACGACCCGTTTACTGAGCGCTTCTTCCATGTTTAATAACTTCTCACGCTCGCCTTCCATCATTTTCGAAACGGGTATCCCAGTCCATTTTGATACTACTTCGGCAATTTCTTCTTCAGTGACTTTATTGCGCAGCAAGGTCATTTTTTGGGTTTCACCTGACCCAGCCATAGCCAATTGCTTTTCCAGTGCGGGAATGATGCCATAACGCAACTCAGCCTGCCGGTTTAAATCATTGGCGCGGCTGGCCGCTTCGAGGTCAGTTCTGGCATGCTCCAGCTTTTCCTTGATCGATGCTGAACCTTGCAATGAGGCTTTTTCCGCTTTCCAGATCTCTTCCAGATCAGAATATTCCTTTTCCAACTCAGCAATGTCCTCTTCAAGTATTTCCAGGCGTTTTTTGGAGGCAGCATCGGCTTCCTTTTTTAAAGCTACCTGTTCAATTTTTAATTGAATCAACCGCCGGTATAATCTATCCATCTCTTCGGGTTTGGAATCCATTTCCATACGTATACGGCTGGCCGCTTCATCAATCAGGTCTATGGCTTTGTCCGGCAATTGCCGATCGGCAATGTAGCGGTAAGATAAAGTTGCGGCAGCAACAATGGCAGGATCGGTAATGTCAACGCCGTGATGCACTTCGTATTTTTCTTTCAAGCCGCGCAGAATGGCAATGGTATCTTCAACGGAAGGTTCATCAACCAATACTTTTTGAAAGCGGCGTTCCAACGCCGCATCTTTTTCAACATATTTGCGATATTCATCCAGTGTTGTCGCGCCTACGCAATGCAGTTCGCCACGCGCCAATGCGGGTTTTAACATATTACCCGCATCCATTGCGCCTTCGGCCTTCCCTGCGCCAACCATGGTATGCAGCTCATCAATAAACAGAATCACCTGACCTTCCTGTTTGGCAAGATCATTTAAAACCGCTTTCAGGCGTTCTTCAAATTCACCACGAAACTTGGCGCCAGCAATTAATGCCGCCATATCCAGAGCCAACACCTGCTTGCCTTTAATGCCTTCCGGCACTTCGCCATTAACGATACGTTGCGCCAGACCTTCAACAATCGCAGTTTTACCCACGCCGGGTTCGCCGATTAATACGGGATTGTTTTTAGTGCGCCGTTGTAAAACCTGAATCGTGCGGCGAATTTCGTCATCACGGCCTATAACGGGATCAAGTTTGCCACGTTCCGCTCGCTCCGTCAGGTTGATCGTATATTTATTCAAGGCCTGACGTTGATCTTCGGCATTGGGATCATCAACCGCTTCACCACCGCGCATTTTATCTATTGCTATTTCGACATTCTTTTTAATGACGCCGGCTTTTTTGAATAAATCATTTAGAACGCCTTTTTCCTCACAAGCGGCCAGAAGAAACAACTCGCTGGAGATGAATTTATCGTTGCGCTTTTGGGCCAGTTTATCGGTCAAATTAAGCAGTCTGGATAGTTCGTTGGAGATCTGAACATCGCCGCCAGAGCCGCTGACGGTGGCGATCCGCCCCAACTCCTTAACCAGCTCTGTGCGAAGCATCTGCGTATTAACACCAAGCTGAGCCAGCAATGGTTTGATACTGCCGCCTTCCTGATCCAGTAACGCCATCATCAAATGCACGGGTTCAATAAATTGGTGGTCTTTTCCCAAGGCCAGACTTTGTGCATCAGCCAATGCCGTTTGAAATTTGCTGGTTAATTTATCCATCCGCATAGTGTTTACCTTTTAAAAAAGTTTTTAATTAAATTCCAATATGAGGGAGGCTTGGGTGATTTTCAAGGAGTCTGTTGCTTTTGTATTTAAAGCTGTGCTGGACAACGTCACCGGTTCAGTTAAGGACGCATCACGCAGAATGGGGTAATGATGGCGTTATCCAATACTTTCATAGGCTTATTGGATTGCTTTGCACTAATTCGACCGATTTTTATTTTCAGATGTGTAATTGCTAAATCTTTTTCGTTCAAAACAAGCAAAAATAAAAAGTTTGGTCTAATCTCATTAATAGTGCTGAATTAACCCTCTTAACGAGAAAATATTATGAGCTTACTCCGATTAAATAATACATTGACTCTCGTGGCAATAACACTCGCTATCATGCCCTTAACAGCTTTTTCGCTACCCCATAAAGAAAAGCATTTTGGCTCGGACGCTCCATTCCAGATTGCAGACCTACCGCCAGGCCATGTCCGATCAAAGCTGGATAGGTTGCCTGAAATACGCAAACAAAAGGCACTAAAATGGCTGCATAGCTTTTCATTTACAGAGCATGATCTTGATTTCCTGCAGGTCGATAACGAAGGCGCGGTTTTCTATAGTGATTCTTTTTTACCAGATCCAGGTTCTACAACAACTTTGCCCACCATCGAACAGCCTCAAGCTATTACTGCAAGTGATGCCTTTACTCTACATAGCAAACCTGGTGCTGCAAACGTTGTATACCTTGATTTTGATGGTCAAATTATCTCCAGTACAGCTTGGAATGCTTATACTGGCGTCGCCACCCTCAATGCAAAAGCTTATGATACCGATGGCGCTCCGGCCACTTTCAGCACTATTGAGTTAAGTCAAATAGCAGAAATCTGGCATCGTATAGCAGAGGATTACGCACCTTTTAATGTCGATATCACTACCGAACTACCGGCCAGCTTTGGCCCTACAGTCGGCAGAATTCTTATCACTCAAGATGTTGATGCCAATGGTAACAACATGCCTTCTTTTGGTGCGGGCGGCGTTGCTTATGTCAACGTATGGGGATTTAGCAATTTCGCAAGCTACTATTCACCCGCGCTGGTTTATTCCAACGCATTAGGCGCCGGTCATCCCCCTTATGTTGCCGAAGCCGCCTCTCACGAAATGGGGCACAATCTGGGGCTGTCTCATGATGGCTATAATGACGGCATTACTTCTCAGGGTTATTATGCAGGGCAAGGTTCTGGTTTTGTGTCATGGGCACCGATTATGGGGGTGGGTTACTATAACAATGTGACTCAGTGGAGTAAGGGAGAATATCCCTTTGCAACTCAGCTACAGGATGATATTGACCTGATCAGTACAAAACTGAATGTCCGCACTGACGATCATGGCAATAATGTGCTGTCGTCAACACCTTTATCGATTGATGCAACGGGAACTATTTCTGCCAGCAATCCTGAAATAGACCCACACAACTTGACTGCCAGTAACAAGGGCTTTATAGAAATTCGCAATGATGTTGATTATTTTTCTTTTGATGCTGGCGCTGGAGCAATCAGTATCAATGTAACACCGGCATGGGAGGCTTTTTATAGATCCTCACTCAGAGGCGCCAACCTGGACATTCAAGTCACTTTGTATGACCAAAATGGCGTTCAAGTGGCGCAAAATGATCCTCTCAATGAAACTGATGCGGTTATTTCCGCCGCTGTTGCTGCAGGCCGTTATTATCTCGCAATCAGCGGCGTTGGTAATAGCGTGACTCCTTACTCTGATTATGGCAGTTTAGGTCAATACTTTATTTCGGGTACTGTTATTCCAAGTACTGTTACCGACAACACTCCACCTAACCCTGATCCAATGACATGGGCTGTTGAGCCGAATGCTGATAGCAGTAATAACAGCATTACCATGCAGGCTACAATAGCAGCGGATGATTCGGGTTCGGTTCAGTATAACTTTGTCTGTGTGGCGGGTGGCGCTGGTTGTATAGACGGTGGCTGGCAAGCCTCTAATCGCTACACAGCGACAGGCCTGGAATCTGGAACATCATACAGTTATCAAGTAAGAGCACGCGATATTTATGGCAATCAAACCGGCTTTACAGCTATCGCTTCAGCAACGACGGCCGTTATTGTATCGCTGCCAAATAC
>Ga0209797_10000613_pt1 | contig 17872 bp, 15 predicted proteins | sample DOMMetBare3Fresh_2_FD_187472 | JGI IMG/M metagenome (GOLD analysis project Ga0209797, IMG submission 187472) | Wetland sediment microbial communities from St. Louis River estuary, USA, under dissolved organic matter induced mercury methylation -... | ecosystem: Environmental > Aquatic >... | reverse complement strand
GCCGGTGGTGGAGAGCGGCGAGAGGTCCACCACGAAGCCGCAGACGATGATGGAGGAGACCAGCGCCAAGAGGTTGCCTCCGCCCAGCTCCTTGAGCAGCGGCGGCGCCATGGGCAGGAAGGCCGGCAGGATGACACCGGTGGTGCTGGCGTAGGCCGAGACCAGGCCCGACCAGAAGCCGGCCACCAGGGTGACCGTTCCCTGGGTGGACATCTTGGCGATGAGCTTCGCGAACAGGTCCATGCCGCCCACGTTGCTCATCAAGTTCACCAGCACAGTGACGCCGGTGACCATGAGGATGGTGCCCCAGGGCATACCCTTGATGGCCTTGCCCTCGTCCACCGCCTTGAAGAGCGAGAGCAGCGCGCCGATGAGGAAGGCGCCGAAGCCGATGTCCAGCTTGAAGAACAGCGCCCCGACGATGAGCAGCAGCACTCCGGCGATGGTGGCCCACTGGGCGCGGTCGAAGGGAGTCACCTCGAGCCTCCGCAGCGACTCCGCCTGGGTCGGCGTGGCCTCGCGCCACAGCTTGAGCCCGCCGAAGAGGAAGTAGGCGAGGACGGTCACCGCCACGTGGACGATGAGCATGTTGAGCCAGAGCACGCCCCCCACCCCGGTGAGTCCCTGCTTGGAGAGGATGCTGGCCGAGATGATGCCCGGGGGGGCGAGCGGCGACATGGCGCCGGCCTGGGCGCCGTTGCCCACCACCAGCGCCATGAGCAGCGGGTTGATGGCCACCTCGTCGGCCAGCAGCATGGCCGCGGGCGCCAGCAGCGCCGAGGTGGTGATCTGGCCCGGCCCCATGGCCGAGAGGGCGAAGGCCAGGAAGAAGAGCACGATGGGCAAGAGCGCCGCCCGGCCGCGCACCGCCTTGACCGCGTAGCGGGCCACCTTGTCCAGCGTGCCGTTGGTCTGGGCGATGGAGAAGAGGTAGGTGGTTCCGGCCAGCAAGAGGAGCAGGTTGGCCGGGTAGCCCTTGACGATGTCGGCGATCTTCACGTCGCCCAGGTAGCCGATCAGCAGCGCCAGGCCGATGGCCAGGGTGCCGATGTTGAGAGTCGTGAAGCAGCTGATGAGGATCGCCACGAGCAGCGCGATCAGCGAGATGACGGGTACGCTCAAGGTTGCCTCCCCTGCTGCGGTGAAATGATGGCCAGCTTCACTGCGCGTTGCCGGCGGTGGTCGCCAGGTGCTCCATGGCTGCGGCCACGCCGCCCTGCTGGTGCGGCACCCCCGCCAGGCGCAACCCCATCTCCACGCCCGCCAGGGTGCCGAGGAGCGTCAGATCGTTGAAGTCGGCCAGGTGGCCGATGCGGAACACCTTGCCCTTGAGCCGCCCCAGCCCGGTGCCGAGCGACATGTCGAAGCGCTCCAGCACCAGCTTGCGCAGCACGTCGGCGTCGTGGCCGGCCGGCATCTGCAGCGCGGTCACCGAGCTCGAGTACTCCTCGGGGACGCGGCAGACGAGCGACAGGCCCCAGGCGCGGACGGCGCGGCGGGTGGCCTCGGCGTGGCGGGCGTGGCGCGCGAAGACCCGCGGCAGGCCTTGCTCCTGGAGCATGGCCAGGGCCTCGCGCAGCCCGTAGAGCAGGTTGGTGGAGGGGGTGTAGGGGAAGTAGCCCGTGGCGTTGTCGCGGAGCATGGGCTCCCAGTCCCAGTACGAGCGGGGCAGCTCGGCCGTCCTGGCGGCGGCGAGCGCCTTGGGGCTGGCGGCGTTGAACCCCAGGCCCGGCGGCAGCATCAGCCCCTTCTGCGAGCCGCTGACGCAGACGTCCACGCCCCACTCGTCGTGCCGGTAGTCCATGCACGCCAGCGAGGAGACGGTGTCGACGAGCAGCAGCGCCGGATGGCCGGCCCGGTCGATGGCCTTGCGGATCTCGGCCACCCGGGAGGTGACGCCGGTGGAGGTCTCGTTGTGGACCACCGCCACCGCCTTGATCTGGCGGCCGGCGTCCTGGCGCAGCCGCGCCTCCACCGCCTCGGGCGCCACGCCGCTCTGCCAGTCGCCGGGCACGAACTCCACCGACAGCCCCAGCCGCACCGCCACGTCTCGCCACAGGGTGGCGAAGTGGCCGATGTCGAACATCAGCACCTTGTCGCCGGGTGAGAGGGTGTTGACGAGCGCCGCCTCCCAGCAGCCGGTCCCGGAGGACGGATAGATGAAGACCGCGCTCGAGGTCTGGAAGACCTTGCGCATTCCCGCCAGCACCTCGCGGCCGAGCTCGCCGAACTCGGGTCCGCGGTGGTCGATGGTCGGCTGCGCGATGGCCCGCAGGATCCGATCGGGAACGTTGGTGGGGCCGGGGATCTGGAGGAAGTGCCGTCCGCTCCTGGTTGCCATGCCTTCTCTTTCCCGGGGCGAGGACCGGCGGTCCGGTCCCGGCCCGCTAGCGTGCCGGAGTGAAGCGCCTCGACACGATAGCCTGCCCGGCGTCGGAAAGGGCGAGATCGAGCAGGGCGTCGGCTGCCTCGGAGGCGGGGGCCCGGGAGACGAGGTACATAGGCCTGCCCAGCAGATAGGCCCCGGCGCGGACGCTGGCGGCGCTGGGACCGACCCCGTCGATGGCCAGCGCCTCGAGCCCGGGCAGCGCCATCGACATCGAGGCCACGCTGATGCCGCCCGGCTCGCCGGCCACCACCTCGAGGCAGTCGGGCGCGTCCTCCAGCTCGCGCGTGGGACCGTACTCGGCCCCCTCCAGGGCGATGCGCCGGAACTCCAGCACCGTACCTCGCCCCCCGGACTTCTTCTCGGTGATCGGCACGATGGGGACGTCGTTGCCACCCACCTCGCGCCAGCTGCGGATGGCGCCGGTGAACACGCCCTTGAGCTGGGCGCGGCTCAGCCCCCGCACCGGGTTGGCCGGGTTCACGAACACGCCCAGGGCGTCGTAGCCGATGAGCGCCCAGCGCAGCTTCTCGGCCCGCTCCGCTGGCGTGATCTCGCGCATCACCCCGGCAATATCGGCGGCGCCGGTCCGCACCGCCTCCAGCCCCTTGTTGGTGCCGCGCTCGCCGATGCTCGAGATCCGGTACCCCCGTTCCTCGTAGAGGGGCAGCAGGTCGGGGAGCAGGTGGAAGCCGACGGTGGTGGCCCCGTCGTAGCGGATGGATCCGCGCGGGGTCCGGGAGGCCATGGCGCAGCCTGCGGCCACCAGACCGCCCAGGAAGGCGGAGACGATCATGCGCGCGGTCCTCGTCGGATGATGGGCTCCTCCACGGTGCTCATCATGCCCTGGAGCCGCCGGAAGATCAGCCGGTGAGCGACCGGCGCGACGGGCTAGACTCTCCCCGTGCCCGCCCCACCCACGCCGGACCTGCTCGCCCGCATGCGGCGCCTGCGCTGGACCGCCTTCGCGCTGGTCGGGGCGGCCTACGTCCTCTCCTTCTTCCACCGCATCGCCCCGGCCGCCATCGCCGGCGAGCTGCGGCAGGCCTTCGGCGCGAGCGGCGCCGAGCTGGGCGCGCTCGCGGCCACCTACTTCTCGGTCTACACGGTGATGCAGGTCCCCACCGGCGTGCTGGTGGATGCGCTCGGGCCGCGGCGCATCGTGGCCCTGGGCGGCGTCGTGGCCGGCCTCGGCTCGATGGCCTTCGGCGCGGCTGCCAGCCTGGGCTTCGCCTCGCTGGGCCGGGCGCTGGTGGGGCTGGGGGTATCGGTCACCTTCATCGCGCTCCTCAAGCTGGTGGCCGCCTGGTTCCGCGAGCGGGAGTTCGCCACCCTCTCCGGCCTGGTCATGTTCATGGGCAACCTCGGCGCGGTCCTCTCGGCGGCGCCGCTCGCCTGGGTGGTGACGCTCACCTCCTGGCGGAACGTCTTCGTCGGCGTCGGCCTCTCGTCGCTCTGCGGGGCGACGCTCACGTGGTTCCTGGTGCGCGACCGCCCCGAGGAGGCCGGGCTGCCGTCGATGCGGGAGCTGGATGGGAAGGCCTCCCACCCTTCCCATGAGGGGCGCTGGTACGAGGGGCTGTGGCTGGTGGCGAGGAACCCGGCCACCTGGCCCGGCTTCTTCGTGAACATGGGCGTCGGCGGCACGTACCTCGCCTTCGCGGGGCTGTGGGCGGTGCCGTTCCTCGTCGAGGCGCAAGGCATGTCCCGGGCGGCCGCCACCTGGCACACCTCGCTCCTGCTCGTCTGCTTCGCCCTCTCCTCGCTCGCGACCGGGCGCCTCTCCGACCGGATGGGCCGCAGGCGCCCGCTCATGCTGGGGCTGGGCCTCGCCTACGTGCTCTGCTGGCTGCCGTGGCTCGCCGGGGCGCGCCCGCCGCTCTGGGCGAGCCTCGCGCTCTTCGCGGTGATGGGCGCGAGCGCCACCGGGTTCACGCTCTCCTGGGCGAGCGTCAAGGAGGTGAACCCCCCGGCGCTCTCCGGCACCGCCATGGCGGTGGTGAACACCGGCGTCTTCCTGGGCCCCGCCATCTACCAGCCGCTCGTCGGCTGGGTGCTCGATCGCGGCGCCGCCGCCCGCCGGGGAGCGGCCGCCGGGGTAGCCTCGCCGGCGTACGCCCCCGAGGACTTCCGGCGCGGCCTCTGGGTGCTGGCGGCCTTCGCCCTCATGGGCCTCCTGGCGGCGCTGCTGGTGCGGGAGACGTACTGCCGAAACGCCGCCACCGGGCGGCCGGGGGAGCGCGCCGGCTGATTGGCGGCGACGCGCGTGCCCCGCGGCGGGCGCGCCGCGCCGCCCGGTGACTACGCGTGCAGCTCCACCACGTCGTGGTCGGCGAGGACGTGGTGCCGGTCCACCTGCTGCCCCTCGAAGCGCGCGGTCCGGCCCCAGATGCGCGCGTGGCGCATGCGCTCGGCGACGTCCTTGTGCACGAGGAGCGCGAGGTCGTGCACGGTCGCGCCCTCGGGCAGGACGAAGGGCTTGCCCAGGTCGGCCTTCTGGCCGGGCTCCTTGGTATAGACCCGGATGCGCTTCAGCTCCGCGTACAGCAGGGGGCGCAGCGCCTCGAGCCCGTCGCCGCGCGTCGCCGACACCGGCAGGAACGGCAGGTCCGCTCCGATCGCCTCGCGAGCGAGCGCGGCGAACGTGCCGTCGCCGTCGAGGTCGGACTTGTTCCCGAGGACGATGACCGGCCTGCGCAGGACCAGCGGCGAGGCGCCGGGCGGGAGCGGCCGCGCCCTCGGCCACACCCGGGCGCGGTCGAGCAGCTCGCGGAGCGCCCCCACCGCCTCGTCCACGTCGTCGGCGGCCACGTCCAGCACCAGGAGGACCCCGTCGGTGTTGTGCACGAGGTTCGCGAGGTAGGGCTCGGTGTGGCCGGGGGCCACGGCCGGCGTGTCCACGAGCTGCACCTGCACGTCCTCGAACGACATCATGCCCGGCTGCGGCGCGTGGGTGGTGAAGGGGTAGTCGCCGATCTCGGGGTGGGCATGAGTGAGCGCGGCGAGCAGCGAGGACTTTCCGGCGTTGGGCGGCCCGAGCAGCACCCACTGGCCCGCGCCCTCGCGACGAACGTGCCCCACGTCCACATGGTGGCCGCCGCGCGCCGCCCGCTCGCCCTCCTCCTCCAGCTTGCTGACCCGCTGCCGGAGGTTCGCGAGCATCTTCTCCGTGCCCTTGTGCTTGGGCAGGAGCGCGATCATCTCCCGCAGGGCCTCGAGCTTCTCCCCGTGGCTCGCCGCGCGGCGGAACCGCTCCTCCGCCTCCTTGTACTGGGGCGTGAGATTCGCGGGCACGGCCAGATGATGGATCTCCCGAGCGGCGGCGACAAGGACATCCGGATCGACAGGGGCCGCGCGGCGTGGTCTGCTCCTCCGGGGGCCGAAATGGACCTCTCCGAACGCTACCAGAGGGCCGCCGAGGCGGTGCGAGAGGCGGGCGCGCTGGTCGTCACGGCCGGCGCCGGCATGGGCGTCGACTCGGGGCTCCCCGACTTCCGCGGCGACAAGGGTTTCTGGAACGCCTACCCCATGTACGAGCGGCTGGGCCTCTCCTTCGTGGACGCCGCCAACCCGGCCCACTTCGAGGAGGACCCGGCCTTCGGCTGGGGCTTCTACGGCCACCGCCTGGGCCTTTACCGGGCCACGACGCCCCACGGAGGATTCGGCATCCTCCGCTCCTGGATCGAGCGCTTCCGCCTGCCGTGGTTCGTCGTGACCTCCAACGTGGACGGCCAGTTCCAGAAGGCCGGGTTCGACGGCGAGCGCGTCGTCGAGATCCACGGCTCCATCCACCACCTCCAGTGCACGACGCCCTGCACGCCGGCCATCTGGGAGAACCGGGAGGAGGTCCCGGTGGACGAGGAGACGATGCGGGCCCGCGCCATCCCGCGCTGCCCGCGCTGCGGCGCCGTGGCGCGCCCCAACATCCTCATGTTCGGAGACTACTCGTGGCTCGCCGACCGCAGCCACGCCCAGCGGCGGCGCTTCGACGCCTTCGTGGAGGAGCACGGCGGGAGGCGGATGGTGGTCGTCGAGATGGGCGCCGGGACGGCCATTCCCAGCATCCGCGCCACCTCCGAGGGGCTCGGCGCGCGGGAGGACGCGCGGGTCATCCGCATCAACCCGCGCGAGCCCGGCATCGGCCCGCCCCACCTCTCCCTCGACGTGGGCGCCCTGGTGGGGCTTTCCGCCATCGACCGGGCGCTCGGCTAGCCCCGGCCTCTGCGTCCCTTGTAGAGCCCCGCCTTCACAGTCCCCAGCATCCCCGCCCGGAACGAGCGCGGGTCGATCTTGTGGAGGTCACGCTCCATCCGGCGCGAGAGCACCCGGTGGTGTCTCAGTGCGTCGAGACGGTCCGAGATGTACTGGAGGTGGTCGTCCTGGAACATCCATCCGAGGCGGTCGAACTGGCGCAGGTGCAGGAGCCCGGAGTAGGCGCGCAGGGTCTTCTCGCCGCCGGCATTGAAATAGTCCTCGAAGTAGCTGAGGACGAGCTCGCGCAGCGTGAGGTAGATGGGCTCGCGGAAGCGCAGTCCCACGAAGTTCGACTTCGCCACCGCGCCGAAGCGGCCGTTGGCGCGGAAGACGGCGAGCACGTGGTCGTCGTCGCGCACCGCCCACATGTCGAGCAGCAGCGGCGGGTGGCCGAGCCGGCGCAGCGCCGCCGCCGCGAAGAGCGCGCCGTCGTAGCAGTGCGCCCGCCGCTCCGCCATCACGTTGCGCGGAGAGGCGGCCCGGTCCTCGGAACGGTACGGGAGGCCATCCAGCCACTCCTGGATCCGCATGGGCGTGGACAGGCGGCGCAGGAGCGCCAGCTCCCCGCGGGTCCACCGGTCGGGAGGGGCGGAGGGCGGGACGGGGCGGCGGCTCATCGACGATCTCCCGGGCGCATGGGGGGCACAGGGTACCTCGCGCGCCTCGCGCCGGGCCAGGTCCGCGAGCGTTCCAGGGCCGCGAGCGTTCCTCGCGCGCCGGCCCCCTTCCCTTCCGCCGGAATTTCCGTACCATGCGCGCCATGGTCGAGGGCCCTTCGCTGCGCCGCCAGCTCGCGAGCGACAACTACGCCGGCATCTGCCCGGAGGCCTGGGCGGCGCTCGCCGAGGCCAACCAGGGCCACGCCCCCGGCTACGGCGACGACCCGTGGACGGCTCGCGCCGCCGACCTCATCCGCGAGCTGTTCGAGACCGACTGCGAGGTCTTCTTCGTCTTCAACGGCACGAGCGCCAACTCGCTGGCGCTCGCCTCGCTGGGCCAGTCCTACCACTCGGTGCTGTGCCACGAGGTGGCCCACGTCGAGACCGACGAGTGCGGCGCGCCCGAGTTCTTCTCCAACGGCATGAAGGTGCTGACGCTCGCGGGCCCGAACGCCAAGGTCACGCCCGAGGCCGTGGACCACATGGTGCGGCGCCGCACGGACATCCACTACCCGAAGCCGCGCGCGGTGAGCCTCACCCAGGCGACGGAGCTCGGGACCGTCTACACCCCGGCCGAGCTGAAGGCCGTCTGGGCGACGGCTCGCTCCCACGGCTTGAGGGTCCACATGGACGGGGCCCGCTTCGCCAACGCGGTGGCCGCGCTCGGCGTCGCCCCCAAGGAGATCACCTGGCAGGCGGGCGTGGACGTCCTCTGCTTCGGAGGCACCAAGAACGGCATGGCGGTGGGCGAGGTGGTCGTCTTCTTCGACCGGGAGCTGGCGCGCGAGTTCGACTACCGATGCAAGCAGGCCGGCCAGCTCGCCTCCAAGATGCGCTTCCTCGCGGCCCCGTGGGTGGGGATGCTGAAGGACGGGGCCTGGCTCCGCCACGCCCGCCACGCCAACGCCATGGCCGAGCGGCTCCACGGCCTGGTGTGCGGCATCGCCGGCGTGAAGGTCCTCCACCCTCGCGAGGCCAACAGCGTGTTCGCCGGGCTTCCGCGGGCGGCCATCGAGGGCCTGCGCGCCCGCGGCTGGCGCTTCTACGACTTCATCGGCTGGGGCGGGTGCCGCCTCATGTGCGCCTGGGACACGACCGAGGAGGACGTGCGCGCCTTTGCCGCGGACCTGCGATCCCTCTGCGAAGGGCCGGCGGTCTTTGAGGAGGCGGAGCGGCCCGTCGCCAGTTAAGTCTCGGCCAAGCTGAGCCCGCCGCTCAAGGCCCCGATGAGCGCCTTCGTCGCCCGCCCGGGAGCCGGAAAAAGATCTTTTCTCCTCTCGCCTTAGGACGGATGAAGTCGATGCAAGACCGAGTGCCGCTGACGATTCTCGCCGCCGTACTCTCGCTCGCGCCGGGTTGCCGCCGCGACGAGGTCACCCACGCCCGCGTGCCCAAGCCCGCTCCGGCCGAGGGCGGCGCAGCGCAGGCGCCCCCCGCTGGCATGCCGATGATGCCGCCCCCCGGCATGGCCGGCGACGTGCCGCCGCCGCCGACCCCTACCGGGTCGAGCGCGCTCAAGTGGAAGCTCCCGCAGGGGTGGACGCAGAGCCTCGCCGGAGGCATGCGGTACGCGACGATCAAGCCGGCGGCCGCGGGACGCGTCGACGTGTCGGTGGTCGTCCTGCCCGGCGCCGCCGGGGGCGAGCTTGCCAACGTGAACCGCTGGCGCGGCCAGATCGGGCTCCCCCCCATCGACGAGCCCGCGCTCGTCTCGGCGCGCAAGGCGATCAAGACTCCCGCGGGCACGGTCTCGGTCTACGACTTCACGAGCGAGGGCAAGGTGAAGACGCGCATGGTCGCCGGAACGCTCTCGGCCGGCGGGAATAGCTGGTTCGTCAAGATGGTTGGCGACGCCGATCCCGTCGGCTCGTCCCGGCCGGACTTCATCCACCTCCTGGAGACGCTGCGCTTTGACTAAGCCCCTCCGCACCCGTGCCTGGGACGCCATCACGTCCCTCAAGCTCACCATCGCCTGCCTTTCGTTCCTGATGGTCCTCGTGGTCCTCTGCACGCTGGCGCAGGTGGAGCTCGGCACCTTCGGCGCCGTGAACAAGTACATCAAGAGCTTCCTCGTCTGGTGGGACGTGCCGGGGACGCTCTGGATGATCCCCGTCCTGCCCGGCGGCGCCCTGGTGGGCCTCGTCCTGGCGGTGAACCTCGTCGCGGCCCAGGGGAGGCGCCTCGAGCTCTCCTGGAAGAAGTCCGGCCTGTGGATCATCCACGCCGGCCTCATCCTCCTCATCGCCGGCGAGTTCGTGTCGAGCGTCTTCCAGGTCGAGTCGCAGATGGCGATCGAGGAGGGCCAGACCCTCAACTACATCGAGGGGCGCGACCTCGAGCTCGCCGTCATGGACGTGACCGACCCGGCCTTCGACGAGGTGTACTCCATCCCGGACTCCCGCCTCGCGCGCGGGGGGACCATCGCCGTCCCGGGAACGCCCGTCTCGTTCCAGGTGAAGGCCTACTACCGCAACGCCGAGCTCGCGCCGCGCGGCCCGCAGGACCCGCCGTCGCCGGCCGACCGGGGCGTCGGGGCGAGCGTCGCGGTGCGGCCGATGCCGCCCGTCTCGCGCGACGACCAGGTCAACCAGACGGCCGCCTTCGTCGAGGCGGTCGCGGGCGGCCGCAGCTACGGGACCTGGCTCGCGTCCAACGTGCTCGGGGCGCCGCAGTCCTTCGTCCACGAGGGGCGCACCTACGTGCTCGCGCTGAGGCCGCGCCGCCAGTACCTCCCGTACGCGGTGACGCTCAAGAAGTTCAGCCACGACGTCTACGCCGGGACCGACATCCCCAAGAACTTCTCCAGCCTGGTCCACCTCTCCAACCCCTCGCGGGGCGAGCGGCGGGACGTGCTCATCTACATGAACCAGCCCCTGCGCTACGACGGCAAGGCCTTCTACCAGGCGAGCTTCGGCAAGAACGACACGCTGTCGATCCTGCAGGTCGTCGAGAACCCCGGGTGGCTCCTCCCCTACATCTCGTGCGTGCTCGTCACGCTCGGGCTGCTCGTGCACTTCACCATCACCATGCGCCGGTCTGCAAGGCGGCGCCAGGGCGCTCAGGAGGCCTGAGATGAACGTCGCCAAGACCGCCTCGTGGATCGCTGGAGGGCTCGCGCTCGCCGGCACGCTCGCCGCGCTCGCGCCGCCCGGGAAGGTTCGCGGGTTCGACGTGGACGGCTTCGCGCGCCTGCCTGTCCTCGAGGGCGGGCGGGTGAAGCCCATCGACTCCGTGGCCCGCAACACGCTCCTCATGATCCGGAGCCAGCAGAGCTTCCGGCACGAGGGGCGCACCATCGGCGCGGAGGAGTGGCTGCTCGACGTCCTCTTCCGCCCCGAGGTCGCCAACGCCCAGCCGGTGTTCGTCATCAACGATCCGGAGGTGCTGGGCCTCATCGGGCTCCGGCAGACGTCCGATCGCTACTTCTCCTTCCGGACCCTCGCCCCCCATCTCGGCGAGATCGAGCGGCAGTCCCAGGCCGCCCACCCCATCGACGCCAAGGAGCGGACCCGCTTCCAGAGCGCGATCGTGAACCTCTTCGAGCGCGTCTACCTCTACTACCGCCTCGAGAACACGCTGCAGCTGGCCGGCAGCCCCGGCCTCGCCGCCGAGCTCCGGGACCCGCGCGCCGAGGGAGCGCAGGAGCGCCACCGGGCCCTCTCCGAGCTGTCCTACTTTCGGCCGTTGCCCCCGCCCGCCGGGCAGGCGGGAGACGCCTGGAGGAGCGTGGGCGAGGCGCTCCGCGCCGGCACGGCCGGGAACGTCGACCCCGCCCTCGACCCGCTGGCGCGCCTCTCCCGCGCCTACGCGAGCCGGGACCCGGCGGGCTTCAACGCCGCCGTGGCGGACCTCGGCGCGGTCTACGCCTCCCGCCGGCCCGAGGCCGTGAAGCAGGCGGACCACGAGACCGTCTTCAACCGGGCCCAGCCCTTCTACGCGGGCATGGTGATCTACGTCCTCGCGCTCCTCGCGCTCTTCGCCTCGTGGCTGTGGAAGCCCCAGATCCTCCAGCCGGCCGCCTTCGGGCTGCTCGTCGCCGGCGCGCTCGTCCACACCGGCGGCCTCGTCTCCCGCGTCATCCTGCAGGGGCGGCCCCCGGTGACGAACCTCTACTCCTCGGCGGTGTTCGTCGGCTGGGTTGCCGTGATCCTGGGCGTCGTCCTCGAGCGCCTCTACCGGCGCGGGTTCGGGACGGCCGTGGCCGCGGCCTCCGGCTTCGCCTCGCTCATCGTGGCGCACCACCTGACCGGCGACGGCGACACCATGGAGATGATGCGCGCGGTCCTGGACTCGAACTTCTGGCTCGCCACGCACGTCGTCACCATCACCATCGGATACAGCGGGACCTTCCTCGCCGGCGCCATCGCCATCGGCTACACCTTCCGCCGCCAGTTCGCCCCGAGGCTGGACCCCGCCACCAGCAAGGCGCTCGTCTCCATGGCCTACGGGGTCATCTGCTTCGCCCTCCTCTTCAGCTTCGTCGGGACGGTGCTCGGCGGCATCTGGGCCGACCAGTCGTGGGGCCGGTTCTGGGGCTGGGACCCGAAGGAGAACGGCGCCTTGCTCATCGTCCTCTGGAACGCCATCATCCTGCACGCCCGCTGGGGCGGCTACGCGCGGGAAAAGGGCATCATGGCGATGGCCATCTTCGGCAACGTCATCACCAGCCTGTCCTGGTTCGGCGTGAACATGCTCGGCGTGGGGCTCCACTCCTACGGCTTCATGGACAAGGCCTTCTGGGCCCTCTTCGGCTTCATCGCCTCGCAGCTGCTCCTCATGGCGCTCTGCCTCCTGCCGCGCCAGTTCTGGCGTCCCGCCAGCTCGAGGGCCGGCGAGGAGGCGACCGGAACGGTCTGAGGGGGAAGGCCCGCGAGCGACGCGAGCGTCTCGGGGAGGATCGGCTTGCGCTAGCGGATCGCCCGGCCGAGCAGCTCCGCCTTCTCGATCGAGCCGCGCAGGGCGTCGCTCGGCTGGCGGCTGCGGTCGGCCACCCGCAGCAGACGGTGGGCCTGACTCACCGCCCTCGCGAAGTCCAGGTTGCCGGCGCTGCCCTCCTCGGACAGCAGCTCGTTCAGCTTCCGGTACCGCGCTTTCATCTCGCCGAAGGCCTCGTTCATGCATGAGGTATAGCACCGGCCCGGCGCGGGGGCACGCCGGCCTCCGGGAGGCCTTTCGTGCAAACCGTCCCCCTTCCGGGTATGTAAGCGCTCTCTCATCTACGCGGGGGTTCCTCACCTCCTCGAGGAGCCCCACCGTGACGTCCTTCTCGGACCTGAAACTCTCGCCCAAGGCACTCCACGCGCTGGAGCGCGCCGGCTTCGAGCACCCCACGCCCATCCAGGCGCAGGCCATCCCGCCCGCGCTTTCGGGCCGGGACGTCATCGGCACCGCCGCCACCGGCACCGGGAAGACCGCGGCGTTCCTCCTCCCCATCATCGAGCGGCTGGCCGGCAAGACCGGCACGCGCGCCCTCGTGCTCGCGCCCACGCGCGAGCTGGCGCTCCAGATCGGGGAGGAGCTCGAGCGCTTTGGCCGGGCGCGCCAGGTCCGGGGCGCGGTGGTCATCGGCGGCGTCGGGATGGGCAACCAGACCCAGGCCTTCCGCGACCGGCACGAGGTCGTCATCGCCACCCCAGGCCGGCTCGTCGACCACCTCCAGCAGGGCACGGCCCGGCTCGACCAGATCGAGGTGCTGGTGCTCGACGAGGCCGACCGGATGCTCGACATGGGCTTCAAGCCCCAGCTCACCCGCATCCTGGCCCGCCTGCCCAGGGTGCGGCAGACGCTCCTCTTCTCCGCCACCATGGGAGCCGAGGTGGCCGAGTTCGCCCGGGAGCACCTGCGCGACCCGGCCCGCGTCGAGGTGGCCCGCAGCGGCACCACCGCCGCCCGCGCCGTCCAGGCCGTGTACCTGGCCGGCCAGCAGGAGAAGCTGCCGCTGCTCCTCGCGCTGCTCGAGGGCGACGAACTCTCCACCCTGGTCTTCACCCGGACGAAGCGCCGCGCCGACAAGGTGGCGAAGAGCCTCGAGCGGGCCGGCCTGAAGGTGAGCCGCATCCACGCCGACCGCTCGCAGGGCCAGCGGCGCGCGGCGCTCGACGGCTTCAAGGACGGCACCTACCGCGTGCTCGTCGCCACCGACATCGCGGCCCGCGGCATCGACGTCGCCGAGATCGGGCACGTCGTCAACTTCGACATGCCGCACGTCCCGGAGGACTACGTCCACCGCATCGGCCGCACCGCGCGGATGGCGGCGAGCGGCCGGGCCTCGAGCTTCGCCTCCCCCGAGGAGGCGGACCTGCTGCGCGGCATCGAGCGGCTGACCCGGGTGGCCGTACCGCGCGCCGAGGTCCCGCGGGAGTCGGCCATCTTCCAGGCCGAGCTCTCGCGCGCGGTCGAGGCGCGGGCCCATGCGGGCCCGTCCGGACGCGGCGCGGCGCGGCGGCCCGCCGCGCGCCCCCACGCCCACGAGGCGCACCGGGGAGCGGCCGGCCACTCCCGCCCGGCCGGCGGCGAGCCGGCCCGGGACGCCGCCGGAGGCGGGCCCAGGCTCGTCGGCTCCTGGCGCCCCAGGCGCCACCGGTAGGCCCGGCCTTCAGCGTCCCGGGCCGCGCCCCACAGGGCGCTCCACCCGCGCGCGCAGGGGCTCGATGCGGACGTTTGGCATCCGCGGGTCGGGCCGCAGCGCGGCCTTGCCGAAGCGCGCCGCCGCCTCGCGCGCCACCTGGAATCGGGTCTCCTTCGGCAGGATCGCGATCTTCCCGATCTCCGCCCGCGTGACGCCGCCGCGCCGGCAGAGGAGCGGCAGGAGCCAGCGCGGATCGGCCTTCTTCTCTCTCCCGAGGCCGATCCGGAACCAGACGGCGTCCGCGAGAGGGCCGGCGCGCGGCGCCCGCGCCGCCCGGGCCGCCGGCGCCTCGAGGGCGGCCCGGGCCGTCTCCGGCAGGTCCTCGGCGGCGACGAGGCGCGCCCGTTCGCGCCGCACGAGCGCGGACGCGACGGCGAGCGCCCCGTGCTCCTGGAGGAGCCGCCGCGCCGCCTCCAGCTCGTCCTCGGAGGCCTTGCCGGCCTCGCCCGCCAGCGCCGACACCTCTGCCGACAGCCGCTCCTCGTCCCGGGCCCGGATCGCGTCGGCGGAAGGGACCGGAAGCCATTCGGCCGAGATCCCGGCCTCCTTCAGCAGGCGCTCGAGCCGGAAGCGCTCGGCCGGCGTGGCGAGGAGCACGGCCAGCCCCTTGCGCCCGGCCCGGCCGGTGCGGCCGCTCCGGTGCTGCAGCGCCTGCGCGTCGCGCGGCAGGTCGGCGTGGAGCACGAGGTCGATCCCCGGGACGTCGAGGCCCCGCGCCGCGACGTCCGTGGCCACGAGCACCCGCGCGCGGCCGGCCCGCAGCGCCTTCAGGGCGCGGGTCCGCTCGGGCTGGGTCAGCTCGCCCGAGAGCGCCACCGCCTCGAACCCGCGCTCGGCGAGGCTGGTCGCGGCGTGGTGGGCGGCCTCGCGGGTGGCGCGGAACACGAGCGCGCTCCCCGGCTCGAGGTGGCGAAGCACGTTCACGATGGCGTGCTCCCGCTCGCGCGGGGCGACGAGGTGGGCGCGGTAGGCGATGTCGGCGTGGGCCTCGTCCGGCGGCGTCGCCGCCACGCGCACCGCGTCGCGCGTGTAGCGCCTGGCGAGGTCCACGATGGGGCGCGGCAGGGTCGCCGAGAAGAGCAGGGTCCGCCGCCCGGCGGGCGCCTTCGCCAGGATGGCCTCCAGCTCCTCGCGGAAGCCCATGTCGAGCATCTCGTCGGCCTCGTCCAGGACGAGCGCTCCGAGGGCGGAGAGGTCGAGCCGCTTGCGCTCGAGGTGGTCGAGAAGGCGGCCCGGCGTGCCGACGACGACGTGCGCTCCCCCGCCGAGCGCGCGCGCCTCGAGGCGCGGATCCATGCCGCCGACGCAGGAGAGCACCCGCGCGCCCGCCGCGGCGAGGAGCCAGGCGAGCTCGCGCTCCACCTGGATCGCCAGCTCGCGCGTGGGCGCGATGACGAGCGCCAGCGGCGGCCCCGCCGGGCCGAACGCCGTCGCGCCGCCCAGGAGCGCGTCGGCGAGGACGAGGCCGAAGGCCACGGTCTTGCCGGAGCCGGTCCGGGCGGAGACGAGCAGGTCGCGGCCGCGCCCGCCGCCGGCGAGGACGGCCTCCTGAACCGGCGTGGCCTGTGCGTAGCCGCGGGCGGCGAGGGCGCGCAGCAGGGCCGGATGCACGCCTAGCGAGGCGAAGTCCACCGGCCGGTTCTAGCAGCCCGGAGGCCCCTGGCTCCACACCGTCCAGACCGGACTCCAGGCCCGCCCGCGGCGTCGATATCGGGCGCTCCTTGGTCTCCCGATTGCAGGGACGAGAATACGGAAGGTGGACCGAACGTCCGTGGTGTGGAGGCCGACATGGTGCCGCCCTGGATCATCGCGGAACTAGAGAAGAAGCGGCGCGAGCGGGAGCGCGAGCAGGACGAGCGACCCCGCCTCGAGGTCGAGATTCACCTGCCCACGCGGCAGGCACCTCGCCCCGAGGCGCCCAAGGACCCGATCGTCATCGAGTTCTAGGCGCTTCGCCGTACCGGCGCGCCAGGCGCGCACCGGCGCCCACCTGACGGGCCACGTCAGCGGCGCGGACCCCTCCGACGCATTCCGTCACCCGACCTGCACCTACCTCGTCGCCGGGTGGCGCCCGGCTCAGCGTACGAGCCCGGCGGGGCCCTTGCGGCCCTGCACCACCGCCTGCGCCTGCTGGACGAGATCCGCCGGCACGCTCGCGTCCGACGCCAGCTTCCGCAGCGACTCCCCCGTGGCGCGAACGATGCGGTAGGACGCGAAGAGCGCGGCGGCGCTGGCCGCGGCGAGCAGGCCGGCGACGGCCCCGTTCGCCGGATTCGCCCCCTTGAGAAAGGAGCCGAGCGAGGCGAAGCCGAAGACGACGCCGGCGACGACGAGGCCGAAGCGCAGCCATGCCATCCCCACCGAGCCCCACCGGATCGACCGGAGCTCGATGCCCTGCCACGACGTGCGCCCGAGCCCGCTCTTCTCGGTCCCGTGCAGGACGAGCCACGACTTCGTCGGAACGAGCGGCACGAAGTTCACGTGGAAGAACTGGGTCGCGACGTGGAAGAGGCCCGGCACCTGGTCCACCTTCCCGAACAGCCGGCCGCCGAAGACGATCATGCGTTCCTCCCTCCCGAGCGCGTGACACCCAAGTATCTCGCCGAGCCCGGACGCTTCGTCAACGAGGGGCGTGTGGGCGCTTGTGCGAAGGCCACGGAGACGGCAGCGCCGCCCCCGTTCCCGGAGGCGGCGCCCGGCGCTCGACGCGCAGTCGCGTCAACGGATGCCGACCGGCCCGGCCTGCGGCCCGGGGCCGTGCTTCCACCAGCGCTCGACGAGGCCGGGGAAGTCGCGCCAGGAGACGTCGGGGGGCGGCGGCGAGGCGCCGTCCCACGCCGTGGGGCGCCGCGCGTCGCCAGGCCCGGGAACGACGAGCGAGCCGACGAAGTCGCCCTTCTCGTAGACGCGGTCCACGAGGCTCGCCAGCCGGGCCATCTCTCCGCGTCCGATCTCGGCGCTGGAGGTCGCCTGGTAGAACTGGACGGTCACGCGGACGGGGAAGCGGGGGTCGCGCTCCACGTGGAGCCCGGCCAGCTCGGTGAACGGCCCCTCGAGCGCGCCGTGGCCGAGGACCGCCACCTCCATGTCGGAGGCTGCCCGCTCGTCCGCCTTCGCCAGGGCGCCCGCCGCCATCGGCGCCGGAGCCGACTGGACGGCCTCCGCCATGCGGCGAGGCGGCTCCCGGAAGCGCAGCGGCACCTGGATGAGCATGAGCAAGTTGGCGTCCTCGGAGAGGCTCGCCGCCGACTCTCCGTTCGATGTGACGCCCCGGTCCACCACGTCGGAGAGCCGTTCCGCCGTGAGCGGGGCCCGCTCGCCGCCGGCGTTGAAGAAGAGGCGCTGGCCCCAGCTCGCCCCGCCGCTCACGGTGTCGCGGCCGTTGTCCACGACGGTGACGCTCGTCCCCTGGCGCGTGACGAGCAGCGTCAGGACCGCCGGGTTCCTCGCCGTGGACTGGTAGTTGAAGATGACCGGGTGGAAGGTGGCCTTGCCGCTGCGCGGCACGGGCAGGAACGCCGCCTGGGCCGAGACCAGCGCGTGGGTGTCGCGCGGCGCGAGGAGCGACCCGCCGAGGATCGCGCCCGAGCCGGGGAAGCTCAGGTAGCGCCCCGGCTCGGCGAGGAAGTCGCGCAGGCTCACCACGCGCTCCGGGGCGCCCTTGCGCTCGTTGCCGGCGCGGAGGAAGACGCGGTCGAGGCGTACGTCGGCGGTCCGGTCGGCGAAGTTGGGGAACCGCAGCACCGGCATGAGGGCGAGCTTGCGTCCCGCGCCGTTCCCCGAGACCACCTCGATGGTGACGTCGCTGATGTTCGGGCCGAGCGAGGAGCCCTGCCAGCGGCCGGTGTCCTCCCACAGCACGTTCAGGATCTGGAGCCCGTGCTCCGAGGCGAGGCGCCTTGCCTCGGGATCGTTCACCATCGAGGCGACGCGGTCCACCACCGA
>Ga0209797_10000612_pt1 | contig 17887 bp, 19 predicted proteins | sample DOMMetBare3Fresh_2_FD_187472 | JGI IMG/M metagenome (GOLD analysis project Ga0209797, IMG submission 187472) | Wetland sediment microbial communities from St. Louis River estuary, USA, under dissolved organic matter induced mercury methylation -... | ecosystem: Environmental > Aquatic >... | reverse complement strand
ATAGGCGCTAAATTAGGCCCCTGTGTCCCGGGCGCAGCGCAGCGCGGCCGAGGCATCGGGGAAAGCGCAGAGAACAGCGGCCGCGGTGCGCTGCAGACCAGGGACCGTCCCGGCCTGTGGCGGTCCCGGATCAGCGGCGCAGCACGAGCGCATTCCCGGTCACAGGTTGCGTCAAGCGGTTTTCATGCGCTCGTGCCGCACCGCATCCGGGACACGGGCGCCTATCTTAGCGCCTATGCGCCTTTGCGGGGACGACAGCGGAGTTTGTGGCACCGGCAGTTATAAAGCTGCGGCCGTGCGCTTTTCTGTCGTCGCGACCGGCTCGACTCCGCAGCCGGGGCCATTTGGAACGCTGAGCATACCGTTCACCACCTCGATGCCGGCGAACGGGTCGTTGAACATGCGGGTGAATTCGCCGAGCTCGCAGGCATAGTCGACGCCCGGGAGCGCGGCGGCGAGGTTGATCGCATGCGCGTTGCCGAGGCGAGTGCCGACATGGGCGCCAAGCCGGTACTTCACCTTGCCGGCCTCGCAGATGCGCGCGGCCGCGAGCGCGTTGCGTAGCCCCCCGAGCTTCTGGATCTTGAGGCTCACCGCGTCGACGATGCGGTTCGAGACAAGAGTCATTATTTCGTCGATGGTGCCCGCGCCCTCGTCGGCTTCGACCGTTACCGGCACTGACCGCGTGACCAGCTCGAGCCCCTTGAGATCGTCGCGCGCGACCGGCTGCTCGACCAGGTCGAGCCGATATTGCGCCATGCGGTTGATCGCCGTGATCGCGTCCTTGGGCGAGTAGGACTGGTTGGCGTCGATGGTGAGGTGGGCGTCCTCGCCGACGCGCTCGCGGATCGCCTTGACGCGCGCGACGTCGTCATCGACGTCGCCGTGCACCTTGATCTTGAAGTAGCGATAGCCCTGCGCAAGGAGCTTCTCGGCATTCGCCGCCATCTCGGCCGGCGTCTTGATCGCCACGATGCGCAGCACCGGCACCTTGTCGCGCACCTTGCCGCCGAGCAGGTTGTAGAGCGGCACACCAAGCGAGCGGGCGCAGAGGTCGTGCAGCGCGCAGTCGATCCCGGCCTTGGCCTGACTGGCCCCAGTGAGCGAGCGGTCGAGCGCCATCAGGATTGCCTCGATCGCAAACGGATCCTTGCCAAGGACGTGCTGCTTGAAGCGCTCGAGCTCCGCCGGCAGCGACTCGAAGGTCGAGCCCATGTGCGGGGAGGAGTTGGCATAGCCGTAACCGACATGACCGCTGTCGGAGGTGAGCCGCACGATATAGCCGCGCGAGGTCGATGCCGTGCCGAGCGCGAAGGTCCAGTTCTTGTCCTCGAGCGGCATCACGCACGGCTCGAACTCAACGGATGTGATGAGCATGGAGCCCTCGATTGAATTGACCACAGTGCCAGCGTCTCAGCCTGTCATGCCCGCGAAGGCGGGCGATGACAACGGTTGGGTATTCATCGGAACAGCTGCTGGATGATCTTGTCGGTACTCTCCAACTCCTCCTTGAGCCTCTGCGGGCTGACGAAGTTTTCCGGGTAGCCGGCGCGCTTGGGCACGATGCTCGCAAGCTGCGGCGCGGCCTCGACGGCGGGGTGGGCGGGGAAATACTCGGCCTTGGCCATGATCTCCTGGCCTTCGCGGCTGAGGATGAAGTCGGTGAGCAGCATGGCGGCATGCGGATGCTTGGCGCCCTTGAGCACCGTGAGCGAGCCCGACGCGCTCGGGACCGGGTCCATGAGCTGCGCATTCACCGGCGCGCCCTTGCCGGCGCTGATCAGCGGATGATGCGCGTAGATGTTGAGTGCGATCGGGTATTCGCCGGCGATGACCCGGTCGACCAGTGTGCGGGCGCTGCCCGACGCGAAGTTGATGATCTTCTGCTCCGCAAGCTTGCGGAAATAGGCAAAAGCCTTCTCCTCACCCCAGGCCGTGCGCAGGTTGATCATGAACAGGTGGCGGCCCGTGTTGGCATAGGGCCATGCCATCTTGCCCTTCCACTGTGGATCGAGGAGATCCTCGTAGGTCTTCGGCACCTTGTCGACCGCCACCTGCTTGGTGTTGTAGGCGATGCTGAAATAGGAGAGGCGCGTCGGCGCGAGGTGGCCCTTGGGGTCGAGGTAGATCTTCGGATAATCGTTGAGCACCGGCGAATGGAAGGCTTGCGTGAATCCGGCCTCGACTGCGATCTCGCCGCCGCCTGAGCCTTCGAACACATCGGCGACCACGTTGTTGGCGCGCGTCTCGGCCGAAAGCTTGGCCAACAGCTCCTCGGAGTCGGCGCGGTAGTAGCTCATCTTGAGGAACGGATATTTCTTCATGAAGCCCGCCGACAGCGGGCGCAGCATCTGGTTGACGATCAGCGCCGAGTAGAGGACGACCTGCCCCTCCTTTTTGGCGCCCTCGATAAGCACCTGCTCGCGATCCGCGCCGCGGTAGTTGACGATCTCCTCAGGCGTCAGCGCGCGTGCCGAAGGCACGCCGGTGATGATGGCGATGGCGCTTATGGCGATTGTGCGTGCGTACCAAGACATATTGTCGTCCCTGTTCAGGCGGTCGCGGGCATCTTGTGTGAAGTTTCATGCGTGCGTGTGTGCAGCGGACCGATGATCTCGTCCCGGATGGCTCGAACCTCGTCCACCGTCGGCACGAACTTCAGCAGAAACAGCTCGATGCCCATGTCGGCATAGCGCATGAGCTGCGCACGCACCTGGTCGGGCCGTCCGATGCAGCCCGACTTCATCGCAGGTCCCACCCGCGACATCATCTTGCGCATGTCGGCATCGGGCTCATCGGGCGTCAGTAGCCGCTTTGCCCGCTCGATCGCGGCCTCCTCGCTCGTGCCGAAGGCGACGAACGGGTTGAAAGCATAGCGCACCTTGCGGCCATGGCGGGCGGCGCGGCGGTCCATATCGGCGATGGCGCGCTGCAGGCTCGCCATCACGCCGCCGACGTCGGCCGCGCTCTTGTCGTAGTCGAGGAACCACCAGTCCGCATATTTCGCCACCATCTCGAGTCCGCGCTCGCTCCGGCTCGCGGTGAAGATCTCAGGCGGTGGCGAGGTGGCGGGCTTGAGGAGAAGCTGCGACGCCGTCACCTGATAGAACTGCCCGTCGAACGAGAACGGCGTGTCGCTCCACATCCCCCGCAGCACCTGGATGAACTCCTCGGCGCGGATGTAGCGGTCGTGCTCGTGCAGCAGGATGTCGCCGCCATACATCCGCGCCTCGACCTCGTTCCAGCCGGTGACGAGATTGATCGCCATACGTCCGGGGGTCAGCCGGTCGAGGCAGGCCGCCATCTTGGCGATCAGCGTGGGGTGCCAGAGGCCGGGATGCACCGCCGGCATGGCGCGGATGTGGGGCGTCCAGGAGCTGATGGCTGAGGCGAGAATCCAGGCCTCGAAGTCGGCGCCGAGGTGGCGCTCGGCGTAGAGGCAGAGGTCGAAGCCTGCCGCATCCGCGGCGCACAGCACATCCTTGGCGAGGGAGAAGGCCGGATCGACCTCGCCGGCCGGGAGCGGAGCGAGCGCACCCTTCACCGAGCGGGTGATCTCCTTTGAGCCCACCGTGACGTGCGGGACGGGCGCATAGAGGCCGAACAGCATGGGTCCTTTTCCTCCAATGTCGTGCGATGCCGCGCGGGCCGCCGTTGTTGACGTAAGGGCGTTGCCCGCTAATGTAGCCTGAAATTTCTGCCCGGAGGGAGCTTGAATGGCCAGAAGTCCGACCGTTTCCGACGAATTCGCCAAGAAATTCGCGACCGAGAAGGACACGTCCTACTTGCGCTGGGTGCGAGAGGAGGGGCTCGAGGTCATCGGCGCGCAATACGTGGCGAACCTGCGGACGGTCGACCTCAAGCCCTGGCCGCGCCGCGGAGGCGCCGGCGTCTTCATCAACCATGACGCGTCGCGCACCTCGAACGATTGCTACGTCTGCGCCATTCCGCCCGGCGGCAAGCTCGCGCCGCAGCGCCAGCTGTTCGAGGAGATGATCCTGATTCTGGAAGGCCGCGGCTCGACCAGCGTCTGGAACGACCAGGGCAAGCGCATCACCTTCGAGTGGAAGGCGGGCGCCATGTTCGCGATCCCGCTCAACTGCTGGCACCAGCATTTCAACGGCTCGGGCCAGGAGGCGGCCCGCTACGTCGGCGTCACCAACGCGCCGGCGGTCATGAACATGTATGACGACAGCAATTTCGTGTTCAATTCGCGCTTCGACTTCAAGAATCGCTTTGCCGGCGAGCCGGATTATTTCACGCCCAAGGCGGAGAAGAACGGCTTCCTGCTGATGACGAACTTCGTGCCCGACGCGGTCAACCTGCCGCTGATCAGCGCCAAGGAGCGCGGCGCCGGCGGCGGCCATATCCGCTTCAACATGGCGAAGGGCTCGATGTCGAGCCACATCTCCCAGTTCCCGGTCGGCACCTACAAGAAGGCGCACTGCCACGGGCCGAGCGCGCATGTGATCATCCTGACCGGCGAGGGCTTCTCGCTGATGTGGCAGGAGGGCGAGGAGCCGCAACGCTACGACTGGCAGGTCGGCACCCTGATCGTGCCGCCCAACAAGTGGTTCCACCAGCACTTCAACACCGGGCCGACGCCGGCGCGCTATCTCGCCTTCAAGCACGAGGTCGCGCTCATCCGCAATGCGCAAGGGGTGCCGACCGCCTGGATCAGCCGGCGCATCGGCGGCGACCAGATCGATTATGCCGACGAGCGGCCGGAGATTCGAAGCCTGTTCGCGCAGGAATTGGCCAAACACGGCATGCAGCCGCGCATGGACGACACCTACCAGGCCGAGCTGCCCGACCTGCCGCCGAAGATGACCCAGAGCGAAGCAGCGGAATAGGAGAGATTATGAGCGGCATCATCGATCCGCGCGAGCGCGCGCGCGCCCATGCGCAGACCAAAGAGGTCAACTTCTTCGCCGAGGCGGTGAAGGCGTCGGAGCAGTTCCGCCAGGACTATGCCGGCCGCCTCAACCTGGTGAAGGCGGCCGACATGCCGTTCGAGCGCTCGCCCGACGGTCTGATCAAGCACATCATCAACGAGAAGATGGACACCAAGGAGTGCTGCCTCGACATCTACATGCAGTTCCTGCCGCCCGGAAAGGCCTCGGGCAAGCACCGGCACCTCTCCGAGGAGGTGATCTACGTGGTCGAGGGCAAAGGCTATGACCTGCACTGGGACGTCAGGTTCGACGTCCACGACACCATGGAATTCGAGTGGGAGGCCGGGCCCAAGCGCTATGACTGGGAGCAGGGCGACTTCATCTACATCCCGCCCTATTGCATCCATAAGCACGTCAACGCCGATCCGGCGAACGAGGCGCGCATCATCGTGATCAACAGCCGGGTGATCAAGCAGATCGGGTTCGACTGGTTCGATCAGCTCGAAAACGCGGAAGGTTTCTGACCCTCCGTATCATTCCAGGGCGGCGTGAAAGCGCAGGTCCGGGAACCCGGGAACCTTTCCTATCGGTAAGAACATCACTATCTCTGGGGGACCAATTCCGGATTCCGGCGTTGCGCCTGATGGCGCGGCGCGGAATGAGCGAGGAAGGAGCCCGGCATGTGCGGCGATATGGATGACGACGAGGGCGAGATCGAAGCGCGGCTCTACGCGCGCTTCCGCGCCCACGCGCAGGCCCTGCTCGCGCAGCAGGGCGCCGCGCCGAAGGAGCCGGCCGACCTCAATCAGTACCTCGACAAGCTGTTTTCCGATGCCTTGAGCCGCTGCGCGCGCGATGGGGAGCAGGGCGAGCCTGCGCAGCGCTACGAGCGTCTCGCCATGCAGCCCCTCGTGTTCGCGCGGCTCGCAGGCTTTCTGGCCGGCCATCTCGCCTTGTCGGAGGATCCGCTGCGCAAGGTGATCGAAGCCATGATGATGGGCTATGGCGAAGGGGAGGCGATGGACCGCGCCCACGCCCACGATCACGACCATCACCATCACGGCGACGTGCCCGCGCACGACCATCATCATTGAGTGATTGTGAGGCCCCAATCGGCCTCATGGTGAGGAGCACGCCATAGCAGGCTCAGCCTGCGTACACTTGGCTGCGGTGCGTGCGTCTCGAACCATGGGCCGCCCCCATCCTTCGAGACGCGCGCCGCGTGAGACCCGTTGTGCCGCGCCCTCGGCATTGCGCGCGCTCCTCTGGATGAGGGCGGAGCAAGCGGCGCGCGCCGGCAAGCGCCTACAAATCGCCGGGCGGCACGAAGGTGAGCTGCTTCTCGGTCGGCACTTTCGGTGGCCACTCGGAGACCTTCTGGAACAGCATGTGCATGAAGAGAAACAGCGGCTTCGCCTTCATGACCAGGAGGATGCACTCGTCGTCGTCCTCGTCCGAGAAGTGCTGGTGCACGCAGGCATTCTCGACAATCATGGCGTCGCCCGCTTCCCAATCGTAGCGGCGGCCGTCGTGCACGTCGTGGCCCTTGCCCTTGAGCACGAAGAACACCGCGCTGTTCATGTGGCCGTGCTTGCTGGTCTTGCCGTGCGGCGCGTAGACCTCCATGTGGGTCTCGATCGACTGCGCGACCTTCACGGCCTGCGGATTGATGATCTTCTTGCCGTAGCTGCCCGGCCCGCCCTTCCACTTGAGGTCGCGGGTGCGATAGACGCGCGGCTGGCTGTAGAGATCGTGCACCAGGTTGCCGTAGGTGCCTTCGAGCGCGCGCACGAAGATGCGATGCCGCGTCTTGCGCTCCCACACCACGTCCGCGAATGGATTGTTGTGGCCGGGGCCGGGCTCTACGGGGGCAGCAGGTTCGTCTTTGGCCAAGGATTACGTCCTCTGATGCGAATTCACGCCGACCCTGGCAGAATTGGCGGCCTTGTCAACGCTTTGGACAAGTCCACTGTGGTCATGGGATATGGTCGGCTCAAGCTTGCCGCTTGCCTTGTGAGAGGAGCCCGTTGCCGTGGAGTTCGATAATTCCTTCGAGGTGCCGCTGCCGCCGGCCGAAGCCTGGCCGGTGCTGATGGACATCAGGCGCATCGCGCCCTGCATGCCGGGCGCCGAATTGACTGAGGTGGTCGACGACAAGACCTACAAGGGCAAGATCGGCGTGCGGCTCGGCCCGGTGGCGCTCACCTTTGCGGGCACGGTGATGTTCGAGGAGATCGACAACGCCAACCATCGCGCGCGGGTGAAGGCGCAAGGGACCGACGCCAAGGGCCGCGGCGGCGCCAATGCCACCGCCACATTCCGGCTCGAGCCGGTGGCGACGGGCTCCAAGGTGCTGGTCCACACCGATCTTTCGCTGTCGGGCGCGGTCGCGCAATACGGCCGCGGTGTCGGCATGATCCAGGCGACCGCCGCGCAGATCATCAATCAGTTCGCGAATAACCTGAAGGCGCAGTTGGGGAGCGCGCCGGCTGTTTCGGCTGCGCCCGAAGCTGCGGCGTCGGCCGCGCCGCCGGTCGCTGCGAAGCCAATCTCAGGCTTTGCCCTGATGGCGAAGGTGCTGTGGGACGCGATCGTGCGGTTGTTCAGGGGCGGGCCGAAGGCCTCTTGAATGCACAGCCTATGTTGCTGTCGTCCCCGCGCAGGCGGGGACCCATACGCCGCAGCTAAGCAATATGGCACGGCCGTCAGTAACAACGGTGGTTATGGGTCCGCGCCTGCGCGGGGACGACAGCGGAGAGACCTCGGCAGGACAGCTACGCCACCTTCTTCGCCGCCGCCGCGATGTACTTCGCCACCAGGTCGGCGGTGAGCACGACCTTGGGGTCGTATTCCGGCGCGTCCTCGATCTGCTCGAGGTCGTTGAGGCCGGAATTCTTGTAGATGCGGTTGATGCAGGAGATCAGCCGCGCCGGGCGGGCCGCATCGGCGTTGAAGTGCTGGTGGATGGTGCAGGGCGGAATGTAGATCACGTCGCCCGCTTCCCACTCGAAGCGCTTCACATCGCCCTGCGGCTTCCACTGGTAGGTGTCGGTGATCTCGACATCGCAGTCCTGGTGCAGGTCGTAGCCGTGGCCTTCCACGACGTAGAGGCATTCCTCCGCGAGGTGGCGGTGTTTGCCGGAGCGGCTGCTGGGCGGGATGATCTGCATGTAGGCGTCGACCGTCTCCATGCGGGTGTTCATGCCGGCATTGAGCAGGTGCTTGAGCAGACCTTGCCGCGACATCTCCCAGGGCATCTCGTCCGGACGCACAATCTTCCGGCGCTGCGAATTGCGGCGCGGCATGTCGGTCGCTTCCGCCAGCAGGTTCTGGTAGTGACTGCCCTGGGCCGAGCCCGAGAGCCACGTCTTCGCTTCATCCCACGCCATCGTTCAAACCTCGCTCCTGTTCGTTGCTGCTGCTGCGCGCCGTTCAGGCGTCGGCCTTCTCGTCGGTCGGATAGTTGTAGTTCTCTTCCTCCTGGCGCGGGACGAAGTTGCCCTGCGTGGCGGACGGCGTCTTCGGCCGCTTCTCGACCGTGTGCTGGAACAGCATGTTCATGAACAGGTACATCGGCTTGGTCTTGATCACGAGCGCGCGGGCGGGCTCCTTGGCGCTGGCGTTGAAGTGCTGGTGCACGCAGTTGTTGTGCACGATCGCAATGTCGCCCGCCTTCCAGTCGTAGCGCACGCCGTCGTGGATCTCGTAGCCGGCGCCGTCGAGGATGTAGAAAGCGGCCTCGTTGACATGCCCGTGCTTCTGGGTGGTGCCGCCCGGAGCATATTCCTCAAGGTGGATGTGGAGCGTCTGGGTGCGCCCATCCTCGGGCTCGACATAATGGCGGCTGAAATGCTGCGGGCCGCCGTCGAGCTTGAGGTCCTTGCCCTTGATCACGCGCGGCATCGCGCGCAGCCGGCCGAGCTCGTCCTTGAGGCTGTACTTGCCTTCGAGCGCGCGGACGAAGATGCGGTCGCGATCGGGGTCGTGTTGCTTGTCACCCATGAGCGTCTCCTTTTTCTCTGCGGGCGCGGTCTAGCGCGCGGTGATGATGTCCTTGTAGAGCTTTTCCCACTTGTCGTTCTGGTCGAGCAGCGTTGCGGGATCGACGAACTTGAGCGGCATGCTGGCCGGCAGCGGCTTGACCTTGATATTGGTCGGAATGAAATCGCGCTTGGCGAGAATCTCCTGCGCATCCGACAGCAGGAAGTCCATGAACAGGACGGCGGCGTGCGGGTGAGGGGCCTTGCGCGCCATCCCGGTGCCCTGCGCGCGCGCGATCTGCGGCGGCAGCACGAGGTAGTCGATCGGCGCGCCGTCGTTCTTGAGCTGCAGAGCCTTGTAGAGATAGGTGGTCAAGGCGAGCGGCACTTCGCCCGACACAACCAGATTGGCGATCAGCGTATGGCCCTTGCGGATCGACAGGCCGTTCTTGGCCGCGATCTCGCGAAAGAGCTTTAGCCCCTTCTCCTCGCCAAGCTCGCTGACGACGGCGGAGAACCAATCATAGTCGCCCGCTTCGATACCGAGCTTGCCCTTCCACTTGGGATTGGTGAGGTCGTCATAGCTCTTCGGCAGGTCGTCTTTCTTGACCAGCCGGGTGTTGTAGGCGGCGGTGAAGATCTGCACCCGGTCGCCGATCCATTCCTTGTGCGGGCGGATCGCCTCGGGCATCAGGTCGGCCAGCAGCGGAGAGCGGACCTCCTGCAGGAGCTTTTCCCGGTACACCGCCTCCATGGCGACGCCGTCGGTCTCGAAAACGTCGACATCGAAACGGCCGCCGCGCGCCTCGGTTGCCGAGCGCTGGATGATGTTTTCGGAGCTCGCCCGCCAGACCTGGGTCTTGATCCCGTATTTCTTGGTGAAGGCGGTGGTCAGCGCCGCCATGTCGTCGACGGTCGCCGACGTGTAGATCGTCAGGGTGCCTTCCTTCTTGGCGCCCTCAAGGATCTTCTGGCTGCGGTCGGCGCCCTGGTAGGTGGCGATGTCAGCCTGGCCATGGGCGGGCGAGCCGGCACCCGCCAAAATGGACAAAAAGGCAAACCATTGCAAAGGCTTGTACTGGCCGATCCGGCTCGTCATCGGGGCTCCTGGCGGGATGTGACGGATTGCCGCGAACCTAGGGACTTCGTGCCGGCCTGGCAAGCGCGGCCCGCTGCGCTGGCCCTTACGGCTCCTTGGACTCGATCAGGATGAATGCGATGCGACAGGGCTCGGTTCCCCGGTTGACCCAGGCGTGGTTGGTGCCCTGCTGGATCAGCACGTCGCCGGCCTTGAGATGAACCTCGCTGTCGTCGAGCAGCATGTCGATCTCGCCTTGCATGATGATGGCGTAGTCGATGGTGAGTGTTCGATGCATCAGCGGGTGGCGCGGCGGCAGGCCCTTCCTGGGCGCATGGTCGCCGATCTGCTTGTGCAGGTAGTCCTTTTCAAGCGTCTCGATCTCGGGCGGGGTCGGCGGGATATCGATGATCCGGAACACCGAGCCGTTCGCGGGCGGCGCGATGCCGATGTTGGTCGTCGCCCGGTCCGCGGAGCCCGAAATGTCGGCGGGCGTCTGATCGGTCACCCAGACAAGCCGCGAGGTCACGCTGCGGTTCGGGCGCACGACCTTGTGCGGGTTGGCGCCGTCGAACAGAACCACGGCCTTGCCGTCCTTATCGACGGTGGTGACGACGCGGCGGATGTCCTCGCTGAGCGGCATGCTGGCATTCTCCAGACGTGGCGGTGGGTCGGGCGCGGCCCGTGGATCGGATAGGGCCGTCCCTAACCCATGCGGCTTCAAGGCCGCAAGCCCTGGGGCCTGCCTCAGCTCGCTCTATGACAGTGCAGGACCGCGATCGGTCCCATCACGCCTGGTACACCGCGTTGCCGCCCGTCACCGTCCGCACGATCTCGATGTCCTTGATCTTGTCCGGATCGACCGTGTGTGGATCGTCGGCGAGAACCACGAAATCGGCAAGCTTGCCCGGCGTGATCGAGCCCTTGAGCGCCTCCTCGTGCGACGCGTAAGCGCCGTTGATGGTGAGCACCCGGAGCGCCTCGGCCACGCTGATGCGCTGGTTGGCGCCCCAGGTCTCGCCGTTCCATCCCTTGCGCGTCACCATGCCCTGCATGCCCATCATCGGGGCGAATGGCCCGGGGCTGAAGTCCGAGCCGGCGGCGGCCGGGATGCCCGCATCGGCGAACGAGCGATAGGCCATGCAGCGCTGCATGAGCGCCTCGCCGTAGAAACGGAACTTGTCGGAGTTGTAGTAGCCATAGGAGGTGAACGGCGCCGGCACGGCGCCGGTCGCCTTGATGCGTCGCAGCAGGTCTTCGTTGATCAAGGTGCAGTGGGTAATCTTGGGCCGAAAGCTCGGGCGCGGGTAGAGCCGCTGGGCGCGCTCGAACGCGGTGAGCACCATGTCGATGGTGACGTCGCCATTGGCGTGGCAGTTGACCTGGATGCCGGCGCGGTGCACCCGCTCGACCCAGGCGTTGAGATCGGCCTGGGTGGTGGTGACGTTGCCCTGGTACGGCGGCTCGACTCCGGGATAGGGCACGCTGAGCGCCATGGTGCGCTCCGAGAACGAGCCGTCGCAGGTGTGCTCGGCGGTGGCGCCGAACTTGATCCACTCGTCGCCGAAACCGGTCGTGATGCCCTTGGCGATCATCGCCTCCAGCATGTCGTCCTGCGCCTCATAGCTCACGCGGTGGAGAAGGTCGCCGCGCGCCCGCACTTGCTGCAGGGCGAACAGATCGCCGCCCTGGTGGTGCACGCTGGTGAGGCCATAGCGGACGAACTGCTTGGAGATGAAGGCCAGCGCGTCGCGGTTGCGAAGGAGTATCTGCTCTGCGCTATAGGTCGGCCGCTTGCCGACGTTGAGGAACACGTTGCGGGCGCGGTCGGTCACCCGGCCGTTGAGCTCGCCATTGGCGTCGCGATCGAAGGTGCCGGCCGCCGAGTTCGGCGTAGCCTTGGTCACGCCGGCGAGCTCGAACGCCTTGCTGTTGTAATAAGTGGTGTGGCCGCCACGGTGACGGACCGAGACCGGGTGCTCGCGCGACACCTGATCGAGATCGTGAACGGTGAGTGGTCGCTTGTCCTCGACCTTGGTGTCGTCGAAGAAGAAGCCTTCCACCCAGAATCCCGGTGGCGTCGCGCGCGCCCGTTCCTTGAGCTTGTCGACGATGCTGGCGATCGTCACGAACTCGACCTGGTACGGATTGCCGACAATCACATCGTAAAGCAGGATCGCGCCCGGTGCATGATTGTGGGCGTCGATGAAGCCCGGCACGACCGTCATCTGTTTCGCGTCGAAGGTTTGCGTCCGCTTGCCGACCAGCGATTTGATGTCTTCGCTTCTGCCCACGGCGACGAACCGGCCGGCCTTGACCGCGAAGGCTTCCGCTCTCGGCTCCAGCGGGTCGACCGTGTAGACCTTGGCGTTGAGCACGATGAGATCGGGCTCGAGTGCGGAATTGACCTGCGCCAGCGCTACGCTGCCCGGCCACGGCACGAGACTGGCGATGCCGGCGCCCGAGAAGCCCATGAAATGCCTGCGGCTGTAGCTGTATCGTGCCATCGTTCTCCACCTCCCACGGGTCTTTCGCGACAAGGCGCAAGTCTTGAAGGCGCAAGTCTTGCGCGCCGGAGCGGGCGCGGCAAGCCCAGCAGACGAGCGAGGATCGTTAATCGTAAGCGGGTCGCTTTCGGAACAAGCGCGGGATCAGTGCGACTTGACGAAGGCGATGATGGCAGAAACGGCGGGGCCGTCCTGTCTGAAAAAGCCATGAGCGCCCTGCGCGTTGCAGGGGTTCGAGCTTGGCTCGCCGGTTGTATTGATCCACTGCATCCGGGCCTTGCCGCCGGCCCAGGCGACGAAGCGGGATGCGTCGCTCGGCAACGTGAACCGGCAGACATCCTGGCTGTGATGGACAACGAGCGTCGCGGGCAGCACGCCCGGCGAGCCGAGCGTTGCCATGACGCGAGAATGGATGCCGGAGACGAATACGGCACCGGTCGGCCGCGCTCCCGATGCGAGCGCCGAAGCCACGTCGACGGTGCCCTTGCTCATGCCGACCATGACGATCTTCCGGCCTTGGGCGATTTCCGCCGCAACCGCCTCGGCCGCGCTTGAGGGCGACGTCGTCATGACGGTGCGGATGCCGGCACTCCGAAACTTGCCTTCGTTGCGCACCAGGAAATCGCCGGGAACGATGCCGCTCGAGCCAGGCATCAGAACCGCCACGTTGGCCGCGGCCGCAGGGCCGACCTGGCCAAGCCACGCAAGTGCGAGCACGCACAGGAGTCGGACGCCACGGCCCATCAGATATTCCTTTACTGCCACGTCCTGCTGACGCGCGGGGGCGCGACTTATCTGGTTCAGAACGTCGACTTCAGCTTGAGATGATCGAGGCGGTTGATCGACTTGATGTCGACGTGCTGCACCGTGTTGTTATGCCGGACGTCGAGCCCGACCACGGCGCCCGCGCTGCCCTGCGCCCAGACCTTGCGATAGAAATCGGTCAGGCCGGTCGGGGTCTCGCCGTTGACGCTGATGATCACGTCCCCGCGCTGGATGCCGGCCTTGTCGGCCGGTCCGCCGGGCGTCACGCGGCTGACCAGCAGTCGCCCGTGCGCTTCGTCGGCGTTCATGCCAAGCCATGGCCGGCCGGGCCCCGACGGGCGACCTTCGGACAGGAGATCGCCGAGGATCGGCGCCAGCCGGTCGATCGGCACGAACATGTTGCCGGGATTGTTCTCCTTGGTGCCGGCGGCATCGCCGACGATGAGCGAGCCGACGCCGATCAGCTTGCCCTCGCGGTTGATCAGCGCGGCCCCGCTCCAGGACGGATGCGGCGGCGAGGTGTAGATTGCCTCCTCGAGCAGGTATTCCCAGTTGCCCACGAACTCGCGCTTGCCGACCACGCGCACCGGCACCACCATGCTGGCGCCGCCGCCGCTCGCGACCACCACGACGTCTTTCTCCTTGACGTCGGCGATCTTGCCGAATGTGAACGGCTTGATCTTGAGCGGCTCGATCGTGCGCAGGAGGCCGAAGCCGGTCTCATGATCGTAGCCGACGATGCTGGCCGGGAGCGTGCGCCCGTCGTTGGTGATGACCTCGGCCGCATAGGCTTCGACCATGAGGTAGCCGATCGTGAGGATCAGCCCGTCGGCGTCGATCAGGACGCCCGAGCCCTCGCGATTGCGGCCGAGACCTTGCACGGTGCGCCCGTCGGGATTGATGTGGGTCTTGATCTTGACCACCGCCGAGATCAGCTCATCGAGCGACGCGGTTTCAGCAGGGGCGGGGCTGCTCAGGAGCATGGCGGCGAACGTCGCGGCTAACAGCGACCTGAGCCATCGGGAGACTGGACGCAAATTCAGCCAACGAACGTTGCGCATGAATGCTCCTTCCTCGATCGGCGCCGCCGCGGTGGGTCCACGACGGGGGCGCGGCGCGGCCAGTTCTTGGGTGCGCCGAGTCAGGGGCAGCATAGCAGGTCCCCGCGGCCGCCGCGACGAGAGTTGGGGCTTATCTGATGGGTCATTCACAGCCATGATTGCAAGTGCCGCCAGTGTTTGTCTTTTCGGACACTTTTCTTCCAGGCGAGCCCCATGCCAGGGGGCGGTCCTACAGCCTCGCCCGCTCGACCTCGTCCTTGAGATGCCCCCAGATGCCATAGACGATCTGGCCGTAACGCGGGTCGTTGCGCAGCTCGAGCACGTTGCGCGGGCGCTCCAGCGTCACATCGATGATGGACTTGGCGCGGCCGGGGCTCGCGGTCATCACCATGATCTTGTCCGCGAGCGTCACCGCCTCGTCGACGCTGTGGGTGATGAAGACGACGGTCTTCTTGTCGACCTCCCAGATGCGCAGCAGCTCCTGCTGCAGAATGGTGCGGTTCTGCTCGTCGAGCGCCGAGAACGGCTCGTCCATCAACAGCACCTCCGGGTCGTTGGCGAAGGCGCGCGCGATCGAGACGCGCTGGCGCATGCCGCCCGAGAGCTGGTGCGGGTAGAGCTTGGAATAGCGGGCGAGGCCCGTGCGGTCGAGCCAGTGCGACACCGAGGCCTCGATCTCCGCCTTCGGGGCCTTGCGCATGCGCAGCCCATAGGCCGCGTTGTCCCACACCGTCATCCAGGGAAAGATCGAGTCGCCCTGGAAGATGATGGAATATTGTGGCCGCCCGGGCGCCGGATCGGCGATCTCGAACGTCCCGCTGGTGACGGTCTCGAGCCCGCCCAGAATGCGCAGCATGGTGGTCTTGCCGCAGCCCGAGGGGCCGACGATCGCGAAGAAGGTGCCTTCCTCGATCTCGATCGACACGTCGTCGATCGCCACCAGATTGCGGAACCGTTTGATCAGATGATTGATGCGGATCTTGATCGGGCGCCGCGGAGCAGGAGTAGCGGCCGCGGTCATGCGTCCACTTTCCATCGGATGACAACGCGCTCGACCTCGCGCAGCAGGAAGCTGATGCCGATGCCGATCAGCGCGATGGTGAACAGGCCGACATACATCTTGGCGACCGCAAACGTCTCCCAAGCGCTCCAGATCATGTAGCCGAGCCCGCTTTTGGCGCCGACCATCTCGGCGACCGCAATCAAAATGAGCGCGAGGCCGGCGCCGAGCTTGATGCCGGTCATGATGAACGGCAGCGCGCCGGGGAGCGCGATGGTGCGGAAGGTGTCCCAGCGGCCGGCCTTGAAGCTCTTGCCGACGTCGAGATAGATCGGTGCGATCTGCAGCACGCCCGCAGTCGCGTTGATTGCAACCGGGAAGAACACGCCGATCGCCACCATGACGACCTTCGACATCTCGCCGAGCCCGAAGATCAGCAGGATAAACGGCAGGATCGCGCTCTTGGGGATCGGATAGGTGGCGACGATCAGCGGGTCGACCAGGGCGCGGACGGGCCGCGAAATCCCCATGGTGATGCCGATGAGGATCGCCGGGATGCCGCCGAGCAGAAAGCCAAGGGAGATGCGCTGCAGGCTGATCAGGACGTGCTCGATCAATTCCCCACTCATCAGCATGTCGGCCATGACGCCGATGATGCTCGAGGGCGTCGGGAAGAAGCGGACGTCGATGAAGCCCAGCCGCCCGGCGATCTCCCAGATCAGCAGGAGGCCGAGCGGGGAGGCGAAGCTCATGATGCGCTCGCGCCGGCGCGCCGACAGCCTAGCCTGCTCGCCGATGTCGACGAGCTCGGCCGCGGGCGCGCTCGACTTGGCTTTGCCTATCGCACTGTCGTGCGCGGTCATGCGATCCCTCTTTGATCTGAGCTGTCTGTCACCGGGCCATCCCCATCGTCATGGCCGGGCTTGTCCCGGCCATCCACGACTTTGATGCTGAGCGGAAGTGTAAAGACGTGGATGCCCGGCACAAGGCCGGGCATGACGAGGGGAGAGTCAGCTGTTTCGCCTGTCACCCCCATGGATCGACCGCGACATGGATCGCACCAGGCTCGCCTTCGCCGCCGACGGTGTGCAGCGCGCGGTCGGTCTCGGCGAGCGGGAACACGTTCGTGCACATTTGATCGAGCGGATATTTGCCGCCCGCGATGATCCCGAGCGCCAGCTCGACGCTCTGGTAGCTGTGGCCGCGCATACCCTTGACGGTGAGGAAGCGCGTGATCAGGAGATCGCTGTTGAATTCGGGCACGGTCTTGAACTTGCGCCCGCCCAGGATGATGCGTCCGCTCTTGCGCGCGATATGGATCGCGCTCACCACGGTGGCGGGCCCCCCCGAGGCGCAGTCGATGACGAGGTCGGCCATGTCGCCGCCGGTGATGTCGCGCACCGCGTCGCGCAGATCCTGCTCCTCGGCGTTGACCGTGTGGGTGGCGCCGAGCTGCCGCGCCAGCGCGAGCCGGCGCGCGTCCACGCCCAATCCGCTCACGATGATCGCGCCGGCGCCCGCCTCCTTGGCGGCGACCGTGCAGGCGAGCCCTTGCTGGCCCGGCCCCTGGATCACGACCACCTCGCCGAGCTTCACGCCGCCCTGCAGGTAGGTCCATTCGACGCCGTTGCCGAGCGGCAGCGCGAGCGTGGCGAGCTTGGCGGGCACGTGATCGGGCACGCAGTGGAACACCGCGTTCGGGTGCAGGTACTGATACTGGCTGTAGCCGCCCCAGAGCGCGGGCGCGACCGAGACGGGCGTCGAGCCGTAGCGGATGGTCGGATCGTCCGGCGGGCGATTGAGCGTGTCGGTCTCGTCGCAGAGCCTAAAGTCGCCGCTGCGGCAATAGCGGCAGTGGCCGCAGGGCAAATACTCTTCCAGCGCGACGCGGTCGCCCTCCTTGATGCCGAAGCGCGCGGCCGCCGACGACCCGAGCTTGGCGACACGGCCGACGGCTTCGTGGCCGAGGATCAGCGCGCCGCGCGCCTTGGGATATTTCAGGTAGTAGGGCCAGTCGCTGCCACAGACGCCGCAGAGCTCGACCCGCAGGAGCCCGCCGTCGGGCGGAAGCTGCGGCTCGCTGAAGGCACGCACCTCGGTGCGTCTTATGTCATACGACACCGCTGCGGCGATTGCGTCCACTGTCAGTTCCTCGCTTGCTGGTGGCGCTACTTGCTCACCGTAACCTTCTTGCCGTCCTCGAGCGCCGCCTTGGCGCGGGCGACGACCTCGGGCGGGCTGGCATAGAGGCGCTCGATCAGCGCCGCGATCTCGGCGCCTTTGACGCCCTCCGTCTCAAGCGTCTGCCGGCGCGCGTCGGCCAGGTAGTCGGGATCCTTCATCACTGCATCGAGCGCCTGCCGCAGGGCCTGCATGCGCTCGGCCGGAACGCCTGGCGGCGCCACCACCGGGTAGGCCATCTCCTGCCGGGAGAAGATCAGATCCAGCACGCCCCTGTCGGATGCGTTGCTTGCCAAGTCCATGACCAATGGCGCCGCACCGAGGTCGGGATGCTTCCTGGTGCCGAGCTGGACAATGACGTTGATCTTGCGATCCCGGACCCAATCCGGCTTGCCCGCGATCACGGTGCTCCATGACACG
>Ga0209797_10000611_pt1 | contig 17933 bp, 19 predicted proteins | sample DOMMetBare3Fresh_2_FD_187472 | JGI IMG/M metagenome (GOLD analysis project Ga0209797, IMG submission 187472) | Wetland sediment microbial communities from St. Louis River estuary, USA, under dissolved organic matter induced mercury methylation -... | ecosystem: Environmental > Aquatic >... | reverse complement strand
CATCGGTACGATCTCCGGCCGAAGCATATTTTTCCTTGCTTCGCGAAAACGTGGTGTACCAAAAAAATCCGAATGTCGGCACATTAAATGTGCGAGCGAAGAACGGCGCGAACCAACGCGCCGAGCGGCAGCAATGAAAACATGCACTTCCGTCTTCGGCGAACGGTATCTCCATTTGTTCCCATTCGTACGGCGAAAACTGCTCCGGGAACGCGACAGTGCTGTACATCGGCCCGTACATCCCCGAGTGTCCCACAAAATGAAACTCTTTTATCAACTTACCCGCTTGCCTTACCTCGTCAATGGCGGCAATCACGTCACGTTTGCTTTCGACCGCACGGGTAATGATCTCGCGGTCAACGCCGCCCTCACGCATTTCGTCTGCAAGCGTTTGAGCAACGACGGGGAATTGATGTCCGCCGAGGCGATATTTGGTTGTGTAGATAATTAGGATCAGGCTCTCGGATATTCGCAACACTGTATATTACGGGCGAGTATTTATACCACTTCGCCGCGGCTGTGGCGTTCGATGCGATGTACTTTGTCGATGTAGGATTTTGCCGCATCCGACTGAAATAACTCGCGCTCCTCTTCGTGATCGGTGACTGGTTCGAGAGCGAGGTCCATGTATTCAAAGCGTTTCGGATCCTTTCGAACCCGCATATAGATGAGCCGCATTCGCGTGTAGAGCGATATCCATCGAAGCTGTTTCCACAGCATCTGCGCGTAGTATTTCGGATAGAAAACAAGCGGATTTTCGACCGGCATTGTCGAACGTCGATTTTTGCGGGCCTTGATACGGAGGAATCCGCCCTCGAGCGGATGAATTCCTTCAATTCCGATGCAGCCTTTGAACCAAACTATAAAAAACATTGTCTTGCCGGGACTGGTCCCCGTCGCTATAGCACGTCGCAAGACGGTCTCAACGTGCTCATCGGTGTAATAGGTCTTCCACGCCTCATGATATGTCGCGCGCCACTCATCTCGCGACATCACCGGATGGGCTGTAACGTCGTGGTTCAGATCGTATTTGTTCAAATCCTCGTCCATCGCGACGCCCGATTCGTGCAGCTTTTTATGATCCTCTGAGCCGGGCAGCGGCGTTAAATAGAAAAATTCGAGCAGGTCGACCGGCAGCTCTTTCTTGATCACTTCGATGTCGTGGATGATCGATTCACGCGTGTCGCCCGGAAAGCCGAGAATGTAACCGCAATAGGTGACAATACCCACTTTCTTCCATTCGAGAAGCATTTGCCGGTAATCGGTAATTTTGTTCTGTCGTTTTTTGGCGCCGAGCAGGCTGTCTGGATTGATATTTTCTAAACCGATGAACACGCGTTTCACACCGGCCCGCTTTGATTTCTCAATAAAATTCGGCAGTTTGTGACAAAGCGTATCGACCTGAATGATAAAGCTGATGTTGAGCTTTTCAACCTCGCGGAGATCGATCAATTTGTCGAGAATTATCTCCCAGTCTTTGTTGCGTGCGAAATTGTCGTCCGTAATAAAGAATGAATGGAGGCCCTGCGCGACGTTTGCACGGACTATTCGCTCAATATCCTCGGGCGAGCGGCGACGCGATTTACGGCCCTGGACATTAATGATCGTGCAAAACGAGCACGCAAACGGACATCCGCGCCCGGCGTCAAAACTCGTCGTTGCACCCGCTGTCAGGTGAACCCGCTCAGCCGGCAGCAGCGGCGTAGCAACGCCCTCTATATTTGGCAGATCATCCATGAAATTGTAAACGGGCGGGAGGTCACCGTTATAAGCGTCGATCAGCACCTGGCCGAGACGACCTTCAGCCTCGCCGGCAAATAGCGTAACGCCAATATCCAATGCCTTTTGCACGTACGGATCGCGTTCCTTGAGCATCGCCATCGTGCCCGAAACGTGAAAACCGCCGATCGCGACTTTGATTCCCTTTGCCCGCAGCGGACGAGCGAGATCGAGCGCACGCGGAAACTGATTTGACTGGACACCGACGAGCATAACCATTCCGTCATCAGCTTTCTCAACAAGCGACGCCATTTTTTCGACGTGGATCACGGTATTTGTCTCGTCAAAAGCGTGGATCTCAAGCTCGACATCCTCACCAAGTATCTTTTCTCCCGCGCATTCGAGCGCCAAACCATAAAGGCACGCGAGCGAATTTGCGGGGATCGCCGAACGAAACCATTGGATGACATAGCCGTCGTTGTCGTAATGCGACGGTTTGATGAGGACAAGGCTGAATCTTTTTTTATTAGTCACGCTTGAATGAATTCTATATGCTGATACCCGTGTTTACAAGTATTTGTATCCGCGAGACTTACACCGAAATGGCTATTTCTTCCTGGCGGACGGCTGATAGGCAATTTTCATATACGGGTCGCCGCGTCGCAGTTCGTCGAGTATTTGGGCGATGCGTTTATCGCGAGTTTCCGCACGTTTGGTGCCCGTTATCTTCCGGCATCCATAGTTCTCTATAACAAACCACGCTCCTTTACCCTTAAGTAGGATTCCAACAGTCTCGGTGCGAGCGTCTGAGCCGTCACATCGAGCGCCAAGCCACCGAGCGATTCGACCAGCTTTAGAGCGGATTCGCGTTGATGGATTATTTCCTGTGCGGCAGACTGCGTAAAGACCTCCCTAATATCTTTCGGTGTTTGACTAACAGCCGCATTGAGATCGCGGTCGCCGATCGTGACGACGAGCGGCAGGTGCCGCGGCCGCAGGAGCTTGAGCGAATTTATCAGGTCCTTTGAACTGTCCTTATCGACGAGATCTGTGAGAATTACGACAAAAGAACGTTTTTTCGAATTTGACGCTATGAACTGAAAAGCACGCGCATATGAGGGCTCGATCAACTCGGGCTCGAGATCGTGGAGAGCTTCGAGTACCGCGTCGATGTGTTCGACGCCTCGTTTTGGCGGCAGATATTTGCGAATTCGTCGGCCAAAAACGACAAGACCGCAATTGTCACCCGCTCGGGCACTGGCCGACATCAATGCCAGACTGGCGTGCAGAGCCGTGTCAAATTTTGTCTCGTCACCGATGCGGCCGGTCATCAAACGTCCGGCGTCGAGCGCAATGATAACGGTCTGGTCGCGTTCGATCTGATATTGCCGGGTCGTCAGTTTTCCACGCCTTGCGGTCGCCGTCCATGAGATGTGCCTAAGTTCGTCGCCGCGAACATAATCGCGCATCGATTCGAATTCACGACCTTCGCCGCGCCTCACCGAACGCCGCTGGATCGCCAAAAAAGAACGGGCGCCAAGCGCTTTCAGCTCCATTTCGCGCGCACGGCGCATGTTGGGATACACCTTGACCGCCTGCGGTTCACCCAATTCAGTCTGACACCAGACAAGACCGAGCCGCGACCGGAACCGCACCGCGGTCCTGCCAAATTCGTAACGCCCGCGCCGTAGCGGCGTTAGATGATAATAGAACTCAGCCGCGGTATGTCCCTCGACCGCCAACTCGGCCTCGCGAGGTTCGCCAAGTTTCATCTCGGGCGGATATTCGTCCTTGATCTTGAGGTTCAGCGTACGCGGTGAGCCATTGTCAATGAAAATGCTAACCCTCGTCGCATCACCGATCGCAAACCGCTTGTCGAAGCTGCGTGAAATTCTAAATTCGTCTGGAAGCTTGCGGCTCGTGAAATAGTCCACCAAAGCCGCCGTGATCAAGATTACGTCAAAAGCCAAAACGCCGTATTGCAACGCCGGCACACCCCATGCAAGCGACAACGGCACAACCCCGAACGCGAGGAGAATATAAAATCTGCGTGAGAATACAAATCGCATCGAATTGCGTGATTATATCACCGGATCGAGCCGATCGATGCGCGAAAAGCATCTCGCGATGGTGCAACCAAAGTCCGTCTATGTGTCTCAAACCAAAAAGCGATCCGAAAAGTCGCTGAGGCCGTTTGTGAAAATATTCTACTTCGTCACAATTTTGTGTTTGTATTGCTATTCCTCATACGCACAGACGGTCGCGCCCGTGGCCCCGACCGGCATTGAGGAGATCTATCTGGCAAAGGATGACGGCGAGGGCAAGGCCGGCGAGCAAGTGACGGAATTTCGCACAAACGACATCCCGATATACTGCGTCGTTTTGCTCGAATCTGGCGAGGCGACGGTCGTGAAAATGAACTTTGTCGCCGTAAGCGTGGCCGGGGTTCGACCCGAGACTAAGGTGGTGACGGCGAGCTATACAACGAAACAGGGACAAAACCGTGTAAATTTTTCGGGCCGCCCGGACGGAAAATGGACGCCCGGCAAGTACCGCGTTGATATGTTTCTAAATGGCAAGAAAGCAAAAGATCTTGAATTTGAGATCAAAGACAATTTAGGCAGAACCGTCGCCGCCAAGAGTTTTCAGCCGACGGAGGCTACTAAACCAAGACCTGCCAAACGGCCAATCAGAACCAACCCTAACTAAAAATGCCCGAGACAACTGCCTCGGGCCTTAAAGTTCTCACGGATAAAAGAACGATTACCAGCGATTAGAGCGACCGCCGCCGCCGCCATATCCACCGCCACCACCACCGCGCTCTTCACGGGGCTTAGCTTCGTTGACCTTGATCTCACGGCCGGCAAACTCCGTTCCGTTTAATTCAGCTATCGCTTTTTCGCCGTCTGCTTGATTGGCCATTTCGACAAAGCCAAATCCGCGTGAACGGCCGGTTTCCCGATCTTCGACGACCGTCGCTGATTCGACCGCACCAATAGTTGCAAAAAGTTCCTCCAGATCGTGGCTTCCGGTTTGAAACGAGAGGTTACCTACATAAAGTTTCATTGACATAAAAATATTTACCTTTTCCCAATGGGAATTCAAGAGAAGTATCGAAATCGGATCTGAGCCTCGGGGCAACGGTCATCTCCCGAGGTATCCGCACATTCGGACGCTTGCTGGCAAGCTACTTCAAAAGCCAAATAACGACCAACCCTCGAACCTCCACACGCCGTCGAAGAAAAGGCTTAGACTCGGGGCGCAACACCGTTAACGTGCGAGAGCAGGATTAACAAAATTATGATGCACGGTTTGAAAGCGGCTTGCAACCGGAAATCGTGATTTTGAAGACGACCGCTGCCCGAAAGCCTGATGCCGATCCGCTTTCTTGCCATAAAACGAAATTGATTTTAACCGTTGTTTGTGGAAAACTTGAAACCCTACGATGACTCCTCAGGAATCACAATTATTTCCCCATGAACAGACGGTTTCGGACTTTGCCGCCGGCGAAACGGCATGTCCCGTCTGCGCACGCGCAGGCTGCGACGAATATGTGTCGCTCGACTCTCTTCCCGAAGATTTGGAAAAGCTGATCAGGGCGAATGCACCAAGTGCAAGCGACTGTGAGAATGTATGCGGGCGATGCGCGCGGCTTTTTGAAAGAGCTAAAGAGCAGATCATCAAGGAAGCGGCAATGCAGAAGGACGGCTCTCACGTGCTCTCAACGCCCCTGCGACTCGACGCCGATGAGCGGTTTGCCGGAAAAGGTGTGACAATTGCCTTCCTCGATTCAGGCTTTTACCCGCATGTCGATCTGACGACCCCCTCGAACCGCATTCTTGCTTACCGTAATCTCGTGGACAAGGACGGAGACATGGCTTCGCTCTTTCGACCCGACGTTGCAAGCTGGCATGGAATGATGACCTCCGTGGTCGCCGCCGGCAATGGCTCACTCTCGAACGGGTTTTATCGCGGCGTGGCATCTGAGGCGGATGTCGTTCTCGTCAAACTTGCCCGCACCGGTCGCATTACTGAGCAGAACATTCAGGAGGGTTTAGAGTGGGTACTCGATAACCGTAAGAAATATGCAATTCGCATTGTAAATATCTCGGCCGGCGGCGATTTTGAACAGAGTTACCTGCACGATCCGCTCTCGCAGGTCGTCGAGGAATGTTCCACGGTCGGGATCACGGTCGTCTGTGCGGTCGGTAACGCCGGGCATCTGCCAAATCATCCGGTCGTACCGCCGGCTAGTTCGCCCTCGTGCATCGCGGTTGGCGGTTTGGACGATAATAATTCGATAAATCGCGCGCGACGGGGCATGTATCGCTCGTCATACGGACCGACAATTGACGGGCTGCAAAAACCCGAGATCATTGCGTCGTCGATCTGGGTACCGGCTCCTATTTTGCCAAATACACCTACCGCTCAGCAGGCCGAACTACTCGCACGTCTGGACAAGGCAACCGACGCCGAACTGCATCCTATCATTGACGCAAACGCCGGCATCGACCCCGAACTCGACGCGGCTGCGGACCGCGAATTTCACAGTATCCGCCAGTTGATCACACTCAAACTCCGTCGTGAAAATGTGATCACTAAGCACTACAAATACGTCGACGGCACGTCGTTTTCTGCACCGATCGTCTCATCGGTGGCCGCTCAAATGATCGAGGCTAATCCCCATCTTAAGCCGTCTGAGCTCAAAAAAATCCTCATTTCGACCGCTGAGCGGCTTCCTCATTACGAGGTCGACCGACAGGGCTGGGGCGTTACCGATCCGCGACGAGCCGTCGAAATGGCGCTTTCTCTTGCGTAAAAACCGCTAGTCGAAACTAGCGGCCCTAATTAAGTCAAAATTAATTGTCGTTTCCGGGCGGCCGATTCGTCTCGAGCGGAGGTGGCCGTGGGCCAATGCGGGGCGTCGGCGACGGTGACGGCCTCACGTTCGCCGGCGGCCGAGCGGTCGGGCTTGCGGCCGGTGTCGGAGTCGAGCTCGGAGTTAACGACGGCGACGGGCTCGGTGTGGGACTTGGTTTCGGCGTTGGCGTCGGCGTTCGAATGTTTGTGTTCAAATTTGTCCCGATATTGAAATCGGTGTTGAAGTTGGCGTTGGTGTTGAAGTTAAAATTCGAGTCAAAGCCCAGGTTTGTATTGAGATTGACGTTCTGGTTTAAGAGGTTCGCGTTAATGTTCATATTAACGTTCGCCGGAGCTTCTTTTTGGAGAAACCAGAACAGCACTCCGCCAAATCCTAATACGGCCAAGGTTCCCAAGATCGTCAGAACCACGGTTTTCGCTGTATTGGGCGGTGGTGGTGGTGGTGGATGAAAAACCGGCGTCGTGCGTGGCCGAACCTGCTGCTCAGCCGCGGGTGTTGTCGGTATCACGATCCGCTCAGACAGATTCGGTTCGCCGGATTCACCGCCCGCATTTACGGGTTTGCGGCGAATGATCGTCTCTTCGCCAAAATCGTCCTCAGGTGTGTCGAGATTCTCGCTCGGAAGCGCTGTAAAATTCGGCTGATCATCTTCAACAAGCGGCGTGCCGTCCATCGTGCAATATTTGATGATTTCTTCGTCGTAACGCTCTTTGCAGATCGGGCAATATTTCATGATCGTATCAATTAGCCTCGCTTCTATTGGAAAGAATTAGCAGAACGCCACAATTTTATCACGAATTATCGATCCCGTCATCGGACGTCGAGTGCCAGGCGGAATCTCATCTTTATCAATCAACCGCAAAGCTAACATTCACGACTGCGGTCATATCTTTATCGATTGTTCCGGTGTCATAAATTCCCGAATCGGACACTTCGGTCGAATCGGCCGCAGTGATCTGAAGTACGCCCATACGCGCCGACCTGACGGCGCCGATCGAATTGCCTGTGCTGGCAGCGATCTTCTCCGCGCGCAATTTCGCGTCCTTAGCCGCCTCGCCGAGCATCTCGATCTTGAGATCGCCGATCAGAGTGTAGTAGAAACGCGGCGGATTCGATTCGACCAGTATTCCCTGGTTTATCAACTCAGTCGCTTCGCGGGCGATCTGTGCGACCTTATCGACGTCTTTTGATCTCACCTCGACCTCCTGCCTTAGAGTGTAACCGGTGATCTCCGACGTATCGTTCCCGTTACTATCCTGTTTCTTAAGTGTTGTGGTTGTGATCGACGAAACTGTCATCTGATCCTCGGGAATGCCTTTACTCACCAGATACTGCTTGATCCGCGGGACGCTTTCAGACAATTGACGATAGGCGTCGGTCAATTGCGCCGATTGCGCCGAGACGCCCGCCGACCAAACGACAAGATCGGATTTAATGCGTTTTTTCGCTGAACCGGTAACGGTGATCGCCTCGTCGCCCTTTCTAGTCTTTGAGTAAAACCAACCAAAAATGATCGACGATAAAACCAAACCGATCGCCAACGCCACCCCGGCATTTAACCAATAAGTATTCCTTTCTACGGCCATTCTCTTACCTCCAAAAACCCGGCAATCTCGAACAAACCTTCACGCATTCTGTGCATGATATGAGTGAACAATACGCCCAGTGAAGCAGCGCAGTCAACAACTATTTTGAAAGGACGTATTTTCTTCTCGGGAATGCCACAGATTGCCGTTTCGCACTTCTCAAGTCGACTGATCGGCGTTGGTAAATTATCCGCTCCAATGAATGACTCACTGGCTCCAATGAATGGCCTACTCGCTCCAATGAATGACCCACCGGCTCCAATGAATGACTCACTGGCTCCGATGAATGACTCACTGACTCAAATGAATGACTCACTGGCTCCAATGAATGTCTCACCGGCTCCAATGAATGACTCACTGGCTCCAATGAATGACTCACTGGCTCCAATAAATGACTCACTGGCTCCAATAAATGACTCACTGGCTCCAATGAATGACTCACTGGCTCCAATGAATGACTCACTGGCTCCAATAAATGACTCACTGGCTCTAATGAGTGACTCACTGGCGTCAGTAAGTGATTTACAAACCTTCGTGAACGCCGGCGGAACGGTGTTTTAGGTAGCGTTTATGGGCTATTACGAAGATTCCACCAATGTTATCTCGTCCGGCGTGAGGTTGTAGAGCTTATAGACCGCGTCATCGATGGTTCGCTCTAGGGAGTCGCATTTGTTTTGCCAGAAATCGCGGTCCCGGTCTGTGGCCGCCGCCGCCAACTTCGGCTTCGCCTCCATTATCTGCTCCACCGCCCGAACAATCACATCATGCATTGCCTTTTCGTCGGCGTTGTTTGCAAAATCGATCTTAGGAAATGGCAAAAGCCGAACTTGAGCTGGGTTAATGTTCACGTTGTCGAAATATGCCTTGTACCAGTAGTTCAATAACTTACTGTTGAACAGGCCAAGAACATATTTCAGGTCATATTTCTTGTCCGTAAGTATGATGTTGTTAAAATTGTCGCGGTTATAGAATTTCTGATCGTCGTAGGCTCCAATTAGTTTTCGGTGAAGAGACTTATTTCGGAGGCGAATAAAGACTATTTTTGGCTCCTCGAAGTACTTATTTTCACGAGGACACCAAAGCCAGTCACCATATTTAAGAAAATAACCGCCCCAATTGATTTTATAAGGCTCAAGGCTGCTGTGCGTGTCCAAAAGCTTCTTCCAACCAATCTTTGTCTCATCGTTGGAGATATAAAGATTGCGTTTGCCGTCTTCACGAGTCTTGTAAACTATGATTCCTTGTGACGTGTCGGTAACATCGCCAAATATCGCCCCGACCGATTCAATCTTCTTAATAAAATTCGCGTCCGCTCGTAAGAGAAACCGCTTTTTATTTGTCGTTTGCCAATCGTTTTGAGGACGCAACTCGGCATTTGCGTCAACCGCGAATTCGTTCTCGGAACTCGGGTGTACGATTTTCGTCAACCGCTTCGGATCGCGTGTCGAATTCTTCTCATAGACAATCACAAGCGTTTCGGACGCATTGTCCTTCCATACGTTATACCGAAAACTGGATAGAGTTTTGATGTGGCCGGAATCAAGAAGCAATGCACGAAGTCCCTCAGCACGTTCTGATTCTACGAAGTTCGTCGGTACGATGTATGCAAATGGGCCAAGATCGCGGGAAATCTGAATCGCTCGTTCGACAAAGTACTCATACGACTCTGGCTGACCTTTCATCGTCGGATACTTCTTAAATAAATACTTCTTTACCTCTGGCTCAAACGCTGCGCCATACGGCGGGTTGCCGATGATGGCGTCGAAGCCTCCATTTCGCATAATGTCTGGAAACTTTACGTCAAACCGCATCGGATTTAGATGCAGTTCCGTTTCGTGATCGATTTCGTTAAATAGTCCTCCGCCCGCAATGTCATCTTCGACGAGAGCGTTGCCGCAGACGATGTTGTTATTTAGCGAGGGCAGCATCGTTTCGCGGTGGCCGGTGAGGAATTGCTGTTTGGTGCCCTGCGTCTCGTCTTCAAGCAGCTTGAGAAATAGCGAAAGCTGTGTCACCTCGTATGCCTGACGGTCGATATCGACTCCGTAAATGTTGTTGATGAGTATTTCCTTCTTCTGCTCGAACGACAGAGCGAACGTGCCGTCATCGTTGGTGATACAGCCGTCTGCAATCGCCTCTTTCTTTGACGCTTTTTCGTTGTAATACTTTGTATGCCACCCGAGCAGGTATTCGTAAGCTCCGAGCAGGAATGAGCCACTGCCGCAAGCGATGTCGGCGAAGCGCATTTTGGCAACGTCGGCCGGAGTAATGGAGCTTGGAGTCCCTGCTTTAGCAGGCTTCCCGTCCGCCGCAGGGCCGCCTGAAGGCGGGACTCCGAGCAGCAGCGCACCGATGGTGTTTTCGACAATATATTTGACGATGTACTGCGGCGTATAGAAAACACCGCCGGCCTTTCGGACCTCAGGCTTTTGCTCGACGGTCGCGCGCTTTGCCGTTGCGACGATCACCGAACCGAGAAAGCGTTCGTAAATACTGCCGAGGATGTGGATCGGTATGTAATTGAAGTGATACGGCGAGTATTTGTCCGCGAGACTGTTGGTGATGTCAATAAAGACCTTGTTATCGACGACAAAATCGTCACGGTCGATCACCGGGTGCTCTTTGAAGATAATGCCGTTGTAAGTTTTGTCGAATTCGCGGCTTTTCGCAATGAACTTTTTCCACGGATGCGGCTCGTCTTTGAACTTATCGAGGATCGTGCTCGGCTCGATGAGTTTGTCTTCTAAGAAGCGAATGAATACGAGACGGTCGATGGTTCGCTGAACGGCTTCGGTCAGGCTGTCGCTGTCGAGTGACGCATTTTTCCGCTTGAACATCTTAGCAAGCTCTTCGCGGTAGCCTTCGAGCAGAACGAGAAAGGCTTCGTCAACCTCCTGATAGTTGTCACCGAATAGCCGACGCTGGACAATTTTGCCTTTCGGCTTTGGAAGCGTCTCAGCATATCGCTCTAAAGCTCCGTCCTCGACCGCCTCGCGGCCAAAAAGATAGTACAACTCGCCAAATTTTTCTCTTTCCTCGAAGTCTGTGAAGTGAAACTTCTTGTGAATGTGATTCGTCGCCGTCTGAATGTCGGGACGGAAGCGACAATCGATAACGTAAAGCTCGTTAAAGTTTGTAAGAATGCTGAGCGCGGCCTTCGCACTGCTGAATGCGTAACGTATGGTTTGGAAACAATTGTCCGGCGTGTTAAGTACGGCTGACGGACGCTTGGCCTCGACAAAGAAACGCTCCTGGCCGAAGTTCGGCTTTAGGAAAAAGGCGTAATCGGCTTTCTTAACGCGAGCCGCGACGCTAACGCTGCGTTCGACCTTTACCTCCTGTTCGTAAGGATTTGTTTGAGTGTCGTGATTAACGTCCCAGCCAAGCGCGATAAACAGCTTGTCGATGAAATCTTTGCGCGCAGCGGACTCGTTGTAGTCAGGCGCGCGATATTTTACGAGATTGTCGCCAAATGTCTTGACCAATCTCACAACTTCTTCGTGGGCTTTGTTGAAATTGTCGGCATTCATATTGGGATTTGCTTCCGAAATGTAGCACTTAACCGCGTTGCGACGCAAGAATTGTGGTCTGCGGCACAGTGCGAAATGTCGTCGCCAGTCAGGGCGGGAGTGTTTTCGGACTAAGATAACCGCTCGTCATTGTGCGAAAAGGTCGTGGAAAACGCCAAGAAACATCACATTCTGCTGGATTTGAGCCGGCGGCGCAGGGGGTAAGCTCCTTCTCTAAAAACTTGGCAATTCCCTTCGGACAGTCGTCGGCCAAATAGTGAGCTGTTAAAAGTGAATAGTGAACTGTAAGTCAGGTCACGGCTTTTGCGATGGTTTCGACGCCTTTTTCGACTGCAGGGACAAAAGATCACGGGAAATATCGGTAGATGTCTTTGCGGTTGAGGAATCTAATAAAAACAAGTGTATTCCCTTCCAGCTTCACGCCGACGCGAAAGTCGCCAATACGGATGCGGAAATATTCGCGCGAGCCGCGCATTTTCTTTAGGTGTGTGATCTTGTCGAGTGAATCCGCTTGTTCGACGGTTTCGATGGTAACTTTGACTTTGGCGAGTACTGATTTGTCTTTTACGGCCTTGATATCTTTGAGAAAGCTCTCGTTAAACTCGGCCTTCAATTTACGCTCTCCAACACCTCAAATACGGATTCACGCTTGACACGCGAAGTTTGCTCGCCTTCGGCGATGGCTTTTGATAAAGCGATGTCCTCGACGATCTCGTCTAATATATCGCGCACCAACTCCTGCCGTTCCTGCAAAACCTCGATAATTGCAGATTTGAAAATTTCTTTTAGCTTTTCGTCGCTCTCGATAACGGTAGCCATAAACACCTCGCCTAAATAATAGCATACCTACTTCTCCAAAAACTTCGCGATTCCTTTTCTACTGTAGTCGGACATGCGCGCCATTGGTTTCGACGCCTTCCGGAAGAGAGTCGTGTACGGCATGGCAGTGAACTCAGTCGGTGACGCCGACGGGATATTTGTAGCCCACGGTGCAAACCGTGGGTGCGATGCGAATATTACAATCGAACCGTCGAAGACGGTGGCATATTGGATTTGTTATGTCGTTGTCTTCGACAACTCGGGCGGTTCGTCTCGATCCGTCCCCACATCGAGCGATATGTTCGAAGAAGCAGGCGTTTTCGGACTAAAATAACCGCTTGTCATTGTGCGAAAAGGTCGTGGAGAACGCCGAGAAACATCACATTCTGCTGGATTTGAGCCGGCGGCGCAGGTGTTCGCGATTGGTAGAGGAACAGATAATTCCCCCGGCCGAAAACACAAAGGTTTGGAATCCGCTCAAAAAAATCCAGTTTCGGAGGCGTAAAGAGACTGCGGATCGCGTTCTCGTCCTTTCCGTAAAGCATGAATCTACCCGAAAAGCCTGGCCGCTCGGCAAAGTCTATATCCACGCGGTCTAAGGTGTTCAATACCCGCTCCATCACGCCTTCCGGCCGGAGATAGAATTCCGGAAGATTCAGGAGCGAAGATTCGATCACGTACATTGTTTGACGTGAGGTCGTTGTCCCGCCACCGCTGCCGCCGACGTTTCGATAAGCGAGATCGAATACGGCCGCCGTATGCCCGCCGATCGAGCCTTGCATCAGGTTTTCAAACTTGAGCGCATAACCCTCGAATAGCTCGAAGCTCGCGAAAAAAGGAATCGCTGAAAGTTCGGCTTGGGGCATGAAGGAAAAGGAAATTTGTGCGGCTATTGCGCTCATTTCATTTCCCCGCACTGTGTCATAAGCTCGCCTTTTCGCCGCCCGGGAAATGAGAAAAATAAAAAAGGCGATCATTCCCAAAAGGAGCACAAATCCAACCAGCAAAAAAAGTGCAAGGATGATCGGAGCCACCGGGATGTTGCCATTCTCCATATTTGCGTTAAACCTCGACAAAAGTTACGATTGGGCATTAAGATTAGACCACACAAGGAGCCAAAAGGCGATGAAATTACCAGGTGGATTGGACATAAATTCGATGATGCAGCAGGCGCAAGCCATGCAGGAGCAGATGGGTCGCGAGATGAAGGAAATGACCGTCGAGGCCGCGGCGGGCGGCGGCGCCGTAACGGTGAAAATGCGGGGCGATTTTGAGGTTTTGAGCCTTGTGATCTCACCTGACCTGGTCAAAGACGGCGATGTCGAAATGCTGCAAGATCTGACCGTCGCAGCACTCAACGAAGCCCGGCGCAAGGTCGAAGAATCGCTCAAAGGTAAACTTGGCGGAATGCTGCCGCCGGGCTTGATGTAATGGTGAATTGTGAGTGGTGAATTATGAGTTGAAAGCCAAAAGTTTCCGCCCGTTCACCGTTCACCATTAGCCGCTCACCATTATTTATGCTTGATTATTCAGAGCCGGTCGCGAAACTGATCGACGAATTCAAACGACTGCCAGGCATCGGCCAAAAGTCAGCTCAACGGCTGGCTTTTTATGTGCTTCGCCGCCCGCTTGCGGAGGTTGAGAATTTTGCGAACGCCTTGCGCGAGGTAAAAGAAAAGATCGTTTTTTGCTCCGTTTGCAACAACCTCACCGATGTTGATCCGTGCCTCTATTGCGCCAATCCCAAACGCGATCGCTCGATCATCTGTATTGTCGAGGAACCGTACAATCTCGTTGCTGTCGAGAAAACCCGTTCGTTCAGGGGCCTTTACCACATCCTGCACGGCACGCTCTCACCGATGCGCGGCATTGGGCCCGACGAACTAATGCTCGCAAATCTGCTGCCGCGTTTGCGGCCCGAGAATAATGATGGTGTTGCGATCGCGGAGATCATCGTCGCGACCAATCCGACGACCGAGGGCGAAGCGACTGCAAATTACATCGCCCGCCTCTTAAAGCCATTAGGTGTTTTGGTTACCCGGATAGCAATGGGAATGCCGGTCGGCTCGGATCTGGAATATGTCGACGAAGTAACAATGGACCGGGCGCTCGCTAACCGCCACGCGATCTGAACCAGTAGGCAGTTGCAGTATGCAGGAGAAGTAAAGTTACTTTGGCGTAAATTTTTCAGGGTTAGCTAACATACCACCTAGCATACGACCGACTTCCTCATAACCCTCGGTCAATTTTTGGTGATCTTCATTTTTCAGATATTCACAGTCTTTTGCCAAAGATAACCAAACTTGAGTTTCAGTAGCTTCACCATCAGCATCGGAAAGCTTGTTGACAAAGGCTTTGGGATATTGGCGCTTTCTATACCCTTCGGCGATGTTTGCGGGGACACTACGTGAAGATCGTCTGATTTGATCAGTCAATGAATATCTCTCTTCCTTGGGAAAAATTTTCGAATGGTGGAAGATTTTCATGGCTAGTCTGTATGCTAGTCGATAAACTTTCAGGTCGCGAAAGCCCTGCATGAATAAACAACTCCTGCTTACTGCTTCTGCCTATTGCCGACTGGTCAAAACCGGACGGTTTCCACATTTGCGTCAGACGAGCTGCGAGAGCCTTTCCACTCCTCTTCTGTGTCATAGAAATTTACGTCGTAGGTGAGCAGACTTCTGACGGGAATGCCGTCAAATTCCTTTGGAGCATCTTCGAATGTTACGATCACTCCGACGCCGATCACCTCGACCCCCAGCCCTTTTACCAGGTCGATCGTTTCCTTTACCGCCCTGCCCGAACGCATAATGTCGTCCACGATTATTGCCGGATAAATGTCGCCTTCGCCGATATACTGCCTAAACTGTCGCTTGCCATCTTCCATTTCGGCCCAATAGATTTGTTCGGCTTTGAGGGCCTCGCGGACGCCAAATGCAACAATGATGCCGCCGGGACTAGGGCTTATAACCGAAACCGCCGGAAGTCTCCTGGCGATCGACCGTTCCATACGGAAAAGGCGGCTCAGCCCAACCGACAAGATCCGGGCATTATTGTAATACCGTAGGGCAAGCGGCATTTGGAAATAATGCGACGCGTGCTTGCCGTCGGGATATACAAAATGTCCTTTTCTATAGGCTTGGGTCTCGGAGAGTATCTCCATTACCGATTCGGGTTGCGGGACCAGGTTGACCATCGTGACGTCTCCTTTCGTAATCTGAGATTATACATCCACGAGTATTTTGATTCCAATCCGTTTCAGACAATTTTCAATCGGTAGGGCGAAGTACCTTGTGGATCAAAAACTGCTGATCAAGACTCATTTCGGTCGGGATGTTTTCGACCTCGAACCACGCTAATTCGATGATCTCGCGGCTTTTGACTTCAGCCTCCCCGACCCCTGTTGCTATGAATATGATCTCAATATGCCGCTTCAACGTTCGGCACCTGTACATATTAATGTCGCGCAGCTCGATACCCGTTTCCTCTCGCAATTCGCGACGAAACGCAGCGTCCGGCTGCTCTCCAAACTCAATGAAACCACCCGGTAAACCCCAGCCGGAGCCCGGCCGCATCAGATGATTGAGAAGTAAGATCTCGCCATTTTCATTTGTGATTATCCCGGCGACAGATGCAGTGAATTTGCGCTGAGATATACGCGTGATACGCCGCCTGGCCGAGGGCGGCAATAACTTCCAATACTTTGCAACCGTTCTTAAGAGCAATTTGCGATTTTGACCCCGAAATTGTGGAAAAACAACATTGTTAAAACTTTATAAACAGTATAAGCGATCAATGCGATCGCGCCGACTGTGTCCTAATGATAACAGTTTCCAAAGGTAGGAATTAGTTATGCCCCGCCAAAATCAACGACATAATCTCTTCGCTCTTCTCTTTACACTAATATGCCTGGCTCTGCCGGTTTTTGCGCAAAACGACCGACTGAATGGTGAAATCGCCAATTCTTTCAGTCGATTTGACGTTGTCCAGCTGGACGCCGCATCACTGCGGTCGGTACCGGGCACGGCCATGACGCTGCGATTCAACGCGGTGGGTCGCGATATTACCATCGCTTTGACGCCGCATGACATGCGCCCGCCCCGCTTTCGAGCTCAAAACACCGGTGAGAGCGGAAACACTACGGTTGAGCGTACACCTGTCAGTACATTTATCGGATCGGTCAAGGGAAATACAGGTGCCGTATCGAGGATCAATATTTTAGGCACAAAGATCGAAGGATATTTTTCGGTGGATGACGAGCGATATTTTATCGAACCGGCTGCGAATTACTCTACCGCCGCGACAACAAGCGATTACGTCATCTATCGCCTCGAAGATTCCAAGCGTACAGATACATTTTCGTGCGGTTCGCACCTTGCGGAAAAAATCGAAAACGGGAAGGCTATGGCGAATCCGGCCATGTTAGAGAGCCCGTCCACGATGAAACACGTCGAGATCGCGACCGAGGCAGATCTGGAATATGTAAATGCCCTTGGCGGCGTGACACAGGCAAATAATGAAATTCTCGGTGTCCTGAATGCGATCGAAGGGTTATATCAAAATCAAACGAGTTTAGCGATCTCAGTTGTTTTCCAGCATACCTGGACGACGCCCGATCCTTACGCGGGAGCGAACACCGAGATCACAGTACGCAATTTTCAGGCGTTTTGGAACGCAAATTATCCTTTATCGACAACGCCGCGAGATACGGCCCACTTGTTTTCCGGAAAGCCGAATGTGTTGTCACAGGGCTGGGCTTTTATCGGGGTGATCTGCAATAATCCGAGCTTCGCCTATGGTGTAAGCGGCTACATCAGCTGGGAGCCCGGCAAGTTTCTGCTTACAGCTCATGAATTGGGTCATAATCTCGGTGGAAACCACGTTGATACTGGACAAAACTGCGGTAACACACTGATGAACCCGCAGATAACGGGCTCTACACCGCTGACATTCTGCCAATATTCAACCGGCGAAATCTATACGTTCGTTAATAGTAACGGCACGTGTTTGACGTCACTTTCTGCGTGTAAATTAGACTTCGACGGTGATAACAAGACCGACATATCCATATTCAGGCCGTCGAACGGCGAGTGGTGGTATCAAAACAGCAGTGATTTAAGGGTGCCGTCGTTTCAGTTTGGGGCGAGCACAGATAAGATCACACCGGCCGATTTTACCGGAGACGGAAAAACAGATGTCGCAATTTTCAGACCGTCAACGGGTTTCTGGTTCGTTTTAAGAAGTGAAGATGGTTCATTTTACTCCTTTCCATTTGGACAGAACGGAGATGTTCCGGTTCCGGCCGATTACGATGGTGACGGCAAGACGGACGCGGCTGTTTTCAGGCCGTCGAGCTCGACGTGGTTTATTTTGAATTCATCAGGGATCGGGACATCG
>Ga0209797_10000609_pt1 | contig 17977 bp, 14 predicted proteins | sample DOMMetBare3Fresh_2_FD_187472 | JGI IMG/M metagenome (GOLD analysis project Ga0209797, IMG submission 187472) | Wetland sediment microbial communities from St. Louis River estuary, USA, under dissolved organic matter induced mercury methylation -... | ecosystem: Environmental > Aquatic >... | reverse complement strand
CCGCCGGACTGCGCGCGAGGGGTATGGCATCCATAACAGGTTGTATGGGCGTTGAAACCCGCGGGTATAGAAAGGGCGACGCCACCGCTGGTGGGTCGATGACAGGTCGAACAGCTGACACTCCTCATCTTCACATGCAGCGAGTGGTCGAACTTCATGCGAAAGCTCTGCAAACGAGGGAAAGGTTTCAGGGCTTTCGATTTCACATCGGTATGACAAATGGTGCAGATGGGGCTGTCAGAGTTCGAAAATTGCTGCGCATGACATCCAGCGCAAGGCAAGTGACCGGACCCGCCGGGACGTTTTGGAATGGGTGAATTCGAGTCGCGACGATGACAGAGCAGGCACGGCAGGCGTGAATGATTTTGGCTGCTGTGCATGAACTTTCCATAGTCCAGGCCTTCCGGAAACTGCATCTGTCCCTGATCAGCCTCTTTCAGGCTCGCACTTGCATTCGCTCGAGTCATCGATTTGGCATTTAGATTGAGCATAAGCGCCAGCACCAAACCGCATGAGCCCAGGGCGAACGTAAACCACGCTACCCAATTGCGCGCGGGGCGTTGACCAGCAATCAATCGGAGCTCGGGCGGTCTTTCGGGCATATTCATTCAGAGGTCGCGCTCTTTTTCTTTGGTTCCGGAATCGCTTGAGAGTGACTTTCAGGGACAACTTCCCTGCCGAAGGCGATATGGCACTTGGTACAAACAAACGCCGGATTCTTCTTCTTCTGATCGATCTCAAAATTCAACGCGCCGCCATCATCCGTCCTGGCGGTTATGTGACATCCTTCCCCGCCGCCGCAGGAACTTACTGGGACCTTCAGGGTTTTTGGATCCAGCGTGTTCATCGTCGGCACATTGTGACATCCCAGGCAGTTCAGGTCGGGATGCTCTCCTCCTTCATGCCGGAAAGCTCCGGCCGAAAGCCGCTGGCTCCACTTGCCCAGAATTAGTTGATCCGTTATGGCCATCTTGGTGGCCACCTTCGGATCAAAATCAACTTTGGCCGCCGCGGGCGCTGTCAGCTTATGGCAAATATCGCAATCTGCCGGCGCTGGTGAAAGTCCAGAGTCGGCGCTGTGGCAAGTGAAACACACCGTATGACTGTTCGGCGTGGTCTTAAACGAGCCCTTCTTTAACCAGAAGTCATCGCCAATATCCTTCGGCGGCTTGGTAACGAATTCTTCACTGGAACTGCCCTGTGGCTTATATGTCTGGTGACAGACCGGACAGCTCTTGGGTGGCTCTGCCTTCTTTTCCTGCAGAGACACGGTCACAAACGATCCGGCGCTATCATTACCCGGCGCCGGCCAGTTCAGGCTCACGACGTCAATGTGTTTATCGTGCGGAAAACCCACCCGGAATTCCGAAGTGAATTCCCTTCTCTTCTGGGCCGGATCCGTGACGTCACCGAGGCTGGGGAACAGCCAACGACTTGTATTGCGCGGGCTGTTGGCAACGTGACAGTTTGAGCAAATAACAGGCGCGGGTCTCTCGCGCGCAAAGAACTGCGTCCTGTGACAAGTCAAACAGGACGAATGCTCGGGAAAATCAGTGACATCAGGGAACGCCTCGTCGCCTTTGCGCACTTCCTTCCAATTCTTTGAGGGCACTTTATGACACGAGCTACAGGCGAGCTTCTCACTGACGACGTGGGTCTGATGAGAGAATTTTGTGTAATCGACGCGCGGTTTTTTCGGAGCTGCGGGTTTCTTCTGCGGGTTGCTACTCCTCCTGGGGCTTTGAGTCTCGCCGCTGGCTCGACTCGCGAGCAGGTCAGAGCGCGACGCCATGAACAGCGCCGACGCAGCCAGCATGAACACTACTATGAACCTATAACCGGGCTTCATTAAATGATGTTTGTGTGCTCACCCCTCATCGGCTATTGCTGCTTGCTTTTGACGCCGTTCGATATCTCTGACTTTAAGATAAACCAACCCCGCGAGAAAGAGAATGAATACCAGCGAAACTGCCAGGCCCTCTCGCCTGAATCTTCGTTCTGACAGTGCGCCCAGACCGGCCTGATAACCCTTAGCCGCCGCCGCCAGGCCCGGCGCGGTGACCTTATCGACTTCCGCGGTGACTGATGTATGTATCAGCACTCTGGCGTGGGTCAACGCATCAGTCGCCTCTTTCATTTCAAACTTTGGCCGGCTTACCTCCATGCCGGCGCGTTCAGCCTGATCCAGGATATCATTCGACTTACCTATGCTGGCGATCAAGTCATCGATTTGCGAGCGCATGCTACCGGCTGCGACAAAGCCCTTGTCACCCGGCTTGTGACAATTAATGCAAAGTGAACCGGGGTTGATCCCGAGCCAGTGGTCTGTCGGTTTGGCAATGGCATGATTATTATGGCAGGTAATGCACTCGCCCAGTTGTTTTTGATCAAATGCGGCTTTGTGCGGACTTGTCTGAAAGAGCTCGGCCTGGCGCGCGTGGCACTGACCGCAGACGTTCGCGACCGAAGCAATCCCAGGCGGAGTCGCGCCGTGATTCCCATGACAGTCGTTGCAGGTCGGCGCAGACAGATCCTGCTTCTCGTAGAGTGCTGCGGCATGAACGCTCGTCTTGTACTTCGTGTATTGATCGCTTGGAATTCCAAAGCTGCGCATGTAGTCAGCACTGGCATGACAGGTGGCGCACGTTTCAGCAACGTTTGACGCATAGACTGATGACAAAGGATCGCTGATGGCTCTGATACCATGAACACTGTGGCAACTGATACAGGTCGCGACCTTAGTCTCACCTCCCCTCAGGAGCTTGCCGTGGACGCTCGAATAGTATTCACGCTCCTGATCAACCCGCAATGAAGGATTAAACCTCTTCATCAGATTGGCGTCGCTATGGCACTTGCCACAGTACGCAGGGATATCCACTGTCTTTGGCTTTCCCAAAAAGCCTTTGCTGGGATCTTTTGCGCCTTCTTTTGTATCGGAGTTAGGATCCCCGCCATGGCAGTCGTTGCACGAAAGCCCGCGCGCTCGGTGAATGTCGTTATCGAATAGTTTCGCCGGTGCGCTCAGCTTGGAATCATCCAGCCGGGCGTGACATTCAATGCACGAACTCTTTTTCTGGGCGGACGCCAACGTAAACACCAGCAACAACGTCAAAAACGCCATAATGGCACAGCGGACGCTACTGGTGACATCTCGCAAGGCCTTCATTTCCCGATGCGTGCACATGGTTTCACGTAACGTAACCGACTATGGTCATCACCACGATGAACAGCAGAGCTACGACTCCGACCAAATTAAAGACCAGCCTTCTTCTTTTGTTCTGCGGCGAGCGGTCCACGAAGGGCACGATGAACAGCAGCAGCGCAACGAGGTTAAAGGCCATGATTCCGACTACTTCCCCGTCGATTATCCATATCTTTGCCGGAAGGTACTTCAACGTCTGAAACATGAAGAGGAAGTACCATTCGGGCTTGATCCCGGCCGGCGCGGGTGCAAAGGCATCAGCCTTTTCTCCCAACTCCCACGGAAACAGCGCGGCCAGCGCCGCCAGCACGCCGATTGCCAAAATCCATCCAATCAGGTCGCGGAGTAGGAAGTTAGGCACAAACTTCATCTTCTTGACCGGTTTGTCAATCAGGTCGGGGGGCACACTCATTCCATGCAATTGCACCATCAGCACATGAATGCCAATCAGCACAGTTGCAGTCGCCGGCAGTACGGCCACATGAAAACCGAAGAACCGCGTTAGCGTCGCGCCAGTCACGTCATCCCCGCCGCGCAGAAAGCGGAGCATTGGTCTGCCTATGATCGGAATGACCCCGGCAATCTCAGTCCCGACTTTAGTAGCAAAGAAAGCGAGCTTATTCCATGGCAAAAGGTAGCCACTGAAGCCGAAGCAGATGACGATGAAGAGCAGCAGGACGCCGCTGACCCAGGTGATTTCGCGCGGCGGATAATAGGCGCGTAGGAAGAACACGCTGAACATGTGAACGAAAAGCGTGGCCACCATCAGGTTCGCGGACCAACTATGAATCGAGCGAATGAGCCAACCGAACTTCACCTCGGTAATGATGAACTGCACGCTTTCAAATGCATTTTCGGCGCTGGGTCGATAGTAGAGCAGCAGCAGAATTCCCGTGACCACCTGGACCGTGAAGAGAAACAGCGTCATGCCCCCGAAGTAATACCAGATGGAATGGCGGTGTACCGGGACTTCCTTTTTCTGGGCCATGGCGGCCAGCGTGCTAATCGAAAGACGCTCGTCAAGCCAGGCTGTTAGGGCTGCTATGTTCATTTGCGGGCGCTCGGCATCTGCCAATCCCTGGTACTCAACGCGCAAGCTGCGTAGAGGCTAAACTCAGGCTTTGGTCACGACTACATCATCCCCTCGAGTATTCACTTTGAACTCTTCCAAAGGACGTGGCGGCGGACCGCCGATGTTCTTGCCGTTGAGGTTGTACTGGCCGTTGTGACAGGCGCACCAGATCTGTTTTGTATCTCCGCGATACTGCACGATGCATTCGAGATGAGTGCAAACAGCCGAGAACGCCTTGAACTCTCCAGAAGCAGTCCGAATCAGAATTCCAGGCTTGTTGCCAAACTTGAAGATTTTGCCGGAGTTGACGGGGATTTCAGCCACTTTCGCAGCTATGACTGAGCTCTCGGTTGACTCAATCACCTGGGGCGGAGACATAAAGCGAAAGATGGGATAGACGATTGCGCCCAGCGTCGCCAGGGCGCTGGATCCGAGCAAATAATCAAGAAAGCGCCGTCGAGTTGGCGGAGTTGAACCATCTGATCCGAAATACCGGCTTGTCTTATCGCTGGTGGAGTCTCCCATTCCATCCTCCGCGCGGTTCGGATAGGCATCGGTCTTAGCTGAGCCGAGTCGCCCTGCTATGGCTCTGCTTTACGGTTATAAGCAAACTCCAGCACGGTCAATGACCGGGCCGGAGATTGCTGGCTCAAACTCTACGCGCGACTTCTTTGCCTACTCTTTCCGTCCGAAATAGATTCGCAGGGAAGTGTAGGGCAAATGCGCATGATAATTTTGCGGCCGTGGGCCCACCACTGCGCTTTCACGATAGTTGTAGTACTGATATCCGAAGTTCCAATCCAACTGCCGGTTGATCTTGACCGCAATCCGAGCTTCAGGCGACTGGTAACTCATCGGGTAGGAATTGATCAACGTACCCGGCGTGCCGGTGGGATCCGCCAGGCGGTTGCCCTGGCCATTATCCTTGTTGATCCGGTACGACGCGTAGAAACTGACGCGCGGAACCAGCTGCGCCGTTGTGTCAACGTAGAAGAAGTTGTTCCTTACGAAGTACAGGCTGCGCCCCGTCGGATGGCGGACGCTGGCTGCGGGCGGAACCTGGTAATAATAGTCAACGACCGCGTCGCTGTTAAGCCAGTTGTAGTTGTAGCCGGCACTGAATGAGACTTTGGAAGACGCCGTCCAGTCAACGGATGAAGTAAACACGCGTGTCCGCACATCTACGCCGAAATCCTGTAACGAAACGCCGGCGATCTCTGAAGGATTAGAGTTGTTCCTCGCGATGAACGCCAGGTTGAAAGAGACCTTCCGGTTCGGTGCATATCTGCTCTTGGCGCGCACGTTCGTGTAGTCGTAATTTCCTATGCGCGTAAAAACATTGTCAGCCGTCCCGCGTTCAGCGTCGAAGTAGACGGTCCAATTCTTGACGGGCTGGGCCTTGAAGCCGCCAAAGAAGGCATGGGTGTGGTTTTCCTCTACTTCCTCTTCAGTCGTCCGAGCAGGAGGGGGCGTCACCGACCCGTTTGAACCGAGATTGTATCCGTCAAACCTCTGTTCGATGCGACGGTTCCCGTAGCGATAGCCAAAATGGATCGCAAAGCGATTACTGAACTGGTAGTCACCTTCGATGGTGTCCTGGTATTTGCGATACTTGGTAATCCGGGTAGCGTCCAGGTTGCTGAAGCCGATTGTGTCGGTTCTCAAAGTCGCACCTGAGCCCCTTGTGATCGAGAAGAAGTCGGCGAACACAGCCGTGCCGTCGATGGTGAAATCCTCAACTCGAAACGTGTTTGAGATGCGGAACTTGTCGGTGGCCAGAAAAGTCACGCCAATATCGCCAAGAGTGTTGGGACGTCGGGTGCTCCCGGTGATGTTGTACTGGCCGAGGTTAAGAATGTTTGGAGTGGCAGCAAGCGGTCCTGGAGGCCATGCGGTAACCCTGGGGTTCCAGTTCACTCCAGTGAAATTCTCTAAGTACGCAAAGTGGGTGTTGGATCTGGTGTAGACGATACGCCCAGTGATATCCAGCTTCCTCGCCACGAGCGTGTGCGCGCTGAACCGTGTGAATCTAATGTTACCACGGATCGGCTCGTCGCGATCAAAGCTGTTCAGTCTCGCTGCCGCAGGGTTCAGGTTGATGCCCGGAGTCGGTCCCAAGTGGATATAGCTGGTCTCGCGAAAGCGGCGAAAGCCCTGAAGAAAGGAAAAATCTAACGCCCCGACTTTGCCGTCGGCCCCAAACCGCCAATCATTAGCCCGCGATTCTTGTTGCGTACGGAGATTAAACTCGTTTCCGCCAACGTGGTAATTTGTGAAAGCCGGGCCGCTGTAGCGCTCAGGCGAATATCCAAAGTTGAACCTGATCGTCTCGTTCTTGGGCAGGACGGCGAGATCGAAATCTCCCATTTCTGTCCGGGTGTTGTAACCGTGCTGCCCGGTGACCGGATTTGGCGGAACACTGAAGGTCGTCGGTGAAAATATCCAGTTTGGGTTCGCCAGATTGTTAACAAACCGAAAGTACCTGAAACGGCGGTAGGTGCCGTCAAAACGATACCATTTCGGTTTCTCGAGGCTGATTCTGACGTTGCCGTTTGGATCGGACCCCCACCCCGTAGAAGTCACCAGCAAGGTATCAAAGAAAACGCCTTTGCCTTCCTTGGCGCGCGCCAGAAAGCTGGAATCAAACAGCCGCGGTCCTGCCTTGTAGTTCAGGTCGCTGCGATACTTATTTAGATCGCCATCGACTCTGAGGCCGCGATAACCAATTTCCAGACTGGAGATGATGGTGTAGTCCCCCACATCATCGCCGGCGGAGCTTGTGGTCGTTGGCTCCGGAGAGTTCTTTGGGCTGGGCGAGGGTTGTTGCCCCATAATGACGGACGTCGCGATCAATAACGCGATCAATAAAAAGAGACCTTGCACCAGCATCACTAACATCGATCTGCTTTTGCTCTTCATAGAATCACCATGTAAAGCCAGGCTGGCTCTACCCCTATCCTCTACGAAACACAGTTGGTCCAACAGACCAGCTGCTATGAAAACGAACGTTATGGCCTGAAGAAAACGGGGCTCGATTGCGACCCGTGAATCCTCACGTGGCAAGCTGTGCAGTTGCCATATTGCGCGTTCTGGTTATGTTGAGGGCCGGCTGGTTCGATGGCCCCGACGTCATGCGCTACGCTATGGCATGTCAGACATAGCTGGTTGACGGCGGCATACCTCAGCAAGCGCGGGTTTGGCGATCCGTGCGGCGTGTGACAGGCCACACACCCTTCGGTCTTTACCGGCGCGTGCTCATAAACGAACGGACCCTGCTTATCCACATGACATTTAATACAAGCTGCATCGGCGCCAGTGGCCAGGCGAGTTTGTTTGAGTTCGAATCCACCATGCGGATTGTGGCAATCGCCGCACTTCATGGCTCCTTCGAGAACCTTATGGTGGAACGGTTTGCTGAAATCAGGCTTCACTTCACCATGGCAACTCATGCAGAGTTGCGGATCGCTCATTTTCAGCATCTTGACCGTCGCAAAGCCAGGTTTCTGGGCATTCGACGGGCTGATTAGGGTAATTGAACTGGCCAGGTTCTTTCCGGTCTCGGGAGCATGCGCTGAGTGGCAATCTGTGCAGCCGACGTCGTTGCGCCAATGCTCGCCACGACGAAAGTTATTGTGCTCTTCCTTTCCCGCATGACAGGTAAGACAAGTCTCGGAAATCTCCTTTGACGACTTGTTCTTAAAGGAAATGATCTTCGTGGGATCGGCTTCCTCAATGTGTGCCTTGCCCGGCCCGTGGCAGGATTCGCAGCCCGTCACTTTGTTTTTCCAACTACCGAGCGAGCCAAGCTTCGCATGCGAAGTATGAGAAAAAGCATTAAATTTGTCCTCATGGCAATCTTTACAGGCGTCGCTGCCAACGTAATCCCCGGCTTTGGGGACGGCTGGCTTGGGTTTATCAGGCCCGGTAACCGGAGCAACGGAAGACTTGCTGACCCTGGAGGCGCTGCTGGATGCTACCAATACGAGAGCGGTAACCAGCAGACCGATAATAATAAGCGCTTTGATGATTCTGTTTGGACTTAACACTCAGCCCTCACTTTTGGTTTGCAGTCCAGCGTCACAGGAGCAAGATCGAAGACCTGATCTTATTTCCCGGTAACCTGACTGAGTTCTGAAGTTCGTCCGATGAAACTTAAGAGAGAGCGCTGAAACTCGTGCGAGGAAGGCGTCAAAAGGCTCAGCAATCCCTCGGTTTCAATCGGTTGTCAATAATTGCTTTCGTCTGGAATAACGCACAAAGGGGTCGCGGCGGTCTGGTACATGGGAGCATCCAGCTAAAGGCTTGCTGTTTGCCAGGATGAAAGCGTTATTCTGCGGCCACGATCCCTTTTTCTTAGGCAGACACCGCGTTTAAAGATCATGGGGTTTGGTGAACCTCGCTTCTGCCTGAAACCTCCGCGAGCAACGAACGTGCCAGCGAGGTCACCGCGGCTTGAGCGTCCCACCAGCGAGCCTTCCCACTCGTTTTTCCTCGAAAAATATGGAAAACCGCGTAAGTTCGTCGCGATTTCCAGCGGACTTTTGCGCAAACATGATGATCTGGTTGCGGGAAATGCCCCATAGCTGTTTGTGTGTTATCCCACAAGTTCGAAAAATCACCCTCACAATTCTTTGGGTGTCCGCCGCTTCTGTTCAGAACAGCTTACGATCCGGCATCAGTTAAGAGGACGGTAAGACGCCAGCGTTTTCATGTAATTTGCGCGCTCGAACGCAGCTGGCTCGGCGCAATGATGCTGGCTCATACTACCAATCATCTGTGCCACTGATTCGTACTCGTGGTCAGTCATCCAACGCTTCATCTCGTTGAGAATGACGTTAATTCGCCGGATGCCGTTTTGTAATAATTCAGAAGCCATCATCGCGACTTTGGCGCCGGCCATCAGGGCCTTTAAGACGTCCTCAGAGGTGTGGACACCAGTGGTGATTGCGAGGTCGGCTAACAAGCGCCCGTAAAGAATCGCCACCCAGCGCAAGGGCAGGCGTAACTCGCTGGAGTTACTGAGCACCAGCCGCGGCACCACTTCCAGTTTTTCCAAATCAAGGTCCGGTTGATAGAAGCGATTGAATAACACCAGCCCGTTTGCGCCTTCGCTGACCAAGCGCTTCGCCATGTTTGCGGTTGAGCTGAAATAAGGACTTAGTTTTATGGCCACCGGAAGCGACACTGAACGCTTTACCTCCCGCAATATATCCAGGTAGATGTTTTCAACCTCGCTTCCCTTTAAGTCCTGGTTCGTGGGAATGTAGTACACATTCAACTCTATAGCATCAGCTCCCGCTTCCTCCATCAACACTGCGTAATCGGTCCAGCCTCCGGCGGAGACTCCGTTCAAGCTGCCGATAATCGGAATATCAACCGCCTCCTTGGCCTGTCTAATGAGGTTCATATACTCGTCTGGCCAGACGTTGTAACTTTCCATCTCCGGAAAGTAGCTGAGAGATTCCGCGTAGCTGTCGGTGCCGCTGGTTAAATAATAGTCGACATAGAAACTGTCAAAGGTGATCTGCTCTTCGAACAGCGAGTACATCACTACAGCCGCTGCTCCCGCGTCTTCCAGGCGGCGTATGCTGTCGACGTTGTGCGACAGCGGCGAAGAAGAGGCGACTATGGGATTCTTTAAAGTGATGCCGAGATAGTTGGTTGTCAGAGTCATCCGCGAATCTCCTGGTCATTTGTCCAATTAGTTGGTGCGCTGTTTCCTGATCAATCGAATTGAGCCAGCGCCAATTGCTTGTACTGTCGCCAGCGACGCTGCACGGCTTTTTCCGCTGCCTCCAGCAGCGACTTTGCGACGCCCGGATCGCTCTGCAGCAACATGCGATAACGGCCCTCGGTGTAGATATAGTCTTTGAGCGGGATCTTGGGATCGCTCGAATCAAGCTGAAAAGGATTCTTGTTTCCCGCTGCCAGCTTCGGGATGTAGCGATACAGCGGCCAGTGACCGGATTCGACGGCGAGCTTCTGCTGATGCATCCCCTTGGCCATGTCGATGCCGTGGGCGATGCACTGGCTGTAGGCTATGATCAGAGAGGGACCGTCATGCGCTTCAGCTTCCAGAAATGCTTTGACCGTGTGTGTGTCGTTGGCGCCCATCGCTACCTGCGCGACATAGACATTTCCATATCGCATGGCGCCCATGCCCAGATCCTTCTTTGCAGTAGTCTTACCACCCGCGGCAAATTTTGCCACCGCTCCTAACGGCGTCGATTTGGATGCCTGCCCGCCCGTATTGGAATAGACCTCCGTGTCCAGCACCAGAATGTTGACGTTCTGGCCACTGGCTAAAACGTGGTCCAAACCACCGTAACCAATGTCGTAAGCCCAACCGTCACCACCAACAATCCAGACGCTCTTTTTTACCAATGCGTCGGCGACGCTGAGGAGATCGCGGAACTCGTTGGGCAGAGAATCTCTGGGGGTCGCTGCTTTTTCAAGCTTCGACCTGAGGGCCGTTACGCATTCTCGTTGATTGCTGATGGCAACATCACTGGATTGATCGGCATTGAGCAGACTGTCAGCCAGTTCGTCACCTACCTCCCCGCGCAGGCGAGCTACCAGGTCCCTGGCGTAGGCATTTTGATGATCCAGCGCCAAACGCATCCCGAGACCAAACTCGGCGTTGTCCTCGAAGAGCGAATTGCTCCAGGCGGGCCCGCGGCCCTGCAGGTTTGTCGTGTACGGCGTCGTTGGCAGATTGCCGCCATAGATGCTGGAGCAGCCGGTGGCGTTGGCGATAATGGCGCGGTCGCCAAACAGTTGGGTCAGGAGTTTGATGTAAGGAGTTTCGCCACAGCCGGCGCAGGCTCCGGAAAACTCAAAGAGCGGCTGCAGCAGTTGCACGTTCTTGACGGAGGTAAAATCCAACGCGCCACTTTTATCAACCTCCGGCAGCTTCAGAAAGAAATCCCAATTAATTCGCTCACGCTCGCGCAGCGGCAACTGCGGATGCATATTCAGCGACTTGCGGGAGACATTGCTCTTGTCCTTTGCCGGACATACTTCAACGCATAGCCGGCAACCAGTGCAATCCTCGACTGCTACCTGAATTGTGTATCGCTTGCCGGGCAGTTCGCGCCACTTTGCCGGAATGTGTTTGAACCCCTGGGGCGCCGTCTCCAAATCGCTTTCGTCGCAGACCTTGGCGCGAATCGTGGCGTGGGGACAAACGAGCATGCATTTCCCACACTCGATGCAGAGCTCCGGCTCCCAAACCGGGACCTCTTGCGCAATGTTGCGTTTCTCCCATTGGGACGTACCTACCGGGTATGTTCCATCGACTGGAAACGCGCTTACCGGCAATTGATCGCCGCGGCCGGCGATGATCTCGGCGGTAACATTCTGAACAAACTCCGGGGCCAGATCTGAAACTGTCGCAGCTGGTACATAAGTGCTGGTCGCTTCTGACGGCACGACAACCTGGTGCAGGTGAGCAAGGGCCGCATCGACAGCCGCGAAGTTTTGCCGGACTACAGGCTCACCGCGCTTTCCATAGGTCTTACGAATTGACTCCTTGATTCTCGTCACCGCTTCCTCGGCCGGAAGCACCCCGCTGATCGCAAAGAAGCAGGTCTGCATGATCGTATTTATTCGGTTGCCGAGTTGTTTTTCTTTGGCCACGGCATAAGCATCAATCGTATAGACCTTAATCTCCTTGCGGATGATCTGCTCCTGGACCGGACGTGACAAGTGATTCCAGACTTCGTCGGGCGCATGAGGACTATTCAAGAGCAAAGTCGCCCCAGAGACTGCTGCGCCAAGGATGTCGTGTGAGCTAAGAAACTCAAATTGATGCACGGCAATGAAGTTTGCGCGCTGAATCAAATAGGTACTATGAATCGGCCGGTCGCCAAAGCGCAGATGCGAAACCGTCATCGCGCCGGCCTTCTTCGAATCATATACAAAATAACCCTGGGCGTAATTTGAGGTTTCTTCGCCAATGATCTTGATCGAATTCTTGTTCGCGCTGACCGTGCCGTCCGCGCCCAGTCCCCAAAACATGGCGCGCACCTGGTCTTTCGCTTCGGTGTCAAAAGTGGGATCAAACGCGAGCGACGTATGCGTAACATCATCCTCGATCCCGATAGTAAAATGGTTTTTGGGTTGCGCTTTCTTCAGCTCGTCGAAAACAGCCTTACACATCGCCGGAGTGAACTCTTTCGACGACAGACCATAACGCCCTCCGATTATGCGGGGCATGGCAAGAGAATCCGGCCCCTTGAAAGCGTTTTCGCTCAGCGCCGTGACAACGTCCTGATAGAGCGGCTCACCGATGCTGCCGGGCTCCTTTGTTCGATCCAAAACGGCCAGAGACTGGACCGAACGCGGCAAAGCGGCGACGAAATCGGCGACTGAAAAAGGCCGGTACAGTCGCACTTTCAACAACCCGACCTTTTCATTTGCGGCACAGAGGGCCTCGACGGTTTCCTGTGCAGCCTCGCAACCGGAACCCATCATTACAATCACGCGCTCGGCGTCTGGCGCACCCACATAATCGAAGAGGTGATATTGGCGTCCTGTGGCCTGCGCAAATTTGTTCATCGCTTCCGTGACAATTTGAGGAGTTTCAAGATAATAAGGATTTGAACGCTCTCTTGACTGGAAAAAAACATCCGGGTTTTGTGCGCTGCCTCGCATCACCGGATGGTCGGGTGTCAGGGCACGCGCCCGATGCGCCTGCACCAGTTGATCGTCAATCAGCGCGCGAATTTGCTCATCGGAAAGCTGCTCGATCTTCATTACCTCGTGAGAGGTGCGAAAGCCATCAAATATGTGCAGGAACGGGACGCGGGCTCGCAGGGTGCTCGCCTGAGCAAGCAAGGCAAAATCCATTGCTTCCTGCACCGAGTTGGCAAACATCATGGCCCACCCGGTTGTGCGGGTGGTCATCACATCACTGTGGTCCCCGAATATTGAGAGTGCGTGAGTAGCCACAGAACGGGCCGCGATATGGAAGACAGTGCTGGTCTGCTCACCCGCGATCTTAAACATATTCGGGATCATCAACAGCAGTCCCTGGCTTGAGGTGAAAGTCGTCGTCAGGGCCCCGGTTTGTAGTGTGCCGTGCACCGCTCCAGCCGCGCCACCTTCGGATTGCATTTCGCGCACTAACGGCGTCATGCCCCAGATGTTCTTTTGATCGGCCGCGGCCCAGGCGTCCGAAGACTCGCCCATGGGTGAGGACGGGGTGATCGGATAGATTGCAATCACCTCGTTAGTCTTGTAAGCGATATACGCGGCGGCCTCGTTGCCGTCGACCGTTGTTGTGTTTTTCATGGGTGAATATTTTGCCCTGGAGGGTTAAGCAAGCCTCGGAACAATCTTAGGATCGAGGTGCGGTCATTAAATTACCGTTTAGAAAGCGGACCTGTCCGCAATGTTAAGTGGCACAAGTGCCGTTTCTGCAGGGAAGATCAACGATCCCCTTCGCTACCCGCGAAAACATCCTGGGCTCGTACTGACAGAACGTCCCGGAGGCGGCTGCAATCTGCCTTCGAACTACAGCAATTTCTGAATCGTTATCGTCACCACTGGATTCGGGCCAGCACTACGGTTGTAAGAGACCCAGAATCCCAGCTTCTCGTAACGGATCAGCTTATAGAGTGCTCCGTTGTCAGCGACTTCGACGTCCGGTCCGACGACGAGTTTGTAGTCCGGTGCGCCTACTGCGCCGGCGAAATCAACCGAAATGACCGTAACCTGATGCATAGCGTCGTAAGCGATCTGTGCCGTCTCGGTATCCGAGAGGACATAAAAATCCATATCGTCTGCTTTCTGCAACGGTTCGCCCAGTTTGCTTCGAACATCCTGCGCCTTCATGCCGACGCGCACGCCCCGGTATTCGCTATACAGAGGTTGTTGCGTAGAAGAAGTCTGCCTGCCGGAGACTGTTTTCTGGGCTACTGCGGTCGTGGCCGACGCGGCCCCCAACAGGACAAAGCCTAGCGCAATCAGCAACACGCTGCGTACAGCGGTCATAATATTATGTCGTATGTTAATCATGATGATGGTTCCTCCTCCGCGGAAGTTTTCTTCCGTGAATACGTCCCTGTCACACGACAGGGCAACCACCATGCCGTATTAAAATCGATTCTCTGCTTTATGTTTAATGAGAGGGGTTAATGGACTCATGCGGGCTTTTCCCCATAATTGCGGGAAAACCATCAACGTGGCAAAACTGGAGGTGGAGCGCTATGCGCGCAACAAAATGGAGGTCGATGTCTCGACCCACGAAAGTGAGGAACATTGATTTGTGGTCACTTGCCGTAAATGCGTTTCCGTTCATACCACGCAGCAATGAATTGTCCCAGCAGTAGGGCGAAACCCAATCCGCCCACAACATCAATCAAACGTTCCATTTTTCTCCTGGGCGCCGGCAAGTCGTTCGCCATCGTCAGGGCTTAGACCGACGGCCCAAACTTCACCTCCGGCTCGCATTTGCAAGATGATTTGATCAAGAGGCTTTGTTGGTGGTCCATGCAGAACATGCCCGGTTTGCGCGTCGAATGCGCCGCGGTGACAAGGGCATTCCAGACAGCCGCGGTCGCGAGCGAAGTAGACTGAACATCCCCGGTGCGAGCAACGTTGTCCAAATGCGTAGTATTCGCCTGTCTCGCTACGAACCAGAATGGCGGGGTCTTTGCGGGTTGGATAATTAAAAAGCAATGAGGAGCGCGGCAGCAAAGCTTCCGCGCCATGAATCCTCTGCGGCGGACGGGCAATCTGATCCTTGACGTGCCCGCCAACCGATCCCAGAGCTGAAGAGGCCAACAATACGCCTGAAGAAGTCACAAGCAGCTGGCTGCAAAACGCTCGGCGGCTGACCCCCGCACTGTCACTGGGCGTAAGCGTGGACGCGTCCCCTCCAGGGTTGTGTTTGCCTGGCAATGAGGAACAATTCTCAGTCATGGCCCGCCTTGCACGCGACACCGCGTTCCGTTGACAATTTTCCGCCCCAACTGTTTCGTCTGCCGGCACTTGCCGGGCTATTTTGGTTTTTCACGACGCCCGGGGAATCCCTGGCCTCCAGGGTCGATAAACAACTGCTTCCGGATGGTCACGCACAAACGACTGGGCTAAATAGCAATCCCAGCACACAGGTTCGTAGGCACTCAGCGCAGTCTGCAGATCCTGCGCAGGCAATTCACTCCATTCCAACAGTTTCCCTTCCGGGGTACGCAGAGCGGGTTTGTGATCAAGTAGTCGGATTTGCGAAAAATGCTTTCCGCAATAGACGCAGGACTTAAAGTCATACCACCGCATCAAGACACCCCGAATCAGGCACTCTGCAGGGGCAACGTCGAGCTGAACCAAACACTCCTGGCCGCAGCTTTTTTCCAGTGGCCAGCGCCAGCAGTTTTGCAGACGAATATCGGGCTGGCCCAACGCCGAGGTCAATGCTGCATGCACCGCATCGACCTCGACGATCGCGGCCTCGTGGTTCGCCGGACAAGTAATCAGACGCGAGTCTCGATAGCGGACATACGCGCGCACAAAATAACGAACTCCGAAAAAGAGACCTGTTGCCGCCAAGGCTGCGACAACCACATACACAACGAGCGTCATGATGCACCTCCGCCGGAATGGGTTACAGACCTGTCGTCTGGCTCGCGCGCTGTCGTTCGATTTCCTCTATCTTTGCCTCCAACCACCGCTTGAGTGTTTCCTCAAGTTTTGATTGATCGTCCTCGCACTCCAGATCTTCAATGGTCGTCCCAGCCTCGTTAAGCGGGATCAAATGGCAGGGTATTGCGGCCGATTGGTTTTCCGGAGCCACAAAGTCAATCAAGTGGCATTCGCTGCAAGGATGAGCACGGTACGGATACCCAAAATTGATGCAGGTCAAAGAGTCCTGCAGGGCTGACTTTGCCTGCCATGGCGTGCGGACTGACCGGCCATAGCCCCCCTGTTTAATGAAGCTGAGTTCATCTTTAAGCAGTTCGAGGACGTCCCGATCGTCTTTAGCCATGGTGGTAACCTCCGCTCGCTGAACAAGTTTGTCCTTACTTCCTAGTCCGGATTCCACATAGAGCAACAGACAGCAAGCAACATGCCGAATCGTCAACATTATGTTTTCGGTGAAATAGGAAGGTGGGGTGCGAGAACTTGCTCAACGCCTTGCGTGAAAGCCCGCAAGGCTGAATTCAGGCCCAAAGCTGCCACATACGCAGAGTTTGAGATTTGGTTTCCTGATTTAGGGCAGCAGGAGTGGCGAGTGGTTCAGGGACGGTTTTCTCGCCCTGGGGACGAGTTTGACTGAGCGGTCTTATGAAATTAGGTGTCTTATCAGTCTCGCCCGACGGGGTGTTGGACTATCCAATCACAAGCTGGAAGCTTTCGCGCGTTTGGCCGAACTTGCGACCGTCAGTTGTTCCCTGAAAAGCCGGGCTGAGGCGTCGAGAAAATCATATGAAGTGACAATGCCGACCAGTTGGCCATTATCCACCACGGGCAGGCAGCCCACTTTGCTGGCACGCATTAGCTCCATCGCCTCCAAAGTGGGAGTGGTAGAAGGGACCGTAATCGGATCAGTCTTCATTATCTGCCGCACCGTTAAAGAGTGGGTTGATTGTTCCGTTGTGCCACGCGTTAGCAGGCGAAGCAGGTCGCGATGAGTGATCAACCCCACCAGATGACCCTCTTCATCCTCAACCGGCACATGACGGATGTGGCGCCAGTCCATCACACTGGCGGCGAGATCAACCAGATCGTCAGGCCGAACGGTAAAGAGATCGATGGCCATAAACTGGCCTATAGTTTGATAGCTCTGACGCCAATCTGAGTCTTCGGTCGTTTCCATTATTGGCCAGGTGTGCACGGGAGTCTCCTCTCCTTGTCTTTTCAGCATCGCTGCAGTCAACATCTGATAGCGCATGCGCTTGGGTCCGGCCCCGGTCGTGGTGGCTAAAGACTTCAAGATCCACCGCGCTCCGGTTTGACCACTGCGCACTCGGTCTTCGATGACGTCCAGGTACTCTTCAATATCCTCGGCTGCGACGGCGGCCTTTTCGAGTCCCTGCCTTGCGCAAGGCAGCAGGTGGTCCAGAATCAGCGAAGGCGCCGAATAGCTTTGCCCGTCGATCCAGTTAAACTGGGCCTTCAATCCCTGACGTGCGGCAACGAAAAAATTTGCCCGGGCGTCGTCAAAGCTCATACGTTGAGAAATGTCGCCGTACTCAGCCGGCAACGACAACATCAATCCGATGAAAAAGGCCGCGTTCGCGATCTCGTCAATCGTCGTTGGGCCCGAAGGCAGCGCCCTGTTCTCGATCCGCAAATGCGCGACGCCGTTGGCAACACCATAGCAGGCGCGGTTCCAGGGCCAAACCGTGCCGTTGTGCGTCCGCAGTGCCGTGAGCAAAGGAATTTCGCCACGGGCCAGAACGTTCATGGGATCCTCGTCCGGTCGGGAAATGATAATAGGCCGAAAGCGCGCAATCTGATTGTGCAACAGTTCAATGACTGAATGTCTCAACCACTGCTCGCCGAAACCCACGCGGGTTGGCTGGCTGCGGGCGAGTTGATTACGCGAACGAGCGTCGGCCGAATGCTGAAAGAGTGCCAGGCGGGTTTCCTGCCAGAGCCGGTGTCCGAACAAAATGGGAGAGTTCACAGCCGCCGCCAGCACTGGCGCGGTGATCGCTTGCGCGGTGTTATAGCTGTTTACAAAATCTGCCGGGTTAACC
>Ga0209797_10000608_pt1 | contig 17978 bp, 15 predicted proteins | sample DOMMetBare3Fresh_2_FD_187472 | JGI IMG/M metagenome (GOLD analysis project Ga0209797, IMG submission 187472) | Wetland sediment microbial communities from St. Louis River estuary, USA, under dissolved organic matter induced mercury methylation -... | ecosystem: Environmental > Aquatic >... | reverse complement strand
GCGCCGCGAGCTGCACCTGGCAAGGCGCGCATTCGGCGCCCAGCCCGCCTTGGGCGCGCGCGGCGATGCGCCACGCGCCGTGTGCGGTGTGCAGTTGCCGGCCGTCGAGCAGCGGGGCCGCGAGCGGATGCGCCGCCAGGCGCAGCACGGTGGCCACCGCGACCTCGCGCTCGACCGCCTGTCCGGCCGCCGTGAAGCGCAGCGTGTGCGACCACGCGCCCGGGCGCGGCGCCAGCGAGCGCAGCGCGAACAGCACCAGCGCCAGCCCGAGGGCCGCGAGCGTCAGCGCGACGATGGTGCCAAACCACAGCATGCGCCGTCCAAAGATCGTCTTCATGATCACAGTCCTTGTACGTGGGTGAGGGCCTGCCAGGGGCCGTGGCTGCGTCCGAGCGACGCCGCCCAGAACCAGGCGGAGGCGTCGGTGAAGCCATGTCCCTCGGCGTCGACGATGCGCTCGCACACGCGCACGCGCTCGCCGCCGCGTTCGGCCTCGAAGCAGCGCCACAGCGCGTCGGGCTCGCGCTCGTCGCGCGCCAGCCGCGCGGCCTGGACCTTCCAGCCGATGCCGCGCCAGCAGTCGGCTGCCGGGTGCAGCATGCGGGTGGGGCGCTGCACATCGCGCAGGACGAGTTCGCTGCCGTCGGCCAGCGCGAAGCGCGCGATGCGGCCCGGGAACCGTGCGGCAAAGCGCTGCTCGACCGGTGACAGCGACAAGGGTTGCAGGGTCTGGCCGTGCCACTCGCGCGGCCATTCGGCGGGTACGCTGGGCGCCGGTGCTGCGCTTGCGCGGCCGCCCAGCGCCAGCGGCAGCATCGCGCACCACAGGCACAACGCGACGACCGCGAAAGGCCATTGCTCGGCGGCGTGTTGCCGCCATGTCCCGATGGGTTTCATGCGCGCTCTCCCGGTGCGACAAGGAGCCGTCCGCGCGGACTGACGATGCGCACGACCAGGACCACGACGCCGATCAGTGCCGCCAGCCCGATCGCCTCGTGGGCCCAGCCCGCCAGCCCCTGCGGCCGCACCTCGAGCGCGACGAGGGCGGTGTTGCGCAGCACGTTGCCGGTGAGCACGACGGCGCCCACCAGCGGCAGGCGCTGCAGCAGGGCCGCATCGCGCGCTTGCGTGAACGCGGCCACCGAGCAGGCCGCGAAGTAGCCCAGCCACGCCAGCTGCACGCCCGAGCACGGCGCATCGACGATGACGAGCTGGCCGCCGACCGTCATCGCCGCGCCGCTCGGCTGCGCGGCCCAGCCCAGCGCCTGCAGCAGCCAGGCACTGAACTGCGCGGTGAACACGCGCAGCGGGTAGCCGACGTAGAACTGCAGCGATGCAACGAGCGGCAGCGCGAGCAGCGCAAGGCCGGCCAAAGCGGCGCGCGGCGAACGCTCGGGCAGCCAGGCGGCCAGATGCGCCCACAGTGCGAGCGCGCCCAGCAATGCGGCCGGCAGGGGCGGTGCAACGAACAGCGCGGCCGTGGCTGCGGCCGTCAGGGCCGCTGCGGCGCCGAGCCACGCCAGGCGCGGCGCGGGGCGCAGCACCGAACGAGCCCGCACGATCCACAGGAGCAACGCCGCAAGCGAGGCCAGGCCGAGCGGGTCGTCGGAACCGTCGGCCAGCCGCCTTGCGGCCCACAGGCCGTGCGGCCAGAGTGCAGCAGCGTGCAGCGCGATCCAGCCCAGCGCCGGCACCACGACGGGCCGGCAGGCGATGGTGGAGGCAGGCCTCATGGTGCGTGTGGCTCAACGGTGGCGGCGGATGTGCACGATGCCCGCGCCGATCAGGCCGAGCACCACGAGCAGGGCCAGCCACGCCGCCGGTTCGGGTGTGCTCGGCACCGCCGCGCCGACCGCGTGGTTGCTCACGCCCTGCGGCAGCGGCAGCGGCTGGTTCACGCTCGCCGGCCCCTGCCCCTGTGCGGCCTCGGGGTTGCGCACCACATGGTCGACCGCGATGAAGCTGGTGTATTGCGTCAGCAGGCTGTGCTGCAGACCGAGCGCCGTGATCGCCTCGCGCCGCGCGTCGCCGCCGACGAGCGCCTCCTCGTCGCCGAGCTGCTGGATGCGACGCCGTGCCCACAGCAGCCGCAGCGCCTGCGCGTCGGCGTCGGGCGTGGCCGCGGGGAGCACCTGTTGCCAGTCGCCTTGCGCGGTCTGGCCGCTCAGCACGAGCTGGCCGCGCGGCTCGCCGCGCCACTTGCCGAACAGCGCGACCGGGCGGCCACCGAGCACGTCGGGCAGGGCGTCCAGCCGTGCGGGCTCGAGGTCGTAGACGTCCAGGCCCTCGAAATGCGCGCGCACGCTGGTCAGCACCGGCGCCTCGATCATCCGGCGCAGGCGCTCGGCCTCGCGCTGGGCGAACTCGGGCCGCGTCACGATGAACGGCTCGCCCTGGCCGGCGCGCGCGATGCCTTCGATCAGATGCCGGTTGACCGACGAGCCGATGCCGAAAGCGAACACGTTCGACTGGCCGAGGTTCTTGCGCACGAGCTGGAACACGCGCTCCTCGACGGTGACATAGCCGTCGGTGATCACGACCACGGTGCGTGCGATGTCGGCTGTCTTCGGCAGCGCGGCGATGCGCTCGAGCGCCGGCACGATCTCGGTGCTGCCGCCGGCCTGGATCTGACCGAGCGTGGCCACCGCCCGCTCGATGTTGGCCTTGGTCGCGGGCACCGACTCCTCGGCGAGCATGCGGTTGCTGCCGGAGAACAGCATCACGTTGAAGCGGTCGCTCGCGCGCAGGCCGCCGATCAGGTGGCGCAGCAGCGTCTTGGCGGTGTCCAGCGGGAAGCCATGCATCGAGCCCGAGATGTCGACCACGAAGATGTACTCGCGCGGGTTGATCTGCACCGTCTCGATCGCGCGCGGCGGCTCGATCAGCGCGAGGAAGTAGCTCTCCTCGCCGGCGCGGCCCGGGTACAGCGTGAGGCCGCCGGTGGTGCTGGCACCAGCCAGCCGGTACTCGACGATGAAGTCGCGGTTGGCCGGCGTTTCGCTGACGTCGTCACCGCGCGCCAGCGCAAGCTCGGCCTGCGGCGTGCCCTCTGCCTGCACCTCGATAAGGTGCGAGGTCGAGGCAATGTCATGCACCGGCAGCGGCGAGGCGAAGCGCAGGTGCAGGTCGAACGCGGCGGTCGACTTCACGCCTTCGGGCAGGTGCGCGGTCGCCGGGAAGCCCGGGGTTTCGACCTCGCCTCGCGCGACGTGGTAGCGCGGTCCGACGACGGTGGGGTAGACGAACCGGTAGCGCCCGTCGGTGGGCAGCAGCAGTTCGGTGTAGCGCAGCTCGACCGACACGTCGTCGCCCGGCAGGATGTTGGCCACGTTCATCTGGAACACGTTGGGTCGGTGCTGGTCGAGCAGCGCGGCGGTCTTGCCTTCCTTCTTGGCGGTCTCGTACTCCAGGCGCGCGCGCTGCTTCTCGCGGATCTGCGCGTGGAGCACGCGCTCGCCCAGGCGCACCGTCATCGCATTCACCGCCGCCTGGGTCGACCCTGGAAAGACGTACCTGGCCTCGATCGGGCGCTGGCCCTCGTTGCGGTAGCGCTGGGTGACGCGCACGTCGGCGATCGGCCCGACGATGCGCACTTCGACCTGCGTGCCCTTGAGCGGCAGGCGATCGATGCCCGGCTCGCTGCTCGCGATGTGGAAGTACGGGCCTTCGCGCGGCGGCTCCTCGGCCTGGGCCCAGGCCGGAGCCCAGGTCACCATCAGCAGCGCAGCGAACAGCGATCCTGCGATCGCCAGGATGACGCGGCCGACTTGCTCGTGCGGCCGCGGGGACGGGACACTGGACATGTGCGCTCTCCTTGAGCGTCGCGCCACCATCGGGTGGCCCGGACGCGAGGTTCGCGCGCGGCGGTGAAGCGACGAGGAAGGCGAGCGGGAGCTTGTGTGAAGTGGGCGTGAAGCGAAAGCGGCATGGGCAACCCGGCGCGGTTGACGCGGCCCGGTTACCGTCTGCTGGCGGTTTTCATGCCCGCCTGTCGCGGCGCGGGCGCGCTGGCAGTGCGCCCGCCAATCAGCGGGCTTGAGGGCGCGACGCCGGCCGCTGCGCCACTTTCACCTTCACGTCCACCGCCTTGTCGCCACGCTGCACCGCGATCGCGGCATCGGTGCCCGGCGGCAGCGCGGCCACCGCGTTGAGCAGCTCGGCGGTATTGGCCACCGGCTTGTTGCCGATCTTGACCACGACGTCGCCGGGCTTGATGCCGCCGTCGCTGGCTGGACCGTCCTGCAGCACGCCGGTGATCAGCACGCCGCTGCCGACCTTCAGGCGCAGCGTTTCGGCAATGTCGGGCGTGAGGTCGCGTGGCTCGACGCCGATCCAGCCGCGCACCACTTTGCCGTCCTTGATCAGGCTTTCCATCACCTGGCGCGCGGTGGCGGCGGGGATCGCAAAGCCGATGCCCAGGCTGCCGCCGGTGCGCGAGAAGATCGCGGTGTTGATGCCCACGAGGTGCCCATCGGCGTCGACCAGTGCGCCGCCCGAATTGCCCGGATTGATGGCCGCGTCGGTCTGGATGAAGTTCTCGAAGGTGTTGATGCCCAGCTGGTTGCGGCCCAGCGCGCTGACGATGCCTGACGTCACGGTCTGCCCGACGCCGAACGGGTTGCCGATCGCCAGCACCTGGTCGCCGACCTGCAGCGCGTCGGAGTTGCCGAACACCACCGCGGGCAGCTTGGGCAGGTCGATCCTGAGCACGGCGATGTCGGACTCGGGGTCGGAGCCCACCGACTTGGCAGTGGCCGAGCGGCCGTCGGCCAGCTGCACCTCGATCTCGTCGGCGCCTTCGACGACATGGTGGTTGGTGAGCAGGTAGCCCTCGGGCGAGACGATCACGCCCGAACCCAGGCCGCGCTGCGGCTCCAGCCCCTGGGGAGCGCCGCGCTCGCCGAAGAAGAAGCGGAACCACGGGTCGTCGGCGTGCGGGTTCCGGGCCGGCGCCTTGCTCGCGACGATGCTGACAACTGCTGGCGCGGCGCTGCGCGCGGCACCGGACATGCTGCCACGAGCGGAGGTCGCGCCCGACGCGGGGACGTCGGGTACCGCCGCAATCGACACGATCTCGGGCAACATGCGGCTTGGCGAACGCGAAAGCCACTCGGGCTTGAGCGTCGCCAGCACGAACAGCAGCGCCAACGCCACGGTGACGGCCTGCGAGAAGATCAACCAGAGGCGACGCATGAACGACAACGGCTGCGGGGGGTGACGGGACAACGATGGGTGCTGCGCGCAACGAGATCGAGACCTACCTCGCCACGCTGCTGGCGCTGGAACGCTTCAAGGATTATGGGCCGAACGGTCTGCAGGTCGAGGGCCGAGCCGAGGTCCGGCGCATCGTCTCCGGCGTGACCGCGAGCCTGGCGCTGATCGATGCGGCGATCGACGCCGGGGCCGACGCGATCGTGGTCCACCATGGCCTGTTCTGGCGCGGGCAGGACGGGCGGCTGACGGGCTGGCTTGCCGAGCGCGTGCGGCGGCTGATGAGTGCAGGCACCAGCCTGTTCGCGTACCACCTGCCGCTGGACGCGCACGCCGAGCTGGGCAACAACGCGCAGCTGGGGCTGCGCCTGGGGCTGGCCGCCGATGCCCGTTTCGGCGAGCAGGACCTGGGCTTCGCAGGCACGCTCGCGACACCGCTGCCGTGCGCGGACTTCGCCGATCGTGTGCAGGTATCACTCGGCCGTGCGCCGCTCGTGCTGCCGGGCGACGGGCGGGCGCTGTCGCGCATCGGCTGGTGCACCGGCGGTGCCCAGGGTTACTTCGAAGCCGCGATCACGGCCGGCGTCGACGCCTTCGTCACCGGCGAAATCTCCGAACCGCAGGCCCATCTGGCGCGCGAGACCGGCGTCGCGTTCTTCGCCTGTGGCCACCATGCCACCGAGCGCTATGGCGCGCCGGCCCTGGCGGCGCACCTGGCCCAGCGCTTCGGACTCGAGCACCGCTTCATCGACATCGAGAACCCCGCATGAGCGATCGACCGCCGATCCTCGTGACGATGGGCGACCCGGTGGGCATCGGTCCGGAGATCGTGGCGCGCGCGTTCGTGCAGGGGGCCGCCGCGGGCTGTGTCGTCGTGGGTGCTGTGGACGTGCTGCGGCGTGCGATGGCGCTGCGGGCCGACCCCTGGCCCGTGGCGCGGCTCGAATCGCCGACCGGCGTGCGTGCGGTGCCGCCGCGCTGCCTGCCGGTGTGGCAGCCCGCGGGGCTGGACCGCGGGCTGGCTGCGCTGGAGTGGGGCCGCGTCGACGCGCGCGCGGGCGCAGCCGCGGCCGCGTGCATTGAAGCAGCCGTTCGTGCTGTCCAGTCGGGCGAGGGTGCCGCGCTCGTCACCGCGCCGGTGAACAAGGCCGCGCTGGCCGCCGCCGGCGTGCCGTTTGCAGGGCACACCGAGATGCTGCAGTCGCTCGCCGGCGGCGTGCCGGTGCGCATGATGCTGGCCAATGACGAGCTGCGCGTCGTGCTGGTCACGATCCACCAGTCGCTGCGCCGCGCGATCGATGCGGTCACGTTCGACGCGGTCCTGCAGACACTGCGAATCGCGCAGCGCAGCGGGCACGGCACGCGCATCGCGGTGGCCGGACTCAACCCGCATGCCGGCGAGGACGGCCTGTTCGGTGACGAGGAGCAGCGCATCATCGCTCCGGCGGTGGTCGCCGCGCGCGCCGAGGGCATCGACGCGCACGGGCCGTTCGCGCCCGACACCGTGTTCATGCGCGCGCGGCGCGGCGAGTTCGACCTGGTCGTGGCGATGACGCACGACCATGGCCTGATTCCGGTCAAGTACCTCGGCGTCGAGCACGGCGTGAACGTCACGCTCGGCTTGCCCTTCGTGCGCACCAGCCCCGACCACGGCACCGCGTTCGACATCGCGGGCCGGGGCGTGGCCGACGCCTCGAGCCTCGCGGCGGCCATCCGTTGGGCCAGGCGCGGCATTGACCCGTGACCGCCGCGGACCTGGCTTTGCCGGCTCGCGGGGGTGATCGTCAGTACCGAGTGAGCGGCGCGCCCGAAGTGCTCAGGCCGCCGGTGCGCAGTGCGGCGAGCTGCTTGCGCGCGCGCGCGGTCGCACGCTCGATCAGGTAGGCATTCTCGAACGCGCGCAGGCGCCCGGTCTCGCACAGGCGGAACAGCATGCGCGCGGTCATCGAGATCGCGTGCTGGTGCAGCTTGCCGCGCGTGAAGACGAAGAACGTGCGCCCCGGGCTGATGTGCGACAGCCGGACCTTGTGCCACTGGCCCTCGAAGTGCATGCGGTACGAGAAACCGATCTGCACGTGGTCGGCGAGCGACGCACCCTTGGTCGGCTCCACCGGTTCGGGCGGCGGCAGACCGTCGATGTTGATGTCCAGCGCACTGATCTCGGGCTCGGCGTCCTCGGCCGTCAGGTCGATGTCGACCTGACCGTTCCAGTCGATCGCACTTTCCTGCACCAGGCCGATGCGCTGCGCCTCCTCCGGCGTGAAGGGGTCGGACACCACGTCGTCGAGCACCGGGATCGCGCTGATGCCGCGCACTGCGTCCTCGGGCTTGGGCAGCGGAGTGCCGAGAATCGCGTCGAGCTGGCGCGACAGCAGGTTGTAGTCGAGCGTGCTCATCGACTCGCTGACCTTGAGCGAGGCCGCATGCGCCGGCAGCAGCTTGCCGAAGAAGTCTTTCTTTGCCGCGTCGGGCCAGCCGATCAGTGCGATGCCCTCGTTCAGGTCCCTCATCATCTGCGGCAAGCGCTGCAGGAAGGCCTTGCGGTCGCTCGGCGCGCCTTTGGCTTGCACGCTCATCACGAGTTCGCGCCCGGCAATGCGGAAGCGCCTGACCTGTTCGCCATCGGGGCCGTGCAGCGAGGCCGATTTCATCAGGGCCTGGCTCCAGACCTGCGTCAGGAACTGACGCAGGAACTCGTCCATCGTCACGGGAGCCAACCCGGCCTGCAGCTGCTGCGTGAAGCGTTGCTGCAGCAGCAGCTCGGTCTCCTTGTTGTCGAGCAGCGAACTGGCCTTGCTCTGGGATTCGACGTCCTGCCTGGCCTGTTCGGCGACGTAGGCTTCGAGCTTGTCGAGCGTCTGCTCGTAGACGAGCATCTGGTCGAAGTCGCCGCCGACGATCTCGTCGACCAGCTGGCGCACCAGCTCGAGGAAGTGCTGGCCCGGGCCCTCGGAGAAGTCCTCGAATGCCACCGCCATCGAGGCGATGCGGTTGACCAGCTTGCGCACCGGGTGGCGGCGCGAAGAGAAGAAGGTCGGGTCGCCGAGCGCGGCGCGTAGCACCGGCAGCTGCAGCCGCGCGATGTGGCGCGCCATCTGCGGCGGGATCTTCGGATCGGCCAGGATCTGGTCGAACAGGCTGGCCACGACATCGATCACCATGTGATCGAGCGCTCCGGTGGCCGTGCGGCGCAGTTCGTCCCGGTTGGCAAGGATCATGTTCGACAGGCCCGCCAGGCCGGCAACCGAGCCGGGTCCCTGGACGCCGCCGGCCTGCGCTGCGCCGGCCTCGTACTGCGTATCGGCAGCGATGTTGCCGAGCATCGCAAGGCGCCGTATCAGCGTCATCACCTCGGCATCGACCTGGCCGATGGTCGTGCCATGTCCGTAGCCGCTGGCGTTCCCGCCCAGTCCCAGGCGCGCCGCCGATGCCGCGCTGCCGCCGGCCAGGCGGCCCGAGCCGCTTTCGGGCCCGTCCATGCCGATCGGGCGGCCGAGCGTGTCGTATCCGGTCTGGTAACCGGTGTTGTGGTATTGGCCCAGTTCGTTGCCCGGGCCCTGGGTCGTGCGCACCGTCACGTCCGGTGGCCGCACGCCGGTCGTCTTGAGCTCCTGGTTGATCCCGCTGTACAGCGCGGGCATCCCGCTGGCCAGCGCGCGCCCGATGTGCGCGCACAGGACGGCCCGCACCTCAGGCCGCTCGCTCACGGTGTCGCAGGCCCAGACCATCGCCTTGCCGATGATCTCGGGACGAAGCGGGTTGCGACCCTCGCCCTCGGCGCGGTGCGCGGTGTGCAGCAGTCCCATCATCAGCGTGTCGAGCTCGCGCAGCTCCCACTCGCACTCGTGTTGCAGCGTCATCGCGACGCGTTCGGCGCCGACCTGGATCTCGACCTCCCGGTCGTCGACCAGCGACAGGCTCTGCCAGTTCGTGCCGAACTTGCTGCTCGGACGGCTCGAGCTCTCGAGCCGGCGCAACTCGGCGGTGATGCTCTCCTCGAGCTTCTCGTTGAACGTCATCACGAAGGCCGACTGCTTGCGGTTCAGCTCGAACTGAGCGGCCAGCAGGTTTTCGCGTTCCAGCGCCTTGCTGGTGGCCAGGGCGGCCACGCCCAGCGAGTCGACGCAGCGAAGTGACGCCTCGCGCGCAGCGGCCTTGACGCGCTGGGTGGCGGCCACGAGGGCTGCGGGTTTGAAGGGCGTGGCGGAACTCATGTCGAAGATGGGTTCGGCGGGGCGGTGCCTCCTGCAAAAAGCGAAAGCCGCACGCGCCGCGTGCGGCTTCAAGTATGAGGCCAAACAGGGCACGCGCGGACCACGCGGGCGGCCGCTCGCACGGCCTGGCCGCCCGTCGGGCGCCCGCGCCGGCGGCTACTTCTTCAGCGAGTCGCGGATTTCGCGCAACAGCACGACGTCTTCGGGCGGCGCGGCAGGCGGGGCCGGCGGCGCTTCCTTCTTCAGGCGGTTGATCTGCTTGACCATCATGAAGATGATGAAAGCCAGGATCACGAAGTTGATCGCGACCGTGAGAAAGTTGCCATACGCGAGCAATGGCACGCCCGCCTTGCTGAGCGCCTCGTAGGTCATCGGGCCCTTGAAGTCGGCCGGAGCCGCGGCCAGCTGGATGAAGTAGTTGGAGAAGTCCAGACCCCCGAAGATCCTGCCGACGACCGGCATGATCAGATCCTTGACCACCGAGTCGACGATCTTTCCGAAGGCCGCCCCGATGATCACGCCGACCGCCAGGTCGACGACGTTGCCCTTCATCGCAAACTCTTTGAACTCGCTGGTGAAACTCATCGTGGTCGCTCCGAATTGATTTGTGTGGGATCGCGCCGATCACGGGATCGGTTGGCCGGCGCAGTATTGCCCTATACGCGTCCCAGTCAAGCTGGGGCAGTCCCGCGACGGGCGTCCGCTAGAATCTCGGGCTGACCCGCAGATGCTCCTGCGCTCCTTTCCTAGAGGCCATCAATGAGCCAAGATGCCATCGACCCGAGCCGCCGCGCCTGGGTCGGTATCGCTTGCGGCGCCGGCGCCATTGGCGGCGTGGCCGTCGCAGTCCCCTTCGTCTCGAGCTTCGCGCCGTCCGAGCGCGCCAAGGCGGCCGGTGCGGCCGTCGAGGTGGACGTCAGTACGCTCAAGCCCGGCGAAATGGCCACGGTCGAGTGGCGCGGCAAGCCGGTGTGGATTCTCAAGCGCACGCCCGAGCAGGTCGAGTCGCTGAAGAAGACCGATTCCAAGGTGGCCGACCCCGAGTCCAAGCGCAAGCCCGACGAGCTGACGCCCGAGTACGCGCGCAATCAGTACCGTTCACGCAAGCCCGAACTGCTGGTGGCCGTGGGCATCTGCTCGCACTTGGGCTGCTCGCCCACGGCCAAGCTGCAAGGCGGTGCGCAGCCGGGCCTGCCCGAGGACTGGCAGGGCGGCTTCTTCTGCCCCTGTCACGGCTCGATGTTCGACCTGGCCGGCCGTGTCTTCAAGAACGTGCCGGCGCCGGACAACCTCGAGATCCCGCCGTATGTGTTCCTCTCCGACAGCAAGCTGCTGATCGGCGAGGACAAGAAAGCCTGAGAAACCCTCTGAGAGGCAATTGAGGCAACCTACCCATGGCTGAATTCAAGGAAGCCCCACCCGGATCGTCGCTTGCGGTCCAGGCGACCACCTGGATCGAAAACCGGTTCCCGACGGCCTTCGCCGAATACAAGAAGCACCTGTCGGAGTACTACGCGCCGAAGAACTTCAACTTCTGGTACTTCTTCGGCTCGCTCGCCTTGCTCGTGCTGGTGATCCAGATCGTCACCGGCATCTTCCTGGTGATGCACTACAAGCCCGACGCGAACCTGGCGTTCGCATCGGTCGAGTACATCATGCGCGACGTGCCCGGCGGCTGGCTGATCCGCTACATGCACTCGACCGGCGCGAGCGCGTTCTTCATCGTGGTGTACCTGCACATGTGGCGCGGCCTGATCTACGGCAGTTACCGCAAGCCGCGCGAGCTGGTGTGGATCTTCGGCTGCCTGATCTTCCTGTGCCTGATGGGCGAGGCCTTCATGGGCTATCTGCTGCCCTGGGGCCAGATGAGCTACTGGGGCGCGCAGGTGATCATCAACCTGTTCGCTGCGATCCCGTTTGTCGGCCCCGACCTCGCGCTCCTGATCCGCGGCGACTACGTCGTCGGCGACGCGACGCTGAACCGCTTCTTCGCCTTTCACGTGATCGCGATCCCGCTGGTGTTGCTGGGCCTGGTGGTGGCGCACCTGCTCGCGCTTCACGACGTGGGTTCCAACAACCCGGACGGCATCGAGATCAAGGACAAGAAGGACCCGAAAACCGGCATCCCGCTCGACGGCCTTCCCTTCCACCCCTACTTCACGGTCCACGACATCCTGGGCGTGTCGGTGTTCCTGATGATCTTCACGGCGATCCTGTTCTTCGCGCCGGAAATGGGCGGCTATTTCCTCGAGTTCAACAACTTCATTCCGGCCGACCCGCTGAAGACGCCCGCGCACATCGCGCCGGTCTGGTACTTCACGCCCTACTACTCGATGCTGCGCGCAACGACCGACCCGATGGTCAACGTGCTGTGCGTACTGGTCGGGGTGGCGGCGGTCATTGCGTTCTGGAAGGGTCGCATTTCCCTGGTCGCCAAGGTCGGCATCGCAGTGGGCGCGGTCGTCGCGATCGCGCTCCTCAAGACCTTCGATGCCAAGTTCTGGGGCGTCGTGGTGATGGGTACCGCGGTGCTCATCCTGTTTGCCCTGCCCTGGCTCGACCGCAGCACGGTGAAGTCGATCCGCTACCGCCCGGGCTGGCACAAGTTCGTCTACGGCGTGTTCGTGGTGGTCTTCCTGATCCTGGGCTGGCTTGGCATCGAGCCGCCGTCGGAACTGAAGACACTGCTCGCGCAGGCGGGCACGCTGTACTACTTCGCGTTCTTCCTCTTGATGCCATGGTGGAGCCGCCTCGGCGAGTTCAAGCCCGTGCCCGAGCGCGTGGTGTTCAAGGCGCACTGAGGGAAGGGCCACGACGATGACCATGCTGATCAAGAGAATCCTGCTGCTGCTCGCGCTCGCGTTGGCAGGCACCGCTCAGGCTGCCAGCAGCGGCATCGCCTGGGACAAGTTCCCCACCGAGAAGCTGACCGATCGCGCCGCGCTGCAGGAGGGCGCCAAGCTGTTCGTCAACTACTGCCTGAACTGCCATGCGGCGAGCTACATGCGCTTCAACCGCATGACCGAGATCGGCCTCACCACCGAGGAGATCCGCAACAACCTGCTGTTCACGACCGACAAGGTCGGCGAGCCGATGAAGGTCTCGCTCGATCCGAAGCAGGCCAAGGAGTGGTTCGGCGCCGCGCCGCCGGACCTGTCGGTGATCGCGCGCTCGCGCTCGGCCGCGGGCCAGGGCAGCGGCGCCGATTACCTGTACACCTACCTGCGCACCTACTACCGCGACGAGAGCAAGCCTACCGGCTGGAACAACCTCGCGTTCCCGAACGTCGGCATGCCGCATGTGCTCTGGGAATTGCAGGGCGAGCGTCGTCCGGTCTTTGAAAAGAAGTCCGAGCACGGTCACGAGGTCGAGGTCTTCACCGGCCGCTGGGACGTGGCCAAGCCCGGCGCGCTGGATGCGCGCGAGTACGACACGGCGGTGGCCAACCTGGTGGCGTTCGTGCAGTGGATGGCCGAGCCTGCGGCCAAGACGCGGGTGCAGATCGGCGTGTGGGTGCTGCTGTTCCTCGGCGTGTTCACCGTGATCGCCTGGTTCCTGAACGCGGCCTACTGGAAGGACGTCAAGTAAGGCCCGACCCCTCGCGGCGCAGCGGCTGCTCGGGCAGTCGCTGCGCCTTGTGTTTTGAAGACCTAATGAAACCGATCCACAGGAGCCCGCCACCATGATGGTGCTTTACTCCGGAACCACCGACCCGTACTCGCACCGCTGCCGTTTCGTGCTGTTCGAGAAGGGCATGGACTTCGAGATCCGCGACGTCGACGTCTTCGCCAAGCCCGAGGACATCGCGCTGATGAACCCGTACAACGAGGTGCCGATCCTCGTGGAGCGCGACCTCATCCTGTACGAGTCGCACATCATCAACGAGTACATCGACGAGCGTTTCCCGCATCCGCAGCTGATGCCGGGCGACCCCGTCGCGCGTGCCCGCGTGCGCCTGTTCCTGTTCAACTTCGAGAAGGAACTGTTCGCGAACGTCAACATCCTCGAGGGGCGCAGCGGCATCAAGGCCAACGACAAGCAGCTCGAGCGCGCGCGCGGCCAGATCCGCGACCGCCTGACCCAGCTCGCGCCGATCTTCCTGAAGAACAAGTACATGCTGGGCGACGACTTCTCGATGCTCGACGTGGCGATCGCGCCGCTGCTGTGGCGCCTGGACTACTACGGCATCGACCTGTCGAAGAACGCATTACCGCTGCTGAAGTACGCCGAGCGCATCTTCTCGCGGCCGGCCTACATCGAGGCGCTGACGCCCTCCGAGAAGGTGATGCGCAAGTAGATGGGCTCCCCCCCGAAGCGTCTTCGCCGCTCCCCCCCGGGGGGGCGACGCCAGCGGCCCGGCAGAGCCGGTTCCGCGGTGTCTGCTTGGTTGATTCGGTAATATGGCAACGACACCGATGTCTCCGGAAGGGCAGGGCAGCTCGACCCGGCCCTACCTGATCCGGGCGCTGCACGACTGGTGCACCGACAACGGCTTCACGCCGTACATCGCGGTGCATGTGGACGGATCGGTGCAGGTGCCGCAGGAGTACGTGAAGAACAACGAGATCGTGCTCAATGTCGGTTTCGACGCCACGTCGGGACTGAAGCTGGGCAACGAGTTCATCGAGTTCAAGGCGCGCTTCGGCGGCGTGGCGCGTGAAATTGTGGTGCCGATCGACCATGTGGTGGCCATCTATGCGCGCGAGAACGGTCAGGGCATGGCCTTCCCGGTGCCCAGTGCGCCGCCCGCTGCCGGACCGACCCTGCTGCAGTCCAGCGACGGCACGGCGCGGCTGACGCGCAAGCTGACGGCCGTGGAGCCGCCACCGCCCGACCAGCACAGCGATGAGCCGGTGCCCGAGCCGCCGGCCCCCGGAAGCCCGAAGCCTTCGCTCAAACGCATCAAGTAACGGGTGCATCCCGCCCGGAGCCTAGAATCGCCGACCGGGCCGCCGACTTAGCTCAGCTGGTAGAGCAACCGCCTTGTAAGCGGTAGGTCATCCGTTCGATTCGGATAGTCGGCACCAGCCGGCCGCGTCAGCCGCGGCCGGCCTGGCGTACCCGGATCTTGAGATCGGGCCAGCCGCGCTCACTGAGGGCATCCTGCAGTCGCGGCAGGTGATGGCGCAACTTGGCGGCAACCGCCGCATTGGGGGCGATCAAGGACCAGCCTTCCTCGTCGATCGGACCGGGCCGCACGTCCTGGGCCCAGCCCTCGGGCAGCCAGGGCCGGATGGCCTCGAAGCGCTCGCGCGATTGCGCCAGGCGCTGCGCCAGGCTGGCCAGGCTCTCATTGCTGTCCAGCGCGCGACCCAGCGCCTGCGGCAGAGGGACCTGGGCGTCGACCCTTTTTGCGCTGGCCATGCGAAGGAGTGTAGAGCGATGCAGATCATGATCACCCACGGCGGCCTCGCGCACACGCGCGTGCTGCAGTTCAATCGGCTTCAGCTCGCCCTGGTGCTGACGACGCTCATGCTGCTGCTGCTGTTCCTGTCGGGCCTGGTCTACCACTTTGTCTTCATCACCGCGGCGCGCGAACGCTGGCCGGTGGTCAGTCAGGTGGTGCGGCTGGTGGTGCGCGACGAGATCGCACAGCGCGATCGCTTCCTTCGCGAGAACCTCGACGTCATGGCCACCAAGGTCGGCGAGATGCAGGCCAAACTGGTCAAGCTCGAGTCGATGGGCGAGCGCGTCTCGTCGATGGCCGGCGTCAAGGCCGAGGAATTCAAGCCATTGATGGGGCCGGCGCGCGCGGCGTCTGCGGCGGTGCGCGGCGGAGGGCAGGGCGGTCCCTTTGTGCCCGGGTTGAGCGTGAACGACCGCGTGTCGCTGGAGGCCCTGATGTCGGACATGAACGGCCTGGACGTGCGCACCGACCAGACGACCGACCTGTTCACGCTGATCGAATCGCGCCTGCTCGAGGGCCGCTTGACGCAGTTGCTGGTACCCAGCTCTGCGCCGGTGAACGGCCCGGTCGGCTCGGGATTCGGCTTTCGCATCGATCCGTTCACCGGCCATGGTGCACTGCACATGGGCCTGGACTTTCCCGCCGATATCGGCACGCCGATCCTGGCGGCCGCCGGCGGAGTGGTCGTCAACACCGAGGTTCATCCGGCCTACGGCAATCTGGTCGAGATCGACCATGGCAATGGCCTCGTGACACGCTACGCCCACATCTCGAAGCTCCTCGTGAAGAACGGTGACCTGGTCAAGCGCGGCCAGTTGGTCGCACAGGTGGGCAACACGGGCCGATCGACCGGCCCCCATCTGCACTTCGAGGTGCTGGTCGACGGCGTGCCGCAGAATCCGGCGCGCTTTCTGGCTGGCCGCGCCGGACCGCCCGGCGTGCCGGCGGCGGCCGAGCGCCCGCGCCGGTCGCGGGCCGCCGCGAGCGCCGCGGCCGACAGCGGCGGATAAAATCCGCGCTTTTGCCCACGTCGGCGATCGCGCTCCCCTTGCGCCGCCGGGGCGGCGCCTCACCTGAGGCGTTCCTCCGCCCATCGACCGCCGTCCGAAAGTCTCGCGCATGTTGCCCAATCTCCTGACCTCGATCTTCGGCAGCCGCAACGATCGCCTGCTCAAGCAGTACCGCGTCGTGGTCACGAAGATCAATGCGCTCGAACCGCAGTTCGAGACACTCGACAACGCGGCCCTGCGCGCCAGGACCGACGAGTTCAAGCAGCGCCTGGCCAGCGGCTCGACCCTCGACGACCTGCTGCCCGAGGCGTTTGCCGCGGTGCGCGAGGCCAGCAAGCGCACGCTGAAGATGCGCCACTTCGACGTGCAACTGATGGGTGGCATCGCACTGCACCAGGGCAAGATCGCCGAGATGCGCACCGGCGAAGGCAAGACACTGGTGGCGACCTTGCCCGTGTACCTCAACGCGCTCGCCGGCAAGGGTGTGCACGTGGTGACGGTCAACGACTACCTGGCGCGGCGCGACGCCGAGTGGATGGGTCAGATCTACAACTTCCTCGGCCTCACGGTGGGCGTGAACGTGCCCGGGATGGGGCGCGAGGAGAAGCAGGCGGCCTATGCCGCCGACGTGACCTACGGCACCAACAACGAGTTCGGCTTCGACTACCTGCGCGACAACATGGTCAACGAGGTCGCCGATCGCACGCAGCGCGGCCTGTCCTACGCGATCGTCGACGAGGTCGACTCGATCCTGATCGACGAGGCGCGCACGCCGCTGATCATCAGCGGCCAGGCCGAGGATCACACCGAGCTGTACGTGCGCATCAATGCGGTGGTGCCGCAGTTGAAGCAGCAGATCGGCGAGGCCGACCTGCGCACCGGGGAGGGTGTGATCGAGCCCGGAGACTTCACGCTCGACGAGAAGGGGCGCCAGGTGTTCCTGACCGAGCAGGGCCACGAGAACGCCGAGCGCATCCTCGGCGTGGCCGGCCTGCTGGCCGAAGGTGCGAGCCTGTACGACCCGGCCAACATCACGCTGATGCACCACGTCTACGCGGCGCTGCGGGCCAAGCACCTGTACCACCGCGACCAGCACTACGTGGTGCAGAACGGCGAGGTCGTGATCGTCGATGAGTTCACCGGTCGCCTGATGACCGGTCGGCGCTGGAGCGACGGCCTGCACCAGGCGGTCGAGGCCAAGGAAGGCGTGGAGATCCAAAGCGAGAACCAGACGCTCGCGTCGATCACGTTCCAGAACTACTTCCGTATGTACGGCAAGCTCGCCGGCATGACCGGCACGGCCGACACCGAGGCCTACGAGTTCCAGGAGATCTATGGCCTGGAAACGGTGGTGATCCCGCCGAACAAGCCGACGATCCGCAAGGACGAGCTCGACCTCGTGTTCAAGACCGCCAAGGAGAAGTACGACGCGGTCTCCAGGGACATCCGCGACTGCCATGAACGCGGCCAGCCTGTGCTGGTGGGCACCACGTCGATCGAGAACTCCGAGCTGATCTCCGGGCTGCTGGACAAGGAGAAGCTGCCTCACCAGGTACTCAACGCCAAGCAGCACGCGAAGGAGGCCGAGATCGTGGCCCAGGCCGGACGCCCGGGCGTCATCACGATCGCCACCAACATGGCCGGCCGCGGCACCGACATCGTGCTGGGCGGCAACGTCGAGCGCCAGGTGCATTTCCTCGAGATCGACGAGTCGATCGCGAGCGACGAGAAGGCCCGCCGCATCCAGCAGCTCAAGGACGAGTGGCAGGGCCTGCACGACAAAGTCAAGACCGAGGGCGGGCTGCGCATCATCGCCACCGAGCGCCACGAGAGCCGGCGCATCGACAACCAGTTGCGCGGCCGTTCGGGCCGCCAGGGCGACCCGGGTGCGAGCCGCTTCTACCTGAGCCTCGAGGATCCGCTGATGCGCATCTTCGCCGGCGACCGCGTGCGCGCGATCATGGACCGGCTGAAGATGCCCGAGGGCGAGGCGATCGAGGCGGGCATCGTCACGCGCAGCATCGAGGGCGCGCAGCGCAAGGTCGAGGCGCGCAACTTCGACATGCGCAAGCAGCTGCTCGAGTACGACGACGTCGCCAACGACCAGCGCAAGGTCATCTACCAGCAGCGCAACGA
>Ga0209797_10000607_pt1 | contig 17984 bp, 15 predicted proteins | sample DOMMetBare3Fresh_2_FD_187472 | JGI IMG/M metagenome (GOLD analysis project Ga0209797, IMG submission 187472) | Wetland sediment microbial communities from St. Louis River estuary, USA, under dissolved organic matter induced mercury methylation -... | ecosystem: Environmental > Aquatic >... | reverse complement strand
CAAAGCAAAAGTGTTTCGGAATGGCATAGTTACTCAGGTGCCAACAGAAGATATTGTAGTGGATGATTTAGTTGTTCTTGAAGAAGGTGAAGTTGTAGCTGCAGATGGCCTTATTATTAAAGCAAATGATTTTTCACTTAATGAATCCATTTTAACCGGTGAATCTTTTGCAGTATTAAAAACTGCCAATAATAATAATAGTGTTTATAAAGGAACATTAGTAACCAGTGGGAGTGCTACCATTATAGTAACAGCGGTAGGGCTAAAAACAATGTTTGGTAAAATAGGATTGTCGTTAAAAGAAATTGCTGTTGTTAAAACTCCTCTTCAAAATCAAATCCGTTCGTTTGTACATAATATGGTATGGGTAGGTGCAGTTGCATTTTTAATTGTTGTTGGGTTTAATTATTATCATTCTGGAAATCTGATTCAATCTTTTCTTCATGGTTTAACATTAGCCATGAGTATACTTCCTGAAGAAATACCGGTAGCGTTCAGCACATTTCAGGCATTAGGTGCATTCAGGTTATTACGCAATCATATTATTGTAAAGCAACCACAATATGTTGAAACGTTAGGCAGTGCAACAGTTATTTGTGCTGATAAAACCGGCACTCTCACACAAAATAAAATGCATATTGAATTTGTATATGATTTTAAAACAAAATTATCAGTACCGGTAAACGGCAGTTCAGTTCTACCACAAGAACTCATTGAATATGCAATGTGGAGCAGTGAAATCAATCCATTTGACCCAATGGAAAAAGCCCTTCACAACTTGTATTTAAAAATTTGCGTAACAGATAAAAGATTAATTTTTAAACAAATTCATGAATATCCGATTGGTGGAAATCCCCCAATGATGACACATCTGTTTAAAAATGAAGCTGGCGAAATCATTATTGCAGCTAAGGGTGCTCCTGAAGCTATTTTAAGAAAAAGTAATTTATCCTTGAAAGAATTGAAACATGTAGAAGAGCAATCACTTTCATATGCCCGTTTAGGATACAGGGTATTGGGAATAGGAAAAGGAAAATGGTTTGAAAAAAAGTGGCCTGTTTCTCAGGAAGAATTTGAATTTGAATTTCTTGGATTAATAGCATTCCAGGACCCTCCAAAAGAAAACATCAGTCAAACAATACAAACATTTCATGATGCAGGTATAGCAGTTAAAATGATTACCGGTGATTATCCTGAAACGGCTTTAGCTATTGCCGGACAAATTCAATTAAATCATAACAGGGAAGTGCTTACCGGGAAAGAAGTATTACTTCTAACCAAAGCAGAGTTGCAACAAAAAGTAAAACAAGTAAATATTTTTGCCAGAATGTTTCCAGAAGCGAAGCTGAAAGTGATTGATGCTCTTAAAGAAAATGGAGAAATAGTTGCTATGACTGGTGATGGTGTAAATGACGGACCAGCTTTAAAAGCAGCACATATTGGTATAGCAATGGGAGAGAGAGGCAGTGAAGTTGCTAAGAGTGCAGCTTCACTCATACTTACTGATGATGATCTGGCACATATGACGGATGCTGTAGCACTGGGACGGAAAATTTATGATAACCTCAAAAAGGCAATTCAATATATTGTTTCAATTCACATACCTATTATTTTAATTGTTACACTTCCTTTATTACTAATGTGGAAATTCACAACTATTTTTTCACCTGTTCATGTAATTTTTTTAGAACTTATTATGGGCCCAACCTGTTCTATAATTTACGAGAATGAACCAATGGAAGCAGGAACCATGCAACGCCCTCCTCGTAAAATAGGCACTACTTTTCTATCGTTTAAACAGCTATCAATAAGTATTATTCAAGGGCTTATGATTACAGCTGGGTGTTTAGGTCTTGGTTATTATTATCTGCAACAGGGATTAGATGATACTATTATCCGTTCTGTTATTTTTATTACACTTCTGTTCAGTAATATCTTTCTTACATTGGTTAACAGGTCTTTTAATAATTCTGTGATCAAAACAATAGCTAATAAAAATAACCTGGTACCAATCATCATTGGAATTACTCTTTCTTTTATTGCTGCATTAATTTATGTGCCTTTTTTCAGAGATTTATTTTCCTTACATGCTTTAACTGTACAAACAATTGCCAGTTGTATTATTGTTGCAATGTTGAGTGTGTTGTGGATAGAAGGGTTTAAATTAATCAGACGAAGAGTGAAGCATTAAAAAAAAGAGTTTAAAAAAAACTCTTTTTTTATTAATGATCTATGAGAGAATTAGTTTAATTGAAATGTATATTATTAAGCTTTTGGAGCCAATTTTACATTCACAGCATTTGCTCCTTTAGGACCCATTTCAACTTCAAATATAACTTTGCTGTTTTCTTGTATAGCTTCCAGCAATCCGTTCACATGTACAAAAACACTTTCTTGTGTTTCATGATCTTTTATAAAGCCAAAACCTTTTGTTTCATTGAAAAAAGTAACGGTACCTTTTCTTATCAGGTCAGCTGGATCAATATCCTTATGCTTCGGTACACCAATTTCAATATCTTCCAGTCTTACTTTTTTTATTTTACCCTGGTCAGGGGGAGTTGATGAAAGATTTCCATTTTCATCAATATACGCAAGCATGTCATCTAAATTTTTAGATTTAGGGCTTTCCTTCCTTTCTCTTTTCTTTTCTTCTTTCTCTTTTTTGTTTTGTTGCTTTTTCTTTTCTCTTTCTTTTTTATTCCACGTTTCCGCCATATATATAACTATTGTGTGATGAATGATGCTTTAAGTAAGAATGTAATTTTTGCTAATCTGTGCAGAAATAGGCGTAAATTATTTTGCCAGATTAACATAAAGGTAAAGTTTTTCTGTTTGCCGTAAATAACTTTGATCTAACATCCATCATTACAACACTTTAACGCAGTAAGTTTCAAATAATTCAATTTAAAACTGGATAGTTGTTGTTCTGAAAATGTATGGATAAATCAGCTGCTCTTCAAACAATAAGGAAATAAGGAGAAAAACTGTTATCTTCGTTTTTCTTAATGTTATTGCTCTCTCAGTTTGCGTAGCTTTTCTCCCCAAATTCTGTGATGTTCTAACGTAAGGCAGATAAAGTATCAATTACTTTTTGATTGATGGCCTTATCACATTTTTTAACTTAAATATTTATTAGTGTCATTTAACAATTTACAGCTCATTGAGCCTGTATTACAGGCTTTGAGCAAAGAAGGATATACCATTCCTACGCCCATTCAATTACAATCTATTCCTCCAATTTTACAAAAGAGAGACTTACTTGGCTGTGCTCAAACGGGAACAGGGAAAACAGCAGCTTTTACTATACCAGTTTTGCAATTAATGCATCAGCAGCAGGAACAGCAGCAAAAAAAACAACATCGCATACAAACGCTTATTCTTACCCCAACCCGTGAACTGGCTATCCAGATTGGAGAAAGTATAACAGCATATGGCAGATACCTCAATATTAAACACAAGGTAATTTTTGGTGGAGTACCACAGTATAGCCAGGTACAGGCAATCCGTAATGGGGTAGATATTATTGTAGCTACACCGGGCCGTTTGCTGGATCTTATGCAACAGCGGATTATTTCATTAGACCATATTCAATATTTTATTTTAGATGAAGCAGATCGTATGCTTGATATGGGTTTTGTGCAGGATGTAAAACGCATCATAGCAAAATTGCCTGCTAAAAGACAAACCTTGTTTTTCTCAGCTACTATGCCTGCTGAAATAAAACATCTGGCAGATATTTTATTAACCAATCCTGTAAAAGTAGAGGTTACACCATCTGCATCAACAGTAGAAATTATTCAACAATCGGTTTATTTTGTAGAGAGACAAAACAAGCAATCCCTTTTAATACAGTTGTTAAAGGATCAAACCATTGAAACTGTATTGGTTTTTACACAAATGAAACATGCTGCTGATAAGCTTGCTAAAAGTTTAAATCAGGCTGGTATACGCACAGAAGCAATTCATGGTAATAAATCACAAAATGCAAGGCAGGATGCTTTAGCAAATTTTAAAAACAGAAAAACACGTGTGTTAGTAGCAACAGATATTGCTGCTCGTGGAATTGATATTGATGATTTAACGCATGTGTTGAATTATGAATTGCCAAATATTCCTGAAACCTACGTTCATCGTATTGGAAGAACAGGAAGAGCAGGCGCCAGTGGTGTTGCCATTTCTTTTTGTGACTGGAGTGAAAAAACGTTTTTAACCGATATTCAAAAGCTCATAAAGAAAACGATCCCTGTTATAAAAGATCATGCTTTTGATAACGTTACCATGCATAACAGTGCTTTTGTAGCTGAGTCTTCATCTCAACCAAGTAATAATAACTTCAGGAATGCCGGCCGTGGAAAACGCTATGGAAAAGTTTTTTCACAACGTTAAACTGAAACAGGTATTTTTTAATAGCGGTAACAAACAGCATTGATGTTCATGCCTGCTCCAACTGATGCAAATAATATTACATCACCTGGTGAAATCTGGTGATGCTCTACTTGTTCTTTCAGAACCAGGTCATATAAAGTTGGAACAGTAGCAACAGAACTGTTGCCCAGCCAATGTATGCTCATGGGCATAATGTTTTCAGGTGCCTGGGCAATTCCATATAATTGAAACAGGCGTTTAATAATACCATCATCCATTTTTTCATTTGCCTGATGGATAAATACTTTTTTGAGCTGTTGAATTTCAATGCCGCTTTTATCAAGACAATCTTTCATAGCCGCAGGAACATGTTTCATAGCATATTCATAAACCTTGCGGCCTTTCATTTTAATATAGCGAACTGCAGGATCACTTCCCGGATAAAATGATGGGCCCATATTAATATAGCCTACTTCTTCCAACGAATGAGTTTGAACTGATGCATTAAGAATTCCAGAACCATGTTCGCCCGTTTCTTTAAATTCAAGAACGGCAGCTCCGGCACCATCACTAAAAATCATACTGTCACGGTCATACATATCTATTACTCTCGACAATGTTTCAGTGCCAATAACGAGTGCTTTTTTTGCAATGCCTGCTTTAAAAAAAGCATCTGCATGTATAACACCCTGAATCCAGCCCGGACAACCAAATAAAATATCATAGGCAATGCAATTTGGATTGCTTATACCAAGTTGATGTTTGATTAAGCATGCCAGTGATGGCACTGCATCCATTTGAATTGTATTTTTCAGAACGTTCCCAAAATTATGGGCAACAATAAGCTGATCAATTTCTTCGGGATTAATTCCACTGTCTTCTATGGCAGCTTTTGCAGCTATGGCACCTATATCGGCAGCAGTTAAGTTATCATTTGTATAACGGCGTTCTTCTATACCGGTAATTTGTTTAAATTTTTCTACAACTTCCTGCGATGAGGTTGTTAGTGGCAGATGATTTTCTGAGTAGAAAGTATGCTTTGCAAAATCATTGTTTGATTGAATAACAGGAGGGATATAAGAACCTGTACCTGTAATAACTGAACGAAACATAAAAAATAGATTGGTTAAAAAAAAACTGCTGCCATTTGTTAATGGTCAGCAGATAAACTTTTTATACTATATAAATACTGGTAATTAATTTCATTCAAATAGATCAGATCAATTAAACAGTAGCAGCTGAAGTTTCATTTTCAGCGTTTGCATCACTCATTTCATCTGTTTCGGTTTCACTAACCGGTTCAGGAAGGGGAGTGTTATTTTTAATTGTCAGTTGAAAACTGTTGTTCATTGAAAACTCCAGGTTTAAACCGGCTATCAACCTTTTCATTGTCTCGTCTTCCTGTAAAACTTCCGCAAGTTCTTTTGCAAGAGGAGCTTGTTTAACGGCTGTATTAATGCGTCCTTTGTTTAATTGTAAATGACTAAAACTGAATTTAATCTTTCTTCCACCTGCTGCCCTTTCAAAATCAGTATGGTTCATACTCAGCACTTGTTCTGCGCCGCCAGACCGTTTAATAAGAATAGCAATAACGGGTAAATATCTTTTCCAGGTTTGTGTGAACATATATTAATAATTTTTCAGTTCTTATCCCAAATGATGAAGTAATAAAAAACCGGTTTAATGCAGGAAATGGATTTTACTGTTTAATTATTTTCACTTAAGCGAGTAAATTCAGCACCATTATAAATACGTGCAAGGTTTGAATCTTTCGTTTTTTCCCATTCTTCAACCTTTGATTCAGATACAATACGCCAAAAGTTTTTTGATTTTAATTCTTCATAGTCATTTGTGCGTATAAAAACTCCTTTTACAGTATCTCTTTGTTTAAAATGAATGTTCACTTTAGCATTCTTCTTTGCTTTGTTTTCTATGAACTTTTCAATCATCTCATTCGTCATACGTAGTAATTATTTTATTAAAGAAAAGCGTAATTATAATGATGGTTTAATTACCACCTGCTGTTGCCTCTGGGCTTATCTTCACGTGGTCTTGCTTCAACAACCTTAACTGAACGCCCGTCTACAGAAGTTCCATTAAGTTCATCAATGGCACGTTTTGCCGATGCGTCATCTGGCATTTCAACAAACCCAAATCCACGGCTTTGATTTGAAATTTTGTCCATAATTACTTTGGCTGATGTAACATCGCCATAAGCAGCAAACAACTCTTTTAGGTCTGCATCCTGTACATTAAAACCTAAATTCGAAACATAAATGTTCATACTAATTAATGATTTTTGTAAAAAAACTTGAGCAGATTACTGGTGTAATAGAAAAAAGTAGTAAAATAAAGTTTATTCGCTTACAAAAGTTTAACCCAAATGATCAACGTAAAGGTACATTTTATTTGCGAGGAGGAAGCTTTTTTCTTTTTTGAAACTTCGGAAACGAAGTAAATAAACCTAAAGCTATTTGTATGAACTATAATCAGTTACAATGGAACCTTTCGATTTTTTGAATAATATTTTTTATTAGAACATTGATTAATAAACTGTTAATTGCTGAAAAATGACAATTCAGAGGTGGTTAAGAACTCAGTGACCTTTTTATACTAAAATCTATTCTGAATAAATTAATTAAATGAAAGTATTCAAAAGCAAGAACGGCTTTATCTCTAAAGAATATTATTTTGAAATCATTTCTCTATTCAAAAACTCCATTTCCCCCTTAAATAAAACGCATTTCCCTGTGATTGATACCTGTTTGATTGTGTAGCAAAAAATGCTTGTGCAGTAAAATCCAAATCAAAATTTTGTGAAACGTTCCAGGCCCATGAGGGGAAGAGGATTAATGAATTCTTTTCTGGTGAATAGATAACTGAAACATTTAAAGTACTAACTGGGGTAAACGACTTCATGATTCCGGCATAAAAAGTGTAACGGTATGGGAATAATTCTTTAGCTGATAAATTGGAACTATAAATGTTTGTTGCTTTGCCTTGAATATTTGATGGATTGCTGTTAAACAGAACAGATAAAGCTGCATACCAATCATTTTTAAAAGTTTGGTCAGCCATTATAGAAAAGCTTACTGTCCCTGATGTGTCAAATATATTTTTCTTTGGATGGAAATAACTAACCTCGCCTTTAAATCCTGCATCTTTAATACTACCGGCCCAACCACCTCCAATTACGTAGTCATTCTGATAGATACCACCCAGTAGCTGGATATCATACTTTTTCTTATTGAACTTGTAAAGGAATGCTCCTATACTTTCATTTTTACTTTTGCCGGGTTTTACAGCAACTTCCATTGTAGTATTATTTTTGAAAAACCTTTGAATTCTAACAGCGTCATTACCTGGTCTTTCTTCATAATCAAAATCAAGGAAGTTGTATGCATTAAAAATATCATTGGGGTTCCAGATATTATTGATACCCCAATTAATTCGCTGCCGGCCGGCTTTTATATCCCATTTATCTGTTGAATATTGAATGAGCATACGGTCAATTACCGAATGTACTATGAGTGTTTTCTTATTTACCCATAATCTGGATAAATTAAAAAACCCGTTGTATTGATTTATAATGTTGCCAAACTCAGGAATTTGTTTCAACTGGTCGCCATAAAAAACACGGTTTCGAATTTCAATCCGGCTGCTTAAGTGTTTTGAAAAATTGATTTTAAAGTTAAGCCGGTTATGTAATAAGTTTACAGATGTTAATGAATCAATATGTTTTACAAAATAAACACTCTGTAAATCTTTGATGTAGCCATTCAATTCAATTGTTTTTGGTTTTGTTTCTTCATCCTGTGCAAAAAGTATAAATGAACTAAATGATAATAAGATTGATAATATTGGTTTTAAGGAGTTCATTAAATAAAGGCTTTAAATAACATCATGTACAATTACAGATGGCGCAGTATCTGCAACTATCTTCCCATCTTCTAAGGTAATTACCCTTCTTGCCCGGTCAATTACCCGTTGGTCGTGTGTTGAAAAAATAAATGTCATATTCTCTTCTCTATTCAGTTTGGCCATAATATCTAATAAATTTCCTGCTGAAACTGAATCAAGATTAGCAGTGGGCTCATCAGCAAGTATAAACTGAGGTTTAGGGGCAAGGGCTCTTGCAACAGCTACACGTTGTTGTTGTCCTCCGGATAATTCTGATGGCCTTTTTTTTGCTTTATCTTTTAACCCAACCTGATTTAATAATTCGTTTATTCTTTTTTCTCTTTCAGCAGCAGGACTCTTTTGAAGTAACATGATAAACTCAATATTTTCTTTTGCAGTAAGAACTGGTATAAGGTTGTAAGATTGAAAAACAAATCCGATGTTGTGTAATCGAAAGTCAATTAATTTGTTTCCTTTCAGCTTGGTGATATTAGTGCCATTTATTTCTACATAACCTTTTGTAGGAATGTCCAGCCCGCCAATCATATTCAGCAAAGTTGTTTTACCCGAACCTGAAGGGCCTTTAATGGCTGTAAACTCCCCACGTTCAATATGCAAATGCACACCATTAAGTGCATATACAGGCACTGTTTTTTCATCATAAATTCTTACTAAATCATGTGCATCAATAACTGTTTTATTCATAAAAATTTATTTTCTTATTGATTCTGCAGGTTTTAACTGCAAGGCTCTCCAGGCAGGAAATAGTGCAGAAACAATGGCTGTTATAATAACAAGTAACATAATCATCCAGAACTGCCAGTTGGTTAAAGTGGGGTAAATCACATCACTGTATCCAAAACTTGCATACACTTCTTTAAATTTATTAAAACTGATTCCTGTTTTTTTTGATATGGCAATGGCTATAAACGCAATTGTAATACCACCGGGGCATCCTGCTAATACAAGAAAAAATGTTTCCATCAATATCATACTAAACACTTTTAATTTATTCATCCCTAATGCCAGTAACATACCTATTTCTCTTGTTCTTTCTAATACGGCCATCATCATTGTATTAACAATTCCAAAAGCAAGTGCCAATAAAATAATACCCATAAAAATATAAACCATCTGGTCGGCAACTGAAACGGTTAATCCTATTTCAGGTGAAATTTCCATCCAGCTTTTTATTTCAGTTGAAGGATATTTTAAACCAAATTCGTTTTGGGTTTCATTTAAAAGTGTATTTGATTTAAGAAGCACAGCAATTTCATTTATTAGGCCAGGAATTCCAGAAAGTGAATCAACATCTTGTATGTTAACAAAAACATTCGATTCATCGTATGGAGTGTTTACTGTTTTGTAAACTCCTGTAATACGAAATGCAGCAGAAGCAATATTGCCTTCATTATCCTGAAAAGTAAGGATAGCTTTATTGCTGATATTTAATTTCAGTTTTTTAATGAGTTTTTCACCAATGATGAGCTCGTTTTTTTTCTGTTGATTGAAATAATTTCCTTCTTTCAATTTGCCAGATAAATCAGTTACTTCTTTTTCCAATTCGGGCATTATTCCGTTGATAGTTATCCCTGCACTGCCAGATGCTGATGCAATCATTCCTTTAATAATGATACGACCTGCAGCAGCTTTTACATTTGAATTTGATTGTATTTCTTTTAAAATTGGCAACCCATTTAATAAACTATATTTTATGTCGTAATCTTTTCTGAATTCCGGGTGATGTAATTGTATATGTGAAATTTCGCTTTGAATGGCTGTATTTACCCGCTGTTCAATCATACCATTATAAAATGCCATTAAAAAAATGCCCGTACTTAATCCTATCATTACTGAAATGATAATGATAACACTTCTTTTTTTGCTTCTCCAGATATTTCGCCATGCTACTTTTATGAGCATAAGGTTTCTTTTTATTTTATTTCTTCATTGCATTAACAGGGTTAATGCGGCTGATATGCCATAATGGGTATAACCCGATAATAAACGCAATAATTAAAACAATCATTGATTGAGTGATAAATATTCCATTGTCTAAAGCCGTAGGGAATAAAGCTTCAAATCCAAAACGTTCATATATATCTGCGATTTCTCCAGTAAAACGAAGAGGTTTCTGATTGAAGTAAATTGTGAAGGGCAGGCTAATAAGTATGCCGCTTATAACTCCCAGAATGGTTATTAGAATTGTTTCATAAAGTAAAATCAATCCTAATCTTATTTTTTTCATTCCTATTGCAATGAGCATTCCAAATTCATAACGCCGTTCTGCAGTCATCATCAGTATGGTACCAAAAATACCAAAGGCAATGATGAGATATAAGATACCGGTGAAAACATAAAAACTGGCTCCGTCGGCTTTAATATGATTGGCAATTTCAGGCATTAATTCTGTCCAATTCATAACTTCATATTCTTTTCCGGTAATTTGAATTACTTCTTTTTGTATCAGAGAAATATTTTCCGGGTCATCAATTGCCAATGCTATAGAGGTAATCATATTTTCAGCATTCAATAATGACTGGGCAGTAATTAATGGTAAATACACTAATCCATCATTTAGTGCAGGAGAACCAAAGTGAACAATTCCTTTTACTTTATATTTTCCAGCTGCCATCGCACCCTGGTATCCCTGACCCAATAATACAATGGTATCATTAACAGAAATGTTTAATCGTTTTGCCAATCCTTCAGCAACCAATGCAACATTTTCATTGTTATTAAAATAGGCACCATTAATGATTTTATTTTTTAAACCGGTTAGCTCATTTTCTTTTAATGCATCTGTGCCTACCAGCATACATCCTTTGGTATTTGTTCCTATTGATGCTAAAACAAATGTTTCTATTCTTGGTACTATTTCTTTTATATGTGTATTCAGATTTAGTTGTTTTGCCAGGGAATCATTGTAGGCAAAACTATTATCCAATACCTGTTCATCCCAATAACCATTTTTATGAATCTGGATATAACCATAATAAAAACTTACTACATTTTTAACCAGGTTATCAAACACTCCTTTTTGAAATGATTGCATTAAAATGGCCAAAAAAACTGCAAATGTTACGGATGCCATTGTAATAAAGGTGCGGCGTTTGTTACGCCATAAATTTCTCCATGTAAGTTTTGCAATCATTGCACTTTCGGCATATTCTGCGTTGTAAAGAAATTATCATCAATTGGTTTATCAAATTGCAAGGCATTATAAATTAGAACCGTTTTGTTTCCTTTTTTTTCATTTGGAATCATTTCAAGCCGGGCTGGTAGTAATTTGCCACCTAATAGTTTTATATCACTTGCAATCATGGTATTGATTAGTTTTCCTTCTTCATCAAAGTATTCTACATGCAGCATCAGGAAATCTTTTTTGTCAATACACATCAATAGTTTTCCCCATACAACAGCAGCCTGTGCTTTAGGTAACATTTGAATTTTATAACAAATTCTGTTTTCAATAACAGTATCACCAACAATACTGTGATTATAATCTTCAACTACGGAGGCTTCTTTTACAAGGTCGTCGTTTGTAAAATCTGTACCCATCCAGCTCTGGCTCATCATAGAGGGAGGTAGTTTGATGTTGCGTTCAATTGCCGGAATCCAGTTCCACACTTCTTTTTTTCTTTTTAAATAAACAACTCCTTTATCTCTGGCAGGAGCAGTAACTAAAATAATGACCCAATCGTTTCCTTTGGTCCAGCTTTTTACCGTCATTTCTCTGGTCCATTTGGGCCTTATTGTTTGAATGGTGATTGTTGCAATGGATGTTTTTCCTTTAGCTCTTTCATCAGCTTTTTTTACTATTTCACGGGCATCCTGTGCAAATAAAAAATTCAAAAAAAGAAAGGGGAGCAGTAGTGTAATTGGCTTTTTCATAAACCACATTTCTTAGCATATGAATATATGAATCATTCATGCTGAAAATTCTGATTATAGTCAGCTATTTAAATGATCATCAGATGAAATTTGATATTCTGCTGTACAGAGAAAGAATAATCAGGCAGAATCATTTGCAGGGTAAAATAGTTATAATAAAGTTGAGCCAACTATCGGAATCGAACCGACGACCCTTTCATTACGAATGAAATGCTCTACCAACTGAGCTAAGTTGGCTGAAAAAATAAAATAGATTAAAAACATACGTTAACATTTTGTATTAAGTAGTATGAATAATAAACGCTACAATAAAAGAAAGGATAGTAATAATAAAGCCATACATAAAAATGTTATAGGCTATATTGATGTACTTATATTTCCAAACAAGTACAAGGCCCTGGTAATATATATCTCTTGATAAACTATCATAAAGTAATGTTTTGTTTTCATAGGTTTTTTTCATTTCTGCTTTGTAATCATGCAAAGAAAGTTTAGTAGAATCGGCAAAAAATAAAATATTCACTTCATCATGAGTGGTATGTTTGTTTTTTGAATTGATTTTTAATATTCTTGGCCTTGTGGAAATAATTGAAAGCACAATGGTTGTTGCACAGGTAATAACTAAAAAGAGGGTAGGGAGTAAAAGGAATTTGTTGTCTTCCAGTTTGGTAATTAATACAGATAATACAATTGAAATTACAATTGAATTCACACTTATTAATAAACTTGCTTTGTCGTGGGCTTTTGTTGAAAGTTCCATATGCCTTCTTTCTGTAATCCTGAAGAATGTTTCAACACCTCTTTCAAGTTTTATATCTTCAATTGAAGGTTTTGTATTTAAATTGGTACCAGTAACTGCTGCTGTTTGCTCTGTCTGGTCATCGGAGAAATCCTGCAATTCATCTAATTGTTTCTGAAGTGCAGCTTTATGTTTTTGTTTTTTCTTTTCAAATAACTCTTTGGCTTCGCTTGTAAAATAAAAATGTTCACTAATATCGGTTATCATTTTTGCAAGCCAGTCTTTAATTGAATATTCTTTTTGTTGGATTGTTTTTATTTCCTGTCTTAAATTCTCAAGATTAGTCATAATATCCTTTTCAGCTAAATGATACATGCCTGCATCGCATATCACCTGGGCCATTAAGGTTAAAGGTTGTTGCGGAATTCTTGTAGCAAGAATAATTTCTTCAATCGTTTTTATTATTTCCTGGTCAATTCCTTTTTGTGTGAGATAGTTTGCAGCAATGATGACTGATTGGTTTTGAGGCTGTTCGTAATTTTTTATGTAGCCTGTTTCAAGAAACCAGGCTGCAATATGAAGATATTTTAGTTCTTCATTTTTTAATTTCATTGCAACCCCAATTGCATCACAGTTTCTTACAATATTAACTGTACGGGAGTAATTATGAAAGCTAAAAGCAGCTGAAAATTCTGTTGTAAAATAGTCTTTTACAAAAAGCGCTGTTTCGTGAATGATTTCTGTAGTAATATTCATTTTGTAGGTTCTGGTTAAGTTAAATTCAGTTACGTCTTGCATTTGTGATAAATACACTTTTTACTTCTGATTCAGTTTTGATTGTTTTAAAAAAATCGTCGAGGTACGAAATCATTTCTTTTTTAGTGCTTTGATTCAGTAAATTAAATTCATTGATCAGTGAATAAATTTCATTTTCTTTTTTCAGAAACAGATTAATAATAACCTGTAGTTCTTCTAATGGTTTGGGAAATCCCCTGTATAATCGTTGTGTTACTCTTTCTATTCCAAGGTCTGGTGGTGGCTCAGCGTAAGGTGGGTTCACAAATCCTGACACATCAAAATCATAAGCCACTGGTATAGGCATACTATTGGTGTCTTTTTTTGGAACTACAAGTTTTATATTATGAAAAAAGGGAATTGACCAATCAGTGTTACCAATCATATATTGAAACATTGCTACCAGGATTGTTTCTGAACTTTTCGTACTATTAGGAATAGCTTTTACAAATTTCTTTTCTTTACAGTTATTTCGCTTTGCTACATCATCTATATCTTCAATAACAAAGGCGTATTGTGAATATGGTTTTATTTTGTTTTTTGTATCAATATAATTAACCTCCATTAATCTTACACGAAAACTATAGTTTGTTAAAAGGTTATAAAGCTGATAAACCATGTATTCTTTTAATAAATATTGCTCATCATTTTTATTCTTGCCACATCCGCCTACCAATTTTAATCGTTTAAAAGGAGAGAAATGAGAAGTTTTGGTATTATTAAATTGTAACATTAACGAAGCCAGGTAGCAATTTTCTTTTCTGAAATTGCCTCTGTGTTTTATTTTAATTGAATCACTTATTGAAATGCTATCCGGAAAATTAATAGTGATGGATGCGTTAACTGCTTTTAAACTCTTTTTCTCTGATTGGAGATCTTTAATGTCTGTTGAAATTGTTACTTTAAGAGGGCGCTTATCTTCAAAAAATGCATTGATATTTATTTTTTTTGTTTGCGCTTCAATAAATATTGTTACAAACAAAAGAAGAATGCTGATACTCCACTTGCTATTTGTCATACTTAGTTTGTTTAAAAGAAAAAGATTTTGACTTGGTATAGAAATGTACAAATATCTATTGAGTATTCAGAGTTGTTTATTTGATGATTATTTCAGTAACTCAGTTATAACCTCACCTACAGAGCCATTAGGTGCTTGAATCTTTAGCATGGCAGCCAAAGTTGCTGCTATATCTGTCATTGAAACATTTCTGTAAAGCGTTCCTTGTTTAATTTTCCAACCGTACCAAAGTAAAGGGATATGGGCATCATATGGATTCCATAAGCCATGCGTGGTTCCTCCTTTTTCAAAACCTTCGAGCCATTGTGGTTTTAAGAGTACATAGATGTGCCCGCATCGGTTTGCGTAAAATCCATTTGTGATCATTTTCTTTTGAAAAGCATTAAATGTGGTAGATTGTATATCTTCAATAACAAAAGCATTATCTACAGCTTCCTGTTTAAGTAAATACTTTACAATCCAGCTCTTAATGTCATCTGCTTTTAATTTTAAATTTGATTCTATTATAGGAATATTTAAAATTACCTGATGATTTAATATGTTTATTACAAGATCACTCACCCCAAATGTTTCTTTCAAACGTTGATTCATTGAATCAACCAGCGAACTCAGTACCAGATTGCCGGATGGTATTTTATTGTCTTTCATAAATGCAGGTACATGCGCTGCACCATGATCTGCAGTTAAAAAAATGAGATATTGTTCTTTCCCCACTTTGGTATCCAAAAAATCAAACAATTCAGCTAATTCAGCATCAAGACGCAAATAAGTGTCTTCAGCTTCAATTGAATTTGGACCAAAAGAATGCCCAACATAATCTGGAGAAGAATAACTGATAGCTAAAAAGTCTGTAATACTGTCTGCACCTAATTGTTCATTATTAATGCTTGCTTTTGCAAATTCTGTAGTTAACGTGTTTCCAAAAGGAGTTGCAAGAATAGGGTTGTAATTCTTACCCGCAAGAGTTGATAAATCATAAGGAAATACTTTGCCGAATGGTTTTACTTCATAGCTATTGTCATCAGTTGTGCTTTGAACATAAGTAGAGATGGGATATAAAGTTTTCCATCCCTGTTTATAATAGGTATCTACCAGTTTCTGGTTATTAAAATTTAATACCCATTGAGGTAATTCATTCATATAATAGCTGGATGTAATCCATTGCCCCGTTTTACTATCGTACCAATAAGCTGCATTTGCACTATGTCCTGCCGGTAATATCCCTCCACGATCTTTTAAAGCAATGCCTATCACTTTTGATTTAAAATTGGTAGCCAGTTTTAATTCATCGCAAATGGTTGTAGTAAGCAAATTTTTCGGACTCATTTTGCCGGCTGCTGCTGTAATACTTCCAATTGTTTTTGCTCCTGTATCTGCAGTACAATAAACATAATCCTGTTTTTCATTATCATACCATTCATTTCCTGTAATGCCAGTTATAGAAGGTAACGATCCGGTATAAATACTTGAGTGACCACAAGCTGTATATGTAGGAACAAAGGGAATATTTGTATTCTCACAATTAAATCCTTTTGTCATTAACCTTTTAAATCCTCCGTTGGGTGAGTAGCGGTCATAATAGCGGTAAAGAAAATCCCAGCGCATCTGATCTACTATAATGCCTACTACTAATTTAGGGCGATCTGTTTTTTGACTGAAAGTTATAAATGAAAAAACAAGGTATAAAGCTGTGATGATTATTTTACGCATAAAAATGTATTTAGGCTATTCTAAGTTAATATGATTTTGCTGGATTATTTCATATTGATTTTATACAAATAGGATTAAAAACCTGAACTTTACATACCATCTTTAGAAAAAATATATGAATTGGCATAACCTTGAAATTAATGAGGTACTTGAAAGTACAGGCACAACATTTAACGGCTTATCTTCTGCACAGGCTTCTTTAAAATTAGCTGAGTTTGGTGCAAATGAGTTGCAGGAGAAGAAAAAAAAATCTCCCTTTGTTCTATTTCTTAGTCAGTTTAAGGACTTTATGATCCTGGTCTTGATTGCCGCTTCAATAATTGCAGGTATTAGCGGAGATATTACTGATGCCATTATTATATTAATTATTGTTATTCTTAATGCCATTGTTGGTTTTGTACAAGAGTACCGTGCTGAAAAAGCAATGGACGCTCTTAAAAAAATTGCTTCACTTCAAGCACAGGTTTTAAGAGACGGGAAACCTGTTTCCATGCCATCTTCTGAAATAGTTCCCGGTGACATTGTATTGCTGGAAGCAGGAAATATTGCTCCGGCAGATTTACGTTTAATTGAAACTTTTGGTTTGCAAATTGATGAATCTACTTTAACCGGTGAATCTGTACCATCTGAAAAGACGGAAAAGAGAATGAACGAAATTGACTTATCAATTGGTGACCGAAAAAATATTGCATATAAAAGTACATTGGTTACAAATGGAAGAGCAAAAGGAATTGTTGTTGCTACAGGTATGCAAACCGAGATAGGTTTAATCGCAAAATTATTACAGGAAGAAGAAAGCATGACTCCCCTGCAAAAGCGGATGGCAGATTTTGGAAAAAAACTTTCTTATATCATTCTGTTCATTTGTCTTTTGTTATTTATTATTGGCTTGTTACTTGGGGAACAACCATTAAACATGTTACTCATTTCAATTTCACTTGCAGTAGCTGCAATACCGGAAGCATTGCCTGCACTTATTACTATTGCTTTGGCAAGAGGAGCTAAAAGACTGGTAAAGAAACAAGCCCTTATACGTAAACTGCCAGCTGTTGAAACCCTTGGCTCAGTTACTTATATCTGTTCAGATAAAACAGGAACGCTTACTACAGGGAAATTTCAGGTTGCTGGTTTCACGTTATTGGTTGGCGAAGAAAATGAATTTAAAAAAATTACTTATTCCCTTGAAAAATATTCCAATCACCCGATTGCAAAATGTATTACTGATGAATGGAAAATAAATAATGAAATAAGCTGGAGTAAAATTGAGGAGGTAAAAGGACTTGGCATGAAAGCCGAAGACAAAGTGGGGAATAATTTTATAGCCGGTTCTTTTAGATCAGCAGAAAATTTAACGAAGGACGATACACATAATATTTACATTATAAAAAACAATGAACTGCTCGGGTGGATAGATGTAAAAGATGAAATAAGACCAGAGGCTAAATCTGTACTTGATTACCTGCACAGTAAAAACATAAAAACTATTCTGCTGAGTGGTGATCGTTTGGCGAAATGTCAAGCCTTAGCTTCACAGTTGGGTATTGATGAAGTGATAGCAGAAAA
>Ga0209797_10000606_pt1 | contig 17987 bp, 17 predicted proteins | sample DOMMetBare3Fresh_2_FD_187472 | JGI IMG/M metagenome (GOLD analysis project Ga0209797, IMG submission 187472) | Wetland sediment microbial communities from St. Louis River estuary, USA, under dissolved organic matter induced mercury methylation -... | ecosystem: Environmental > Aquatic >... | reverse complement strand
CCGAAGTTCGTGTCAGAGGTTGCTGCGATGTATCACGAACTTCGGAAACGGGGCACTAGTCCGGCCCGACCGCCACGATCCGGCGCGTGCGCTCGACCACCGGCGCGGGCGTCGCGTAGAGCGCCTTGATCACGCCCTCGGCGTCCTCGCCCCAGGTCGGGTCGAGGGCGAGGCGTTGCTTCTGCGCGTCGGCCTTGAGCTCGGGGTCCTCGACCGTCTGTCGGAACGCGCGGCGCAGCAAGGCAAGCCGGTCGGCCGCAATGCCGGGCGGGCCGAACAGCGGCCGGCCGAGCGTCATGCGGTCCAGCACAAGCTTCACGATCTGGCGGTCCTCGGGCGCGTTGACGAGCTCGAGGATGGTGGGCGCCTCGCTGTGCATGGGATCTTTGAGAGGCGACATCTGCACCAGGAGCCGCAGCTCGCCGCGGCCGATGCGGTCGCGCACGTAGGCGCGTCCCGGCCCCGACCATCCGCTCATGAACAGGCCGTCGATCTCGCCCTTCTCGATCGCCTGGAACTCCTCGGGCTGGCCCTTGTAGCCGTGGATCGCCTTGATCCGGGTGCCGAGGAGATCGTTGACCAGCCGCACGAACATGGCGGGATCGGTTTCCGGCCCGGTCGAGCCGAAGAAGATCTCGCGGCGCTTGGCGTCCTCGATCGTCTTGACCGCCGAGCGCGTCGCCAGCACGCCCATGCCGGTCTCGCGCATGACGCTGCCGATCCAGGAAAACCTGACGGCATCGAAGCGCGCCTGCGACTTGTCGCCGTAGAGCAGCGGCGCCGTCGGCATGCCGCGGTCGATCAGGCCGAACACGCTGCCGTCCTTGGGCGCGACGTTGTAGAGGAAGTTGGCGGCCCGGATGCCGCCGCCGCCGATCATGTTCTGCACCACGATGGTCGGGTTGCCGGGCAGATATTTCGCCATGTGGCGCGCCAGCATGCGGCTGTACTGGTCGTAGCCACCGCCCGCCGCCGAGCTGGTGATCAGGGTCAGCTCGCGCTTGCCCAGGTAGAAGTCCTCGGCGGGCTGCGCGCCTGCGCCGCTCGGCCAAAGGCTTGCGACCAGACACAGGCTGAGGTGCAGCAAGAAGGATCGCGCCATGCAGCGTTCCCTGTCGGTGAGCGAGAAGCTTCCTCCAAGTGACGGGCCAACTCAAGCCGGGCGCCCGCCATGAGCTTGCCAATGATGGCTGGTACCGCGTTTAACGCATTGCCACTTGTTCCCTGGTCGAGGCGCTTGGCGTTCGCTAACGTGAGGATCGCCACGGGAGCCCGGAAGGCGTCGGTGAAGCGTGGGTAGCGCGTTGGCTTGAGCCGGGAATGACGAAGCAATTGCAAACGCGACCCGGCGAGCTCGTTGCGACGCGCGGTTTCCGCGACGGCATGTCGTCCGCCGCCGATCTCAGCAACGTGATCCCGTTCGCGCGCGCTCGCCGCGCTGGCGCCGAGCCCTATACGCCGCCGGTACCGATCAATCCCGCGGATCGGCCGGCACCGCTCCAGCCGGTCACCAGGCGGTGGCTGCAGGCCCTGGTGTGCTCGCTGATCGTGCATGGCGGGCTGTTCTACGCCTTCTGGCAGGGGCCGCAGCCGCTGCCGGGGATCGGCATCGAGGCGATCACGGTCGAGATCGAAATCGGCGACAACCGGCCGGCGGGTGCCGGCCCCACGCTGGGCCCGGACCAGATTGACATGCCTCAGATCAATGAGGTCAAGCCGGACGAGAAAGCGAAAGAAGACGACAAGGCCACCGAGGCGCGCGAGGTGAAGCCTGAGGAGATGCGGAACGAGGTCGCCAAGGAACTGGCGGTCGAGCAGCCGAAGGAACAGAAACCTGACGAGCGGCAGGCGATCGCCATGGTCGAGACGCCGCAGGCGGCCGAGATACCGACCGTGCTGCCGCGCGAGACGCCGCCGGATATGCAGGCCATCATCGCTCCGCCGCACGAGCAGCCCACGGAGGTGAAGCCGGTCGAGCTGCAGCTGCCGGCAGTGCAGCCGAGCGAAGGGCAGCAAGCCACGAGCGGGCTCGGCACTGTATCCGTGGCGGCAATGGCGAACTACAACGGCCGGGTGTTCGCCCATCTCAAGCGCCACCAGCAATATCCAACCGCCGCGCGCAGCAAAGGGATTACCGGCAAGGGCACGGTGTCGTTCTCGATCGATGGCAGTGGGCAGGTGACCTCGGCAAGTGTCGTTACTGGCAGCGGTTCGGCGCTCCTCGATCAGGAAATGACCGCGATGGTTCTTCGCGGCTCACCGTTCCCGGCGCCGCCGGATGGCCAGCCGAGGAAGTTCACGGCGCCCGTCACGTTCAACCTGCAATGAGAGTTCAGTCGGCTCGCCGGCTCCGCGCGCTCGGCGAACGGCTGCTTGACATTTAAGCGCGACTTCAAATTGGGCCGTCGTGCCGCTATCATGCCATCGAGAATGCTGACGGGAGGATACGCGATGACATGCAAGGGTCGGTTTGCCCGTCCGTTAAGGGCTTTGTTCCTTGGTCTCGGCCTGGTCGCGCTCGTCGCGGGCGTCACGCCGGCGCAAAGCCAGCCCGGCCCGATGACGCCGGTTCCGATTCCCGCGCAGGCGCCCGCCAAGGACGGCATGGCGCAGATCCCGGGCACCCAGCTTTGGTATTGGGACACCGGTGGGCCGGGCGTGCCGATCGTGCTGTTGCACCCGGCGACCGGCAGCGGGCTGATTTGGGGCTATCAGCAGCCGGCGTTTGCGAAGGCCGGCTATCGCGTCATCGGCTATTCGCGGCGCGGCTACATCAACTCGGCCCCGTTCGATCGCAGCAATCCCGGCACCGGGTCGGAGGATTTGCGCGCGCTCGCCGACCATCTCGGGCTCGGCCGTTTCCACCTCGTGGCCTCGGCGGCCGGCGGCAGCATCGCGTCGGACTTCACGTTCTCCTATCAGCCCCGCCTCCTGAGCCTCACCATTTCCAGCAACTCCTTTGGCGTGCGCGACGGCGAGATCGCCAAGGCCGCGACCTTCATCCGCCCGAAGGGCTGGGACGAGATGCCGGCGGAGTTCCGTGAGCTTGGGCCCTCCTATCGCGCCGCCAATCCCGACGGCGTGAAGGCCTGGATGGAGCTCGAGCACAAGGCGCTGATCGGGCGCGAATTCCGCCAGCCGCTCAAGAACGAGATCACGCAGGCGCGGCTCAAGGAGCTGAAGCTTCCCACGCTGTTGATCGCAGGCGCTGCCGACATGTCCACGCCGCCGTCGATCTCGCGCATGATCGCGGCCGAGATTGCCGGCAGCCGCGTGGCGCTCATTCCGGAGGCCGGGCATTCCTCCTATTGGGAGCAGCCGGACTTGTTCAATCGCGCGGTGCTCGACCACGTCGGCGCGGCGAAATAGAGGTGAGTGAGGTCGGTCAGTTGCGCAGCCAATGTGGAAACCGCAGAGGTCGCGTGGTATGTTTTACCAATGAGACCCACGGCGAAGGACATTCTTGAACGTGTCGCGACCTGGCCCGAAAAGGACCAGGAGGAACTCGCCGAAGTGGCGCGCGAGATCGAGGCGCGGCGGACTGGCATTTATGAATTGAGCGCCGAAGAAGAGAAAGCGATTCGCGAAGGGCTCGCTGACCTCGATCAAGGCAGGTGGGTAAGCGAGGAATTGATGCGATCCTTCTGGAAGCGCTGCGGCGTTCTATGAGGGTTCGTTGTAGTCGGCGCGTCACCAACGATCTGATTTCCATCAATGAATATCTGAGCGCGCGCAGTCCCCGCGGCGCCGTGAATGTCATGTCGGCAATCTATGCGGCGGTGGAATTCGTTCGGCGGCATCCGGAGGGGGCAGAGCTGACCCGCATTCACGGCGTGCGCGGAAAGATGGTCCAGATATTCGGGTTCAAGATCTTCTACCGCGTGATTGCTGAGAGTGAGCTCGTCGAAATCGTCACGGATCACGGCGGCCATGGGCGGAAGAACTGGTCGAGTGAACGCGTGAGACCGGTCGGACGCAGCGAGACCCATCGCTGTTCAGAACAACTCTATGCCGGGGCATCCGTGGCCGGCTGCTTCATGGTGGTGGGATCGACCGGCGCGGCGCCCGGCCAGGGCGAAGGGCTGAGGTCGAAGACCACGTTGTCCGGCCCGCGAAACTTGATCTCGGTATGCGCGGTTGGCGGCATGTCCGCCAGCGTCGTGATGTTGGGCGCGCCGAGCGCCTCGATGTGCCTGGTCCAGGCATCGAGGTCATCAACCACCAGGCCGATGTGATGGAGGCCCTGATAGTCGAGGCCGACACCGGTCTGATCCTTGCCGAGCTTCAGGATCGCGATGCTGAGATAGCCGTCGGTCATGACAACGGCGCAAGGGCGCGGCGCGATATCGGGTTTGCTCGGGTCGAAACCATGGCGCGTGACTTCCCGAAACCCGAAGGCGTTCTTGTAGAACTCCGCGGTCTTGCCCGGATGCTCGCTCGCGATTGCGATGTGTCGGATTTGCGCCATGCGGCCCTCCCCAACCGTTGTGAGATCGATGCGACATGCTACTGCCACCCGCCACCCTGTCCAGCGCTCGGCGCGCTCGCTATGGTAGCCGGATCAACAAGGGAGGAACCGATGCCGGCCTCGCGCCTGTGCGCCGCGCTTGTCGGGTTCTGCGCACTGATCGTCAGCGCATCGTGCGCGCTCGCGGCCGACCCCTACTACAAGGGCCGGCGGCTCTCGATCATGGTCAACTACGCGGCCGGCGGCCCGACCGACATCGAAGGCCGGCTGTTCGCGCGCCATATCGCGCGCCACATCGAGGGCCAGCCCGGCGTCATCGTGCAGAACATCGACGGCGCCGGCGGCCTCACCGGCACCACCTGGCTCGGCGAGATCGCGCCCAAGGACGGGACCGCGATGGGCTATCTCACCGGCGCCGCCTGGGTCTATGCCAGCGAGCCGGAACGCCACCGCGTCGATTTTCGCAGCTACGAGTTCTTAGCCTACCAGCCCGGCACCTCGATCTACTACGTGCGCACCGACGTGCCGCCCGGCATGAAGGAGGCGACCGATATCATGAAGGCGAGGGGGCTCGTCTCCGGCGGGCTCGCGGCCGATAATTCCAAGGACCTCCTGATGCGGCTCGCGCTCGACATGCTGGGCCTGCAATTCCGCCACGTCACCGGCTATCGCAGCAACAACACGGCGCGCATGGCGCTACAGCAGAACGAGATCCACTTCTTCTCGGAATCGCCCCCCGGCTATCGCAGCGTGGTGGAGCCCAATCTGGTGAAGAACGGGCTGGTGATTCCGACGCACTACGATCCGGGCTGGAACGGCGAAACCATCATGGTGCCGAAGCAGGTGGAAGGGCTCGCGGTGCTGCCGTTCCACGAGCTCTACCGCAAGATCAAAGGCGTGCCGCCGTCCGGCCAGCTCTGGGACGTCTATCTCGCGAGCCTTGCGATCAACTCGGCGATGCAGCGCTTGCTGGTGCTGCCGCCGGCCGCGCCAGCGGCCGCGATCGAAGCGCTGCAGGCGGCGGTGCTGCGGCTCAACAATGACAAGGCGTTCGCGGACGACGCGCTCAAGACCATCGGCTTCGTGCCGGAATATGTCGCGGGTCCGCAGGTCAACCGGCAGGTGCGGCAGGCGCTGGTGGTCAAGCCCGAGATCAAGGCGTTCGTGGTCGACTACATCAAGGGCGTAAACAAGTGACGAGCAAGCCGATGGGATATCTGCTCTCCGCAACCGTCGGCATCTGCGCCGCCCTCGCGCTTGTCTCGCATGCGACCGCGCAGGAGCCGTTCTACGCTGGCAAGCGCCTCACGCTGGTGATCAATTTCGCGGCCGGGGGCCCGAGCGACATCGAGGGGCGGCTGCTCGCCAAGCATGTTGCCAAGCATATAGATGGGGCGCCGCTGATCATCGTGCAGAACAAGGACGGTGCCGGCGGGCTCGTGGGCACCAACTTCCTGGGCGAGGTCGGCCCGCGCGACGGCAGCATGTTCGGCTACTTCACCGGCGCGGCCTGGAAATACGTGATTGAGCCCGAGAACCACCGCGTCGATTTCAAGAGCTACGAGTTCATCGGCTTCCAGCCCGGCAACGCGGTCTACTACGTGCGCGCCGACCTCGCGCCCGGGATGAAGCAAGGGGCCGACATCCTCAAGGCGCAGGGGCTTGTGGCGGGCGGGCTCGCGATCGAGTCCTCGAAGGACCTGCTCATTCGCGCCACCCTCGACATGCTCGGCGTGCCGTACAAATACGTGACCGGCTATCGCTCGAGCGCGACCGCGCGCCTGGCGCTCCAGCGCGGCGAGATCCACATGCATTCGGAGACGACGCCGGCCTACTTCAGCGTGGTCGAGCCGAGCCTGGTGAAGCCCGGCACGGTGATCCCGCTCTACTACGACGGCAACTATGACGGTGACGCCTTCAGCGTGCCGAAAGTGATGGAAGGCCATGCGCTGCCGCAGTTCCAGGATTTCTTCCGCAGCCTGAAGGGTGTGCCGCCGTCGGGCCGGCTGTGGGACGCCTACCGCACCAATCTGGCGGTCGATTCTGCGATGCTGCGCACCGTGGTGATGCCGCCGGGCGTGCCGGCCGCCGCGGTCGGGGCGCTGCGCACCGCGCTGGCGCGGCTCAACAACGACAAGGACTATGCCGACGACGCGATGAAGGCGATGCAGTTTGTGCCGCACTACGAGACCGGCGCCGACATCAACACGCGCGTGCGCCGCGCATTGACGGTGCCGCCCGAAATCCGGGCCTTCGTGCTCGATTATATGAAAGGCGGGAAGTGATGTGTTCGAGCTGTCGTCCCGGCCGAGCGGAGCGAGGGCCGGGATCCAGTATTCCAGAGTCCGCTGTTGGGAATTTCCACAGTGTCAATCGCAGGCGCGCCGCTTACTGGGTCCCCGCTTTCGCGGGGACGACGACGGAGAGTGCCGCGCAACTAATCTTCCGGCGACTTCGGCGTCGGCCAATGGCGCTCCATCTTGACGCTCTTGATCACTTCCTTGACCACGCCGCAGAGCGGCAGGGAAAGCCGCGCGGCGTCCGCCTCCTTGAGCACAATGGTCATATCCTTCTCGGCCCACGGCATCGGCTTCTCTTCCGGTCGTGTCGCCAGCGACCAGTTGGCGGCGCTGGAATCGATGAGCGCCACGCGCAAGGCTTCGCGATCGACCCCGAGCGCCGCGCCGAGCTTGAGGCCTTCCTCGTTGGCCGAGATCGACGCCCACAGGATGAGGTTGTTGACCATCTTGCCGACCTGTCCGGCGCCGGCTGGGCCGAGATGGAAGATCGAATCCGCGAATGCCGAGAAGGCGGTGCGGCAGGCGTCGAACGCGGCCTTGTCGCCGCCGCCCATGATCAGGAGCTTGCCCTGTTGCGCGGCGCCCTCGCCGCGGCAGAGCGGAATGTCGAGCAACGTCACCGCGGGCTTGGCGGGCAGCCGCGCCGCAATCTTCTTCATGGTGCGTGGCGCAATGGTCGACGCGATCGCCACGATGATGCCGTCGCCGGCGCCCGCGATGACGCCGTTGTCGCCGAACATCACGGCCTCGACCTCCTGGTCGAAGCCGACCGCCAAGATCACCAGATCGCTCGTGGCCGCGACCGCCTTCGGGGAATTGACCGGCTGGACGCCGGCCGCCGCCGCCGCCTTGAGCGTGGCGAGCGCCACGTCATATCCGATCACGGTAAAGCCGCGCTCGGCGAGGCGGCGGCCCATCGGCAGCCCCATCTTGCCAAGCCCGATCACACCAATGCGTTTGATCTCCCGTGTGCTCATCGCGTCACCTTGCCGTTGCAATGTCTCGCCGATTGTTCAGAGCATACAGAACGATTACGCTTGCGCCATTGCGGCAATTCGATCTCGGGAGCCGGCATCATGACACGCATTCTGGCCGGGCTGGCCGCGCTCGCGGGCCTTTGCCTCCTGCACGCGCCTCCGGCGGTCGCCCAGACGCCGGCGCAGACTTGGCCGGCAAAGCCGGTGCGCCTCGTCAACACGTTCGCGGCCGGCGGCACCGCCGACGTCCTGGCCCGCATGGTGGCCGATCAGCTCGCGGCGACCTTCAAGCAGCAATTTTTCGTCGAGACGCGCGCGGGCGCAACCGGCCTGATCGGGCTGCGCTCGGTGATGAGCACCGAGCCAGACGGCTACAATCTGGTGCTGACCACCCAGTCGCTCCTGGTCACCATTCCGGTCATGAATCCCACGGTCGGCTACGATCCGGCGCGCGACCTCACCAATATCGCCTATGTGGCCGGCTCGCCGATCGTGTTTCTGGTGAGCCCGTCGAGCGGCATCAAGACCTTTGCGGATTTCATGACGCGCGCGCGGGCCAGCGACAAGCCGCTCACCTATTCGTCGTCGGGTCTCGGCGGCAATGGCCACCTGATGACCGAGTTCTTCAGCCAGCGCACGGGCGTCAAGGTCGAGCATGTGCCCTACAAGGGCGCCTCGCAGGGGCTTGTGGATCTGATCGGCGGTCACATCGCGTTCAGCGCGCAGACGGTGTCGTCGGCCGCAAGCTATGTGCGCAACGGCACGCTGATCGCGCTCGCCAACACGGCGGATGAGCGGCTTGCCGACTATGCCGACCTGCCGACGCTGAAGGAGCTCGGCTATCCGGAGCTGGTCGCCACCACCTGGTTCTCGATCTCGGCGCCCGCCAAGCTGGCGCCCGAGATCGCCGAGAAGATCAACCGGGCGATTGTCGCCGGCCTCGCCACGTCCGAGGTGCAGCAGCGGCTGCGCCGCGACGGTCTCTTGAGCCAGCCGATGAGCAGGGCCGAGTTCGACAAGTTCATTGCGTTCGAAACCACGCGCTGGAAGCCGGTGATCGAGCGCGCCGGCCTCGTCGGCGTGAAGCTTGACTGAGCGTCCGTCGTCAGCGTTTGCGGATATGAAAGGTCAGTACCTTCTTGGCGCGATCGGTCTTCTCCAGGATGTCGCCGGTCTGATTGAGAAGGTTCGGAATATCGATGGCGGCGAGCGGGTCGGTGCATTCGATCACCAGCACGTCGCCCGCTGCGAGCCCGGCGAGCGCCTTGCGGGTCCTCAACGCCGGCAGCGGGCATTTGAGGCCGCGGAGATTCATCAATCTTTCCGCCATGGGACTTGCAGCGCTCTCTTCGTTATTGCGAACCGAGATCATACTATAAGCGGTCATGGCCGCAGAACACGACCCGCAGCGAATTGCAAGATTGACGCCGGTTGCCGAGGCGACGGCGCGCATCGATGCGCTGGTCAAGCCGATCGCGCCGCGCCGCATCGCGAGCGCATCGGCGCCGGGCCGCGTTCTGGCCGAGGACGTGGTCGCCGCGACCGCCGTTCCGGCAGGTGCGCGGGCGCTGCGCGATGGCTTTGCGGTCGCCGCTGAGGCTCTATTGGATGCGAGCGCGTATGCGCCTGTCGTGCTGACGCCGCCGCGGCGCGTTGACGCGGGTGAGGCGCTGCCGGCTGGCACCGATGCGGTCGCGTCGTTCGATATCGTGGTGGAGCGGGACGGCGGGGTCGTGGTGATCGCAACGGTCGCACCCGGTGACGGGATCGTGGCGGCAGGTGCGGACCTCGGCGCCGGCACGGTGCTGCGGCAGACGGGCGACGTGGTCGGTGCCGCCGAGGCTGCGGCCTATGCTGTCGCCGGCATCGCCGAGGTCACGGTGCGCGAGCCGCATGTCTGCGTCGCGCCGGCGCGTTCCGGGCGCGATGCGGTGGTGGATGCCGCGGTCGAGCTGATCGCGCGCGCCATCACGGCTGCCGGCGGCGTGGCGCGTCGCTCAGCCGGCGATTTGCCGGCGGCGCTTGCCGACCAGGAAGCCGACGCGATCATCGTGATCGGCGGAACCGGGCGCGGCCGCAGCGACACGAGCGTGCGCGCCCTTGCCTCAGCGGGACGCCTCGAGGTGCGCGGCGTGGCGCTGATGCCCGGTGAGACCGTGGCCTTCGGCATCATCGGGCAGCGGCCCGTATTGCTCGTTCCCGGCCGGCTCGACGCCGCGCTGGCGGTGTGGCTCACGCTCGGCCGCCATCTTGTTGCACGGCTCGCGGGCCGCAAGGCGGACGCAGTGGGCAGGGCCGCGGTCCTCACGCGCAAGCACGCCTCGCCGCTCGGGCTGACGGAAGTCGTTCCGGTGCGCGCGAATGGCGGCACAGTGGAACCCATAGCCTCAGGCTATTGGCCGTTGCGGGCTATCGTACAGGCCAACGGATGGTTCCTGGTGCCCGCCGACAGCGAAGGCTATCCGGCCGGCGCGGAGGTCGTGGTAAGAAGCTGGCCATGAACGAGCGCGTTAGAGAGTCGGACATCAAAGGACCGGACTTGGTCGCGGCGATCCGTCGCGCGGCGCGCCAGGAGCAGTTCCTCGACGTCGTTTCGGCCGAGGAAGCGCGAACACGTTTCGCGCAGCACGTCGCGCTCGGGCCGCTCGGTGGCGAACGCGTGCCGCTCGAAGCGGCTCTGACGCGCGTGCTCCTCGCTGATGTGATCGCGCCGATCGACGTGCCGCCGTTCGATCGCGCCAACGTGGATGGCTTCGCGTTGCGCGCAGCCGACACCGCTGGTGCGAGCGACGCAGCGCCGCGGCGGCTTCTCCTCAACGGCGAGGTGATCGTGTGCGGCCATGCGCCGGCGCTTTCGGTCGCGGCCGGCACGGCGACCGCGATCGCGACCGGCGGCGTCATTCCGCGCGGTGCCGACGCGGTGGTGATGATCGAGCAGACCGATCTGGTCGAGGCCGCGGCTGAGCCGTCGATCGAGGTGCGCCGCGCCGCCGCGCCCGGGCAGTTCGTATCCTACGCGGGCTCCGATATCGCGCGCGGCGAGATGCTGCTGCGCCGCGGCGCGCGCATCGGCTCGCGCGAGATCGGCATGTTGGCGGCTTGTGGCATCGCGGAGGTCGAGGTGGTGCGACGGCCGCGCGTGGCGGTGCTCTCGACCGGCGACGAGCTGGTCGCGCCGGGCGCGCCGCTTCGGCCGGCCGCGGTCTACGACAGCAACGGCGCGATCGTGGCGGCGGCGGTGAGAGAGGCCGGCGGCGAGCCGGTTCCGTTCGGTGCCTTTCCGGACGATGAGACCGCGCTCGAGCTTGCGCTGCGCACCGCGCTTGCCGTGTGCGACATGGTGCTCATTTCCGGTGGCACCTCCAAGGGCGCGGGCGACCTTTCGCACCGCGTCGTCGCGCGGCTTGGCGCGCCCGGCGTGATCGTGCATGGCGTAGCCCTCAAGCCCGGCAAGCCGCTCTGCCTTGCGGTGATCGAGGGCAAGCCGCTGGTCGTGTTGCCGGGCTTTCCGACCTCGGCGATCTTCACCTTCCACGCCTTCGTGGCGCCGGTGATCCGCGCGCGCGCGGGACTGCCGCCGGAGGCGGCCCGCACCGTCGAGGCGCAGGTGCCGGTCCCGATCACATCCGAGCTCGGCCGCCAGGAGTTCGTGCTGGTGGCGTTGGCTGAAGGCGCCGACGGTCCGGTCGCGTTTCCGACGCCTAAGGGCTCGGGCTCGGTGACGAGCTTCTCGCAGGCCGACGGCTTCATCGCGATCGAGGCGCTTGCGTCCGTGCTTCCAGCCGGCACGCGCGCGCGCGTCACGCTGATCGGCGAGGCGGCCGCGATGCCTGATCTGGTCGTGACCGGCAGCCATTGTGTGGCGCTTGATACGGTGCTCGGCACGCTCGCGGATCAAGGTTTCAGCGCGCGCACTATCGCGGTCGGCAGCCTGGGCGGCGTCGCGGCGGCGGAGCGCGGCGAGTGCGACCTCGCGCCCGTGCATCTCGTCGATCCGGCGACCGGTGTCTACAACGCGCATCTCCTTCGTCCTGGCCTGTCGCTGGTGAAGGGCTGGCAGCGCCTGCAAGGCATCGTCTACCGCGCGGGCGACGCGCGCTTCGAGGGCCGCGCCGCGCCGGACGCCGTGAAAGCCGCGCTCGCGGACGCCGCGTGCCTCATGGTCAATCGCAATGCCGGCGCGGGCACGCGCGTGCTGATCGATCGGTTGCTCGGCGGCGCGCGGCCGCCCGGCTACTCAAACCAGCCGCGCTCGCACAACGCGGTCGCCGCCGCGGTGGCGCAGGGCCGCGCCGATTGGGGCGTTGCAATTGCGCCGGTGGCGCGGCTCTACGGGCTCGGGTTCCTTCCGCTCGCGCCCGAGGAGTACGACTTCCTGTTGGTCGAGGCGCGCCGCGAGCGGCCGGCCGTGCAGGCGTTCCTCGCGGCGCTGCGCGATGAGGCGACGCGCGCACGCATCCGCGCGCTCGGCATGCGCATGGTAGACGACACGCGAACTTTGTGAGCGCGCGATGAGCCGGAGTCGCATATTTGCAGTCTGCGCGGTCGGCATTCTGGCGCTCGCCATGGCGGCGACCGCGCAGGCGCAGTTGCGCGGGCATGGCGGCCCGGTGCGGGCGCTGGCGATCTCGCCCGACGGCAAGCTCGCGATCTCCGGCAGCTTCGACACCTCGGCGATCCGCTGGTCGCTCGAGCGCGATGCGGCGATCGAGGTGCTCCGCTTTCACGAGGGCGCGGTCAACGCGGTTGCCTGGCTGCCCGACGGACGCGCGGCTACCGCGGGCGAGGACGGGCGCATCGCGCTCTGGCGGCCGGGCGAGCCGCAGCCGGCGGCCGTGCTCGAAGGCCACGCCGCGCCGGTTGTGGCGCTGGCGCTATCGCCGGACGGCAAGATGCTGGCCTCGGCGTCGTGGGATCACAGTGCGCGGCTGTGGCCGCTCGACGGCGGCGCGCCGCGCGTGCTCGACGGTCATGCCCAGAACGTCAACGGCGTCGCGTTTGCGCGCGACGGCCGCGCTGTGGTCACGGTCGGCTACGACGCGACGCTGCGCATCTGGCCGCTTGATGGCGGCGCGCCGGCTATTGTGACACTGCCGGTGCCGCTCAATGCGGTCGCGGTCGCGCCCGACGGCGAGATCCTCACCGCCGGTGCCGACGGCAAAGTGTCTATCCTCTCGGCTGCCGGCGAACTGCGCACGCAGTTCGAGGCCGCGCCCGCGCCGATCATCGCGCTCGCCCTGTCGGATGATGGCAAGCTCGTCGCGGCGGCCGGTATTCGCGGCTCGGTCGCGATCATCGACCGCGCCGCGCGCCGGATTGAACGCACCTTGGTCGGGCCGGGCCTGCCGGTCTGGTCGGTGGCCTTCCTGCCGGACAGTCGCACGCTGCTCACGGGCGGCGCCGACCGCATCATCCGACGCTGGGACGCGCACACCGGTGAGCCGATCGGCAATGTCGTGATGGGCGCGCCCGCCGATCCGCTCGCGGCGTTTGCGGGCGATCCGGGTGCGGATGTGTATCGCGCTTGCGTCGCCTGCCACACGCTCTCGCCCGACGAAGGCAGCCGCGCCGGTCCGACACTCGCCGGCATCTTCGGGCGACGCATCGCGAGCTTGCCAGGCTACAATTTCTCGGCGGCGTTGAAGAAGCTCGATATCGTGTGGACGCCGGAGACGGTATCGAAACTGTTCGAGGTTGGGCCATCGACCTTCACGCCCGGCACCAAGATGCCAGAGCAAACCATCGGCTCGGCGCAGGAGCGTGCCGCGCTGGTGCGGTTTCTGGAGCGGGCGACGAAATGACAAGCAAGCGAATTCGTGTCGGCTACTCTTTTCCCTTCCGCTCCTCTTCCTCGCGCTCGCGCAGATAGTCCTCGGTGGTGCGCACGGGCGGGCGCGGCGGGGCGTGGGGATCGAAGCTTGCCTCGGTGGCCGCGATGGCGCGGCAGTCCTCGCACATCTTCAGAAGCTCGAGCCGGCTGGTGCTGCCCTGGAACATCCAGTGCTTGCCGGCGAGCTTTTCGGTGACGCGCGCGATGGTGCTCCTGGTGCCGAACGGCTTGCCGCAGCGGACGCAGGCGAACGGCTCCTCCTCCTTGAGGATGCGCGCAAGCGCGGTGGCGGCGCGAAAGTCGATCTGGGGCTTAAGCGTGATCACCTTCTCGGGGCAGGTCGCCTGGCACAGGCCGCATTGCACGCAGGCGTCTTCGGAGAAGCGCAGCGTCGGCTTTTCCGGATCGTCGCCGAGCGCGCCGGTCGGGCAGGCCGACACGCAGGCGAGGCAGAGCGTACAGCCCGCGACGTCGATCTCGACCGCGCCGAACGGCGCGCCCGCTGGCAATGCGATGACGTCGACCGGCGCGGGCGCCGCACGATGCAGCTCGCGCAGCGCATGTCGCAGCAGCTCGCGCTTCTCCCCGATGGGCATGAAGCTCGCAGGCCGTGGCGCGCCGTCAGGGGTGGCGATTGCGCGCAGCGCCGTGCCAAGCGCGTCCGGATCGTCGGTCTCGATGGCTGCGACGCGATCCGCGCCGAAGCCAAGCCCCGCCAGGATCGGCTCGGCGAGCGCCAGCGTCTTGGTGAGGCCGGTGACATCGTGGCGCGGCTTGGCGCGCAGCAGGAAACGCATCGCGGAAGCGCCATACGCGAAGGTTGCCGCGATCGCGTCGAGACCTGTCTGCGTGACCTCGTTTACGGCGACCGGCAGCGCGTTCGCGGGCAGTCCGTCGCCGCCGCGCGCCAGCGCATCGATCAGCGGCCCGCCGTGGGCATTGTCATGAATGAGCAGGACCGGCTGCGTGCCGCCGGCAGCTCGATAGGTCGTGAGCAAGGTGCGCAGCCGCCGCATCAGCGTGTCGGCCGGCGGCAGCGCGTAGGCGGCCGCGCCGGTCGGGCAGACCGCGGCGCATTGCCCGCAGCCGGCGCACACATGGGCGTCGATCGCCACGTGATCGCCATTGGGCGTGATCGCACCGGTCGGGCAGAGGTCGAGGCAGCGGCTGCAACCCACGCGCTGCGAGCGCGAATGCGCGCAAAGGTCGGCGGTGAAATTGACGTAGCGCGGCTTGTCGAAGGTGCCGACGAGATCGCGTGCCTTCATGACCGCTCTGAGCACCGCGGCGGGGTCGCCTGGATCGGCGCGCAGATAGCCTTCGCGCAGATCGGCGGCCGCAAACAACGGCGTGCCGCCTGAAAGATCGAGCACGATGTCGCAACGCGATAGGGCGGCGTTCTTGGCGGCCCCGAAGCTGAGTGCGGCGCGCGAGGATGGCGTCGGCTGTGCGAAGTCGTCGACCGTGAGCTCGAAGGCGCCGAGGTGGCCCTTGGCGGCGCGGATCAACCCCTTGGCCACCGGGTATTCGGTGACGCGCGGCGGCATCACCGCGGCCGGCGGCTTGATCAGCACGGTGATGTCGAGGTGGTCCTTGAGCAGGTCCGCCGCCTCGATCGCGCGCTCGTCGCGCCCGTAGATCAGGATCACACCCTCGCTCTCGAACGTGACGAACGGGATCTCGGGTGAAGGCTCCGCAGCCATCGCAATCAGCGCCGCCATTTTGGGGCCGGCGGCCGCGGCGTCCTTCGACCAGCCGGCGGTCTCGCGGATATTGGCGTAGCGGATGTCACCGCCGCTTTCCCAGGCGACCTCGGCGAACAGCGGCGTCTCCTGCGTGCAGGCGACCGTGAGCGGCACGCCGGACGCGGCGGCCGCGCGAAAGCGCTCGAGCTCGGCGCGGCAGAGCTGGCGCGCACTCGTCACCTCGCTGCCGCGGCACCCGCGCTTAAGCGCGCCCATATCGAGCGGCATGGTATCTTCGCACGAGCAGATCAGGACGTGGCGCGGCCCATCGGCCATTCGTCGGTCCTTTCGGGTTGGAAAGCCCAAATCTTGTCGAAAGCGCAAGCCGCTCGATCGCCGGCCGCATGATCCTGGCCAGCGCGCCGGGCAGGTTATATGTATTCCGAACCGAAATCGCGAGTCCCGGTGTCGTCATGTCGCTTGAACGCAGTCGACGCGTGCGCACGGCGCCTGCGCTCGATCTACCTCCGCCGTATCGCCTGCTGACATTGCGCGAGGTGGGCGACGCCTTTGCCCACGCGGTCGCGGTCGCGGCGGACGAGGGGGCTGGAACTCTTGTCTATGTCGGGCGTTTCGATCTCGCCGAGTTCGCGGTGGTATTGGAGCCGGATGAACCGCTCAGCATCGCAAGGCGCGCCTTCTACGCCGGGATGACCGCGCTTGCGGATGCGCTCGCGGCCCATGCACCGCCTGAGAAGCCGATCAGCATCGACTGGCCTGACGCGATCAGGATCGACGGCGGGCTCATCGGCGGTGGGCGGCTCGCATGGCCGCAAGGCGCCGAGGAGAGCGAGCCGCCCGACTGGCTCGTGTTCGGCGCGATGATCCGCACCGTCGCGATGGGTGACGGCGAGCCCGGGCTGCGCCCGCTCTCGTCCGCGCTCGAAGCCGAGGGCTTTGACGATCTCGGCTCCGGCCGCCTGGTCGAGAGCTTCGCGCGCCATCTGATGGCTGTGACCGACATCTGGCAGGAGAAGGGCTTCGGCGAAGTCGCCAAGACCTACCTTGCGCGCCTCGCGCCTGCTGCGTCGAAAGGTGGCGTTCGTCATGATCTTGCTGAAAATGGCGATCTGCTCGTGCGTGGCATGACGGCCGTCGCGCCGGAGCGCCGCGCTTTGGCGCAGGCACTCGTGCAGACGCCGTCGTGGCTCGATCGCGCGACCGGCGGACCGAAGTGACTCCACGCGGGGCCTCATTCGGATTCCGCCACCACGAACGACCACCAGGGCGGCGTGCTCGACCGCAGCATGCCGTCCCAGTACCAGGCCGAGACATCGGACCAGCGTGCGCCCTGCTCATCGCGGATCGCTTCGCACACGATCATGCTGACGCCGCGCAGCGTCGCGCGGAAGCAGCTCATGGTGGCCCCAGTTGCGTCCTTGCGGGCCGCCACCGGCGCGATGGCGTAACCACTGCCGCGAAAGCAATCGGCCGCCGCATGCAGCTTGCGCGTGGGCGCGCCGAGCCACCTTATGATGATCTCGCGGCGGCCATCCGAGAAGCGTCCGACCCGGCCCGGGAAGTCCTGCACGAACGCGGTCTCCCGTTGCGTGAGCGGCAGCTCGACCAGCGCGCGGGCTTCGTAATGCGTCGGCCAGCCCGGAAACTGCGCGCCGACGGCCGCGCCGTTGCTGCGCACGACCAGCGGGGCGAGCGCCGCCGCAGTGGCGGCGACCAGCAAGGCCGCGACGCGCGCTTTCAAGTGGCGCATGGCACGACCTCCCGACCACGCAACCGCGTGAGCAGCCACAGCGTGACGGCGGCTGATAGCGTGAAAGCCGCGATGCCGATGCCCTCGTGCCACCACGTCGGAGCCTGGACGAGCCCGGCCTCGACATAGAACAGGCTGGTGGCGCGCAGCACGTTGCAGGCAATCGCCAACACCAGCGACAGCGCGACGCCGGCCATGACCTTGATGATGCCGAACCGGAACAGCACGCAGCCCATCAGCGTCAGCAGCAGCCCGGCCCACAGCATGTTCACGCCGCTGCAGGGCGCGTCGAATTGGATGAGCTCGTCGCGCCAGGCGAGAAAAGTGCCTTGCCGCGTGACCGCGAGGCCATGCGCCTGCAACAGGCCGACCGACAGCGACGCAGAGACGATGCGCATCGGATAGCCCAGCATGAACTGCAACGATGGCACCACCGGCAGCGCGAGCGCGACGAGGCCCCAGAACGCGGCCGGTGGACGTTCCTTGAAGGCGGCGAGGTGGCAGCAGAACAGCGTGGCCGCGATCGCGATGGCGGCGCGAGCGATCGGCGGCAGCACGGCGTAAGACGCCGCGAAGGCGGCAAGCAGGAGCGCGACCGGTAGGAGCGGCAGCGGCATGGCCTCCCTTGTTCTGCGCGCCACGCCGAGCACGCCGAGAAACCCCACGGTCAGCGCGAGGGAGAGAGCCTCCTCGGGCGTTTCCCACACGCGTTGCACATACCAGCGCCAGGCGTCCCAGGTGGCCGCCATGACGAGCGCGGTGACCAGATAAGGCTGCATCACGCCACTGCCATCTGGGGCCGATGACGCCACACGAGCCACGAGAGCGCCGCGCAGGCGATGATGATCAGCGCCCATTCGTGCGGCTCTGGCACCGTCGGCACGGTCGCCTGATTCACAGGCGTGAGGCGCGCCGCGTCGTATTGCTGCTGCGTTTCGAGCACGACGGCGCCGGCC
>Ga0209797_10000604_pt1 | contig 18013 bp, 18 predicted proteins | sample DOMMetBare3Fresh_2_FD_187472 | JGI IMG/M metagenome (GOLD analysis project Ga0209797, IMG submission 187472) | Wetland sediment microbial communities from St. Louis River estuary, USA, under dissolved organic matter induced mercury methylation -... | ecosystem: Environmental > Aquatic >... | reverse complement strand
GATCAGAGGCCTCCCAAAGCGCAACGAGTGCGTCCTTGATCGTAGCGCCATAGCGCCGCTCGCGCGGCTTCGGCTCGCCGGCCGGCTGCATCTTGGCTCGCAACGCGCGCACCGCATGCTTGCGATGCCAGCCCGTTGTCGCGCACAACTCGTCGAGAATGCGCCCCTTCTCCCGCCGACCCGCTGCCCGGTAGCGTTCCGCCACCGCCGCCAACACCTCGCGCCGCGCGCCCATGCTCATCCCGTCTGCCATCCGCGCCAGCGATCCGATTCGCTGACGTTGCCCCAGTCATCGGCAGACTTTGTTCGGTAACATTCTCGGTGAGGCAATGCGGGGGTCAAAGTTCGGCGCCGATTGACAGCCAGGTCATTTAGCCGCCAGTCGGCCGGAAGCTTTCCATCGGCCTCCCGCAGCCGCGGCACGTTATGAGGTTTGCAATTGCTTGTAGAGGGCAACCAGTTTTTCAGTAATTGATGAACGATTGAAATTATCCAAAACGAATTGTCTTGCGGCACGGCCGGTCCTCGCTCTCATTTCCGCGTCGTCATAGAATCGGATCGCGGCGGCGGCAAAGCTCTCCGGCGTGTCGGCTATGGTCGCGTGCACACCATCGTCGACCGGAATGCCTTCCAATCCAACGGCCGTGGACACGACCGCGCGGGTGCCCAGCACCAGCGCCGGTCCCCACTGCGCCGCCCGGAGGTCGGGGAGCATGAGATCGGTAATCCGGCCCGCCGTGGCGTCGGTGATGATTCCCTCGATGCCACGACCGGTGGAGAGGTAGATCTCGCCCTTGTGCTCCGGGGTGCGCGGCACGAGCAGCAGCACGATGCCCGCGTTCTTGGCCGGGTCTCCCGCTTCGCCCTTGGCGCCGACGCCCCAGGCGCGGCCGATCGCGAGCGCCACGTCGCCTGGTGCCCGGTCTTCGATTGTCGGAAGAGTGACGACGGCCAGTTCCGCTCCGGTCGCGGTGCGCAGCCGCGCAGCCAGGTCGTTGATCGTGCTGGCGGAGCTGCCGTCCACGACATTCGCCACGTCGGTCAGGTAGTTCGATGGCTGGGCGGGAAAGAGCTGCTGTACCCCCGTCCGCTGCGCGGCCAGGAGGGAGGGGATGAGTTGAAGCAGCCACAGCGCACGGGTAGCTTTCCGCCGTCCCTGACCAAGCACGGTGCCCGTGTCACGATGGTTGCCCGTCCTGCTGCTCGCGCTCGCCGCCTGCCGCGGTCGCGAAGTCCAGATCGAAGTCGCCATTCCCGGTCCTGATTCCGTGGATGCGCCCGTGGCGCATCTCGGCCTCGTCGCCCTGCCATACAACCGTGACAGCCTGCTCCAGGTACTTGAAGCACGGAGCCCCAGACCCGTCGCGCTTACGCGGCCCATGGATAGCCTGTTTCAGATCTTTCGTGCGCCATTCGTCGCATACGCTTCCGCTGCGTACCACCTGTCGGCGCTCGAGCGTGCGCTGGCGGCGCGGAAGAGCCAGCTCGATTCCCTGCCCCGCTCGAGCCCGCGGTACGACTCGCTGTATCGGTCGTTCGCCGCAGGCTCCGACAGCTTCGCGGTGTTGCGCCAGCGGCGGGACGAGGCCCAGCACACCCTGGCGGAGTACCGCAATCGGATCTCCACGCCGCTCGACTCCCTGCGCCAGCGGATGAGCCAGTGGGAAGATAGCACGTATCGAAGCTACGATAGCCTCACGAAAGTGCTGGGCACGGGGATCGGGCGCGAACCGATCGCCGACAGCACGGACGCGACGGGGAAGCTCACCCTGCGGCTGCCCCCGGGCGACTGGTGGATCTACGCCCGTTCCTGGGACACCTGGGACCCCAACAGCGAGTGGTACTGGAACCTCCCCGTCAAAGGGGAGCGCCTGACGCTCGACCGGGCCAGCGGCCGCCGCCTGCCGCGCTACTGATTCATTCATCGGGAGCATCAGCATGACTCGTCGTTCCCTCGTATGGGCCATGTTCGGCTCGCTGCTGGTGACAGGCGCCGGCCTGGCCGCCCTGACCCGAGCGACGCCGGCAGATGCCGCATTGGCGCCCGCGCCGGTGGCCCGGCCCGCGGCCCCGGTGGCAGCGACCATCTCGGCCGGCGTGCCTGCCGCGCTCCGGCGGCAGCTCGACCCCCTCATCGGCCAGCGGACCAAGGGGTCGGCGACCGCGCCGATCACGATCTACGAAATGTCCGACTTCCAGTGCCCCTACTGCCGCAAGCAGGCGGTCGAGACCTTTCCGATCATCGATCGGGAATACATCGCGACCGGGAAGGTCCGCTGGATTTTTCTTCAATTTCCGCTCACCCAGATTCACGCCAACGCCGCGGCCGCGGCCGAGTTTTCCATGTGCGCCGCGGCCCTCGACAAGTTCTGGCCGGTCCACGACCTGCTTTTCACCTACCAGGAGAAATGGGCCCCGCTCAAGGATCCGGCGCCGTTCCTGATCACCCTCGCCGATTCCGCCGGCATTCCGCGCAGCGACATGACCTCCTGCCTCACGAATCATGAGACCCGGAGCCGGGTGGAGTCGGAGGCGCAGGGCGCGGCCCAGTCCGGCGTCCAGAGCACGCCGACGGTCTATATCGAGGGGGCCGGGATGCTGCGGGGAGCGGCGCCGATCACCGTGTATCGGGCGGTGCTCGACTCGCTGATCAAGGAGCGAGCGGCGGCCCGTCCCACGCCCAAGCCGTAAGGGCGGCCGCCAATACTGTAAGGGCGCCCCTTGTGGGCGCCCGCTTCACGGAGGATCGCCGACTCACTGCTCACCAGCCGGCCCCGCTTAGGCGATGGTGCCCGCAGCGGTCACCGCCCCGCGCTACATCCCTCGCAGCGCCAGGAAGACGTCGTAGAGCGCGTGGGTCCAGGCCGCGACCCCGAAGCCGCGAAGCAGGAAGAGGCCGCTGAGCAGGAGCCCCGCCACCATCCGAAAGACGAACGACCCGAGCTGGAGCGTATCGCCGAGCGGTCCGATGTAATGAAACGCACTGAAGATCAGCGCGCCGAGTACCGTCGCGAAGCTGCCCGAGGCCCACGGTCGCCAGCCGAATCCCACCAGTGCCAGCTTGGCCAGCGCCGAGACCAGCACCACCCGGAACAACAGCTCCTCATAGATCCCCGCCCCGAGCGACACCATGATCTCCGTCGGAACGCTGAGCGCCGTTCCCTGGACGATCGCCAGTGTCCGCGGCCCGTTCAGGAGCAGTCCGGTCAGCGTACTCGTCACTCCGCCGAACAGCGCCGCGTAGACGACCGACTCTCCCAGCATCCCGATGAAGTAGCCGGCCCTGGGCGGGCCGCTCTTTCGCCAGTCGCGCACCACGAGCACGATCCCTGTGCCCAGGAGCACGACCGCGAACGCGGTCAGGCCGTGCCGGCCGCCGAGCAGGATGAAGAGGCTCTTGAGCAGGACATCCGCGCCGTTCCGTACCCCCTCCTCGCCCGAGAGCATGCGGGCCAGGAATTCGTAGAGGACGAGCAGCGGGACCGCGAAGAGAAGGCTGTAGCGCGGGGCACGGGTGTCCCGCCAGTAGGTGGAAGCCATGGCAAGAATCTACGCAGGAACTGGGCGGGTTGTGTCGCTCGGGGAAGCGCGTTCCGGCGGAGGAAAGTCCCGAACGTGAACCGCGCCCCGCTGGGGCCGCGATGAATTGCGGCGCCACCGAGGCGCGGTCAGGGTGCATCGGACTCGAGGCGATCCCTGTTGAAGCGGGCCAAGGCCTGCCTTGGCCAGTCAGGAATCAGCAGCTCACCAGGCGATCGCTTGCCCTATTCGAGCCACCGATGCAACTCTCACTAGACAATGGATCACCTCCTTCATTTCGGGTGGGACATCGGGCGGACGATTTCAAACTAGGAAAAACCCGGTACGGACGCAAGCCGGTAGATTCCTGGTCATGCTTGAGCCACCGCTGATCTACCGCGCGGCCGTCGCCGCCGCACGTGCGCTTGCGCCGCGCGATTCTACGCTCCAGTCGTGGGGAATCACCCACCGCGATTGCACTCGCCCGCTGCTGCTCTACCACGCCGCCTCCGCCGGGGAACTGCGCCAGGCGGAGCCGGTCATTCGCCGACTCCGTACCCGGCACCTCCACTGGCAGATCGCCGTGAGCTACTTCAGCCGATCGGGCCGGCAGGTGGCGGAGAGTCTCCCGGTCGATGCCTCCGGTCTCGCCCCTTGGGACACCCAGCGAGACGTCACCGCCCTGCTCGACGCACTGACCCCGGCCGCGATCGTGATCGTCAAGCATGATCTCTGGCCGAATCTGGCCGCGGCCGCAGAGGCACGAAACATCCCGGTCGTGCTCATCGCCGCGACGGTGCGCCCCGGCAGCGGGCGGTTGCGCTGGCCCGCCCGCGACATCCTGGCACCGGCCTATGCCAGCCTCACCGGCATCGCCGCGGTGAGCGACGACGACGCGAGCCGGCTCGCCACACTGGGCTGCGCCCGCGATCGTATCGCAGTCCTCGGCGATCCCCGCTATGATGGCGTCCTCGAGCGGATCGCCGCTCACCCCGTCGCCACACCGCATCCCACCACCCTCGTCGCCGGCTCGACCTGGCCCGCCGATGAGGCAGTCCTCCTCTCCGCGTTTCGAGCGGCCCGCGAGGAACGGCGCGACCTGAGGCTCGTTCTCGTCCCCCATCAGCCCAGCGACGCCCGATTTCGCCGGATCGCTCGCCGGGCCAGCGCCCTCGGCTTGCCCGCGCCTGTGATACACGGTTCGGCAACGGATCATGATGCACTGATCGTGGTTACCGAAGTCGGACAGCTCGCGTTCCTCTACGGGCTCGGGGTGATCGCATACGTGGGCGGCGGATTCGGGAGGGCGGGGCTGCACTCGGTGCTGGAACCGGCGGCGCTCGGCCTCCCGATCATCGTCGGACCCAACTCGGAAGAGAGCACAGATGCGAGGCGACTCGAGGACGCGGAGGCGCTGGCACGACTTCCCGCCGACCGCGCCGCGGCGGCCCTCGAGGCCTGGTGGATGGAATGGCTCGCAGACCCCCAGTGGCGCGCCGCCGCAGGCGAACAGGCACGCGCCGCGGTCGAAGCGGGCCGCGGCGCGGCGGACCGCTGCGCGGCGCTGGTGGAATCGCTGCTCGAAACGAAATAGGGCCGGCACCAGGCCGGCCCCATCACACATTTCGGTCGGGAAGTCCCCCCGGACTCCGCTATTTATCCACGACCACGCCCTCGATCGTCACGGCACGCGGGACGACCAGCCCCAGCGTGAGGCCAGTGATGATGATGTCGCTGAGCTTGCTGCGAACGCGAATCCGCACATCGGCGACCTGCTTCCCGCCCACCAGCTGCGCCGCGAGCGCCTTTCGCAGTGACGGCTCGGAAAGCTTCGCCAGTCCCCAGAACGCATAGACCGCGCGACTGGTCACGCTGAACGGCTGCCCTTCGGCGGGAGTACCGGCGGCGGAGGCCATTGTGACGGGGACGCCCAGTCGCGTGGCGTCGAACGTCATCGAACAGCCGGTGACTGCAACCGCAAGACAGAGCGAGATCACCAGGCGGCGTGGCGAGAATCGAATCACGGGATCATCCACTCGGGAGGAAAACGAAAGGGCGGGCCGAGGCCCGCCCCCACCAGGTTGGCTCAGAGACCGGGGATCTTCAGCGTGTAGTTGATGCCCGCGCTGATGACGGAGGGGTGCAGCCCACCGCCGGGGGAGTAGCGGTCGTACGCGACACCGAAGCCGAGTCCGCCAAGCAGGCTGAAATCGATGCCGCCGCTGATGCCGAACTTGGTCGTGGTCTTGCTCGAGATCCCGGTGCCCGAGACCCGGGTCACATCGACGCGCGGGGCGATCCATGGCTTGATCGCCAGCGCGGGATTGGGAATCTTGAGGGCGATGCCCAGGCCGATCGGCGCGTGTACCAGCTTCACGCCGCTGTTCTTCACGTACTCCGCTCCGCCCTGCAGCGTGACCGAGAGCGGGATGAGCGGGCCGCCGAACACCTTGAGGTTCAGGTAGCCGCCGAGACCGGTCTGCGAGCCGCCCGGGCCCTTCGGATTGTAGCTGGACACCACGGCGCTGACGCCGAACGGTCCGAGGCCGACGGCTGCGCGGCCACCGAAAGCGGTGCCCTTGCCGTAATCGGCGTTGGGGAAGCCGACTTCGCCACCGATCGAGAGGCCGCTGCTGATGCCGCTGTTGTGCACCGGAAGGCCGGTCACCTGCGCCAGACCGCGGGCAGCGAGGCCGGCGCCGAACAGGGACACGAGAGGCAGGACACGGGACAGACGCATGAATCCTCCTGGGCGACGGTTCGGGATAAGGCGCCGCAAGCTAGTGTCGGGTTTGGGGATAAGTCAATGATTCGTGCCGGCGGCTGTCACCGATCCGCCGTCAGGCGCCCAGCTGTGAATCGACCCCTCCGGGGTGGGTCCCGGAAGGGTCGAGGCTGGTGTGGCAGGTCCGACCGTTGCTGCGTCCGCGGGGGCCTAGTGGTGCCAGGCCGCGCCGATGCCAACTCCCTCAATGTCACCGAGGGAACCGCTCACGCGGAGGTCGAAGGTCCGGCTGAGGGCGAGGTCCACCCCGAGCCCGAGGCCGAACTGTACATCACCGTACAGGTCTCCGAACGTCGGGACAATCACCGGATTGACGTACGGCGTGAAGCTCATGCTGGAGCCTTCAAGGAGGACCTGGCGGCCCAGGCTGACACCGACTGGCACCAGGAAGCCGGACTGGCCACCGCCAAACACCGCGCCGAAGGCGCCGGTGAACGAGGCGTCGAGGGGAAAGCTCTGCGAGTGTCTGGAGAACGGCAGACGGGCATCAACGCCCACGCCGAACAGATTGTCGCTGTTGCCGGCTCCGTCCATGAAACCCACGGTCAGACCGAAGTCGAACTTCGGCCGGGCAATACGGTACTCACCCTGGAGCGCCACGCTGATGCCAGAGCCGGGATCGGAGATGTAGCCGCCCAACTCGGTGTTCTTGAACGCCCGGTACGGGCTGTGGTAGATCGGCGTGCCAATCGTCTGCGCCACCGCGGGGGCGGCCATGAGAGCCACGAGCGCGAGGGTGAGGAGGGGGGTACGACGCATGCGTTATGCTCCTTTAACGTGTTCCGCGACCACTCGGACCGTATTGTTGACTGCCTGCAGGAACCCGCCGTTCACGGTGAATCGGTGGGTATCGCTCCCCGAGCGGACGATGAGCGGTCCGTTGCCGAGGAGCGTCATGAACGGCGCATGGCGGGGAAGAATCCCTACCCGCCCGTCGAATGCCGGCGCGGTGACCGCGTCAGCCTCGCCGTCGAAGATGGCAGCTTCGGGTGAGATCACCGTGACCCGCATCACGAACTCGCCAGCTTCTTGGCCTTCTCGACCGCTTCGTCGATGCCGCCAACCATGTAGAACGCCTGCTCCGGCAGGTCGTCGAACTCGCCCGACAGCACCCGCTCGAAGCTCGAAATCGTGTCTTCCAGCTTGACGTACTTGCCGGGGAAGCCGGTGAACTGCTCGGCGACGAAGAACGGCTGGGACAGGAAGCGCTGGATACGGCGCGCACGGGAGACGACCAGCTTGTCGTCCTCGGAGAGCTCGTCCATCCCCAGGATCGCGATGATGTCCTGCAGGCTCTTGTACTTCTGCAGGGTCCGCTGCACGCCGATCGCCACGTTGTAGTGCCGGGCGCCCAGGTACTGCGGATCGAGGATGCGGCTGGAGCTGTCCAGCGGGTCCACGGCGGGGTAGATGCCCAGCTCGGAGATCGCGCGGGAGAGCACGACCGTCGCATCCAGGTGTGCGAAGGCCGTCGCCGGCGCGGGGTCGGTGAGGTCGTCGGCGGGCACGTAGATGGCCTGCACCGAGGTGATCGAGCCCTTCTTGGTCGACGTGATCCGCTCCTGCAGGTCACCCATCTCGGTGGCCAGCGTCGGCTGGTAGCCGACCGCGCTCGGCATCCGGCCCAGCAGCGCCGACACCTCGGAGCCCGCCTGGGTGAAGCGGAAGATGTTGTCGATGAAGAGCAGCACGTCCTGCCCTTCCACATCGCGGAAGTACTCGGCGACCGTCAGCCCGGAGAGCCCGACCCGCAGACGCGCGCCCGGCGGCTCGTTCATCTGACCGTAGATCAGGGCGCAGCTCTTGATGACGCCCGACTCGTTCATTTCCTGATACAGGTCGTTGCCCTCGCGAGTGCGCTCTCCGACACCGCAGAAGACCGACTTGCCGCCGTGACCCTTGGCGACGTTGTTGATCAGCTCCATGATGACGACCGTCTTGCCCACGCCGGCGCCACCGAAGAGCCCGATCTTGCCGCCCTTCACGAACGGGGCGATCAGGTCGATGACCTTGATGCCCGTCTCGAACACCGTGGTCTTGGGCTCGAGATCGGTGAACTTCGGGGTCTCGCGGTGGATCGGCCAGCGCTCATTGCTCGCCGGGATCGGGGCGCCGCCATCCACCGGCTCGCCAAGTACGTTCAGGATTCGGCCCAGCGCGGCCGGTCCGACCGGCACCGTGATGGCAGAACCGGTGTCGACCGCCTTCATCCCCCGGGTGACGCCGTCCGTGGTTGACATGGCCACCGCGCGGACCTGGTTCTGTCCGATGTGCTGCTGCACCTCGGCGACCAGCCGCACCGGGATCGACCCGGTGGCGTCCTCGATCAGGAGGGCGTTATAGATCTCGGGCAGATTCTCGGGCTCGAACTCGACGTCGAGCACCGGTCCGATGATCTGGACGATCTTGCCGATATTTCTGGTTGCGGTAGCAGTAGCCATGACTTGCGTCTCTCTCCTGATATCGTTGGCGCGCCAGGCGGCGCGCGCTGACCCCATTGTTGGCGCGCACGGCCGTGCGCGCCTCCCGTCCCTGCCCCGTCGCCCTAGCCTTCCAGCGCCGCCGCGCCGCCGACGATTTCCGCGATTTCCTGGGTGATCGCCGCCTGCCGCTGGCGGTTGTACGTACGCTTCAGCAGCTCGTAGATCTCACCCGCGTTATCCGTGGCGTTCTTCATCGCCGTCCGTCGCGCGCCATGCTCCGCCGCCGCGGTCTCCACCAGACCGCGATACACCTGATTGCGGACGTAGAGAGGGAGCAGCTGCTCCAGGATTTCGTCCGCGCCGGGCTTGAGAATGTAGTCCGCCTTCACCCCGCCCTTCTTCGCCGCCGGCGTCTGCACCGGCAGCACGCCAAGCGTCGTCGGCGGGGTGGACAGGGGGCTGTTGAACTTGGCGCAGACGACGTCCACGCTCGCGAGCTGGCCCGCGGAGTAGGCCGCGATCAGTCCCGCCACCAGCTCGATCGCATGCTGGGCCGTCGGCTTGTCGCCGATATCGATCCGCTGGCTGGTGATAGTCCGGCCGATGTAGCGGAAGTAGCCGATGCCCTTCCGGCCGACGCAGTGCAGGTCGACCTGATAGCCCTGGCCTTCGAGCTGCTCGATCCGCTTGCGGGCTTCCTTGATGAGATTCGCGTTGAAGCCGCCACAGAGACCCCGATTCGAGGTCACCAGCAGCACGGCAGCGCGGCGCGGGCCGCCCTTGGAGGGGGGCGCCGGATGCCGGAGCAGCGGGAACCGCTCCGCCAGCTCCGGCGTCACCAGATCGGCGATCACCTCCGCCAGCGCGGCGGCGTAGGGCCGGGCGGCCACTACCCGGTCCTGCGCCCGCTTCAGCTTGGACGTGGAGACGAGCTCCATCGTCCGGGTGATCTTCCGGGTGTTCTGGACGGACTTCATCCGTCCCCGGAGAGCCTTTGACGACTTGGCCATTTACTCGGCCTTGAAGAGCGGCTTGAAGGCGGCGATCGCGGCCTTGAGTGCGGCCGTGTTCGCGTCGTCCAGCGCCTTCTTGGTCCGGATCCCTTCGAGCACGGCCGGATGCGCCGTCTCGAGGAAGCCGAGGAAATCGGCTTCCCACTTGCGGATGTACTTCACGTCCACGTCGTCGAGGTAGCCGTTGACCACCGCATAGATGATCGCGACCTGCTTCTCGACCGGCGCCGGCGCGTACTGCGGCTGCTTCAGCACCTCGACCGTCCGGGCGCCCCGCGCCAGCTGGCGCTGGGTCGCGGCGTCGAGTTCGGAGCCGAACTGCGCGAAGGCCTCGAGCTCGCGATACTGCGCCAGCGACAGCCGAAGCGGGCCGGCGACCTGCTTCATGGCCTTGATCTGGGCGTTGCCGCCGACGCGGCTGACGCTGATGCCGGCGTCGACCGCGGGACGGACGTTCGAGTAGAAGAGATCCGTCGTCAGGAAGATCTGGCCGTCGGTGATCGAGATGACGTTGGTCGGGATGTACGCCGAGACGTCGCCCGCCTGGGTCTCGATGATCGGCAGCGCGGTGAGCGAACCGCCTGGCTTCTTGATGCGCGAATCGAGCTTCACCACGTCCGGCTCTTCCGAGATCTTGGCGGCGCGCTCGAGCAGACGGCTGTGGAGGTAGAACACGTCGCCCGGGTACGCCTCGCGGCCCGGCGGGCGGCGGAGAATCAGCGACAGCTGCCGGTACGCGGCGGCCTGCTTGGAGAGGTCGTCATAGACGCAGAGGGTCGGCTTCCCCTCCTCGTACATGAAGTACTCGGCCAGCGCGCAGCCGGAGTACGGGGCGATGTACTGCAGCGGGGCCGGATCGGAGGCGCTGGCGACGACCACGATGGTGTACTCCATCGCGCCGCGTTCCTTCAGCTTCTCCACCACCGTCGCGACCGTCGAGCGCTTCTGGCCGATGGCCACGTACACGCAGATGACGCCGGTGCCCTTCTGGTTGATGATCGTGTCCACCGCGATCGCCGTCTTGCCGGTGCCGCGGTCACCGATGATCAGCTCCCGCTGGCCGCGCCCGATCGGGATCATGGCGTCGATCGCCTTGATGCCGGTCTGCAGCGGCTCCTTCACCGGGGTCCGGACGATGATGCCCGGCGCCACCATTTCCACCGCCCGCGCGCCCGCCGCGACGATCGGCCCGCGCCCGTCCACCGGCTGGCCCAGCGCGTTGACCACCCGGCCCAGCATCCCGGGGCCCACCGGCACCTCGAGCAGACGGCCGGTGCACCGTACCTGATCGCCCTCCTTGAGCTTCAGGTAGTCACCAAGAATGACGGCGCCGACGTTGTCTTCCTCGAGGTTGAGCGCCATGCCGGTGACCGTGTCGCCGGTCTCGGTCGCGGTGAACTCGAGCATCTCGCCCGCGATGGCCTTGGTCAGGCCGTAGATGCGGGCCACACCGTCGCGCACCTCAAGCACGGTGCCGACCTCGTTGGTGTCCAGCGACGCCAGATCGGCTTTCTCGATCTCACGCAGGAGGACGTCCTTGAGCTCGCCCGGACGGAGGACAGATTCGGTCGCCATAGGTCTCGCAATTGGTGGGTGACAGGGTTCGGGTATAGCTTGTGAAAAGTATCACAAGGCCCGGTCAAAGGCAACCGCTCAGGACCGTGCAACCACCCCGGCGATAGCGCCCCGGGCAGCGCTGCTATCTAAGGATGGAAACGACTCTGGCCGCCCCCTCCACCCCCTCCCGGCAGGGACGGCCTGGGCGTCAGTCGCGGCTGCGGGTCTTTCCCCGGGCGAAGTTGCCCAGGACGCCCCGGGGTCCGAGCGGGGCGAGTCCGCGGGTGGACACCCCCGCGATCCGTCGAGCGGTGGCGCTGAGGTGACTGGCGGTGGCAAAGCGAAGGATCCGGGCCACCGCGGCAACATCGTAACCCGGATTGCGCAGCAGCGACGCGGCACAGGCGATCCGTGTCAGATCGATCACCCGCTTGAGATTCGGCGCCCCGCCGGCGCCAAATTGCCTGGAGAGGTGCTCGCGCGAGCAGCCGAGAGTCTTGGCGATCTCCCCGGTGCGCACCGTCTGGTCCACCCGGTCGAGCAAGTAGTGCCAGACCTCCCGCTGGAGCGGCTCCGTCAGGCGGAGCACCCGGAGCGCGTCGGCCAGCGCCCCGCGCCGGTGCGCCGCGGCCGAGTGCCGCACCACGAGGTCCCCGGCCACCGCGTTGTCGACACCGTCCACGAGCACCAGCGCCACCTCGCTCGACTGGCAAGCGAGCAGCAGTGCCCCATCATCCGGCCGGAAGGGCGCGAAGGCGATCCAGGGCACCTCCGGGAACGCGCTCCTGAGCAATGCGATCTCGGCGAGCGGTGTGCGGGTCGGGGCAAAGACGACGGCATCGACCAGCCGGGTCGTGAGCGTGGTGGCGAGCTGGGGAGCGGAGCGGCAGCCAATCACCGTCCACGAGCTGCCTGCGGGCAGGGTGCGCCGCAGCGCCAGGGACGCTTCCGCGCCAGGCATCAAGGCAGCCACCGCGGGCATCTCAGGGCTCCGAGGGTACCGGTGGCGGGGAAAGCTCGACGGGCGCGGCCGCAGAGCGCCGGGGACGTCCCGCACCCATCGCGACGAGGGTGCGCGCCATCTCACCGGCGCGCTTGAGCACCCCACGGGCATTGTCGTAGGAGAGCTGTTCCAGCGCCTCCTCGATCGTCAGCCATCGGAAATCGGTGATCCCCTCATCCTGCTGCGGTATCACCTCCGCGCCCGGGCTCTCGAACAGAAAGAAGTGGCAGAACTTGTGGATGTAACGGCCCTTGAACCGGAAATGCCAGTCGATAATCCGGATCGGACCGAGCAGCATCAGATCGGTCAGCCCCGTCTCCTCCATGGACTCCCGGAAGGCGGCCTCGGCGGGGGTCTCCTCCCCCTCGAGATGGCCCTTCGGGAAACCCCAGTGTTCGTAGGGATCACGGATAAGCAGAAAGCGGGCGCTGCGGTCCGGCTGTCGTCGGAAGACGATGCCGCCCGCGCTCACCTCCCGCTCGGCCTTGCGCTTCGGCTTGGACACTAGAACACCGAGAACTTGAAGTACTTCCGCGGATTCATCTGGATGTCGGCGATGAGCCTCCGCATTTCCTGCATGGTTTCGATCGTCTCGTTGTACATCGCCGGGTCCTTCGACAGGAGCCCGAGGGTGCCCTGCCCGTTCTGGATCCGCGAGAGCGCCGAGTCGGCCGCCAGCAGGGTGTGCACGAGGGTGGAATCCTGGCCGTGCAAGGTGGCGAGGAACGCCTTCAGATCGACCGACGCGTCGCGCAGATTGCCGGAGCCATCGCGGGCGTTGTTGAGGATCTGCTGCAGTTGCCCCTCGGCCGTGGCGGAGTCGACCCGGGCGAGGGTGTTCTCGAGGTGTCCCGACGCATTGAGCACCGCATCCGAGGTGCGCTCCACGTTGCCGGTGACCTGATTGAGGCGGCTGGTCTGGTTCTTGGTGAAGCGTTCGAGCTGCCCCGCGATCTGCCCGAAATCCTTGATGCTCTGGCGGAGTTCGGCGACAGCGTTGGAGTCGAAGGTCTCCTGCACCCGCTGCGCCACCGCGGCGATGTCGGTCGCGATACGCCCCGCCTGGGCCGTCAGCTGTCCCACGTCGGGCAGCGTCGCACCGGGCCACCGGTCACCGCCGGGCCGGGCGGTCTCGGCGAGCATGACGCGGACGTTGGGATCGTCCTGCGGCTGATCCCGGGAGACGATCGTCGCAGCCCACTCGCCGAAGAGGCTCTGTGAGGCGGCGATGACCGCGGGATTGGCGGGGAGATCGACCGCCTGAAACACGCGCAGATCGGCCTCGACGAACTGATCCGCGAGGCGAATGGCCTCGACCCGCCCGACCCGGACGCCGCGGTAGGTCACCGGCGCGCCGGGGGTGAGACCGCCGACGGTGCGGAACCGCGCGACGTGAATGGCCTCGCGCCGGCCCACGTCCGCCTCGGACAGCCACAGGGCGCCGGCCACCACGACCGCGATGCTGACCAGCAGCACCAGCCCGACCAGGAATTCGTTCCGCCGCTTCATCGGCCGGCTTCCTGGGCTTCGAGCCGATCGGGATCGAACGGCCGACCCTCGATGAAGTTCCGCACCACCGGATCATCGGTGTGCCGGATCTCCTCGATGGTGCCGACCTGACGGATGCGGCCCTGGTACAGCATCGCGATACGGTCTCCGACGGTATAGGCGCTGCGCATGTCATGGGTGACGACCACGCCGGTCGTGCCGAGTTCCTTGCGGACACGCACCATCAGCTCGTCGATGACCGCACTGGTCACCGGGTCGAGCCCGGTGGTTGGCTCATCGTAGAGAATGTAGCGCGGCCGGAGCGCGATCGCGCGGGCGAGGCCGACGCGCTTGCGCATGCCCCCCGAGAGTTCCGCGGGATAGCGCTCCTCCGCGCCGGGGAGATCCACCAGCCGCAGACTCTCGCGGATGCGCTCCTGGATCTCCTCCTCCGCAAGACCGCGCCGGGCGAGGCCCAGCCGGATGTTGCCGGCGACCGACATGGAGTCGAACAGCGCCGCGAACTGGAAGACGTAACCGATCTGGCCGCGCATCGCATCCAGTTGCCTCGCCTCCAGCTCGCTCACGATCTGGCCGTCCACCTCGACGGTGCCGGCATCCGGCACCAGCAGCCCCACGATGTGTTTGAGCGCGACGCTCTTGCCGCTCCCGGAGAAGCCGATGATCACCGTGGTCTGACCATCGGGAATGTCGAGCGACATCCCGGCCAGCACCACCTTGGCGCCGAAGGCCTTGTCCACCCCGGTGAACCGGATCACAGCAGCATCAGCGCCCAGAAGGCGTCGAGCACCAGAATCGCCTCGCAGCCGATCACCACCGCACGGGTGGTGTTGCGGCCGACCCCTTCCGCGCCGCCGCGAGTGGCAAGCCCCTGCAGGCAGCCGGCCAGCGTGACCGCCACACCGAAGCTCGCCGCCTTCACCAGCCCGAACCAGATGTCCTTGAATCGATAGAAGAGCCGGAGGCCCTTGATGAACTCGAGGGACGACAGGTCGAGCAGGTTGATCGCGGTAAACCAGCCCGCGGTGATGCCCAGCGCGATGGCGATCGCCGTGACGACCGGGAACATCAGCATCCCCGCCAGCACCCGCGGCACCACGAGATAGCTTCTGGGGTTGTAGGCGAGGGTCTCGAGCGCGTCCACCTGCTCCGTCACGCGCATGGTGCCGAGTTCGGCGGCGATGTTGGCGCCGACGCGGCCGGCGAGCGCGAGCCCGGTCAGCACCGGGCCCAGCTCCATCATGATGGTCTTCCCCACCAGCGCGCCCACAAAGTAGAGCGGGACGGCGCCGGTGAAGATGTACTTCGATAGCAGGGAGAGGACGATGCCGGTAAAGGTCGCGATGAACAGCGCGATGGGCACCGAATCGACGCCGAGGCGGCGCATCTGCGGAATCACGTGCGGTAACCAGGTCCGCACATCCGCCACCGCCCGACCGGATTCAACGCCCCACCGGCCGACGCGGGCTACGGCCCCGTTCCAGCCTGCGCGAGAGGCGAGATTGTGAGTCACGGAGGCTAAGGTAGGTGGCTCCGCGAGGATGCGTAAGGGCGGGGCGGCCGGGAACCGGATGGGCGACCACGAGGGCCGCCGGGACTAGGCCGCGAAGCTCGCCAGCGCCCGCCCGACGTCGCCCTCGCGCAGCCGCTTGAGAGCGCGGTCTCTGAGCTGGCGCACCCGTTCGCGGGTGACGCCGAGCATGCCGCCGATCTCCTCGAGGGTGTGCTCGCGACCGCCATCGAGGCCAAAATAGAGCCGGAGGACTTTCGCGTCGCGCGAGGGCAGGGTTGCGAGGGCCCCCTCGATCTCGGCGGTGAGGAACTTGTCCATCGCCTGCTCTTCGGCATCGGACTGGTCGTCGGCGATGAACCGGTCGATGAGCGAACGGTCGCCATCGGGATCGAGCGGGGCGTCGAGCCGGACTTCGCTGGTATTGAGGGCGGCGAGCGACTGCACGACTTCGAGCGACAGTCCGGTGGACTTGGCGATCTCTTCCGGCGTCGGTTCGCGGCGCAGTTCCTGGCGCAGGGTCTCGGCGGTGCGGACGATGCGCGAGAGGTCGGCGGTACGGTTGAGCGGTACCCGCACGGTGCGGCCCTGACGGGCCAGCGAGGCGAGGATCGCCTGCCGGATCCACCACACCGCGTACGAGATGAACTTGACGCCCTGATCGGGATCGAACTTCCGCGCGGCGGTGAGCAGGCCGACGTTTCCTTCCCCGATCAGGTCGGTGAGCTGCAGGCCGCGGTTCTGGTACTTCTTCGCAACCGAGATGACGAAGCGGAGATTGCGCTTGACCAGTTCCTGCATCGCCTCGGGGTCGCCCTGACGGACCAGCTTGGCGATGGCGATTTCCTGCGGCGTGGTGAGCAGCGGGGTCTGGCTCACCTCATAGAGGTACTGGTCGAGGATATCGCGGTCGGCGTCATACACGCCCAGGGTCTTGGAGGTCTCACGCTTGCTCTTGCGCGGCTTCCGGGTCGGCTGGTTGTCGATGAGGATCTGCTGCACCGGCGTGAGCTTGAGCTCCTTCTTGGCCGCCTCGGGCTGGGCCGGGGCGGCGGCTTTTCGCGCCTTCGGTGCCGGCTTGGCCTTGGTCTTGGAGCTCTGCGTTCCCCGGGCCCTGGAGCCCGATCCCGTGCGCTTCTTCATCGCCGAAGATTACCCTCCGACCACGCCGAAAGTTCACCCAACAGTTGACACCGCCAGTTACGGCCAAGTAGCTTGTCGTGCTCCCCGAACCGGGGGGTCAGCGGGGCGCGCTAATATAATGGGGGCGTAGCTCAGTTGGGAGAGCGCGTGAATGGCATTCACGAGGTCAGGGGTTCGATCCCCCTCGCCTCCACTCTATTCGCCGCACCGTTGGCGCGCATGACCCTGCGCGCGCTCCATTGGAAATGGTAGTTGCGAAGTCGCCGGTCGGTCGGTAGTATCCGGCTCGTTTCGCGGGAATAGCTCAGTTGGTAGAGCACAACCTTGCCAAGGTTGGGGTCGCGGGTTCGAGTCCCGTTTCCCGCTCTCCAGTGGCGCCGCGATTGATCGCGGCGCCCACAGCAATAGCAGAATTCCGTCGCGGGGTGGAGCAGTCTGGTAGCTCGCCGGGCTCATAACCCGGAGGTCGTGGGTTCAAATCCCACCCCCGCTATTTCGGTAAGGCGGTAGGACGGTAGGGCGGAAGGTGGCCGTCTTCTTTCAACGCCGGCCACCTTCCGCCCGATCCTCTTACCGCCTTGCCGCCTTTCGGGCGGTTAGCTCAGTTGGTTAGAGCGCCACGTTGACATCGTGGAGGTCACAAGTTCGAGCCTTGTACCGCCCATTGGGCCCTTAGCTCAACTGGATAGAGCATCTGACTACGGATCAGAAGGCTGGGGGTTCGAATCCCTTAGGGCCCATGACGGCACCGAGGCATGCCTCGGTGCCGCTCACTTAGAGAAGGAAACGGGGCGTAGCGCAGCCTGGTAGCGCGCCTGCTTCGGGAGCAGGAGGCCCCGGGTTCAAATCCCGGCGCCCCGATTGACCGGATCCACATGAATGCCCAACCCCGCCGAGTCCGTGCCCGGCGGGGTTTCGCATTTCCCCCTGCCCGCATTAGCCTTCCCTGCACTGCGGCGCCTGACGTGCCGCCCCCCTGCCCCACATCCTGAACGTCATCCCATGAGCGATCGCGCCGAGCGCATCGATCGGATTCGTGAATTGCTGGAGGATCGGCGCCATCCGGAGCGGCGCGTGGGGATCTTCGCACCGACCAATCTGACGCGGGTGGCGCTGCGCTTCGGCGCGATGGGGTTCTCCGCGGCGATCGTTCACGCGCTGCTCGGCCGCACCTTCCTCGAAGTACCGGTCTCCGCGGTCGCCGTCGGCGCAGCCGATCACCAGATCGGGATTCTCTGGAAGCGGATCCGGGGCGGCGTCCAGCGGACCTGGACCGCCCTGGGCATTCTGGTCGTCGCGGTCGGCCTCTTCGCGTCACTGCTCAAGAGCGCCGCACCCGACTCCGCGGCTGTCCGCGGCGCGAGCGGCATCGCCAGCGGGTGGCTCGAGTCCGTGCGAGCCGGCGTCGACCAGCGTGCCCGTACCCAGCGCACTCCCGTCGATACTTCCGGTGCGGTGAGCGAGCGCTGGCGCGTCATGCTCGACAGCAACATGGTGCGCCGGGGCACCTTCGTCGAAGCGCGCGAATGGTGTGCGGCGCTGGGACCGGAG
>Ga0209797_10000603_pt1 | contig 18017 bp, 16 predicted proteins | sample DOMMetBare3Fresh_2_FD_187472 | JGI IMG/M metagenome (GOLD analysis project Ga0209797, IMG submission 187472) | Wetland sediment microbial communities from St. Louis River estuary, USA, under dissolved organic matter induced mercury methylation -... | ecosystem: Environmental > Aquatic >... | reverse complement strand
GGGCGAACCTCCAGGCCGGGGCCGCGCCCGCCGCCGCGCCGGGCCCCGCCGCGCCGGCCATGAAGCGCTGAGCCGCGTCCGGGCCGATTCGCGAGCGCGCGCGGCGCCCTTGCGGGCTGCGCCGCGCGGCTCGCTTGACAGGAGCCCCGTGCATTCGCTACTTGGGACGCGGCTCTGAGGAACAGGGAAGCCGGTCGAAGTCCGGCGCGGTCCCGCCACTGTAGCCGGGGTGAAGGCGCCCTCGACGTAGCCACCACTGCCGCGGAAGCGCGCGGCGGGAAGGTGGAGGGCGCAAGGCCGGGTCTCTCGCGAGCCCCGACGACCCCGGAAGCCAGGAGACCTCCCTCCGAGCGGCCGCGCATGGTGCGCGGTCACGCCGTGTCCGGGTCCGAAGGAGACCCGGCGGAGTGAGCCCGATCTCCCGTCCCCCGGGGCGCCCGCGCGCCCTCGTCCTCGCGTGCGCCGCCCTGTGCGCGCTCGCCGCTCCGGCCGCGCGCGCGGGGGAGCCGGCGGCGGCTGCGCCGGCGGGGACGACCCCGACCCCGTCTGCGTCTCCGTCCCCGTCCCCGACCGCGACCCCGTCCGCGACCCCGTCCGCGTCCCCGATCTCGCCCGAGTCCCCGACCCCGACCCCGGACACCAGCGCGGTCGGCCAACGCGCGCGGCCGTCCGCGAACCGCGTCGAGGAGATCGTGGTCGTCGGCCGGCGGCCCCGCGCGCAGGCGGCGCAGGACCCGACCGCCGCGGCCACGGTCGTCGAGGCGGAGCGCTTCGCCGGCGAGGTGAAGGGCGTCGCGGAGCTCGTCGCCACCGCGCCCGGCGTCGCCGTGCACGAGTACGGCGGGCTCGGGCAGCTCGCGACGGTCTCCGTCCGCGGCTCGACCTCGAGCGGCGTCCTGGTCCTGCTCGACGGGCTCCCGCTCAACACCGCCGCGGGTGGCGGCGTCGATCTCTCGACCATCCCGCGCGCCTGGATCTCGCGGATCGAGATCGCGCGCGGCGCGGAGGGGGCCGCCTACGGCGTGGGCGCGCTGGGCGGCGTCGTGAACGTCGTCACCCGCCGGCCCGAGCCGGGGACGTGGTCCGCCGAGGCCACCGGCGGATCGTTCGGCACGTTCGCCGCCGCCGCGGACGGCGGCGCCGGCGGCGAGGGCTGGTCGCTCCTCGCGCAGGCGAGCGCGGAGGGGTCGGGCGGCGAGTTCCCCTACGAGCTCCCGCGCGTCGGGTACACCGAGCCGGAGCGGCGCTCCAACAACGGGGCCGTCCGCGCCGGCGCGCTCGTGAAGCTCGCGGCGCGGCTCGGCGAGCGCCGGCTCGACGCGCTCGCCCAGATCTCCCTCGGCCGGCGCGAGCTCGCCGGCTGGCAGAACACGTCGGCCGTGGACTTCCAGCGCGACGCGCGCGCGCTCGCCATGGTCCGGCTCGCAGCGCCCGGGCCGCTCCCCGGCCTCGTGCTCGCCGGCCGCGCTCACCTGCGCGGCGATCTGCTCGACCTCTCGCTCGAGGACTTCTTCGGAGGCGCCGTCACGCGCCAGCGTGGCGGGGCCGCAGGGCTCTCGGCCGAGGCGCTCTGGGCGCACCGCGCCGGCGAGCTGCGGGCGACCGTCTCCGCGGACGGCGAGGCGCTCTCGTCCGACGCCCTCGGCGGCACCCGTGCACGGGCCTCGCTCTCCGCCTCCCTCGCCGAGGAGCTCGACCTCGCCGGCGGACGGCTCCGGATCGCCCCGGCGCTGCGCGCCGACCGCGTCGGCCCGTTCGGCGGCCTCTCGGCGAAGCTCGGCGCGAGCCTGCGCGTCGCGGGCCCGGTCGCCCTCCGCGCCAGCGCGGGCACGAGCTTCCGCCCCCCGAGCTTCGCCGAGCTGTACCTGCAGCAGGGGCTCGTGATGCCGAACCCGGAGCTGCGGGCGGAGGAGGGGCTCGGCGCCGACGCGGGCGTGGTCGCCGACGGCCGGCTCGGCCTCGCCACGCTCGGCGCCCACGCGACCCTCTACCGCGACCTCATCCAGTACGAGGCGACCGCCCTCGGGCGGCTCGTGCCGAGGAACGCGGGGAAGGCGTTCGTCACCGGGCTCGAGGCCGAGGCCGCGACGGCGCCGCTCCGGGCCGCGCTCGGGCTCGCCCTCTCCGCCGCGTACACGCTCCTCGTCACCGAGAACCTGCGCGGGAGCCCGGAGGAGGTCGGCAAGGAGCTGACCTTCCGGCCGCGCCACCGGCTCTTCGCCCGCGCCGCGATCGCGCCCGGCCCGACGACCTGCCACCTCGAGGCCCACTTCGTGAGCGCGCAGTACGAGGACGCTCGGAACTTCAACTCGCCCGTCCCCGCGGCGCTCGTGTGGAACGCCGGCGCCTCCGTGCGCGCGCTCTCGCGCCCCGACGTCCGCGTCCACCTCGAGGTCAGGAACCTCCTCGACGACCGCACCCTCCAGGAGCCGTTCGGCGGACCGCTCCCCGGCCGCATGGTGATGCTCACCCTGCGGGCCGGCCCTCCCGCCGCGGAAGGAAGCATCAGCCCATGAGAAGGATGGCCCCGCTCGTCGCGACCCTCGCGCTCGCCCTCGCGGCGTGCTCCGGGGAGAAGATCTGCGCCCTCGGCGAGACGCTCTGCGGCGACACCTGCACGTCGCTCCTGATCGACTCTCGGAACTGCGGCGCCTGCGGCGCCGTCTGCGGCGCGTACCAGGAGTGCGACGGCGGCGCGTGCGCCTGCGGCCCCGGGGCCGAGGACTGCGGCGCCGGGACCTGCGCCGACCTCCGCACCTCTCCCGGGAACTGCGGCGCTTGCGGGAACGCCTGCGAGGCGGGGCTCGACGGCCCGCGCTGCGCGACCGTGGACGGCGCCACCGCGTGCACGGCAGCGTGCCCGGCCCCGCTCGCCGACTGCGCCGGCGCCTGCGCCGAACTCGCGTCGGACCGCTGGCACTGCGGCGCCTGCGGGAGCGCCTGCCAGCGCGGCGAGAGCTGCCGCGACGGCGCCTGCCGGGCCGACCTCTACGTCGCCTGCTTCGCGACCGACGACGTGCGCCCCGCGAACCGCGACCTGCGCGCCGGCCTCGCCCGCAAGGCCGGCGACGGCCCGATCGCGCTCGCCGTCGCCGGGGGCCGCCTCTTCGCCGCGAGCGCGCTCTCGCACAGCCTCTCCTCGTTCGCGCTCGACCTGCGCGAGGGCGTGGAGATCTCGCTCGGGGGGAGCGACTTCGAGGGCCTCGCGGAGCACGGCGGGCGGCTCTTCGTGTCGAACGCCGGCCCCGGCTCCCTCGTCGTCTGGGACCCCGCGCTCGACCGCGCCGTGGACGAGGTCGTGCTCGGCGACCTCTCGGGCGTGAACCCGCGCGGCGTCGCCTTCGTCGGCGACCGCGCCTACGTCGCGCTCTACGGGACGAACGCGGACTCCGGCGGCCAGGAGGTGGTGGTCGTGGACTTCTCCAGCCTCGGGACCTGCACGGCGCCGCCCTGCGGCGAGGTGGTGCGCCGGATCTCGATGCTCCCGGCGGCCGGCGCCGGCGGCCTCCCCTTCCCCTCCGACGCCGTCGCGGACGGCACGACCGTGTACGTCGCGCTCGCCAACCTGAAGCTCGGGGCGTCGGGCTACTACACGGATCCCGCGGGGAACGGGAAGCTCGCCGTCATCGACACGGCCGCGGACGACGCGGTGACCTTCGTGGACCTCGGCCCGCGTTGCACCAACGCGGGTGGCCTCGCCCTCGCGGGCGGCGTGCTCTGGGTCTCCTGCGGGGCGAGCGGGAACCTCGTGCCGGTGGATGTCTCGGGCGGCGCGCCCGCCCCGGGCGCTCCCGTCGCGCTCGTCCCGCCGGACGTCTTCTTCGCGCCAGGAAAGCTCGCCTTCTGCTCGGGGAGCGGGTACGTCACCGATCAGTGGTCGGGGACCGTGGTCAGGTTCGATCCGTCGGGGGTGGAGGCGCCCGCCTCGGCCGTGATCTGCCCGACGAGCGATGCCGGCTGGGCGTGGGCGGCGGTCGTCGAGTGCGTGCCGTGATCGGGCGCTCCCCAGCGGCCGCGCTCGCGCTCGCCGCCGCCCTCGCCGCGGGGGCCGCCGCCCGCGCAGACGACCTCCGCCCGACCGGGAAGGGCGCGGCCGAGGGCGGCTCGATCTGGGTCGGCGAGCGGCCGGCGGCGCCGCCCCGCCGCGTCGTCGTCCTCGCCCCGAGCCTCACCGACGTCGTCCTCGCCCTGGGGCTCGGCGGCCGGCTCGCCGGCGTGACCCGCCAGGACGACGCGCCCGAGGTGGCGAGGCTGCCGCGGGTCGGCGGCTTCATCGATCCGAGCCCGGAGGCGATCCTCGCCCTCTCGCCCGACCTCGTCCTCTGGGTCGCCGACGGCGGCGCGCTCGCGGCGGTGCGCCGGCTGGCGGAGCTGTCGCGCGCCTCGTCGCGGCCCTTCCCGATCCTCGCCATCCCCATCGTCACGGTCGCCGACGTCCTCGCCACCCCGCGCATCGTCGGCGAGGCCCTCGGGGATCGCGCCGCGGGGGAGAGGCTCTCGCGGGCGCTCGCGGCGGACGTCGAGGCGGTGCGCACCCGCGCGGCGGGGCTCGCGAGGCCGAGGGCCCTCTTCGTCGTCGGGCGGGAGCCGCTCGTCGTCGCGGGGCCGGCGAGCTTCCCGGACGAGCTCCTGTCGATCTGCGGCGCGGAGAACGTGGTCCGCGGCGGGCGCCCCTGGCCGGTCTACCCGCTCGAGAAGGCGGTGGCGGACGACCCCGACGTCGTGGTGGACGCGGCGCCGCAGGAGCCGGCGGAGGGGATCCGGCGGCTCTCGGCGATCCCGGCGGTCCGGCGCGGCGCGGTGCTGCGCCTCGCGAACGACGACCTCATCCGGCCCGGGCCGCGGATGGTCCGCGCGCTCGGCGACCTCTTCCGCGGCCTCCACCCCGAGGCGGCGCGGTGAAGGCGTCGCGCCGCACCCGCCTCGCCCTCGCGCTCGCGGCGGGGGCCATCGCCGTCGCCCTGGCGGTGGTCCTCTCGGGCGCGGTCGGCGCGCAGCCGATCTCGATCTCCGCCGCGCTCGCCGGCCGGGATCCCGACGCGACCATCCTCTGGTCGCTCCGGCTCCCGCGGGCGCTCCTCGCCGCGCTGGTCGGCTGCGCGCTCGCCGCGGCGGGGACGGCGCTCCAGGCGCTCCTGCGGAACCCGCTCGCGGAGCCCTTCGTCCTCGGCGTCTCCGGCGGCGCCGCGCTCGGCGGCTCGATCGTCCTCGTCGCCGCGGCGGCGCTCTCCCGGCTCGCCGGGCCGGCGGGCGAGCTGCTCGGCTCCGCGCCGCCGGTCGCGGTGGGCGCCGTCGCCGGCGCGGCGCTCTCGACCGTCCTCGTCTTCGGCCTCGGCCGGATCGGCGGGCGGCTCGTCCCGGAGGCGGCGCTCCTCGTCGGCATCGTCTTCAACTCCTTCGTGGCGGGGGTCATCACGCTCATGAAGATGCTCGTCCCGCCCGAGCAGGCGAGCCGGCTCCTCTACTGGCTCCTCGGCGCGGTCGGCTACGAGTCGCCGGGCACGCTCGCGGTGGGAGCGATCCTCGTCGCGCTCTCGGTCGCCACGCTCGTCGCGCTCTCGGCGCAGGTGAACCTCCTCACCCTCGGCGACGAGGAGGCGGCCTCGCTCGGCCTCGACGTCCGGCGGGCCCGCGCCTGGGTCTTCTTCGCGGCGAGCGCGGCGACCGGCGCGGCGGTCGCCCTCGCCGGGATGGTCGGCTTCGTCGGCCTCATCGTGCCCCACCTCGTCCGGCGCGCCGTCGGACCGGACCACCGCCTCCTCATCCCGGCGTCGGCGCTCTTCGGCGCCGCCTTCCTCGTCCTCGCCGACGCGCTCGCGCGCCTCGCCTTCCTGCCGCTCGGGACCGAGCCGCCGGTCGGGGCGGTGACGGCCTTCCTCGGCGGCCCGTTCTTCCTGTGGCTCCTCCGCCGGACGGCGCGGCCGGAGGGGGCCCGATGACGGCGCGCGAGCCCGGCCCGCCCTGGCCCGATCCCATCGTGGACGTGTCGGGCGTCTCCTTCGCCTACGGCGCGGCGCTGGCGCTCGACGGCGTGTCCTTCACCGCCCGCGCGGGGGAGTTCGTGGGGCTCCTCGGGCCGAACGGGGCCGGCAAGTCCACGCTCGTCTGGCTCGCCGCCGGGCTCGCCGCGCCGCGGTCGGGCGCGGTTCGCCTCGCCGGGCTCGACCCGCACCGCGCGCCCCGCCGGCAGGTCGCCCGGGTCTGCGCCCTCGTCCCGCAGGAGCCGAAGGTCGCCTGGCCGTTCACGGTGCGCGAGGCGGTGATGATGGGGCGCGCCCCGCGGCAGGGGCTCCTCGCCCTGCCCGACCGCTTCGACCAGGGCGCGGTGCAGGGCGCGCTCGAGGCCTGCGACCTCGTCCACCTCGCCGACCGCCGCCTCGACGCCCTCTCCGGCGGCGAGCGCCGCCGCGTCTTCTTCGCCCGGGCCCTCGCGCAGGAGCCGCGCGTGCTCTTCCTCGACGAGCCGACCGCGTTCCTCGACCTCGGGCACCAGGTCGCCGCCATGTCGATGGCGCAGCTGGCGGCGCGCGGCGGGCTGTGCGTCGTCGCCGTCCTCCACGACCTGAACCTCGCCGCGGCGGCCTGCGACCGCGTCGTCGTCCTCTCCCGGGGGCGCGTCGTCGTCGAGGGCACGCCCTCCGACGTGCTCACCGAGGAGCGGGTCCGCGAGGTCTGGCAGGTCCCGGTCTGGCGCGGCGAGAACGCCGCCACCGGGGCGGCGGTGGTGCTGCCGGCGCTGCGGCGGCCGTGAGCGCGCAACGAGCAGTTCGACGCGGGCGCCTGCGTCGGCGGCGTGCTCGTGCTGTTCCCGTTCCTCTGGATCATGGGCTACAAGCCCGAGCACAACTACGAGCTCACCCCGGTCCGCGTGCCCATGGCACCGCCGCCGGGGTACGTCCCCGCGCCGCCGGGGTACGTCCCGCCGCCGCCGGGGTACGTCCCCGCGGCGCCGCAACCGGCGCCCGCGCCGCAGCGCTGGCCGGTCCGGTCCTCGCGCCGGGCCGCGAGGCGCCAACCCGCGCGCTCGCGCCGGGCGGGCGGGACGCTACTGGAGCAGGAACAGCTTCATCGTCCCGGCGATGGTCCGCGCGCTCGGGTCGTCGAGGCTCTGCCGGTACCCCACGTCGAGGGCGACGCCGCTGCGGGTGACGAGCCCGACCCCGATCGACCACCAGCTCCCGCCGAGCGTCTCGTCCTTCATCCAGCCCGCCCGCACCGGCACGAGCTGCCCGAGCAGCATCTCGGCCCCCGCCGAGAAGCGGTTCGTGGTCTTGGCGGCGCGGTCGAAGTCGGCGCGCCAGTCGGCGGTGAGCTGGAAGGTGCGGTCGTTGCCGATCCCGACGCCGGCGGCCGCGCCCATCGGCGCCAGCGCCTCGTTCGCGACCGACACGAGGTTGTAGCCCGCCGCCCCCACGGAGACGTACTCGGCGGCCTGCCAGAAGAGCCCCGCGTCCACGGTCGCGGCGCTGGTGTTCCTCGGCCCGTCGAGCGAGAGGTACTTGCCGGCGACGCCGAGGTAGAGGCCCGTGGCGATCGCCCCGGCGAACGCGCCCTCCCAGACGTTCCCGGTGTAGGCGCCCTCCGTCGCGCGCAGCCAGGAGACGGCGCCCGCGACGGGCGAGGTGATCGAGTCGACGACCGACCCGCCCCAGAGCTGGCCGACGGTGTCGGCGCCGCGGCGGTCCACGTAGATCCCCGCTTCCACCGAGTAGCGCCGGCGCGCCGCGACGGCGGCGGGGTTCACGAACAGCCCCTCGTTGCCCGCGGCGATGCCGGTGGAGGCCGAGAGGGCGAGGGCGCGCGGACCGACGACGTCCGGGATGCCGCCGGCGAGCGGCGGCTCGGCCGCCGAGGCGGCGCCCGCCGCGAGAAGGGCGAACGCGCAGAGGTGTCGAGCGATCACCCGGCGAGGATACGGGCGCGCCGCGCCCCCGGCAAGGTTGCTTGTCGCCCCTTCCGCGAACGCGCTAGCGTGGTGGGGTCGGCGGAGAGGAGGTGCCCCATGCGCAGGCGAGAGGTCGAGCACTACCGCACGCTCCTCGAGGAGCAGCTCTCGTCGCTCCTCGGGCAGGGGGAGAAGGCCGTCCACGAGATGGTCGACGAGGGCGGCGACGAGATCCCCGACCCCAACGACCGCGCCACCGTCGAGGAGGAGCGGAACTGGTCGCTGCGCCTGCGCGACCGCGACCGCCGGCTCATCGGGAAGGTCCAGCAGGCGCTCGCGCGGCTCGACACCGGCACCTTCGGGACCTGCACGAAGTGCGGCCGCCCCATCTCGGCGGCGCGCCTGCGGGCCCGCCCCGTGACGGACCTCTGCATCGACTGCAAGACCGAGTCGGAGCAGGTCGAGCGCTGAGCGCGAGCACCCCCCTCACCCCGATCGCCCTGCGGGGGAGCGGGGCCTCACCGGGCGCGCGAGAGCGCGCTTCAAGGCCGCGCCGAGCCGGGCTAGAGTCCCCGGACCATGCCCACGCAGAAGATCCGCAAGGCCGTCATCCCCGCCGCGGGGCTCGGCACGCGGTTCCTCCCGGCGACGAAGGCGGTCCCCAAGGAGCTGCTCCCGATCGTGGACACGCCCACGATCCAGTACATCGTCGAGGAGGCGGTCGCCGCCGGGGTGCGCGACGTGATCCTCATCTGTGCGCGCGGCAAGGACTCCATCGTCGACCACTTCGACATCGCCGCCGAGCTCGAGGCGCACCTCGAGCGGGCCGGCAAGACCGCGCTCCGCAAGCAGATGCGGGACATCGCGCAGATGGCGAACGTCGTCGCGATCCGCCAGCAGGAGCCGCTCGGCCTCGGCCACGCCGTCCTGTGCGCGAAGGACGTGGTCGGGGACGAGCCGTTCGTGGTGATGCTCGGCGACGACGTCATCGACGCGAAGGTCCCCGGGACGAAGCAGCTCGCGGACTGCTGGGAGCGGCACGGGCTCGGCACCATCGCGCTCATGGAGGTGCCGCGCGAGGAGACGCCCCTCTACGGCATCGCCGCCGGGAAGACGGTGGACGAGCGGACGATCCGGATCGAGCGGCTCGTCGAGAAGCCGAAGCAGGACCCGCCCTCGAACCTCGCCGTCATCGGCCGCTACGTGCTCCCGCCGGAGATCTTCGGGATCCTCGAGCAGGTCCGCCCCGGGGTGGGCGGCGAGATCCAGCTCACCGACGCCCTCGCCGTCCTCGCGCGCGAGGGGGGCCTCCTCGGCTACCGCTTCGAGGGCGACCGCTACGACGCGGGCGACCGGCTCGGGTACCTGAAGGCGAACGTCGCCTTCGCGCTGAAGCGTCCGGAGCTGCGCGCCCAGCTCCAGGAATGGCTCCGCGAGGTGAGCCGGTGAGCCGGGACGCCCGGCGCGCCGCGGCCGCCCTCGCGCTCGCGGCGGCGCTCCCCGCGCTCGCCTACGTCCTCCCCGTCTCCGGCATCCTCGGGCGCATGGGCGAGCGCCGCGCCGCGCTCTCGCTCGACGCGCTCGAGGTGGCGGGCACGCTCACCGCCGAGGGCGAGATCGCCCTGCGGCTCGCCGCGGCGGCCGGGCTGCGCGCCGCCGGCCCGCTCTCCCTGCCCGCGACGTTCCGGATGAAGGTCCCGGGCCGCTGCCGGCTCGAGATCGCTCCCCCCGAGGTGCCCGAGCCCGCCCGGCCCTTCCTGGCGATCCGCGACGGCAGGCTCGCCAGCGGGGGCGGCCTCGGCGACCTCCCCGCCGCGGTCGCGCTCGTGCGCGCCGCCTGCGCCCTCCTCGCGACCCCGGTCGCGGGCGGCGCGGCCGACGCCTACGCGGCCGCGCTCGCCCGGCGCGGGATCGCCGTCACCGACGCGTCGCTCGGCCGCTTCGACGGGCAGATCGCCTACGTGGTCGGGGGGCGCGCGAAGGACCCGAAGCCGCTGCTCTTCGTGGCGAAGGACGGCTTCCAGCCGCTCCGCCTCCTCGCGGTCGAGGGCGGCGCGCTCCAGGACGTCCGCCTGCTCGGCTGGGGATCGCCGACCGGAGGCGACTGGTTCCCGCGGGCGATCGAGGTCTGGGAGGGGGACCGGGCGGGCCTGCGGTTCACCGCCGAGAAGACGGCGGCGAACCCCAAGCTGCCGGAGCTGCTGTTCCCGTAGCCGCTACGCCATCGCCAGGGTCTCGCCCTCGTCCCCGGCGTCCGGCTCGACGTCGCTGCGGTACTTGCGCAGGACGCGCTTGAAGTTCGAGCGGTCCATGCCGGCCTTGCGCGCGGCGGCGGAGATGTTGTTGTCGCAGGCCTTCATGAGCGCGTCGACGTAGCCCTTCTCGAAGCGGCGCAGCGCCTGCTCCTTGGCGTTCGCGTAGGACTGCGCGAGCCAGGCGCCCTCGTCGCCGTTCGCGGGCGCCTCGCGGACGAGCGGCGCGGTCCGGCCGGTCACGGCGGGCGGGAGGTCCGCGGCGGTGACCGCCTCGCCGCGGCAGAGCACGACCGCGCGCTCGATCGCGTTCTCCAGCTCGCGGACGTTGCCGGGCCAGCGGTAGCCGCAGAGCAGCTCGATCGCGTCGGGCGAGAGGGTCCGCACCTTCTTCCCCAGCCGATCGGCGTACCGGCGCAGGAAGTGGTGGGCGAGGAGCGGCACGTCGTCCACGCGCTCGCGGAGCGCCGGGAGCGGGAAGTTGATCACGTTCAGCCGGTAGAAGAGGTCCTCGCGGAACTTCCCGCCCTTCACGAGCTTCGGGAGGTCGCGGTGCGTCGCGGCGATGACGCGCACGTCCACCCTGACCGAGTCGGCGGCGCCGACGCGCTTGATCTCGCCCTCCTGGAGGACGCGGAGCAGCCGGACCTGGGTGGACAGCGGGATGTCGCCGATCTCGTCGAGGAAGATGGTCCCGCCGTCCGCCGCGTCGAAGAGCCCCTTCTGGTCGCGCTGCGCGCCGGTGAAGGCCCCCTTCACGTGCCCGAAGAGCTCGGACTCGAGGAGCGTCTCGGTGAGGGCCCCGCAGTTGAGGGCGACGAACGGCTGCGCCTTGCGCGGGCTCCGCGTGTGGAGCGCGCGGGCGACGAGCTCCTTGCCGGTGCCCGACTCGCCGGTGACGAGCACCGTCGCCGCGCTGTAGGCCACCGCCTCGATCATCCGCGTCACCTCCCGGATGCCGGCGGAGTTGCCGACGAGCCCGTCGAGCGCGCCCTCCCGCTGGCGGAGCTGCGTCTCGAGCTCGCGGTTGCGGTCGAAGAGCCGCTTGCGCTCGGCGGCCTTCGACACCGCGCGCGCGACGAGCTCCACGTCGTCGAAGGGCTTCGAGAGGAAGTCGTAGGCGCCCGCCTTCACCGCCTGCAACGCCGTCTCCACCGTGGCGTGGCCGGTCATCATGATGACCTCGACCTCCGGCCGTCGGTGCTTCACCGCGTGGAGGAGCTCGAGGCCGGAGAGCTGCGGCATCTTGATGTCGAGGAGGGCGACGTCGAAGTCCTCCTGGGCGAGCCGCTGCGTCGCCGCGATGGGCGACTCGATCGCGACCACCTCGTGCCCCTTCCTGCGGAGCAGCGCCTCGAGCGCCTTGAGGAGCGTCGGCTCGTCGTCCACGACGAGCACGCGGGCGGGTCTCGGGTCCAGGGTCTCGGCCATGACGGTTTCCCTCTCCTCGGGTTCAGCCCTGCGGCGGCGCCGCGGGAAGCTCGAGCACGAAGCAGGCCCCTCGCCCGGCGGGCGCCTCGAGCTTGATCGAGCCGCCGTGGTCCTCGGCGATCTGGTAGCAGATGGAGAGGCCGAGCCCGGTGCCCTGCCCCTCCGGCTTGGTGGTGAAGAACGGCTCGAAGATCCGCTTCGCGATCTCGGGGCGGACGCCCGGACCGGTGTCGGCCACGGCGAGCCGCACCCGCCCCGGCGCGCCGGGCCCCACCGTGACGGTGATCCGGCCCGCCCCGGCGACCGCCTGGACCGCGTTCACGAGCAGGTTGAGCGCGATCTGCTGGAGCTGGTTCGCGCTGCCGATCGCGGTCGCGGGCTGGAAGGCGCGCACGACCTCGACGTTCCCGGTCTTGAGCTGGGGCCGGGCGAGCAGGAGCGCGTCGTCCGCGACGCGCGCGAGGTCCACCGGCCCCTTCTCCTCGCTCTGGGGCCGCCGCGAGAAGCGGAGCAGGCTCTCCACGATCTTCTTCGCCCGCATCGCCGCGTCCTGGATGAGCCGCAGGTTCTCGGCGTCGTCCGCCGAGCGGTCCTCGCGGCTCATGAGCTGCGTGAAGGCGAGGATCCCGCCGAGCGGGTTGTTGATCTCGTGCGCGACCCCGCCGGCGAGCTGCCCCACCGCCGACATCTTCTCCGCGTGCGAGAGGCGGCGCGACACCTCGCGCTCGTCGGTCACGTCCTTGAAGACGACGACGAGCGCCTCCTCCGCCTCGAAGGGGAAGGAGCGGATGAGCCAGGTGCGCTCGCCGAAGGTGGCCTCGCGCTCGGCGCCGGCGGCGGGCATGAGGCACCGCGACGGGCAGGGGAGCACCCCGTAGGCGTGGTCGGTGCAGCGGAGCCCGGAGAGCATGTTCACCGCGACGCCGGCGGCGCGGGCGAAGGCGGCGTTGGCGCGCACGACCTCGCAGCCGCCCGTCCTCGTGATCGCGAGCGGGTCGCCCATCGCGTCGAAGCAGGCGCGCCACTCCTGCGCGGCGCGGACGAGGGCGGCGGAGCGAGCGGCGAGCTTGCCGTCGAGGTCCCGGTTGAGCCGCTCCAGCTCGGCGTTGCGCTCCTCGACGAGCGCATGCAGCCGCCCGTTCTCCTCCACGGTCCAGAACTGGTCGATCGCGCTCTGGATGGTGATGAGGAGGTGGCCGTCGTCCCAGGGCTTCCAGATGAACCGGAAGATCTCCGACTGGTTCACCGCCTCCTCGATGGCGGTGGAGTCGGCCTGCCCGGTGAGGAGGACGCGCTGGATGCGCGGCCAGCGGTCCTTCACCGCGCGCAGGAACTCGACGCCGGACATCCCCGGCATGCGGTAGTCGGAGACGACCACCTGGACCGGCTCCGCGGAGAGGACGGCGAGCGCCCCCTGGGCATCCGCGGCGTCCAGGACCCGGCACTTCGCGCGGCGGAGGACGCGCCGCAGCGCGCGCCGGACGTGCTCGTCGTCGTCGACGACGAGCAGCGTGGTCTCGGGGCGCGGATCCAGGCGCTCACCGGGCGCGGGTTGCTGATATCCCTGAAGATCCATGGCTTGGCCCCGCCTCCAGGTTGCATGGCGTGATCCACGTCTCGCGGGACCCGGTGACCCCTATTTCCGCGGTGTTGATTGGACCCGGCCCTGGGTCATGGCGTCCCCGGGTCGAATTCTACCCTGGGAGCCGGAACCTCTCCTACTGACCCGGATCAGGCCTTGGGCTTGGGCGCGTCGGGCGCGTCGTAGCGATAGGCCTGCGCCTGGTAGAGGCAGATGCTGTTCCGCCCCCCGCGCTTGGCCTGGTAGAGCGCCTGGTCCGAGAACTTGAGGAGCATCTCGCCCGACGAGATGTCCTTCGACGGGTAGAAGGCGATCCCGATGGAGGCGGTCACCCGGACCGACTTCGCCGGGCCCCCGGCCTGCGGCAGCAGGTACTCCTTCGCGCCGAGCTCGCGCCAGATGCGCTCGGCGACCGCGAGCGCGCCCGACATGTGCGTCTTCGGGAGGATGACCGCGAACTCCTCGCCGCCGTAGCGGGAGCAGATGTCCGGATCGCGGATCGAGGCGCGGATGAGCGCGGCCGCCTCGCGCAGGACCTGGTCGCCGGCCGGGTGGCCGTGGCGGTCGTTCACGTCCTTGAAGTGGTCGAGGTCGATCATGATGAGCGACAGGGTGTCGCCGTACCGCTGCGCGCGCCGGAACTCCTCGTGGAGCCGCTCGTCGAAGAAGCGGCGGTTCTTGAGGCCGGTGAGCGAATCGGTGATCGACTGCTCCTCGAGCTTCTTCTGCGCGTCGCGGAGCTTCTCCTGGAGGTGCTTGATGCGCAGCATCGCCCCGCAGCGCGCGAGGATCTCCGCCTCCGCGAACGGCTTCGCGAGGAAGTCGTCGGCGCCGATGCGGAGCCCCGCCACCTTCGTGTCCACGTCCGACTTCACCGACAGGATGATCACCGGGATGAACTGATCGTCCGGGCGCGCCTTCACGAAGCGCAGCACCTCGAGCCCGTCCATGTCCGGCAGGATCATGTCGAGCAGGACGAGGTCCGGCGACTCGCTCCGCACCTTGCGGATCGCGTCCCGCCCGTCGGCCGCCGTCGAGACCTCGTAGCCGTCCTTCTGGAGGACCTGCACGAGCCACTCGAGCTGGGTGCGCGAGTCGTCGACGACGAGGATCCGGGAGGTCGCTGCCACGAACGCGAAGATACCCGAGTTTCCCCGCGGGTGCGCCACCCCCGCCCGGCGGCGCCCTCCCGCCCGGCGGCGCCCTGTCCGTCACCGGCCCACATCGGGAGCGTTTCGCGCGGCGCCCCCGGCGCCTAGGATCCGCCGGATGCCGCGCCGCGCACGCCCGGGAGAGCAGGTCCGGATCCTCGCCGGCGCGCTGGCGCGGGCCCGGGCCGCGGCGCCGGACGGCTTCGCGGTCTTCGACCTCGACTCGACGCTGCTCGACAACCGCCCGCGCCAGGCGCGCATCGTCCAGGACTTCGGGCGCGCCCACGGCCTGCCCGTCCTGCTCGGCGCCCGCCCGGAGCACTGGCGCGGCTGGGATCTCCGGGCCGCTCTCCTCGCGGCGGGGCTCACGGCGGGCGAGGTCCGCCGCCACGACGCTCCCTTCCGCCGCTTCTGGGCGGAGCGGTTCTTCACGAGCGCCTACTGCCGGCTCGACGTCCCCCTCCCCGGCGCCGCGGCGTTCGTCGGCGCCGTCGCCGCCGCGGGCGCCCGCGTCGCCTACGTGACGGGGCGGCCTCGCTGGATGGAGGACGGGACGCTCGAGGTGTTCCGCCGCTTCGGCTTCGTCCTGCCCGACGGGATCCGGACCCACCTCCTCATGAAGCCCGGCGACGCCCTCGCCGACGACGACTGGAAGGCCCTCGCCCGCGCGGAGGTGGACGCGCTCGGGCCGGTGGTGCTCGCCTTCGACAACGAGCCGGCCCACCTGAACGCCTACGCGCGCGCCTGGCCGGACGCCCTGGCGATCCACCTCGACACCGATCACAGCTCCCGGCCGATCGAGGTCCTCCCGTGGATCCCGTCGGTGGCGGACTTCCAGGTCCCCGGGCTCTCCCTCGAGGCCCCGGCGGAGCCGGACGCGGTCGGGCGCTGACGGCGCCCGCGCGCCGGCCCCGGCGAAGATCAGCGGAGCGCGTCGAGGACGTCCGCCGGGACGACCGGCGCGAGCCCGCCGCCGCCCAGGATGTTCACGACCGGCGAGGCGGCGGCGCGGACGACCGAGCCGTCCGGCCGCGACGGGCCGAGGCCGCAGTAGGTGGAGAGATCGCGGTAGAGGTCGCCGCGCGTCGTGCCCTCCGGGGCGATCCGCGTCGCCGGCCGCCGCGTGGCGAAGATCCGCTCCTGGGCGACGAAGCCCCCGCCGCGCTCGTCCTTCACCGCCGCCTCCACGGCGCGCGCCCACTCGTCCGGCGGGCTCTCCGCACCGAGGTGCACGCTCTTGCCGCCGTAATCCCAGCTCCGCTTCACCACCCAGCGCGCGCGGTCCGCGAGGAGGCGGGGCGCGAGCGCCGCATCGAGCCGGCGCGTGTACGGCAGGCGGGCCGCGGCGGCGCGCTCGGCCCCGTCGAGGCCGGCCAGGTCGGCGAGCGCCCGGTCCTCGGCGCACTCGGAGAGGCGCGCGAACAGGGCCTTCGCCTCGAGGAGCCCGTTCACCGGGTTCGCGAGGACGTGGCGCTCGGGGTGGAGGAGCGCCCGCGCGAAGGGCGCCGTCGGCTCCACCCGGTGCGCCCAGACGTGCCGGTAGAGGACGTCCCAGCGCTCGGGCTCGCAGTCGGCCGGGACGAGGTTCGCGGCCTCGTGCCCCGTCTGGCGGAAGTGGGCGGCGAGCCGGCGCAGCTCGCCGATCTGCGCGTCGCCCGGGCGCGCCACGAGCGCGATCGACGGCCGCTCGCGCGTCCCGCCGCGCTGCCGGTAGAAGGCGGCGAGCGCCTCGCGCAGCCGCTCCATGTGGCTGCCGCAGGCGGCGACGAGCGCGCCCGCCTCGCGCGGCGTCTTCCCGCGCTCGCGGGCCGCCGCCCGGATCCAGGAGAACGCGGCGAGGTCCGCGTAGGCGGGCATGGCGGGGATGGTGGCGTTGAGCTCGAGCGCCCGGGGCAGGCCCCCGCCCTCCGGCACGAGGAAGTCCACCCGCGCGACCATCACCGGGAGCGGCGCGGCCTCGAAGAGCCTCGCCATCGCCTCCGCCTCGAGGCCGGAGAAGGGGCCCTGGAGCGCCGCGCGGTCGCGATCGTCGCCGCGGGCGAGCAGCGCGCGCGCGAGCTTCACGGCGCCGGAGAGGACGAGCTGCGCCTCGCCCGCGGCGGCGGCGAGGTCGGCGCGGGAGAGGGCCTCCGGCTCGGCGAGGAGCGGGATGGGCACGACCGAGCCGTCCGGGCGGAGGACGGTCATCCCCCCGGCCCAGGCGCGCTCGGCCGCGTCGCGCCCGACGCGCTCGAGCGCCTCTCCCTGGAAGATCGGCTCCATCGTCTCGGTTGTGCGGGCCCGACCCCTCCGATAGTGTCCGGCAGGTGAAGATCTACACGAAGACGGGCGACTCGGGAGAGACCGGCCTCTTCGGGGGTCCGCGGGTCAGGAAGAGCGACGCGCGCGTCGAGGCGTACGGCGACCTCGACGAGCTGAACGCCGCGATCGGCGTCGCGCGGTCGCTGGTCGAGGACCCGGAGATCGACGCCGCGCTCGCGCGGATCCAGGGGGAGCTCTTCTGCGTCGGCGCGGAGCTCGCGACGCCGCACGGCGCGAAGGCGCGCTCCGCCATCCCGCCGGTGGACCCCGCCTGGACGGCGCGGCTCGAGGGCGCCATCGACGCCTGGGACGGCGAGCTGCCCGCCCTCACGCGCTTCGTCCTGCCCGGCGGCACCCGGACGGCGGCGGCGCTCCACCTCGCCCGCACCGTCTGCCGCCGCGCCGAGCGGCGCGCGGTGTCGCTCGCGGCGGAGGTCGAGGTGGAGCCGGCCGTGCTCGCCTACCTGAACCGCCTCTCCGACTTCCTCTTCGTCGCCGCGCGCGTCGCGAACCACCGCGCCCGCAAGGAGGAGCCGCTCTGGGACCCCGCCCGCCGAAGCTGAGCCGCCGCGCGGCCGCGCGCGTGGCCCTCGTCACCGGCGCCGGCGTGCGCGTCGGGAACGCCGTCGCGCGCGATCTCGCCCGCCACGGCTGGACGGTCGCCGCCCACTACCGGACCCACCCGCCGCGCGGGTTCGCCGCCGCGCTGCAGGCCGACCTCGCCCCTCCGGACGGCCCCGCCCGCCTCGCCGCCGCCTTCCGGGAGCGCTTCGACCGCCTCGACCTGCTCGTGAACGGCGCCGCCGTCTTCGACGCGGCGCCCCTCGAGGAGACCGACGCCGCGCTCTTCGACTCGCAGATGGACCTGAACGCGCGCGCGCCGCTCCTGCTCGTGAAGGCGCTCCTGCCGCTCCTGCGCCGCGCGGGCGGCTCGGTCGTGAACCTGGCCGACGTCGGCGGCGGCCTCGTCCCGTGGCGCGGGTTCGCGGCCTACGCGGCGTCCAAGGCGGCGCTCGTCCGCCTGACCGAGTGCCTCGCGCTCGAGCTCGCGCCGCGGGTCCGCGTGAACGCGGTCGCCCCGGGGACCGTCCTCTTCCCCGCGTCCTACCCTGCCTCCCGGCGCAGGGCGCTCGCCGGGCGGATCCCGCTCGGCCGGCCCGGCACCCCCGCCGACGTCGCGGCCGCGGTGCGCTTCCTCGCCGGCGCGCCGTTCGTGACCGGCGCGGTGCTCCCCGTGGACGGCGGGCGGCATCTCTCCGGGCGCGCCCCGGAGTAGGTCCCGGTGGGGTTCCGTTGAAGCGGCGAATCGCCGCTGTTAGACTCCTTGCGCCCGGTCAACCCGGGCCCTTCCCAGGGAGTTCCGGACACATGGACGCCACGACGACTCTGCCCTCGCCCTCCACGCCGACGCCCGC
>Ga0209797_10000602_pt1 | contig 18046 bp, 18 predicted proteins | sample DOMMetBare3Fresh_2_FD_187472 | JGI IMG/M metagenome (GOLD analysis project Ga0209797, IMG submission 187472) | Wetland sediment microbial communities from St. Louis River estuary, USA, under dissolved organic matter induced mercury methylation -... | ecosystem: Environmental > Aquatic >... | reverse complement strand
CGTCGAAGTTCCGGCAATCGAGGAGTCGCGCGCCGACGAGCCGGATAAGCCGGCGCCGATCCGCGAGGAGGCGGTGATCGCGCTGGAGCAATCCGTCGACGACACGTTTGTCGTACCTCCCGCTCGCCCGTCGCCGACGCCCGCCACTGCCGTCGCACCGAGCGCCTCCAGCCCACAGGCGGCGGCTCGAAGTCCAGACGATGCCGCCCCAGAGCATAACGAACAGGAAGCGAAGTCTCGAAGCGCCGAACTGGCCAGGCTCGAGCAGGCGCAGCTTGAGGCGCAGCGGCAGGCCGAGCAGCTTGCACGGCAACGAGACATCGAAGCGGCAGAGCAGTTGAAGCGTGAAGCGGAATCGGCACGGCAGGAGGCGCAGCGACAGGAAGCCGCCCGGCTGGAAGCGGCTCGCGTGGAAGCGGCTCGCGCCGAAGCAGCCCGCGTCGAGGCAGCTCGAGCAGAAGCAGACCGCGTCGAGGCAGCTCGCTTGGAAACAGCCCGGGCGGAAGCAGCTCGCCTGGAGGCGGCTCGCGTGGAAGCAGCTCGCCTGGAGGCGGCTCGCGTGGAGGCAGCTCGCGTGGAAGCGGCTCGCGCCGAAGTGGCACGTGCGGAGGCTGCTCGAGCAGAAGCAGCCCGCGTCGAGGCAGCTCGCTTGGAAACAGCCCGGGCGGAAGCAGCTCGCCTGGAGGTGGCTCGCGTGGAAGCGGCACGTGCCGAGGCTGATCGAGCAGAAGCAGCCCGCGCCGAGGCAGCACGCTTGGAGGCCACGAGGCAGGAGGCTGTACGACGGGAGACATCGCGACTGGAGGAGTTGCAGCGCCAGGCGGCACAACCCAAGGCCGAAGAGGCCGGCAGCCGACCCGACGCGCTGCCCGCGGCGCGCACGCCGCTGGCCCAACCGACGACTTCGAGCGGTGCGCGTCGCCGAACGCTGTTCGGTCGCACCGACCCCAACATCGAGCTCGTCCTGTACGCCGAAGCCTGGCGCCGCAAGATCGAACTGAACATGACCTTCGATCTGGTCCGCGCCGCGTTGAAGCAGCCGCGCACCGATCCGATGGTGACAGTCGCTCTGCGCAGCGACGGCTCCGTCGAGTCGGTGACCTTCGTCCGCTCGAGCGGGGTGCCGCAGATCGACGAGGCGGTCCGGCGCATCGTGCACAGCCAGGCGCCCTACCAGGCGTTCCCCGAAAGTCTGGCCCGCGAGTTCGACGTGATAGAAATCCGCCGGACCTGGATCTTCGACACGGCCGTCCGGCTGTATTGAGCGAGGCGACATGAAAGAGACGATTGCGAGAGCCCTGGCCTGGCTGGCCGCCGCTGCCGCTTCGACGGCGGGGGCCGCGCCGCCGAGTGGGGCAGACAAGGCTGCCGAGCCCGGCGCAGCGGTGGTGGTGGTCGACGCCCGCGGCAACGTGGTCGGCCCGCTGGTCTGGGCGCCCAACGACGGGTATGTCTTCTACGGTGATGTGTCGGTGGCGTATCGAGTCGGCACGTCGGTGGCGCGCGTCGGCTTCCTCGCCAGCAAGGACTGGACGTTCGGCGTTCTGACCCGGGTCTATCGCGCCACCAACCTGTCGTTCACGACGCCGGATTGTTCGGGTCAGGCGTACTCGCCCTACGGCTTGCCCAAGGACTACCTGCCCTTTGCGCCGGTGTTCGTCATGCCGCCGATTTCCGTCGGCAGCCGCGTGATTCCTGCCCGCATCATGCGGCAGACGACAACCACCGAGCTAATTTCCGACAAGAGCGGCACCAGCGACGACGGCACCTGCGTCACCAACGGCTATCCACAGACGAGGAAGCACTTCGTCGTCGAAACGATCGGCGACTTTCCGTTCGAGGCTCCGTTCTCGATCCGCTGAAGTGCTCCCGAATGGGCCGCGCGCGCCGGCCAGCCCCACGGGCCCCCGAGGTATGCACACTCCGGCCGGCCGGTGCTTCGCGCCGAGACCATCCGCGACAATGCCGGCAGTCCGTCGTTGACACGGAGTTGCCCGGTCCGACCGGCCTGCCATGCTTCGTTACCACACCGTCCCGGTCACCCAGTTCCAGCAGAATTGCTCCATCGTCTGGTGCGACCAGACGATGGAAGGCGCGGTCATCGACCCCGGGGGCGAGCTTGCGTTGATCGGCGCCGAGGTGCGCCGGCTGGGCGTGTCGCTCAAGCAGATCCTGCTCACCCATGCCCACATCGACCACGCCGGCGGCACCGGCGCGCTGGCGCGTGAGCTGGGGTTGCCCATCGTCGGCCCGCACCCGGGCGACCAGTTCTGGATCGATGGCCTGGCGCAACAGGCGCAGATGTTCGGCCTGGAGCGCGCCGAGCCCTTCACGCCGACTCGCTGGCTGGCCGACGGCGACACGGTGGCGGTGGGCCGCTGCACGCTCGACGTGCGCCACTGCCCGGGGCATACGCCGGGGCATGTGGTGTTCCACAACGCCGAGGCCAAGCGGGCCTTCGTCGGCGATGTGCTGTTCGCCGGCAGCATCGGACGCACCGACTTCCCCGGCGGCGACCACCGCACCCTGATCGACAGCATCGTCTCCCGGCTGTGGCCGATGGGCGACGAGACGGTGTTCATCCCCGGCCATGGGCCCGAGAGCAGCTTCGGCCGCGAGCGGCGCAGCAATCCCTACGTCGGCGGCACCTGAGCGCAGCCCGCGGCCGCGCCGGTGCCGGGGCCCTTGCGCTCAGGGCAGGTGGCGGGCGATGACCATGCACTGGATGTCGTTGGTGCCCTCGTAGATCTTGGTCACGCGCACGTCGCGGTAATGCCGCTCGAGCGGGAAGTCCTTCAGGTAGCCGTAGCCGCCCAGCGTCTGGATGGCGTCGGAGCACACCCGCTCGGCGGTCTCGGAGGCGATCAGCTTGGCCATGCTCGCCTCCTTGATGCAGGGCCGGCCCGCATCGCGCAGCGCCGCCGCGTGCCACACCAGCTGGCGCGCGGCCTCGAGCTCGGCAGCCATGCGCGCCAGGCGGAACTGCACCGCCTGGTGCTGGAAGATCGGCTTGCCGAAGGTGACCCGGTCGCGGGCATAGGCCACCGCCGCCTCGAGCGCGGCGCGCGCCACGCCGACCGCCAGCGCGGCGATGCCGATGCGCCCGCCTTCGAGGTTGCTCAGCGCGATGCGGTAGCCCTGGCCCTCGGCGCCCAGGCGCATGTCCTGCGGCACGCGCACGTCCTCGAGCGCGATCTGGCAGGTGTCGGAGCTGCGCTGGCCGAGCTTGTCCTCCTTGCGCAGCACGACATAACCCGGGGAGTCGGTGGGCACGAGGAAGGCCGTGATGCCTTTCGAGCCGGCCGCGGGCTCGGTGGTCGCGAAGACCAGCGCCAGCTGCGCGCTGGCGCCGCTGGTGACGAACTGCTTGGTGCCGTGCAACACGTAGCCACCATCGGTGCGGCGGGCGGTGGTCTGCAGCCGCGAGGCGTCGGACCCGCCTTGCGGCTCGGTGAGCAGGAAGGCCGAGAGCATCTCGCCGCGCGCCATCGGTGCCAGGTAACGTTCCTTCTGGGCGTCCGAGCCGAAGTTCAGCAAGGGGCTGCAGCCGACGCTGTTGTGACCGCTCATCACGGTGGCCACGCCGGCCTCGCCGGCGGCGATCTCCTCCAGCGCCAACGCCAGCGAGACATGGTCGGCACCGGCACCGCCCCACTGGCTGGCCACGGTGACCCCCATCAGGCCCAGCCGCCCCATCTCGGCGATCGCGTCGGCCGGGAAATGAGCGTCGCGGTCCCAGGCCGCGGCGTGGGGCGCGAGCCGCTCGCGCGCGAAGCGCCGGGCGGTCTCCCGGATCATCGTCTGGTCGTCGTTGAGCAGCATCGGCGGCTTCCGGGGGTGACGGTTGGACAGCGGAGCGCGGCATCGGCTCAGGGCCGGCGGCCACGTTGACTGAAGGATGGGTCGTTCAATAGACTGGGCAGTATCCGCGCTTTCGCCGGTCCGGGAAAAGCGGGCCACCCGCCGCGCCCGGCGCCGCCACGGCAGGCCTGCCATGGAGTGATCGCAATGAGCCACGTCCAAGCCCTGCCGCCGCTGTCTGGTTTGCGGGTGATCGATTTCAGCACCCTGCTGCCCGGCCCGCTGGCCAGCCTGCTGCTCGCCGAGGCCGGCGCCGACGTGATCAAGGTCGAGCGGACCGGCGGCGGCGACGAGATGCGCAGCTACGCCGCGCGCTTCGGCACCACCGGCGCCAACTTCGCGTTGCTCAATCGTGGCAAGCGAACGCTGGTGGCCGACTTGAAGCGCAGCGAAGACCTCGCCCGCGTGCTCGCGCTGGTGCGCGACGCCGATGTGCTGATCGAGCAATTCCGCCCCGGCGTGATGGACAGGCTCGGCCTCGGCCATCGCGCACTCGAAGCGCTCAACCCGCGGCTGATCTACTGCTCGATCACCGGCCATGGCCAGCACGGGGCGCTGGCGGGCATGGCCGGGCACGACCTGAACTATCTCGCGCAGACCGGCCTGCTCGACCTGTGCCGCGACGCCACCGGCCGTCCGGGCCTGCCGCCGGTGCTGGCGGCGGACATCGCCGGCGGCGCCTATCCTGCGGTCATCAACATCTTGCTGGCCTGGGTGGCGCGCCAGGCCTGCGGCCACGGCCGCCATCTCGATGTGGCGATGTCGGGCAACCTCTACACGCTGGCCTATTGGGGGCTGGCCTCGGGCTTGGCCGAAGGCAAGTGGCCGCGGCCGGGTGGCGAGTTGGTGACCGGTGGCTCGCCGCGCTACGCGCTCTATGCGACTGCCGATGGCCGCTTCCTCGCCGTGGCGGCGATCGAGGAGCGGTTCTGGCAGACCTTCTGCGACATCCTGGGTCTGCCCGGCGTGCTGCGCGACGACAGCGTCGACCCGCGAGCGACCCGGGACGCGGTGGCCCAGCGCATCGGCGAGCGCAGCGCAGTCGAATGGGAACGCGTGCTGGCCGGTCTCGATTGCTGCGTCTGTGCCGTCGCCTCGCTCGAACAGGCGGTGCGCGCCACCGCCGCATCGGACCCGGCGCTGTTCGGGCGCTGGGTCGAGGCGGCGGACGGTCGGCGCATGCCAGCCCTGCCGGTGCCGCTGGACCGCAGCCTGCAGCACTCGCCGCAGGTGGTGGGCGTGCCGGAGCTGGATGCTGCCGAGCCGCCGGCCTGGCGGCCGCTGATGCGCGCACCCACCGCGGCTTGATGCGGCGCGGGCGCCTCGGCGACTGGTCCTGGACGCGTCGCTTCGGTGATGCTTGCCGGCACCTTGTGAATTTGTCACTGGACGCGGCCGACGCATTCACTGTCGCCCGACCGGTGCCGTTCCTAAGCTGGCGGCCCAGTGGGTTCGCATGCTCGTTGCACGGCGGGCCCGATTCCGGAGGCAATCAGATGTTGGACTTCCCCACCCCTGCCGCATCGACGCACACCTTTCCGGGCTCGATGAGGGCCTTGCCACCGACCCGCTACACCGGTCCCGAGCGGCGATCGGTGACCTCGATCGAACAGCGCCGGATGGCACAGATGCTCGACGAGGTCGACTACGGCCTGCTGCTGCTGGTCGACGAGACCCATGTGCGCCACATCAACAAGGCCGCGTGCCGCGTCATGGACGATCGCCACCCGCTGCAGCTGCTGGGCGCCGAGCTGCGCGCCCGCGACGCCCAGGACCAGGCCGCGCTGCGCGACGCGCTGCATGCCGCCGCCGCCCGCGGCATGCGCAAGCTGCTGCGCATGGGCGGCGGCGAAGCCCAGGTCAGCGTCGCGGTGGTGCCGCTGCCGGCGCCGAGCCCGAGCGCGGCCCACGCCGTGATGCTGCTGCTCGGCAAGCGCCAGGTCTGCGAGGAGCTTACCGTCGACTGGTACGCCCGCAGCCACGGCCTGACGCCGGCCGAGACCGCGGTCATCAAGGGCCTGTGCGCGGACCTGACGCCCCAGCAAGTCGCCACCCGCCAGGGCGTGGGCCTGGCCACCGTGCGCACCCAGATCGGCAGCATCCGCACCAAGACCGGCACCTGCAGCATCAAGGCCCTGGTGCGCGAGATTGCGATGCTGCCGCCGCTGATGGGCACGCTGAGCCCGTCACGGCCGCTGATGCCGCAGATGATGCGCCGCTTCGAACCCTCGGCGCGCATCTTCGACGCCTGAGCGGCGCCGCGCCGCCGATCGGGCCCTCAGGAGGCCGCCTTGGGCGCTGGTGGACCGAAGCGCTGACCGGGCTTCGCCGCCTGGGCGAACATCGGCACCACCCGGGGCAGTCGGCCCTCGATCTCCTGGATTCGTGTCGTTCCCGAAGGGTGCGTCGACAGCCACTGCGGCGGTGCGCCCTTGCTCGCCGCTGCCATCTTCTGCCACAAAGTCACTCCGGCCTGCGGGTCGTAGCCGGCGCGGGCGGCCAGCAACAGGCCCAGCGCATCGGCCTCCGATTCGTCGCTGCGGCTGAACTGCAGGGTCAGCAACTGGCCGCCCATGTCGGCGCCCAGGCGGCCCAGGTTTCCCAGGCCTAGAAGCGCCGACCCGAGCTCGATGGCGCCGCGGGTGGCCATGGTCTTGCCCATGCGCTCGCGCGCATGCTCGAGCAAGGCATGCGCGACCTCGTGGCCCATGATCATCGCCACCTCGTCGTCGTTGAGCTGCAGCTTGGCCAGGATGCCGTAGTAGAAGGCGATCTTGCCGCCCGGCATGCAGAAAGCGTTGATCTGCTGCGAGCCGATCAGGTTGACGTCCCACTGCCAGTCGCGCGAGCGCTCGTTGCAGCTGGTCGCGAAGGGAATGATGCGCTTGGCGATGTAGCGCAGCCGCTGCACCTGCGGGTGGTCCTGCGGGCCCAGCGCGCCCTTGCCGCTGGCCTGCTGCAGCATCTGGCGGTATTGCTGGCCTGCGGCCTGCTCGATCTGCTCGGCCGACACCACCTTGGTGAAGCCCGATCGCTTGCACTCCTCGTCGGGCTGAGCAAGCGCTGCCGACACCGGCCAGAGCGCGGCCAGCACGCCGGCACCGATCAGTGCCCCGCCCAGGCGACGCCGAGCAGGCATCGCGCAGGCGCAGCCGCTCGCATGCGGCAGGGCAGGCGACGGGAGCTGGGCGTCGGTGCGAAACATCGTGGTCATGGCGTCTCCGCAAGAAGGAAGGGCTGCCGGCTGCAGACGATTCTGCCTGTCATGGCCTGCCCGCGTCGTTGGCGGGCGCGCTGTCGAGTTGCCCGACCGCCCCCCTCAGCAGCCACAGCAGCCCCAACGCCGGCAGGGCCAGCACCGTGGACACGATGAAGAAACTCGGCCAGCCGATCGATTGCGCGAGAACGCCTGCCAAGGGCCCGACCCACACCCGACCGACCGAGGCGAAGGCCGACAGCAGCGCGAACTGGGTGGCCGTGAAGCGGCGCTGGGTCAGGCCCATCAGCAGCGCAACGAAGGCGGCGGTACCCATGCCGCCGGACAGGTTCTCCGCCGCCACCACCATCAGCAGGCCGCCGTCGACCGGCGTAGCCTGCGACAAGGACACGATGCCCCAATCGAACGGCGGAATCCTCAGGCCCGGCAGGCTGCCCTTGCCGCCGACGGCCAGCCACCAGAAGCCGATGTTGCTCGCCGCCTGCAGGACGCCGAACAGCATCAGCGCGCGCCACAGCCCCAGCCGCATCATCAGCAGGCCGCCCATCACCGCGCCACCGATCGTCAGCCACAGGCCGATGACCTTGTTGACCACGCCCACCTCGGCCGAGCCGAAGGCCATCGACTGCAGCAGGAAGGGTGTCATCAACGCGCCGGCGAAGGCGTCGCCAAGCTTGTACAGGACGATGAAGAGCAGGAAGGCCACCGCCCCCGGCTGGCCAAAGTAGCTGCGCAGGCCGCCGAGCAGGGTCTCGAAGCGTGCCCTGCGCGCCGCCCACGCGCCCAGCGGCAGCGTGAACGCAATCCCCATCAGCAGCGCCAGCAGGTCGATCCAGCGCGATTGCAGCGACGGCGCCAGCGACCCCCCCGCCAGCCAGGGCGCCAACATCCAGCGCGCCAGCGGCGTGGCCACGTGCAGCGTGAACAGATAACCCGCCAAGGCCGCGGCCACCACGGCGGCGAAGCCCAGCAGGTCGTTGCGCGCCACGCTGCTCGGGGTGGCGGCCCGGACCAGGCGCGGCAGGGCCAGCGCCGAGAACACCGCCGCCAGCACCATCAGCGCGGCCATGCCGCGGTAGACCTGCGGCCAGCTCCAGCCGCTGCCGGCATTGGGATCGGTCCAGATCAGCGCCACGCCGCCGGAGACGATCATTGCCAGCCGGTAGCCCAGCACGTTCAGCGACGAACCCAGCCCGCGCTCGGCCGGAACCAGCAAGTCGGTGCGGTAGGCGTCGATGACCACGTCCTGGGAGGCCGACACGAAGGCCACCGCCACCGCCAGCAGCGCAAAGACCTGCAGGGCGCCGCTCGGCGAGATCGTCGACAGCGCCAGCAGCGCCGCGGCCAGCGCCAGCTGGGTGAGCACCAGCCAGCCGCGCCGTCGGCCCAGCGCAGGCAGCAGCTCGAAGCGGTCCATCAGCGGCGCCCACAGGAACTTGAAGGTGTAGGGCAGGCCGACCAGGCTCAGGAAGCCGATCGTCGCCACATCGAGCCCCTCGACGCTGAGCCAGGCCTGCAAGGCCTGCCCGGTCAACGCCAACGGCAGGCCGGAGGCGAACCCGAGCACGGTGATGGCCAGCAATCGATGGAAGGCGGCGATGCGCGCAGCAGGCATCGAGGGATTCTAGGCAGCGCATCCATAGAATGACCGAGGCCGCGCGTCACCGCGCAGCGCCGTCGATCGAGCCGCGACTCCCCCTGCCCGCCCCATGCCCCGCAACGCCGTCATCGGTACCGTCGTCCTGGCGCTGTTGGCCGGCCTCGGCGCGTGGCACTGGGACCTGGCGGGGGTGCGCGGCCACGCCCGCGCGCTGCTGCCCGCCGCGCCGGGTAAACCGTTCGCCAGCGCGCAGCGTCCCGCCGGCCGGACCGACCGGGCGGCGGCTGCGCTCGGCCAGTCGGCAACCCCGGCCAGGGCCGGGGCCCGCAAGTGCATGAGCGCTTCGAGCGTTAGCTACACCGACGGCGACTGCCCGCCGGGCAGCCGGGAACAGGCCCTCACCGGCGGTTCGCTGACCGTCGTCGCCGGAGCGCCGATCGCCGGCCGCGCCGGCGGTCCGGCGGCTTCGGCAGCACGCCTGCGCTCGCTCGCGCTCGAGCCCGGCGAGCCCACGCTGCGGGAGCGGCAGATGGACCGGCTCAAGTGAGGCCCCATTCCGTCCCCGTGCCCGGGGCGATCGGCGCCGGCAGCGCGTGCACCGCATGCTGAGTTCGCTCCTCGACAAGCTGCGAGCCGCCCCCGGGTGGCCACGGCGTGCCCTCGCCGCCCATTGGCGGGGCGAGCTCGGCCTGCCAATGGGCGTGGGCGTCAACTTCGCGCTGCTGTCCTTGCTGATGAGTCTGACCGTTGCCGCGCTGACGACCTGGACCGGCCTCGGAGGCAGCTGGCTGCGCAGCACCAGCGTGACCTTGCTGCTCGCCTGGCCGGCGCTGCTGGTGCTGGGGATCTGGGGTGCCACGGGCGCCTGGCGCTGCGCCACCGCGCACGTCGATCGCGGCGGCAGGCGGGCCTGGGCCCGGGCCTCGCAGCTCGTCGTCGTGCTCGGAGCGGCGGCCATGCTGGCGGTGGCGGCGACTCACTTCGTGCCCCGGATCGGAGGCTATGTCCAGCTGGCGCGGGGGATCGATCCCGGCGGCCATGTCCGGGCGTCGGTCGCGGCCGACGGGCGCCGGCTGCGGCTCGAAGGACCCCTGGGCGCCGGCGATGCCGCGCGGGTGCAGCAGCTGCTTGCGAGCGCCCCCCGGGCGTGGTTGCTGGAACTCGACATGCCGGGCGGCCGCCTGCACGAGGCACTGGAGCTGGCCGAGACGCTGCGCGCGTCGGCCTGGCTGACCCGCGTCACCGGCCGCTGCGACAACGCCTGCGCATTGGTCTTCATGGCCGGCGAGCGCCGACAGCTGATGCCGCAGGCGCAACTGGGCTTCCACCGCGCCGCAGTCGGCACGTTCTTCAACCCGGTGTTCGAGCGACTGGCCAACCGCGAGCTGGCCCGCCAGTACAGGCGCGCCGGCCTGCCGGAGATCGTCGTCACCAAGATCCTGGCCACGCCGCCGTCGCGGCTGTGGCACCCGGACCGCTACGAACTGGCCAGCCACGGTCTGCTCAGCGCGCCGGCGCGGCCGCTCGATGTCGACTTGCCGCCGCCCGAGGGTGCGCGGCCGGGTGACTACGCCGACGCGCTGAGCACCAACCCCATCTGGCACACGTTGGAGCGTCGATTCCCCGGCTCGATCGGCGCGGCGGCCGAGCGCATGGTGAGCGCGCGCGCCGCAGGCGCACCCGACGAGGCCGTGCTGGTGGCCGGGCAGCGGGTCGTCGAGGCACGGATGGCCGAACTGCTTTTCAATGCCGGCCCGGAGCTGCGCGAACAGTTCGTCGTGCTGCTGGCCGATCAGCTCGCTGCCGCGCGCCTTGCCGGCCCGGGCGCCTGCCGCGGCGTGCTTGCCGGCGACGCCCAGGCACGTCGCAGCCTGCCCGCCGAGCTGGCTGCCCGCGAGGCCGCCTGGTTGACCGACGCCGCCGTCGAGCGAGCGCGCCAGACGCCAGCCCGGGTGCCGACCGCACCCGAGCTGGCGGTCGTTCGCCACCTGTTCGGCGCCCATGCCCCCGAGCGCCTGGCCGGCCTGCGCGATCCGACCGCGGCCGAAGCGCGCGACTGCGAGCGGTCGTCGGCCCTGCTGCGCGCCATCCTGCAGCTGGGGGCGGCCGAGCGCCGGCTTGCCATCCGCTTCATCGTCGAGTAAGCGCGTGAGCGACTTCCCGCGCGGCCTGAAATACACCACGCTGTGGCTGCTGATCGGCCTGGCGCTATTTCTCGCCGTGCAGGCCTGGCAACGCGACCAGGACGCGGCGAGGTTCAGCGTCAGCGGCGGCGTGGTCGAACTGAAGCGCGCGACCGATGGCCACTACCACTGGCCGGGCACGGTCAACGGCCGGCCGATCGAGTTCCTGGTCGACACCGGCGCCACCAGCAGCGCGGTCCCGGCGGCGCTGGCGAACGCGCTCGCGCTGCCCACGCGGGGCTCGATGACCTCGCAGACCGCGGGCGGCGTCGCCAGGGGCAGCGTGGTTGTCGCCGACCTGGAGCTGCAGGGCGGGGTGCGGGTCGATCGCATGCGGCTGTCCGCGCTGCCGGCGCTGGGCTCGCCACTGCTGGGCATGGATGTGCTGGGTCGGCTTCGGCTCGAACAGCATGCCGGCGTGCTGCGCATCGACCTGGGCGGCGCCGCGCGCTGAGTGCGCGCGGATTCGCCGGCGCGGCCGAGCCAGTAGCATCGGCCGCATGCCCAAGGCCTTGCACAACGCGTTGCTGTCGCTGCGCGATCTCGCGCTCGCCGCGGGTCCTCTGGTGCTGCTCGGGCTGGCGTTGCTGGCCGCGGCCTATGCGGTGCTGCAGCCCCAGCCGCCGCGCCACGTGGTGCTGGCCACCGGCGTTGCGCAGGGCGCCTATGCCGAGTTCGGCAAGCGCTACGCCGACTGGCTGGCGCAGCACGGCATCAGCGTCGAGCTGCGGCCGACGCAGGGGGCGGCGGACAACCTCGCGCTGCTGCGCGACCGCCGCTCGGGGGTCGACCTCGCCTTCGTGCAGGGCGGCGCCGATGTCGCACGCGGGGTCGGCGAGGATCCCGACGCCGGGCTGGTGTCGCTGGGCAGCGTGTTCTACGAGCCGGTGTGGCTGTTCTACCGCGAATCGTCGGCGCAGCGGCTGGCCCGAGGCGCGACGATCTCCAGCCTGACCCAGCTCGCGGGCTGGAAGCTCAACATCGGCGCTCCCGGCAGCGGCGTGCCGCCGCTGGTGCTGCGGCTGCTGGAGGCCAACCGGATCGAGCCGGCGTCGATCGCGCTGTCGCAACAGCCGACCACGCCGGCCGTGGTCGACCTGCTCGAGGACCGCATCGATGCCATGGTGCTGGTCTCGGCGCCCGAGGCGTCGATGGTGCAGATGCTGCTGCAGACGCCGGGCATCCGCCTGCTCGACTTCGCCCAGGCCGAGGCCTATGCGCGCCGCTTCGCGTTCATGAGCCCGGTGCTGCTGCCGCGGGGCGTGGTCGACCTGGCCCGCGACCTGCCGCCCACCGACGTGCGGCTGCTCGCGCCGACCGCCACGCTGGTGGCGCACGACACGCTGCACCCGGCGCTGGTGCAGCTGTTCGTGCAGGCCGCGCAGCAGGTGCACGGCGGCGCCGGCTGGTTCCAGCGCAAGGGCGATTTCCCCAACGCGGCCAACTCCGAGCGGCCGATCGCCGCCGAGGCGCAGCGCGTCTACCGCAACGGCGTGCCGTGGCTGCAACGCTACCTGCCCTTCTGGGTGGCCAACCTGGCCGATCGCATGTGGGTGGTGCTGCTGGCGATCGCCGCGGTGCTGATCCCGCTGTCGCGGGTGGTGCCGCCGCTGTACCAGTTCCGCATCCGCTCGCGGGTGTTCCGCTGGTACGGCCAGCTGCGCGCGGTCGAGCAGGCCCAGGGCCGGCGCGGCCGCGCCGAACTGCTGGCCGAGCTCGACGAGATCGAGCGCCATGTCGACCGCGTCACGGTGCCGCTGAGCTATGCCGACGAGTTGTACGCGCTGCGCAGCCACATCCAGTGGGTGCGCCAGCGCGTGCAGGGCGGTTGAGCGCCGGCCGTCGCCAGCGTGGGGCCGTGCGCAGCCCGGACCTGGAGCCCTCAGGACGCCGGCTTGGCGGGCACCGCGCGCGGCGTTGGCCGCTCGGCCTGCCGGTAGGCAGCCTCGGCCATCGCCAACAGACGTTCGCGCGGCAGGGTGCCGACCATCGCGTAGCCGTAGCCTTCCTCGACCCAGTAGAACATCCCGAGTTCGCCCTCGCGGTGGTAGCGAAACGCGGTGTCGGTGCCGGGCTCGGGCCGGCGCAGGTAGACCGTGACCCGCTGGCCGGCGCCGTTCTGGTACATCAGCTGCGCGCTGGGGCCGGCGGCATCGGGCAGCAGGCGCCCGCCGACCAGTTCGAAGCCATGCGCGCGCAGATCGAACAGTCGCACCGGCATGTCCAGCCGCTTGGTCAGCCAGCGCGCCAGGTGCTCTTCCTGCGCGCGCTGCTCCTCGGCGGAGCCGGTCGCGACGTTGACCTCGACCGGGTGCCTGACCTCCGGGACATAGACCGCATGAGCAACCGCCGCGCGCTGCGTCCAGCCGCCGCGGCTGGCCTGCACGGCGTCCTGCCCCGGCAGCAGCCGCCAGGCCAGCCCGGCACCGATCAGGCTGCCCGTCAGAAGCAGGCCGGCGGCCATCGCCGCCCGGGCCCACGGCAGGTCCCAGCGCGAACGCCGCATCGCCGCGCTGCGCAGCGGCTCGGGCACCGGCTCGTCGAGCACCGGATCGAAGCGCGCCCGCAGCGCGTCGCGGTCGGCGGCCCACAGCCGCGCGCGCGCGGCGTCCTCCGGATGCTCGCGCAGCCAGGCGTCGACCTGGGCCCGCTCGGCCTCGCCGAGCTCGCCGTCGAGCCAGGCCGACAGCCGCTCGTCCGAAAGTTGCTGGATCGTCGTCATCGTCACACCACCCGTCGCAGCACAGGCGACGCTTCTGCCCTCGCGCGCCCGTCGAGGCCGGCGCGCAGCGCTGCCCTGGCGCGCGAAATACGCGACATCACGGTTCCGATCGGAATGCCCAGCACGTCGGCACATTCGGCGTAGCTCAGCTGCTCCAGCGTCACCAACAGCAACGGCGCGCGATGCTCGGGCGACAGCCGGCCGAGCGCGGCGGCGAGGTCAAGCCGCAGGCCGACGTCGGCGCCGGGGTCGCCGCCGAGGGCATCCTGCCGCGACGCGAGTTCCTGCGGATCGACCACCGTGAAGCGCGACTCGCGGCGGCGCTGGTCGAGGAAGGCGTTGTGCGCGATCGACAGCAGCCACAGCACCATGTCGCGGCGCTGGTCGTACTGGTGCCAGTGCGCGAGCGCACGTTCGAGCGCGGTCTGCACCAGGTCGTCGGCGACGGCGGGCTCGAACACCAGCGAGCGCGCATAGCGCCGCAGCCTCGGGATGGCGGCGATCAGCGGTTGGCGAAAGGCGTCGGGGGCGAGCACATCGGGCATACGTGGCCAGGGGGTGGATTATTCCGCCGTCCACGGCCCCGGCTTGAAATACCAGCACCCGTACCCAGGTGCACCGCCATGAACAGCCCCGCCAGCCACCAGCTCGCCTGCATCCACTGCGGCGCGATCAACCGCATCCCCGCCGCCCGCCTGGGCGACGACCCCAACTGCGGCCGCTGCCACCAGCCGCTGCTCGACGGCGCGCCGGTCGAGCTCGGCGACGCGAATTTCGACGCCGTCGTCGGCGCGACGACGCTGCCGATCGTGGTCGACTTCTGGGCCGCCTGGTGCGGCCCCTGCCGCTCGATGGCGCCGCAGTTCGAGGCCGCCGCTCGCCAGCTCAAGGGCCGCGCCCTGCTGGCCAAGGTCGACAGCGACGCCAACCCGGCATTGTCGACGCGATTCGGCATCCGCAGCATTCCGACGCTGCTGCGCCTGCAGGACGGACGCGAGCTGCGACGCCAGTCGGGTGCGCTGCCGGCGGCGCAGATCGTCGCCTTTGCCGCCTGAGGGCCCCGCGTCAGCAGGCCAGCGGATGGCCGGCGCCTCAGGCCGGGGCAAGATCGATGCCTGGCCCGGTTTCGGGCGCGACGAGGGGCTGGCGATGAAGGACGGCAATGTGTACTGGTCCAAGCGGGCGCTGGACGACGACTCGACCACCGCGGACATCCTGGCCATCGGTGACTCCTGGTTCTGGTACCCCTACCCCGGCGGCTCGCTGATCCGGCACATCGGCACCGTGGTCGCGCCGCAGGGGCACAACATCCTGGTCGTCGGCAACAACGGCGCCGAGGCCTACGACTACGTCAAGGGCAAGTACAAACGCGAGGTGCGCGAGCTGCTGCGGCTGTTCGGCAGCACCGCCAGCGCGGTGCTCATCAGTGGCGGCGGCAACGACTTCGCCGGCTTCAACGACCTGCGACCGCTGTTGCGCGATGACTGCTCGGGTGCCGCGGCTGCCGAGCAATGTTTCGTCGCCGGCGACGACGAGGGCTCGCTGGGCTGGCTGATGCAGCGCATCTTCGAAAGCTACGCGCTGCTGATCAGCCGGCTGCTGGTGGTGTTGCCGGCCACCTCGCCGGTGCTGGTGCACAGCTACGACTACGCGGTGCCCGACGGCCGTGGGGTGATGGGCGGCGCCGGCTGGCTCAAGCCCGCGCTGGTCGACGCCAAGGTGCCGCCGGCGCTTCACCAGGCCTGCATCAATCTGCTCATCGAGGCCGCCCATGGCTTGCTCGCCCAGTTGGCGGCCAGTGCCGGCGGCCGCGTCCGCCTGGTCGACTGCCGGGGCACGCTGGTGCCGACGGAGTGGGCCAACGAGCTGCATCCGACGCCGGCCGGCTTTCGCAAGCTCGCCCAGACCTGCTGGAAGCCCGAGCTGGTCCGCTTCGGGCTGGCCTGAAGGCGGGCGCGAGGCATCAGCTGCCCAGGGTGGCGCGGAAGTGGTCGAGCGTGCGCTGCCAGGCCAGGCGCGCCGCGGCTTCGTCGAAACGGGGCGTGGTGTTGTTGTTGAAGCCATGCTGCGTGCCCGGGTAGCGGTGTGCCTGGTAGGCCACGCCGGCGGCCTTGAGCGCCGCTTCGTAGGCCGGCCAGCCGGCGTTGATGCGCTCGTCGTTGTCGGCGAAGTGGATCAGCAGCCGGGCCTTGATCTGGCCCACGTTTTCGAGCGGTGGCGCACTGCCGTAGAACGGCACCGCCGCGGCCAGCTCGGGCAGCCGGGTGGCCAGCACATTGGCCACGCCACCCCCGTAGCAGAAGCCGACCACGCCGAGGCGGCCGGTCGATTCGGGCCGCTCCTTCAGCCAGCCGGCCGCGGCGACGAAGTCCTCCTGCATCTTGCGCGGGTCGAGTTGCGCGAAGAGCGCGCGCGCCTTGTCCTCGTCGCCGGGGTAGCCGCCGAGCGTGAACAGCACGTCCGGAGCGAAGGCCAGGAAGCCCTCCAGCGCCAAGCGGCGCGCGATGTCCTCGATGTGCGGGTTGAGGCCGCGGTTCTCGTGCACCACCAGCACCGCCGGCCATTTGCCGGGGCCGCCGGCCGGCCGCACCAGGTAGCCGCGCGCGCGGCCATGGCCCTGCGGCGAGGCAAACTCGAGATGCGCGGCGCGGATGCGCGCGTCGTCGGGCTTGACGAGCTGCGCCGCGGCGAACTGCGGGCTCAGCGCCGCCAGCAGCCCAGCCGCGGTGGTGCCGCGGCCGGCGAATGCCGCCGCGCGGTCGAGGAAGCCGCGACGGTCGAGCAAGCCATGCACGTACTGGTCGAACAGGCGCAGCACCTCGGGCTCGAAGTCCTTGGCGGTCAGCAGAGGTCGGGTCATCGCGTGGCTCCGATGCGTCGAAGCGCCGTTTCTACCGCAGCCCGGGCCGACCCGCCAGCGCGGTCGAACGTCGATGCTCGATCGCACGGGGTCGCCTTCCTCGCCCGTGGGGCAGGGTGTCGCGGCGTGCCGTCACGGTGCTGGGGCTGCGGTTGACAAGCCGCGCTTGCGCACCGAGCATCGCACCCCAACCGACGCCGTGGTGGCGCGGTCACATGAAAGGAGGTCTGCCATGGCCAAGGGGCAGCAGCGCAGCAACAAGGAAGCCAAGAAGCCCAAGAAGGACGCCGTGGTCGCCAAGCCCGTCTCGCCCGGCGCGGTCACGCCAACCATCGTCACTGTGGTGCCCGAGAAGAGCAAGAAGAAGAAGTGAGCGCGGCGGGCGGTGCGGCGGCGCCGGCCGAGGATCGGTGCGCCGGGCCCGCCGCACGGACCGCTGGCGCCGGCCCGCAGGTCCGGAGCGTCAGCGCCCGGCGCGCTGCCTGGCCAGCGCAATGAACCAGTCGACGCTGTCGGCGTTGGCCATCGCGTCGCGCTTGAGCAGGCCCTCGGGCGGGGCACCCATCAGCAGCTTCTTGACCGGCAGCTCCATCTTCTTGCCCGACAGCGTGCGCGGGATCGCGGCGACCTGGAACACCTCGTTGGGCACGTGTCGCGGTGACAGCGCCTGGCGCACGGCCGACTTGATGCGCGCGCGCAGCGCGTCGTCGAGCACCAGGCCCTCGCGCAGCACGACGAACAGCGGCATCCAGCTCTCGCGGCCGAGGTATTCGAGGTCGACCACCAGGCTGTCGAGCACCTCGGGCAGCGCCTCCACCGCGCGGTAGAGCTCGGCGGTGCCCATGCGCACGCCGTGGCGGTTGATGGTCGCGTCGCTGCGGCCGTAGATGATGGCGCCACCGCGCGGCGTGATCCGGATCCAGTCGCCGTGCCGCCAGACGCCGGGGTACATGTCGAAGTAGCTCTCGCGCAGGCGCCGCCCGCCGCCGGGCCGCCCCGAGGCGGGCGGGCTTCCCGCCGCGGCGACGGCCCCGGAGGCGCCAAGCGGGTCGTCATCGCCGTCGGTGTCGCCCCACAGGTACAGCGGCATCGAGGGCATCGGCTTGACGCAGACCAGCTCGCCGACCTCGTCGACCCGCGGCCGGCCCTGCTCGTCCCAGGCCTCGACCGCAGCACCGAGGCAGCGACACTGCATCTCGCCGGCCACCGTCGGCAGCGTCGGCAGCCCGCCGATGAAGGCGCCGGCGAAATCGGTGCCGCCCGAGATCGGCGTCAGCCAGATGTCACGCCCGTCGACCTTCGGGCAGCGCTGCCACACCCATTGATAACACTCGATCGCCAGCGGCGACCCGGTCGAGCCGACCGCCCGCAGCGCCGACAGGTCGGCGACCGCCATCGGCGCCACGTCGGCCTTCAGGCAGGAGGCGTAGAACGCCGCGCCGGCGCCGAAGAAGGTCACCCCCGCGGCGCCGACGAAGCGCCACAGCGTCGACCAGTCGGCCGCCTTGGCTTGCGTGCCGGCCGGGTTGCCGTCGTAGAGGCAGATGGTGGTGCCGCCCAGCAGCGCGCCGACCTGGCAGTTCCACATGATCCAGCCGGTCGA
>Ga0209797_10000601_pt1 | contig 18052 bp, 9 predicted proteins | sample DOMMetBare3Fresh_2_FD_187472 | JGI IMG/M metagenome (GOLD analysis project Ga0209797, IMG submission 187472) | Wetland sediment microbial communities from St. Louis River estuary, USA, under dissolved organic matter induced mercury methylation -... | ecosystem: Environmental > Aquatic >... | reverse complement strand
CGTCAGCGCCGCCGTCAGCGTCGTCTTGCCGTGGTCGACGTGACCAATCGTCCCGACGTTGCAGTGCGGCTTCGTTCGTTCAAACTTCTGTTTGGCCATGGGACTCTCCGTTCGTCCTCTGGTGATTATCTCTAGCTCTGGCTCAGGCGAACTTCGCCTGAATCTCGGCGGCGACCGCCGAGGGAACCTGTTCGTAGTGATCGAATTGCATCGTGAAGGTGGCGCGCCCTTGCGACATGGAGCGCAGGTTGCTGACATAGCCGAACATGTTGGCAAGCGGTACCATGGCGTTGATCACGTTGGCGTTGCCGCGCATGTCCTGGCCATGGATCTGGCCGCGTCGTGAATTGAGGTCGCCGATCACTGACCCCGTATAGTCCTCCGGGGTCACCACTTCGACCTTCATGATCGGCTCGAGCAGCACCGAGCCGCCCTTCTGCAGCGCTTCACGCAGCGCCATGCGCCCCGCGATCTCGAACGCGAGCGCCGACGAATCGACGTCGTGATAGTCGCCGTCGACCAGCGTGACCTTGAGGTCAACCACCGGGAACCCAGCCAGCACGCCGGACCCGAGAACGGATTCAAGCCCTTTCTCGACGCCGGGGACGTACTCCTTCGGGACCGACCCGCCGACGACCTCGTTCTCGAACACGAAGCCCTCGCCCGGTGGCAGCGGTTCAACCACGACCTCGATCTTCGCGTACTGTCCGGTGCCGCCGGTCTGCTTCTTGTGCAGATAGGTCACGGTCACCTTCTTGGTGATCTTCTCGCGATAGGCCACCTGCGGCGCGCCGATATTGGCTTCGACCTTGTAGGTGCGCTTGAGGATGTCGACCTTGATGTCGAGATGGAGCTCGCCCATGCCCTTGAGGATGGTCTGCCCGGACTCCTGGTCGGTGTGAACGCGGAACGAGGGGTCCTCGGCCACGAGCTTAGCCAGCGCGACGCCGAGCTTCTCCTGGTCGGCCTTCGACTTCGGCTCGATCGCGATCTCGATCACCGGATCGGGGAATTCCATCTTCTCCAGGATCACGGACTTCTGCGCGTCGCACAGCGTGTCGCCGGTACGGACCTCCTTGAGGCCCGCAAGCGCGACGATGTCGCCCGCATAGGCTTCCTTGATGTCCTCGCGATTGTTCGCGTGCATCAAAAGCATGCGGCCAATACGCTCCTTGCGATCCTTGGTGGAGTTGATCACGCCGGTGCCGCTCTCGAGGCGACCGGAGTAGATCCGGCAGAACGTGATGGTGCCGACGAACGGATCGTCCATGATCTTGAACGCAAGCATCGCCAGCGGCTCGGTGTCGGACGGGTTGCGCACGACCTCGTTGCCCTTGCTGTCGATGCCTTTAATGGGCGGCACATCGAGCGGCGACGGCAGATAGTCGACGACCGCGTCGAGCAGCGGCTGCACGCCCTTGTTCTTGAAGGCGGAGCCGGCGAGCACAGGGAAGAACGCACCGGTGATCACCGCCTTGCGGATGAGCCGCTTGAGCGTCGCCTCGTCGGGTTCCTTGCCCTCGAGGTAGCCAGTCATGGCGTCGTCATCGAGATCGACCGCGGCCTCAACCAGCTTCTCGCGATGCTCCTTGGCCAACTCGACCATGTCGGCGGGGATGTCGACGTCATGATACTTGGCGCCGAGCGTCTCCTCGTCCCACACCACGCCCTTCATGCGGACCAGGTCGACGACGCCCTTGAACTGCTGCTCGGCGCCGATCGGAAGCTGAATGGCAATCGGCTTGGCGCCGAGCCGGTCGACGATATCCTTGAGGCACTGGTAGAAGTCCGCGCCGATCTTGTCCATCTTGTTGCAGAAGACGATGCGCGGGACCTTGTACTTGTCGCCCTGACGCCAGACCGTCTCGGTCTGCGGCTCCACGCCCTGGTTGGAATCGAGCACGCAGACGGCGCCGTCGAGCACGCGCAGCGAGCGCTCCACCTCGATGGTGAAGTCGACGTGGCCGGGCGTATCGATGATGTTCAGACGATGCTTCTTGGAGTCGGGTGGCCAGAACGCCGTCGTCGCGGCTGACGTGATCGTGATGCCGCGCTCCTGCTCCTGCTCCATGAAGTCCATGGTCGCGGCGCCCTCGTGCACCTCGCCCATCTTGTGGCTCTTGCCGGTGTAATAGAGGATCCGCTCAGTCGTCGTCGTCTTCCCGGCATCGATGTGGGCCATGATGCCGAAATTGCGATAGTCCTCGATCTGGTGGCTGCGGGGCATGAGCGATGAGATCCTTGTCGAGTTGGCTGTCCGTCACCAGCGATAATGCGAGAACGCGCGGTTGGCTTCCGCCATCTTGTGCGTGTCCTCGCGCTTCTTGACGGCGCTCCCCCGGTTGTTCGACGCATCGAGCAGCTCGGCGGAGAGCCGCTCGGTCATGGTTTTTTCGTTGCGCTCGCGCGCGGCGGAAATAATCCAACGAATGCCGAGCGCCTGGCGTCGCGACATGCGCACTTCCACCGGCACCTGGTAGGTGGCGCCGCCGACGCGGCGCGAGCGCACCTCGATCGACGGCATGACGTTGTCGAGCGCCTGCTCGAACACAGTCACCGGGCTCTGCTTGGTCTTGCCCTCGATGATCTCGAAGGCGCCGTAGACGATCGTCTCGGCGACCGACTTCTTGCCTTCGTACATCACCGAATTCATGAACTTGGAAACAACGAGGTTCCCGTATTTCGGATCGGGCTGAATTTCGCGCTTCTCGGCGGAGTGACGGCGGGACATGATTTGAGCTCTGCTTTTCCTTCGTCATGGCCGGGCTTGTCCCGGCCATCCACGTCTTTCCTTTTCCATTCGCCGGCTCGCCCGGCCTCACGATAGTCGCCCTTGATCCCGGATCGCGCTCGGCTTCGCCTCGCTTGTCCGGGATGACCCTCGCTACGCTCGGGTCACTTCGGCCGCTTGGCGCCGTACTTCGAACGGCGCTGCTTGCGGTTCTTGACGCCCTGCGTATCGAGGACGCCGCGCAGAATGTGGTAGCGCACGCCCGGCAGGTCCTTCACGCGGCCACCGCGGATCATGACCACCGAGTGTTCCTGCAGGTTGTGGCCTTCGCCGGGAATGTAGCCGATGACCTCGAAGCCGTTTGTGAGGCGCACCTTCGCAACCTTGCGCAGCGCCGAATTCGGCTTCTTGGGCGTCGTCGTATAGACGCGCGTGCACACGCCCCGCTTCTGCGGCGACTGCTGCAGGGCCGGGACGGTATTGCGCGCCCGTTCCCGCACCCGCGGCTTGCGGATCAACTGGTTGATGGTCGGCATCGCTTCGCCTTCATCCTTCGTTGCCCAGCGGCCATTAAGCCACGGGACAGGGGGTTGTCCGAACGCGCAAAACGGAAGAGCGCCATCCGCTTCCCGGTGCGGAAGGGCGCTTTCCCGTTCCCAGAGAATCGCGTTGCGCTAGCCGCCGCGCGACCATCCCTTTCGTCTGACAGACGTCAGAGGCAGCGTTTGAGCGTCATCCATCGAGGCTTTAGGCAGTCCCGGGGAGCCACAAGAGACTAGTTATCTCAAAGACTTATCTGGAACCGCCGCCGTACCGACGAGGCGAAGCTCACCGCCTGCCGAAAAGTCGCGCACATGTATCGACGGACCGCGACCAAGTCAAGCTGCGGGATATCAAAACAGCGCGATAGGGCAACGACATCCGCCCTTTCCCGGCGCGCCCTGGCTGAAAAGGAGCTTCGCCGCCTCTGGCCTCAGCCCCGCTCCAAGATCGCGGCGATCGCCTTGACCTGGTTGCGGGCATAAATCGGCAGGCCGGCACTCAGGGAACGCCCGGAATTGAAGCTGCTCTTGCCGGCAAGAACCTGGGCCGGCACCAGGTTCCGCAGCACCGGCACCTGGGCATATTCCCTGCGTTTTACCAGGACGTTCGATTCCACCGCCAGCGACATCAATACGGTAACAATGGTCTTGCTCGGGTCAGCCGGATGCTGCTGGAAAATCGCGATGAGCTTGCCGAACTGCATGACCTGGTTGACGTAGAAAATGCTCTGTTCGATCGCGCCGGCCGACGGGGCATCGAGGCCGGTCAGCTTGGTGAGCCCTCGCTCGCCCACCTCCGCCGGCGAGAGCACGGTCAGCTCCCCCTCGAACTCGAGCGTGTCTGAGATCTGGCGCCCGCCCTCGCGGATCTTGTTGGCAAGCGCGATGCCGACCGGCAGCCGCCCCTCCAGCTTGTAGGTCGAGTGGAGACAGATTGTGGCCGGGCGGCCTTCGCACCAGCGACGCTGCGGATTTTGGTTGTGGACCGACTTCGCCTCCTTCGGCCGCATCACGTCGGCCGCCGCGACCACCCGGTGCTTGATCGCCGGATCGAGCTGCTGGGCGAATGGCAGGGTCGCAAGCTTGGCCAGTTCGATTGAGCCCTGCGGCTTCGCCAGGATGAAGCGCGCCTCAGCGACATACATATGAAGCTTCTCGCTGTAGCGCCGCTTCGTCCCGTCCACGATGATGTCAAGGTTGGGCTCGGTGTAGCCGGGGTAGAGGCTGAGGAACTGCTGTTGCAGCGGCTTCGACTTGGCCCACTCTTCATAGGTAATGAAGACCTCGTCCCGGGTGGCCCCAGGCTGGTCGGCGAAGACGATGGTCTTCGGCTTGAGCGCGGCGATCGGCACTGCGGTCAGCGAAGCCTGTTCCTGGACCTGGAATTCCTGGGCGTTGCCGCGCGCGGGCAGGAAAGCCAATCCCACCAGCAGGTAGAACAACGGGCGCACTTGCATCATGTGAGCTTTCAGTAGCGGGGGACGTTCCGATCGGAGCGATACCGCTGCGGATTGCGCGGATCGTCGTAACGCTGCGCCGGCGGTTGCGGCTGCTGCCAGCCAAAAAAGCCGCCCCATGGCTGCTGTTGCTGCGGCTGCTGTTGTCTCGCCGCCGGCTGTGAATCCCAGCGCCGGCCACCCCAGGGCGCCCAGGGCTCGAACGGCCCCCCATCATTGGGATTGGGTTCCTGGGCGGAGCTCACCTCTGCGCGCGAGACGAGCTGATACTGGGTGTCGCTGATCCTGCCGCTCGGGTCGCGGCGGAAGTACTCGACCAGGCTCTTGGGCGCGGTTGCCGGATCGTCGCCGGCCTCGACATCGATCTTGCGCGTCACCAGGTTGCGCCTCGCCTCCGGTGACGGCGGGCTGAGCGCCGCTTTAGGCACATGGTGCGCCCAAACAGCTTCCATGATCGGCTGGAACACCGGAATTGCAACGCTTGCCCCGGTCTGGCCGCTCCCCAGCGTGCGCCGCTTGCCATCGGCGTTGTCATAGCCGACCCACACCGCCACCGTGACGTCGTTGGTGAAGCCGACAAACCAGGCGTCGTTCTCGCCATCGGTGGTGCCGGTCTTGCCCGCCACGTAGGGCGCCAGGCTAGCAATCCCGCGGGCGGTTCCGCGCTGCAGCACGCCCTGGAGCATGGTCTTGAGCTGGTAGAACGAGACCCGGTCAGCCGAGCCGATCTGCGTCAGCGACGGGCTGTGCCGGTAAACCGGGCGCCCGCGCAGCTCGATCGATTCGATCGCGTAGGGCGCCGGCCGAGCGCCTTCGTTGGCGATCGCGGCATAGAAGGCGGCGAGGTCGATCGGCCGGACCGGCTGCGCGCCCAGCACGAATGGGTAATAGCGCACGCAGTCCTTGTAGATTTGCGCCTCGACCGCCAGCGCACAGATGCGATCGAGACTCAGGGACGGTGTCATGTCCACCCCGCCATCGAGCAGATTGACGGTTGCGAGGTTCTTCGAATTCTCCAGCGCGCGACGGAGCGTGACGATGCCGGAGGAGCCGCCGTCATAGTTCTTCGGCGTCCAATAGTCCTCGCGGCGCGCGCTGTTACCGCTGAGCGGGGGCAAGGTGATCGACTCGTCGCGCACGAAGGTATTCGGCTGCAGGCCCTTCTGCAGAGCCGCCAGATAGGTCAGCGGCTTGAGCGCGGAGCCGGGCTGGCGCTGCGACTGGCTAGCGCGATTGAGCTGGCTCAGCGGGTAGGAGAACCCGCCGGCCATCGCCAGGATCCGGCCGGTCTTGTTCTCGAGCACGACGGCGGCGCCCTGCACAGTCGGACGCACCCGCAGCTCCGCGCGCGGGCTTTTGCCCTTGGCATCGATCAGGCGGACCAGAACCACGTCGTGAAGGTTGAGGCCGCGCAGGATCGAGGCGCGGGGAACAGATAGCGGCAGAATGCGGCCATCGGCCATGCCGACCCGCAACGTCTCTCCGCCGCCCCGCGCCGACGCCTTCTCGATGATCACGGCCGCCGGCCAATGCACGTCGTAGAGCGGCAGTCTCGTCCCCTCGAGCGCCTGCTGCCAGGCCGGCTTGCCCGGCTTCTGCTCGGTCTCGATGCGGCGGATCGCATCGGCCAGGTTGGCCTCGGGCGCCTGAAACTGCACGCGGCCCTGCTCCTTTTCGTAGAGCGCGAGCCCGTCCTGCAGGGCCGTCTCCGTCGCCCGCTGCAGCGCCGGATTGATGGTCGAGCGCACTGTGTAGGAATCGGAGGTCAACCCGCCCGCCACTGCCTTGGCCTCACGTGCGAGGTAGTCGACGAAATGGAACCCGGTCTCGCGCCGCGGCCGGTCAAACGCCGCAAGGCGTGGCATGCCGGCGAGTTGCCGTGCTTCAGTCTCACCAATCGCCCCGTCCTCCTTCATCCGGCCGACCACATAGGCCAAGCGATCCTTGGCGCGCTCCGGATAGCGATCGGGGTTGAAGTAGCTCGGTCCCTTGGTCAAAGCGGCCAGCAGAGCGCCCTCGCCGACACTCAGCGACTGCACGGGCTTGCCGAAGTAGCTGCGCGCCGCCATGCCGACGCCCCAGGAGGAGCGGCCGAGATAGGTGGAATTGAGGTAGAGCTCCAGAATCTCGTCCTTGCTCAGCGTCTGCTCGATGCGCGCGGCCAGGATCATCTCGCGCATCTTGCGTTCGTAGGTGACGTCCTCGCCCACGATCAGGTTCTTCACCGTCTGCTGGGTGATGGTCGAGCCGCCCTGCGGACGCCCTGATTGCGCGAGATTGCCGATGAACGCCCGGATCAGGGCGCGCTCGTCGATCCCCTTGTGCTGGTAGAAACGCTTGTCCTCGGCGGCGACAAAGGCCCGGCGCACATGGAGGGGAATGTCGGCGAGATCCACCCAGACGCGCCGTTGGTCGGGCTCATGCACTTCGGCAAAACGTACGCCCTTGAGATCGAGCACCTCGCTCATGCCCGGCAGCCGCATGCCCTTCAGGCGGGCATGGTCGGGCAGATCGGCCAGCGTCCGGTTGTAGAACTCGATCACCTCTCCCACGTCGACCGGGGAATCGGCAACTGTCTCGTTCTTGCAGAACTGGCGATAGGAGACGTGCAGGTCCCTGATATTGATGCCCCGGAAGGCAACGTGGCCACCTGACACAGTGTCGGGATCATCCATCGCAGTTGCAATAAGATCGTCGACATTCAAGTCCTCAATGTCGAAAGCCTTGCGCATCTGCGCACAACCCCCGCGTAGCAGGCCGACAACCTGCTGGCGGTCTTGAATTGGGTCAAACTCGGTCTTGAGCTGATCCGGCGCGGTCGCAACCTGACTGAAGGCCAGCGCGGTCGCAAAAATCTTGATGAGGAGAGCATCCATCGAAACGCCGGCCTGACCTGAGAGCGACTCTTCTGTTCCACGTTCTTAACACGGCTTTTTGTCAAAACCGGCTCCCGATAGCGGCAAAAATGGTCTGCCGGTCGAAAAACCGAATTCCCAACAAAGCCTTGCCGTGCCCGCCCCCCTTGGCCACGGAACCCCATGCGGGGCTCGGGTCGTCAACTGACCTTACGCAGAAAAGGACCGCCCAGCTTAGCTGGACGGCCCTCATTTTTTCGTGAAGGCGCCGTTGCGGGCGCGTATCTACTCCGCGGCCGGCAACTGCTCCGGCTGCGGGGCCTGCGCGGCCTGCGCAGCCGCTTTGGCGGCCTCTTCCTTGGCGACGGCTTCCTTCTCGCGTTCCTCGAGAATGAGCGCGTCGCGCTTGCCGGCCACCTCGCGCACCAGGTTCATCATGGCGCCGGTTCCGGCCGGAATGAGCCGGCCGACGATGACGTTTTCCTTGAGACCCTCGAGCGTGTCGACCTTGCCGTTGACGGCCGCTTCGGTCAGCACGCGGGTGGTCTCCTGGAACGACGCCGCCGAGATGAACGAGCGGGTCTGCAGCGAGGCCTTGGTGATGCCGAGCAGCACCGGATGGGCGACCGCCGGCTTCTTGCCCTCGTCGACGGTGCGGGCGTTGATCTCATCGAGCTCGATCCTGTCGATCTGCTCGCCCTGGATCAGGTCGGTCTCGCCGGCGTCGTCGATCTCCACCTTCTGCAGCATCTGGCGCACGATCACTTCGATATGCTTGTCGTTGATCGCGACGCCCTGCAGCCGGTAGACCTCCTGGATTTCGTTGACCAGGTAGCCCGCCAGCTCCTCGACGCCTTTGATCGCCAGGATGTCGTGCGGGGCGGGATTGCCCTCGACGATGAAGTCGCCCTTCTCGATCAGGTCGCCATCCTGCAAATGGATGTGCTTGCCCTTCGGGATCAGGTACTCCCTCGGCTCCTCGTCCTTGATGGCAGGCTCGATGATCACGCGGCGCTTGTTCTTGTAGTCCTTGCCGAAGCGAATCGTGCCCGAGATCTCGGCAATGATCGCCGCCTCCTTCGGCCGGCGCGCCTCGAACAGCTCCGCCACCCGCGGCAAGCCGCCGGTGATGTCACGGGTCTTGGCACTTTCGGTCGGGATACGCGCGATGACGTCGCCCGCACTGACCTTGGAGCCGGGCTCGACCGAGATGATGGCATCGACGGCGAGCTGATAGCGCGCCTCCGCGCCGCGGCCGAGCTTGAGGATCTTGTTGTCCTTCTTGATCACGATCGCCGGCCGCAGGTCCTGCTGATTACGGCCGGAGCCGGTCCGCCAGTCGATGACCACGCGCTTGGCGATGCCGGTCGACTCGTCGAGCGTCTCCGACATCGACTGGCCTTCGACCAGGTCCTCGAAGCCGATGATGCCCTCGACCTCGGTCAGGATCGGCCGGGTATAGGGGTCCCACTCAGCAATGCGCTGACCGCGCTTGATCTGCACACCGTCCTCGATCAGCATCCGCGCGCCATATTGGATACGGTGCGTAGCGCGTTCGGTGCCATCGGGATCGAGCACGGCAACGACCATGTTGCGAACCATCGCGACATTCTGGCCGTCCGAGTTCTTCACGATGTTCTTGTTCTTGATCTTCACCTTGCCGTCGAAGTTCGACTCGACGAACGACTGCTCAGAAATCTGGGCGGCGCCGCCGATATGGAACGTGCGCATGGTCAGCTGCGTGCCGGGCTCGCCGATCGATTGCGCGGCAATGACACCGACCGCCTCACCCATGTTGACGGGCGTCCCGCGAGCCAGATCGCGGCCGTAGCACTTTCCGCACACGCCCGAGGTGGTCTCGCAGGTGAGCACGGAGCGGATACGCAGCTCCTGCACGCCGGCCGTGACGATCGCCTCGACCTGCGGTTCTTCCAGCAACGTGCCCTTCGGGACAATCACATTGTGCGACGACGGATCGCGCACATCCTCGGCCGTCGTGCGACCAAGAATTCGGATGCCGAGCGAGGCCACGACGGTGCCGGCGTCGATGATGGCGCGCACGTTGATGCCCGCCGTGGTTCCGCAATCTTCCGTCGTGATGATGCAGTCCTGTGCGACGTCGACCAGCCTGCGCGTCAGGTAGCCGGAGTTCGCCGTCTTGAGCGCGGTATCGGCGAGGCCCTTGCGGGCGCCGTGCGTCGAGTTGAAATACTCGAGCACGGAGAGACCTTCCTTGAAGTTGGAGATGATCGGGCTCTCGATGATCTCGCCCGATGGCTTCGCCATCAGGCCGCGCATGCCGGCAAGCTGGCGCATCTGCGCGGGCGAGCCGCGCGCGCCCGAATGCGCCATCATGTAGATCGAGTTGACCTGGGCGGTGTTGCCGTCCTTTCGCACCGCCGAGATCTCGCGCATCATCTCATCGGCGATCTGTTCGGTGCACTTCGACCAGGCGTCGACCACCTTGTTGTACTTCTCGCCCTGGGTGATCAGGCCGTCGTTGTACTGCTGCTCGAATTCCTTGGCGAACTCGCGCGTCTTCTCGATGATCTTCCACTTGGACGCCGGAACCACCATGTCGTCCTTGCCGAACGAGATGCCGGCCTTGAACGCGTTGTGGAAGCCGAGCGCCATGATCCGGTCGCAGAAGATCACCGTCTCCTTCTGCCCGCAGTGGCGGTAGACCTGGTCGATCATGTTGGAGATTTCCCGCTTCGTCATGAGCTTGTTCACGACGTCGAAGGGAACCTTGCTGCTCCTGGGCAGCACGTTGCCGAGCATGACGCGGCCGGCCGTGGTGTCGTACCAACGGCGCGTTTCCTCGCCTTTTTCGTCGAGACCTTCCCAGCGGTACTTGATCTTGGTGTGCAGATCGATCGCCTTGGCGTGCAGGGCGTGCTCGATCTCGGCCATGTCGCCGAACAGCCGCGGCCGCTTGACGGGGGTCGGATCGTCGCGCACCAGCGAGAGGTAGTAGAGCCCGAGCACGATGTCCTGCGACGGCACGATGATCGGCGAGCCGTTGGCCGGGTGCAGGATGTTGTTGGTCGACATCATCAGCACGCGCGCTTCGAGCTGAGCCTCGAGCGACAGCGGCACGTGCACGGCCATCTGGTCGCCGTCGAAGTCGGCATTGAAGGCCGCGCAGACCAAGGGATGCAGCTGGATCGCCTTGCCCTCGATCAGCACCGGCTCGAACGCCTGGATACCGAGGCGGTGCAGCGTCGGAGCGCGATTGAGCAGCACCGGATGCTCGCGGATCACCTCGTCCAGAATGTCCCAAACCTCCGGCTTCTCCTTCTCCACGAGCTTCTTGGCCTGCTTCACCGTGGTGGAGAGGCCCTTGGCGTCGAGCCGCGAGTAGATGAACGGCTTGAACAGCTCAAGCGCCATCTTCTTCGGCAGGCCGCACTGGTGCAGCTTGAGCTCGGGACCGACCACGATCACGGAGCGGCCGGAATAGTCGACGCGCTTGCCGAGCAGGTTCTGCCGGAAGCGGCCCTGCTTGCCCTTGAGCATGTCGGCGAGCGACTTGAGCGGCCGCTTGTTGGCGCCGGTGATGACGCGGCCACGGCGGCCGTTGTCGAACAGCGCGTCGACCGCCTCCTGCAGCATCCGCTTCTCGTTACGGATGATGATGTCGGGCGCGCGCAGCTCGATCAGCCGCTTGAGGCGGTTGTTGCGGTTGATGACGCGCCGGTAGAGGTCGTTGAGATCGGACGTGGCGAAGCGCCCGCCGTCGAGCGGAACGAGCGGCCGCAGGTCCGGCGGGATCACCGGCACCTGCTTGAGGATCATCCATTCCGGCCGGTTGCCGGACTGCTGAAACGCTTCGACGATCTTGAGCCGCTTGGCGAGCTTCTTCTTCTTGGCGTCGGAATCGGATTCCCCAATCTCGGCGCGCAGATCGCCCTGCATCTTGTTGAGGTCGAGCTCGGCGAGCATGTCGCGGATCGCTTCCGCGCCGATCTTGGCGGTGAAGCTGTCGGCCCCGAGCTCCTCCTGCGCCTTGAGATACTCATCCTCGCTCAGGAGCTGGCGCATCTCGAGCGCGGTCGTACCCGGCTCGAGCACGACGTAGTATTCGAAATAGAGAATCCGCTCGAGGTCCTTCAGCGTCATGTCGAGCAGAAGCCCGATGCGCGAGGGCAGCGACTTGAGGAACCAGATGTGGGCGACCGGCGCGGCCAGCTCGATGTGGCCCATACGCTCGCGCCGCACGCGCGAGAGCGTCACCTCGACCGAGCACTTCTCGCAGATGATGCCCTTGTACTTCATGCGCTTGTACTTGCCGCACAAGCACTCGTAGTCCTTGATCGGCCCGAAGATGCGCGCGCAGAACAGGCCGTCACGCTCGGGCTTGAAGGTGCGGTAGTTGATCGTCTCCGGCTTCTTGATCTCGCCGTACGACCAGGACAGAATCTTCTCCGGGCTCGCGATCGAAATCCGGATCTGGTCAAAGACCTGAGCCGGCACTTGCGGGCTGAAAAGGTTCATAATTTCTTGGTTCATTGTCGTCTCCGTTTGGAGTCTTGATCGGTTTCAAGCGGCGTATGGCGGACGGCGACGGTTGCCCGTCACCTTGTCCGCCACCGCAATTGGACCTCTGCCATCCGGCATTGAGACCCCTGGCTACTCGGCCGCCTCGGCCGTTCCCTCGGCACGCCCCTGCTTGGAATTGTGCAGGTCGACATTGAGGCCGAGGGACCGCATCTCCTTGACCAGCACGTTGAAGCTTTCCGGAATGCCCGCTTCGAACGTGTCGTCGCCGCGTACGATCGCCTCGTAGACCTTGGTGCGGCCGGCAACGTCGTCCGACTTCACGGTCAACATTTCCTGCAGCGTATAGGCGGCGCCGTAGGCTTCGAGCGCCCACACCTCCATTTCGCCGAAACGCTGGCCGCCGAACTGCGCCTTGCCGCCCAGCGGTTGCTGGGTGACGAGGCTGTAGGGGCCGATCGAACGCGCGTGGATCTTGTCGTCGACCAGGTGGTGCAGCTTGAGCATATAGATGTAGCCCACCGTCACTTTGCGATCGAAAGCGTCGCCCGTGCGGCCGTCGTGCAGAGTGACCTGGCCGGAGTGATCGAGCCCGGCAAGATCAAGCATCTTCTCGATGTCGGCTTCCTTGGCGCCGTCGAACACCGGTGTCGCGATCGGCACCCCGTGACGCAGATTGCCGCCCAGTTCGACCAGCTCCTGCTCGCCCAGCGACTTGATGGTCTCCTCGTCGCCGTACACCTTCTTCAGGATATCCTTGAGCGGGCGCAGGTCGCGCTTGCTGTTGTAGACATCGACCGCCTGACCGATCTTGAGCCCCAGGCCGGCGCAAGCCCAGCCCAGATGGGTCTCGAGGATCTGACCGACGTTCATCCGGCTCGGCACGCCGAGCGGGTTGAGCACGACGTCGACCGGCGTGCCGTCGGCGAGGAACGGCATGTCCTCCTGCGGCACGATCTTCGACACCACGCCCTTGTTGCCATGGCGGCCCGCCATCTTGTCGCCGGGCTGGATCTTGCGCTTCACCGCGACGAAGACCTTGACCATCTTCATCACGCCGGGCGGCAGCTCGTCACCGCGCTGCAGCTTCTCGACCTTGTCGAGGAAGCGCTGCTCGAGCCGCTTCTTGCTCTCGTCGTACTGTTTGTGGATGGCCTCGATCTCGGCCATCAGCTTGTCGTTCGGCGAGGCAAACTGCCACCACTGGGCGCGCGGATACTCTTCCAGGATCGCGCGCGTGATCTTGGAGTCCTTCTTGAATCCCTTGGGGCCCGCGATGCCCTGCCGGTTCTCCAGCATCTCGGCGAGACGCCCGTAGACGTTGCGATCGAGGATCGCCTGCTCGTCGTCACGGTCCTTGGCGAGCCGCTCGATCTCCTCGCGCTCGATGGCGAGCGCGCGCTCGTCCTTCTCGACGCCGTGGCGGTTGAACACCCGCACCTCGACGACGGTGCCCTGCACGCCGGGCGGAACCCGCAGCGAGGTGTCGCGCACGTCGGAGGCCTTCTCGCCGAAGATCGCGCGCAGGAGCTTCTCTTCCGGCGTCATCGGGCTCTCGCCCTTGGGCGTGATCTTGCCGCAGAGAATGTCGCCGGCGCGCACCTCGGCGCCAATATAGACGATACCCGCCTCGTCGAGGTTCTTGAGCGCCTCTTCCGACACGTTCGGGATGTCGCGGGTGATTTCCTCGGGCCCGAGCTTGGTGTCGCGCGCCATCACCTCGAACTCCTCGATATGGATCGAGGAGAAGACGTCGTCCTTGACGATACGCTCGGAGAGCAGGATCGAGTCCTCGAAGTTGTAGCCGTTCCACGGCATGAACGCGACCAGCACGTTGCGGCCGAGAGCGAGCTCGCCGAGCTCGGTTGACGGACCGTCCGCGATGATGTCGCCCTTCTTGACCGCGTCGCCGACCTTCACCAGCGGACGCTGGTTGATGCAGGTGTTCTGGTTCGAGCGCTGGAACTTCTGCAGCCGGTAGATGTCGACGCCCGACTTCGACGGATCGGCCTCCTCGGTCGCGCGCACCACGATGCGGGTGGCGTCGACCTGGTCGATGACGCCGGTGCGCCGTGCTCCGATGGCGGCGCCGGAGTCGCGCGCCACCACGCCTTCCATGCCGGTGCCGACGAACGGCGCCTCGGCTCGCACCAGCGGCACCGCCTGCCGCTGCATGTTGGAGCCCATCAGCGCGCGGTTGGCGTCGTCATTCTCCAGGAACGGAATCAACGCCGCCGCCACCGATACGAGCTGCTTCGGCGACACGTCCATGAAGTCGACCTTGTCGGGCGAGATCATCTCCACCTCACCGGCGTGGCGGCAGACGATCAGGTCCTCGGTGAGGCGGCCGCGGCTGTCGATCGGCGCGTTCGCCTGCGCCACCGTGTAGCGCGACTCCTCCATGGCGGAGAGATAGATCACCTCGTCCGTCACACGGCCGTCTTTAACCTTGCGATAGGGTGTCTCGACGAAGCCGTACTTGTTCACGCGCGCATAGGTCGCGAGCGAGTTGATCAGACCGATGTTCGGCCCTTCCGGCGTCTCAATCGGGCAGATGCGCCCGTAGTGGGTCAGATGCACGTCGCGCACCTCGAAGCCCGCGCGCTCGCGCGTGAGACCGCCCGGCCCCAGCGCCGAGAGCCGCCGCTTGTGCGTGATCTCGGAGAGCGGGTTGGTCTGGTCCATGAACTGCGAGAGCTGCGAGGAGCCGAAGAACTCGCGCACCGCCGCCGCTGCCGGCTTGGCGTTGATCAGGTCCTGCGGCATCACCGTATCGATATCGACCGACGACATGCGCTCCTTGATCGCGCGCTCCATGCGCAGGAGGCCGATACGATATTGGTTCTCCATCAGCTCGCCGACCGAGCGCACACGCCGGTTGCCGAGGTGGTCGATATCGTCGATCTCGCCCTTGCCGTCGCGCAGATCGACCAGCGTCTTGACCACCGCGAGGATGTCGTCCTTGCGCAGCACCCGCATGGTGTCGGGCGCATCGAGCTCTAGCCGCATGTTCATCTTCACGCGGCCGACCGCGGACAGGTCGTAGCGCTCGGAATCGAAGAACAGCGATTGGAACATCGACTGCGCGGTGTCGAGCGTCGGCGGCTCGCCCGGCCGCATCACCCGGTAGATGTCGAACAGCGCGTCCTCGCGCGTCATGTTCTTGTCGACCGAGAGCGTGTTGCGGATGTAGGCGCCGATGTTGACGTGGTCGATGTCGAGGAGCGGCAGCTCCTTGTAACCGGCCTCGTTGAGGACCTTGAGATTCTTCTCGGTGATCTCCTCGCCGGCCTCCACGAAGATTTCGCCGGTCTTGGCGTTGACCAGGTCTTCGCCGATGTAGTGGCCGATCAGCTCCTGATCGGTCATGCGCAGCGCCTTGAGACCCTTCTCGGCGAGTTGGCGAGCCGACCGCACGGTCAGCTTCTTGCCAGCCTCGAGCACGACCTTGCCGCTGTCGGCGTCGACCAGATCGTTGATCGCCTTGTAGCCGCGGAAGCGGTTGGCGTCGAACGGCACGCGCCAGCCGTCCTTCTGCCGCTTGTAGGGGATCTTGCGGTAGAAGGTGTTGAGGATTTCCTCAGCGTCCATGCCGAGCGCATAGAGCAGCGACGACACCGGAATCTTCCGGCGTCGGTCGATGCGCGCGTAGACGATGTCCTTGGCGTCGAACTCGATGTCGAGCCACGAGCCGCGATACGGAATGATGCGCGCCGCAAACAGCAGCTTGCCGGAGGAGTGCGTCTTGCCCTTGTCGTGGTCGAAGAACACGCCGGGCGAGCGGTGCATCTGGCTGACGATCACCCGCTCGGTGCCGTTGACGATGAAGGTGCCGTTGTTGGTCATGAGCGGAATGTCGCCCATGTAGACATCCTGCTCCTTGATGTCCTTGACCGAACGCGCGCCGGTTTCCTCGTCGATATCGAACACGATCAGCCGCAGCGTGACCTTGAGCGGGGCCGCGAAGGTCATGCCGCGCTGACGGCACTCGTCGACGTCGTATTTCGGCGCTTCGAACTCGTACTTGACGAATTCGAGCATCGACGTGTTGGAGAAATCGGAGATCGGGAACACCGATTTGAAAACGGCCTGCAGGCCCTCGTCGGGCCGCCCGCCCACCGGCTCCTGCACCAGGAGAAACTGGTCATAGGATGCCTTCTGAACCTCGATGAGGTTCGGCATCTCTGCGACTTCCTGGATCTTCCCGAAAAACTTACGAACGCGCTTGCGACCTGTGAATGTCTGCGCTGCCATCTCGCCTCTCTCTGTCGGACCCGTCGGGACCGGGACGACTCTCCGGAAGGCCGCAATCCATCGCGACCGTCCGGACAGGCGTCGAAGTCTCCGCTCGTTTTACGCGATTCGAACTCTTGCCGAACCAACGCTAAGAACCCGCCGCAAGGCGGATAGAGTGGTGATTTCAGACGCATGTCCGAAATCACCAAGTTTTGTTTGGCCCCAAAACAGGCCCTGCTCGGCGCGCCTGCGTCACAACGGCCGCGACCGGCCGTCGCCGCCCCGAGCCGCTCATCCCTACTTGAGCTCGATCTTGGCGCCGACCTTCTCGAGGGCGGCTTTGATCTTCTCGGCCTCGTCCTTCGGAATGCCTTCCTTGACGGCCTTGGGCGCGGCTTCGACCAGGTCCTTGGCTTCCTTGAGGCCGAGACCAGTCGCGGCACGCACTTCCTTGATCACCTCGATCTTCTTGTCGCCGATCGCGGCGAGCATGACCGTAAACTCGGTCTTCTCCTCGACCGGCGCGGCGGCAGCGCCCGGAGCGGCCGCCACGGCAACCGCAGCCGCCGCCGACACGCCCCACTTCTCTTCCAGCATCTTCGCGAGCTCCGCCGCTTCCAGCACGGTGAGGCTCGAGAGATCAGTGACGATTTTTTGCAGATCAGCCATCGTTCATGTCCTATCGGTTCGAACCAGTCGAGTTTGCGAAGGGGCTTACGCCGCCTCGCCCTTGTTGGCATAGGCCGACACCACCCGAGCGACTTTCGCCGCCGGCGCGGTGATCACCTGGGCAATCTTGGTCGCCGGCGCCTGGATGAGGCCGACGATCTTGGCCCGCAACTCGTCGAGCGACGGCAGCGCGGCAAGCGCCTTGACGCCGTTCTGGTCGAGCGCGGTCTTGCCCATCGCCCCGCCCAGGATCACGAACTTCTCGTGCGCCTTGGCGAAGTCGGTGGCGACCTTCGGCGCAGCGATCGGATCGCCCGAATAGGCGATCACGGTCGGCCCCTTGAGCAAGGGGATGACCACGGCTGCGTCGGTGCCGTCGAGAGCGATCTTGGCGAGCCGGTTCTTCGTGACCTTCACGGCCGCGCCCGCCTGCTTCATCTGCTTGCGCAGGTTCTGCATCTGGGCCACGGTGAGGCCAGAATTTTGAGCGACGACCACGACATTGGTGCCCTTGAAGACACCGTTGAGCGTCGTGACGAGCTCTTTCTTAGCCGCTCGATCCACAGCAAGCTCTTTCCGGTTTGGCGGCCGCACAAAATGCGGAACCGCCGGTTGCGACCTGCCGCCTCGCCCCGACGAGCGGGTTGGGACGACGTTTCGACGCCCTGCCGTGAGATGCGCTCACGCACACCCGAGGTTCGAACCGGTCGCGCGGACAAGCTCCCGTCAAGGAAACGTGCCCGAAATCCGTGTCGACCCATCTATGCAGGAGATTAAGCCAGCGGCCGAAGCCATTGAGGCCAAAGCCAGTGACGCCTGCAGTCTCGGACAGGACTATCCGGCTTGCGCCGGATGCTCGCGCACCGCCCCACCCAACCATAAGTCTTTGCTCTCCTTAGACTAATCCGCGAGGATGGGTTCTAAGGTTGGCCACCTTGGCTAATTGAGGGACGCGCAAAGGCGCGCCGACCAACTGCTTCGGCACGCCCTGAGGGCCAGTATCTAGTGGGTTTGAGGGACTTTGCCAAGCCCCTGCCAAAATGGTGCTTTTTTACCGATTTC
>Ga0209797_10000600_pt1 | contig 18053 bp, 20 predicted proteins | sample DOMMetBare3Fresh_2_FD_187472 | JGI IMG/M metagenome (GOLD analysis project Ga0209797, IMG submission 187472) | Wetland sediment microbial communities from St. Louis River estuary, USA, under dissolved organic matter induced mercury methylation -... | ecosystem: Environmental > Aquatic >... | reverse complement strand
ACCTCGATCTCTTCGCAGGCTTCTAAGGGAACGATTTTGCTCACGACACCTGGTCCGTTACGCCGCATGCGGTCCAGAATCAGGCGTCATCATGAGAACAAATCAAGTACAATTGCAAGCGAAAATTGCGGTTAAGGAAGTATTACGACGTCCTCAGCGCAGGATGAGCAGCATTGCGAGCAGTGCCGCGATCGCCCACAGCGCCGCCGCGGTCCAGCGGTTGCGGCGTGCTTCGGCGCGGCCGATGGCCGCGACCGTCTCGGGCGCCAGCACCAGGCCGTCGCGGGTGATGGCGTCGAGCTGTTCCACCAATTCGGCGCCGCGCGAGAGCAGTCGCGGCACCTCGCCCAGGAAGCGGCCCACTTCGAGCGCGCCCTCGGCGGCGCCTTCGAGCCGGCCGGCGGGCCCGAGATTGCGCTCGATCCATTCGCGCACCACGGGCTCGGCGGTGGTCCACATGTCGAGCTTGGGATCGAGCGAGCGCGCCACGCCCTCGACCACCACCATGGTCTTCTGCAGCAGGAGAAGCTCCGGCCGCGTGCGCATGTCGAACAGGCCGGTGACCTCGAACAGCAGCATCAACAGCTTGGCCATCGAGATGTCTTCGGCGGTGCGATTGTGGATCGGCTCGCCGATCGCGCGGATCGCCTGGGCGAAGCTTTCGACCGAGTGGTGGCGCGGCACGTAGCCGGCTTCGAAATGCACTTCGGCCGTGCGGTGATAGTTGCGGGTGATGAAGCCCAGCAGGATCTCGGCCAGGAAGCGCCGCTCCTTCGGCCCGAGCCGTCCCATGATGCCGAAGTCGACCGCGACCAGGTTGCCGGCCTCGTCGACGAACAGGTTGCCCGGGTGCATGTCGGCATGGAAGAAGCCGTCGCGCAGCGCGTGGCGCAGGAAGGTCTGGATCACCGCGCGGGCGAACTGCGGCAGGTCGAGGCCCTTGGCGGCGAGCATGGCGCGGTCGGTGAGCGGCGTGCCCTCGATCCAGTCGAGCGTCAGCACGTCGCGCGCGGTGCGCTCCCAGTCGACCGCCGGCACCCGGAAGTCGGGATCGTTCCTGGTGTTCTCGGCCATCTCCGAAAGCGCGGCCGCTTCCAGCCGCAGGTCCATCTCGAGCACGACCGAGCGGCGCAGCGTCTCGACCACCTCGACGAGGCGCAGCCGCTGCGCCTCGCTCGACAGCGCTTCGGCGCTGCGCGCCGCGAACGCCAGCGCTGCGAGATCGACCTTGAACCGCCGCTCAACGAGTGGCCGCAGCACCTTGACGGCGACCGCGCGCTCGCCATCGGCCGCCGCGATGGTGGCGCGGTGCACCTGCGCGATCGAGGCGGCGGCGACCGGCGGGCCGAACGAGGTGAAGACACTGGCGAGCGGCTTGTCGAGCGCGGCTGCGACCGCTTGCTCCGCCTCGGCCTGCGGGAACGGCGCCATCCGGTCCTGCAGCGTCTCGAGGTCGCGCGCGAGCGCGACGCCGACCACGTCCGGCCGGGTCGCCAGGAACTGGCCGAGCTTCACATAAGTAGGCCCGAGCGTGGTGAGCGCGGTCGCGAGCCGCGCCCGCGCCGCGCCGGTCGAGGGCTTCTCAATGAGGCGCGCGAGCCGCAGCGCGACGCGTGCCGGCATCGGCAGCGACTTGGCATCGATCAGGCCAAGCACGCCCTCGCGCGCGAACACGAAGCCGGCGCGGGTGAGGCGAGCGAGATGGGTGAAGGCGGCGATCACGCAGCGCTCGTTATTGCGCCCTCTCCCCCTGCGGGAGAGGGCTCAAGATAGGTGCAACGAATCTGAGCGGGGTGAGGGGGTCGCTTCGTGACGTGCTTGTTGTTTCCTTGCGAAGAGACCCCCTCACCCCACCGCGGTTGTTGAGACTCAAGCGCTGCCCTCTCCCGCAAGGGGAGAGGGCCCAGCAATTGGCGCCTGCAAGTGACCACGTTCAGCGCCCTCACAGCCGCCAGCCCGAATGCAACGCCACGATGCCGCCGGCCATGCGCTCAAAGCCGACACGGCCGAAGCCAGCCCCGCGCATCATGTCGGCGAACGCATCGGGACGCGGGAAGCGGCGGATCGATTCGACCAGATAGCGGTAGGCCTCGGCGTCACCCGTCACCGCGCGCCCCAGCGTCGGGATCACGTTGAACGAATAGAGGTCGTAGAGCGCGTCGAGGCCGGGCACGTCGACGGCGGAGAATTCAAGGCACAGAAAGCGCCCGCCGATCCGGAGCACGCGAAACGCTTCCTTCAGCGCCGCATCGATGCGCGGCACGTTGCGGATGCCGAACGCGATGGTCACGGCGTCGAACGAGCGGTCGGGGAACGGCAGCGCCTCGGCGTTGCAGTCCACGAACGTCACCACGTCGTCATAGCCCTGATCGATCGCCCGCGTGCGCCCGACCGCGAGCATGTCAGCATTGATGTCGAGCACGGTGACGCGGGTGCCGGCGCCGCCCGCCCGCGCCACCCGCAACGCGACGTCGCCGGTGCCGCCCGCGACATCGAGGAGCTTGAACGGCCGGTTGCCTTTGGGCGGGTTGACGGTGTTGGCCAGCACCTCCTTCCAGGCGCGATGGAGGCCGCCCGACATCAAGTCGTTCATCAGGTCGTAGCGCGCCGCGACGCTGTGGAACACGTCGTCGACCAGCGCCTGCTTGCCCGCAAGCGGCACCTGCCGATAGCCGAAATGGGTCTCTTCGCCGGTCATTGTCGAAAAAATCCTTGCCAAGCTGGACCATAGCGCGCGGCCGGAAGAGGCGCTATGTCTCGTCCGGAGAGCGGTTAATCATGCCCGAACTGCCCGAAGTCGAGACCGTCCGGCGCGGCTTGGCGCCCGTCATGGAGGGTGCGCGCTTTGCGCAGGTCGATGCGCGGCGCGGCGATCTGCGCTGGCCGCTGCCGAAGGATTTCGTGGCGCGGCTTGAAGGCCAGACCGTGACCGGGCTCGGCCGCCGCGCCAAATATCTGCTCGCCGATCTGTCGTCGGGCGACGTCCTCCTGATGCATCTCGGCATGTCAGGCTCGTTCCGCGTCACGCATGAGCGCGGCGAGAGCGCGCCCGGCGCCTATTATCATGAGCGCTCCAAGGCCACGACGCACGATCATGTCGTGTTTCACATGTCGAACGGCGCGCAGATCGCGTTCAACGATCCGCGCCGGTTCGGCTCGATGAAGCTCGTGCCGCGGGCGAAGCTCGATGACGAGCCGCTGTTGCGTGCGCTCGGGCCCGAGCCGCTCGGCAACGCGTTCGACGCCGCCATGCTGGCGCGCGCTTGTGCGGGCAAGAAGACCTCGCTCAAGGCCGCGCTCTCCGACCAGCGTGTGGTGGCGGGGCTGGGCAACATCTATGTGTGTGAGGCCCTGCATCGCGCGCGCCTGTCACCGAAGCGCCGCGCGTCCACCATCGCGACGCGCACGGGCGCGCCCAACGAGCGCGCGGAGCGGCTGGTCGACGCCATCAAGGCGGTGCTGCAGGACGCCATCAAGGCCGGCGGCTCGTCGCTGCGCGACCACAAGCAGACCAACGGCGAGCTTGGCCTGTTCCAGCACAACTTTCGTGTCTACGACCGCGAAGGCGAGCGCTGCCCGACGCCGGGCTGCAGCGGCACCATCAAGCGCGTCGTGCAGACCGGGCGCTCGACGTTCTTCTGCCCGGTGTGCCAGTCGTGAGGGCCCGCGTTGTCCGAGCGCCACGTTATTGCGTGATCGCCAGGCCTTCGAGCGCGAGGCCATAGGGGAGCAGATCCCGCATCTGCCGCCGCAGCTGTTCGGTGAGCAGGATGCGGGCATAGCGCCGGTTGAGCTCCGGCTGGCGCAGAATGGTGCGCGCAAGCTCCCAGGCGCGCGGCAGCAATTGCTGCTTCGGCATGACTTCGTTGACGAGGCCCATCGCCTTGGCCTCGTGCGCGCCGATGACCTGGCCGGTCAACAGGAAATAGCGTGCGCGATTGAGCCCCATGGCCATCGGGAATACCACATGGACCCCGTCGCCGGGCACGAGCCCGCCGATGAAGTGCGCGGAATCCTGGAAGCTCGCCGTCTCCGCCGCCAGTACGACGTCACACATGATTGGAAGTTCGGCATGGCGCGCCGCCGGGCCGTTGACGGCGCTGATCATCGGCACGTCGATGGCGAGCATGTTGGTCAACAAGCCATTCGATTCCCACCCCAGCTCTCCCCATTGGGCGGCGTCCATATGATGGTAAGCCTTGTTCTCCGCCGGATCGGGAACCGGCCCTGAGAATTCATCGCCCGCCCCGGTCAGGATCACGACCTTGTTCTCGCGATCGCGGCCGATGTTGAGGAATGCTTCCTCAAGCTCGGCGTGCGGCTGCCGGCTCCAGCGCAGCGGGCCATCATTGGTGTGCAGTGTCAGTTCCAATATTCCATCCTCGCGGCGCATGCGGATCATCTCGTACTTTTCCGCATAGTCTGCGAATTTGGTCCGCACCCGCTGAATGTCCATGAAGACGCTCCCTGAGACCGTGAAAGCTCCGATTTTGCCCGATGCCGGCCGGAGACGACGTTACGACTTGGCCGCCGGAGCGCGGCCGTGCGCGATCCGCAAGGCGTCGATCAATTCGCTGTCGTTGAGGTCGCCCATGCCGAGGGGGATCATTTGTCCGAACACGCTTGCTGCGGCCTTGCCGATGACCGATTGCGCGCCGATCTTTTCCGAGAAGGCAACGCCATAGTTGATATCCTTGATCCGGCCGCGGCTGGAGAACTGGATCGGGTTCTCGTGCTGCGCCAGCGACATATATTTCGCATGGCGAACGACGTGCGGGCTTCCGGTTGCGCCGGTCGCGAAACCTTCAGCTGCCGCGCGCAAATCCAGCCCCGCGGCTTCCGCGGCGAACATGGCTTCCGCCAGCGCCGCGACCTGGATCGCGCCCAAGACATTGTAGATCAGCTTGAAGGCGTTGCCGGAGCCGATCGGACCGAAATGCGTAATGCTCTTGCCGATGGCGCGCAGCACCGGCCGGACGGTTTCCAAGTCCGCCGCATCGCCGCCAACAAACACGTTCAATTGACCGGCGACCGCGACGTCGGGCCGGCCGGCGACCGGGCAATCAAGGAAGCGCGTTCCCTTCTTTTGCGCGGCGGCGGCCAGTTCGCGCACCCAGTCGTTGGACACCGTCGAGCTTTCGATCAGCACCGCGTTGGGCTTGAGTTCCGCCTCGAGCGCGCCTTGGGGCCCCGCCCATGTCGCGCGGCAGGCGGCATCGTCCGTGAGCATCGAGATCACCACATCTGCCCCGGTTGCGGCGGCGCGGGGAGTCTCGGCCACCACCGCGCCGAGCTCCGCAAGCGGGCGGGCTTTCTCGATCGTTCGATTGAACACCGTGACGGCGAACTTCGCCTTGAGCAGGTTGCGGCTCATGGCCTGCCCCATGGTGCCGGTGCCTAGAAATGCAATTTTCGTCATGCGAATGTCTCGTCCGCCGGCATCTACACAAACACCGACTCGTCATGCGCGGGCTTGACCCGCGCATCCATCGCTTTCGCATTGGCTCCCGCGAAGGGATGGATTGCCGGGTCAAGCCCGGCAACGACGAGGATGGGTGATCGTTACCACACCTTCGCTGATCGTAAGAACCGGGACGCCCTTTGACAACGCGACAATTGCGGCGCGACCTTTACATTTAGTCGTACGTATGTATTGCTTTTTGAAAGCGCCTTTCGCTCACTCCTGCAGATCGTTGTATGGGTCAAAATCCAACCGTCGCGCAGACCATCGCCGCCGCTCTGGTCCGCCACGGCGTGACATCGGTCTTCTCGCAGAGCCTCCCATCGGCCGTCATTCTCGCGCTCGAAGACCTCGGCGTTAAGCAGATCACCTATAGGACGGAAAACGCCGGAGCCGCGATGGCGGATGGTTTTGCCCGCGTGCAATCGCGCGCGGCGGTTGTCACGGCGCAGAATGGTCCGGCCGCAACGTTGCTCGTGCCCGGTCTTGCCGAGGCCCTGAAAGTCTCCGTTCCGGTCGTCGCGCTGGTGCAGGAGGTCAACCGGCCGCACGCCGACCGCAATGCATTTCAGGAGCTCGATCACTTCGCGCTCTTTTCCGGCGTCGCCAAATGGGTTCGCAAGCTGGTCGAGCCGAGCCGGGCCGCCGAGTATGTCGATCTCGCCTTTGCGATGGCGACGGGTGGGAGGCCGGGGCCGGTTGTCCTGCTGCTGCCGGCGGATCTGCTGCTCGAGCCGGCCCCGGCGGCGTCGAGCAGGCGCACGCAGTTGGGGCATTTTCCGCTTGACCGTTTCGTTCCCGAGCCGGCCCTGCTCGATCGGGCCGCCGATCTGCTGGCTAACGCGAAAAGGCCGCTTGTGGTCGCGGGCGGCGGCGTCCACTTGTCGGGCGCTTGCGCCGAGCTCGCCGAGCTCCAGCGGCAAGCGCAGGTCCCCGTGCTCACGACCGTCATGGGCAAAGGCGCCGTTGATGAAAATCATCCCTTGTCGCTCGGCGTCGCCGGTTATGCGCTCGGCCGGCTGTCGCCGGCGCGCCACTTGCGGCCGCTGATTGAACAAGCCGATGTCGTTCTACTCGTCGGCACCCGCACCAATCAGAACGGCACCGATTCCTGGACGGCCTATCCGCAGGCCGCCACCTATATTCACATCGATATCGATGCGGGCGAGATCGGCCGCAATTACGAAGCGCTGCGGCTCTTGGGCGACGCCAAGCTCGCGCTTGCCGAGCTCACGCGCAGGCTCGCCGGGCGTCGCTCGCGAATGCCCGATCTTGAACGCGCCATTGCGACGGCGCGGGCGCGGCATGCGGACGACATCCGACCGCTGCTCGGCTCCAACCAGTCCCCGGTGCGGCCCGAGCGTCTGATGGCCGACATGCAAACCGTGCTCACCAAGGATACCATCATTGTCGCCGATGCGAGTTATTCGACGCTTTGGATCGCCTGTTACCTGCGCTCGCTGGTGTCCGGGATGCGCTTCATCACGCCGCGCGGGATTGCCGGCCTCGGATGGGGTTTGCCGCTTGCGCTCGGGGCGAAAGTTGCGCGACCGGATCATCCCGTGCTTGCCGTCGTCGGCGACGGCGGTTTCGCGCATGTCTGGTCCGAGCTCGAAACGTCGCGGCGGATGAACCTGCCGGTCGTCGTTATCGTGCTCAATAACGGCGTGCTCGGATATCAGAAGGATGCCGAGGACGTTAAGTTCGGCAGGCATACCAACGCCTGCCTGTTCACGCCCGTCGATCATGCGCGGATTGCCGAGGCCTGCGGATGCCGGGGCGTGCGCATCGAGGCGCCGGGGGACTTTCTGCCGGCCTTGCGTGAAGCCCTGACGGCCAAAGTCACGACCGTCCTCGATGTCGTGACCGATTCCGAGGCCTATCCTCCGATCACGCTCTTCGACGAGAAGCTCGAAGCCGTCCGCGCCGCCCGCTGACAGGGCTCCGCGCGGCAGCGGGTCCGCTAGTGCCCCGTTTCCGAAGTTCGTGATACGTCTCAGCATGCTCTGACACGAACTTCGGACAAAGGCGCACTAGCAACTCTATGATTCTAGTGCCGCTTTTCGATTTGAAGTTCCTAACCGAGTTTGCTGCACCCGTTGTAGTAGGAACTTCAAATCGGCGGCGCTAGTGCCCTGCCGGGAGCCGATGTAGGCTTGGGCAGGTGAACGGAGCCGCCGCCAGCCTGGCGTGCGCGGGCTATTTGCGTGCCTTTGGAGACTTCAATGGACATCGTGCTCTACTACGCGCCCAATGCGTGCTCGCTCGTTCCCTACGTGACGCTCACCGAGGCGAACGCGACATTCGAGGTGCGGCCGCTCAATTTCCGCAAGGGCCAGCATATGTCGGCCGAGTACCTCAAGCTCAATCCCAGGCACAAGGTGCCGCTGCTCATGGTCGACGGAAGGCCGCTGACGGAGAACGTTGCGATTCAAAGCTGGATCGCCCGCAATTTCCCGCAGGCGAAGCTCTTGCCGGCCGATCCGTGGCAGGAGCTGCAGGCGATCTCGATTCTCGCCTGGTGCGCCTCGGGCATTCATCCGTTTCTGTCCCGGATCAACTCGCCGCCCAAGGTCTGCGACGTGCCGGGGGCAGACGCCAGCGTGCGGCGCCTCGCGAAGGAGATGCTGTTCGAGAACTACCAGGTCGCCGACGACATGCTGGCCGGGCGCGAATACTTCTTCGATCACTTCACCGCGGCGGACGCGCATTTCTTCTGGTGCCTTCGGCGCGGCACGCAATTGGATGTCGATCCGTCCGGCTTTGCGAACTGCTCCGCGCATTTCGAGCGCATGCAGCGCCGCCCGAGCGTGCAGAAGGCGCTCGCCTTCGAAAAATCCGTGCTGGAGGAATTCGCCCGGGCGGCCTAGCGTTGAGAAGAGGTGAGGGCCGGCTCTGTCATTGCAACAAAGGCGAGATCGCATGGACTCGTTTCTCGCCTTCGTCGAAAACGGCGCTTTGAGCACCTTCATCCGCGAGACGCCGTCGGTCTTCGTCTATCCGGCGATCATTACGCTTCACACTCTCGGCATGGGGTTCCTGGCCGGCGGCAGCATCGCGATCGACCTGCGTATTCTCGGTCTTGCGCCGCGGATGGCGCTCGCACCGATGGCTAAATTCTTTCCCGTGCTCTGGCTTGCCTTGGCGGTGAATGCCGTGAGCGGCATCCTGCTGTTGATCGCCTATCCGACTAAGGCGCTCACCAACCCGCTCTTCTATGCCAAGCTTGTGCTGATCGCGGTTGCGGTGGTGGTGTTGCGCCGGATCAGGACGCGGATCTTCGACGATCCGCAGGTGGATCAAACGCCGCTCGAGCGAGAGGACAGGATGCTCGCGCTTGTCTCGATCGCCTCCTGGCTTGCCGCCATCGCGGCCGGGCGGCTCCTGGCCTACACCTATCGATGGGAGCTCCTCGGCATCCCGGCGATCATGTGACGAGAGGCGTGTGATGGAACCGTGGGAGGTTTTCGTCCGCAGCACCGATCTGCACTTTTTCGTCATCCGCCATCCGTGGCTATGGCCGCTCTGCGAGACCTTGCACTATATCGGGCTGTCGCTGCTCATCGGCACCGTCGGCCTGTTCGACCTGCGCGCGCTCGGACTGGCGAAGGGCATTGCGCCTGGCGCCATCCATCGTCTGATCCCATGGGGCATTGCCGGCTTCATCGGCAATGTGCTCACCGGCATCGTCTTCTTCTTCGGCTATCCGGAGCAGTACGCCTACAACAACGCGTTCTATTTCAAGGCGGCATTCATGGGCGTCGCCGGCCTCAACATTCTGGCCTTCTACGGCACCAGCGCGTTCCGGGAGGTGAAGATGCTTCCCCCGCATGCCGACGTGCCGCTGCGGATCAAGATCATCGCCGCGACCTCGCTGTCGATGTGGATCGGGGTCCTGATCTGCGGACGCCTGCTGACGTTCTATCGTCCGCCGTTCTTTCATTGATGCGGCGTGTCGCGGCGTGGGGACCCAGGGGACCGGTATTCCAGATATTCCAATTTCTCAAAGACTGGGCTCCCGCTTCCGCGGGAGCGAACGGGAGGATAGGACGGAGACAGTTTTGGCGAAACGAAATCAGCGCGGGATTCCATCGGTGCTCGCCGCACCGGCTCAATCTCCCGGCACCAGCCGTCGCCGCACGCCCCAGCCCTTGAGCACCGCTTCGATCTCTTCGGCGACGAAAAAGCGCGCGCTGTCCTCGTCGTAATCCTGGTCGCGCAGCGCGTCATAGTCGGTGAAGACGTGCCGCACGTAGGCGACGAGCGAGAGCCATGCCACCTCCTCGGGCGCGGCCTGGCGCAGGCCGCGGCTGTCGAGCGCATGGTCGACCACCGCGCCGAACTCATGGCCGGGGATGTGTGGCGCGAGCTGGTTGAGGGCGGTCTCGATGTCGGAGCGTCGGGACACGGGTGATCCGATCGGCGTCAGCGCACCGTCGCTTCGCGCGAGAAGGCGACGCTGGAAGCGGCAAGCGCCGGGGAGGCGGTGCCCGCGAGCGGGGCAAAGACCATCAGGCTGCGCATGAGGCCATAAGAGCGCAATCGGCGCCGCATTTGAAGGCCCCATACTTCAGTCCTGGGACTGCGCACCACGCCGGCGGATCGGCATAAGTCCCTCATGAGCCATGCGTTTTTGAAGCCCGCGCGGCGCGCACCAGGCGCCAGGGCATCCTCCAATCGGCGGATTTACCGCGCCGGCATTCGATCTAAGAAGGGCGCATCCCTGATGGAGGACCCGATGCGTTACTTGACCAAGGCCTTTTCCACGACAGCGTTGCTCGCTTCGACCTTCGGTGCGCTGGCGGCGGACGCCGCGCGGCCCAGCCAGACCACTCGGGCTTGCGCGGAGCGCGACCTGCAGTTCGTCATCCTGATCGAGCGCCACGGTGAGGCGCAGGATATCGCTGGCGAGGCGCTGGCGCAGGCGTTCTTCACCATGATGCGCGCCCGCAAGGCCTGCGGGCAGGGCCGCGAGCAGGAGGCCTTCGCGCTCTACGACAGCATCAAGCTCGCCCCGGTCACGACTCAATAGCCGGCGTCACACCGCTTGCGCCCGAAGGCATTCTCCCTATAGTCCGCGCGATTTTGGCCGCTTCCGCGGCCTTTCGAGCAAGGACGCCGAATGCCCAACGACGTTAAGAAAGTCGTGCTCGCCTACTCGGGCGGGCTCGACACCTCGATCATCCTGAAATGGCTGCAGACCACCTATGGCTGCGAGGTGGTCACCTTCACGGCCGACCTCGGCCAGGGCGAGGAGCTCACCCCCGCACGCGACAAGGCGCTGCTCCTGGGGATCAAGCCGCAGAACATCTTCATCGAGGATCTGCGCGAGGAGTTCGTCCGCGACTACGTCTATCCGATGTTCCGGGCGAACGCGCTCTACGAGGGGCAATACCTGCTCGGCACCTCGATCGCGCGCCCGCTGATCGCCAAAAAGCAGATCGAGATCGCCGAAAAGGTCGGCGCCGATGCGGTCGCCCATGGCGCGACCGGCAAGGGCAACGATCAGGTGCGCTTCGAGCTCGCCTATTACGCGCTCAAGCCCGACGTGACCGTGATTGCGCCCTGGCGCGAATGGGAGTTCCGCTCGCGTGAGGCGCTGATCACGTTCGCGGAGCAGCATCAGATCCCGATCGCCAAGGACAAACGGGGCGAGGCGCCGTTCTCGGTCGACGCCAACCTGCTGCACGCCTCCTCGGAGGGCAAGGTGCTGGAGGACCCGGCGCAGGAGGTGCCGCACTACGTCTATTCGCGCACCGTCGATCCGGAGAATGCGCCCGACAAGGCGACGGTCATCACGGTCGGCTTCGAGCGTGGCGATGCCAATTCGCTCAACGGCAAGGCGCTCTCGCCGGCACAGCTCCTGGCCGCCCTCAATGAGCTCGGGCGGGCGAACGGCATCGGCCGGCTCGATCTGGTCGAGAACCGCTTCGTCGGCATGAAGTCACGCGGCATGTACGAAACGCCGGGCGGCACGATCCTCTATGCGGCGCACCGCGGCATCGAGCAGATCACGCTCGATCGCGGCGCCGGCCATCTCAAGGACGAGCTGATGCCGAAATACGCCGAGATGATCTACAACGGCTTCTGGTTCACACCCGAGCGCGAGATGCTGCAGGCCTTAATCGACAAGAGCCAGGAGTTCGTCACCGGCACGGTGACGCTCAAGCTCTACAAAGGCTCGGTCGCGGTGATCGGCCGCCAGAGCCCGTATTCGCTCTACGACCAGGATCTGGTGACGTTCGAGGAAGGCAAGGTCGCCTACGACCACCGCGACGCCGCGGGCTTCATCAAGCTCAACGCGCTGCGGCTGCGCACGCTCGCGCAGCGCCACAAGAAGATCGGGCGCGACAAGTGATCAGGCGCGCCGTGGTGGCCGCAGCGCGTCCGCGCCGAATGGCCGCGGCTCATCGGCGCCCAGCGTGTCCGGCACATTGACGTCCACATCGACGAAATACACGCAGGTCTGCGCCTGCGTGTGGCTCGTGCCTTCGAGCCAGTATCCCGGTCGCGACCGAAGATCGCCGATGCCTTCGACATAAAAGCAGCGCCATTGCGGCAGCTTCGTCTTGCTGCTGGTCGCGCCTGAAAACTGATAGGCAAACAGCACCTCGCGACCGTCAGCGGCATAGCCCAGGATCACCGGGCAGCATTCGCGCGGGAGCCCGTGATAGGAAAACGTGATCTGTCGACGCTGGCGCAGCGCCTGCCAGATCAGCCGATAGGTCGCGCTTGGCATCGGTCACCGCGCTGTCACCCCGTGTGGCACACGGCCTCGACATTGTGGCCGTCTGGATCGAGCACGAAGGCGCCATAGTAGCTCGGATGGTAATGCGCCCGCACGCCCGGTGCGCCGTTGTCCTTGCCGCCGGCCGTGAGCGCGGCGCGATGGAAGGCGTCGACGGTGGCGCGATCCTTGGCCGTGAACGCGACGTGCAACATGCCTTTGAGCGCGGTCCCGCTGCCGATCCAGAAGTCCGGTTTGCCGTCGGCCCAGAAGCCGGCACGGCCGCCGCCGCCGTCGAGCGCGCGCTCGCGAAAGATCGAATAGCCAAGCGGCGCCAGCGCCTGCAGATAGAACGCCTTCGAGCGCTCGAAGTCCGACACCGCAAAGCCCACGTGATCGATCATCATCTCCTCCTTGGTTGCCGATGGCGTGCAAGATCGCCGAGCGCGACGGCGACGCTATGGCGAGGCGCCTGCCCAGCGCCGGAACAACTTGTTCGCGGCCGCAACGATCGCGGGCTCCGGGCCCGCCAACACGGCTGGCCAGACCTCGCGCGCGACCGCAAATTCGGCATCGATCAGCGCCGCGACCGGCGCCGGCAGCGGCCCGGTGCCGAGCTCGCGCGTGATGGCCTTGCGGTTGAGCAGGTCTTGAACGATGGCCGCGACCTCGGCCGGCAAGTCGCTGTCGGCGACGAGCGTCGGAAAATGCATCGGTGCGACCGCCGCGCCGGGATGCAGCCGCAGCCAGCGCAACGCCATGGCCGGGCGCAGCGCATAGAACAGCTTTTTCAGCTCGACCGCGCGATGGTCCGCGAAGTAGGTGCGCCGCTGGCGCTCGCCGAGATGCAGATAATGTCTTGCGATTGCGGCCGGCCGTGCCGCCACTTTGGCCAGCGCCAAAGCCTCGTCGCGAAACTGCGGATCGCCCGCGTAGGCATAGGGCGACGTGAGCCACTCGATCACGACCGCATTGCCCTTGAGCAGCAGCCGCAACGCCTTGCCGAGGTCCCAGCCGTTGACGTCGAGCGCGCCGTCGAGCGGGAACTCGATCACGTCGCGGGGTGGGTAGAGCGCGAGGTAATCCTCGCGCCGGCGCACATAGATGAAGCGGCAATCGTAGTCGGAGTCGGGCGAGGGGAAACCCCAGGCGCGGCTGCCGCTCTCGATCGCGAGCAGCACCACGGCATGATGGTCGCGAACGACCGCCGCAAGCCGCGCGTCGATTGCGGCAACGACGGCGGGGTCGAAATCGGGGGCCAATGTCCGCAATGCGGACTATACCTTCCGCTCGACCATCTTCTGCTTGATCTCGGCGATCGCCTTGGCCGGATTGAGGTGCTTCGGGCAGGCGTTGGCGCAGTTCATGATGGTGTGGCAGCGGTAGAGCCGGAACGGGTCCTCGAGATTGTCGAGCCGCTCGCCGGTCGCCTCGTCGCGGCTGTCGACGATCCAGCGCTGCGCCTGCAACAGCGCGGCGGGCCCGAGGAAGCGCTCGCTGTTCCACCAGTAGCTCGGGCACGACGTCGAGCAGCAGGCGCACAGGATGCACTCGTAGAGCCCGTCGAGCTTGGTGCGGTCACCGTGGCTCTGGCGCCATTCCTTCTCGGGCGTCGGTGAGGAGGTGTGCAGCCAGGGCTCGATCGAGGCATATTGGGCGTAGAAATTGGTGAGGTCGGGCACGAGGTCCTTCACCACCGGCTGGTGCGGCAACGGGTAGACCTTCACGGTGCCGCCGATGTCGGCCATGTCCTTGGTGCAGGCGAGCGTGTTGCGGCCGTCGATGTTCATGGCGCAGGAGCCGCACACGCCTTCGCGGCAGGAGCGGCGGAAGGTCAGCGTCGGGTCGATGTTGTTCTTGATCCAGATCAGCGCGTCGAGAACCATCGGGCCGCAGTCGCCGGTGTCGACATAGTAGGTGTCGACGCGCGGGTTGTGGCCGTCCTCCGGGTTGAAGCGATAGATGCGATATTCACGCACCTCGCGCGCGGCCGACGGGCGCGCCCAGGTCTTGCCTTCGGTGAGCCGGGAGTTCTTGGGGAGGTTGAATTGGACCATAGTCGCTGCGCGCCTCTGGAAACGATGGATGCGGGTGAAGCCCGCGTATGACCCTAGTACACCCGCGCCTTTGGCTCGATGTAGGAGACTTCGTTGGTGAGCGTGTAGGTGTGCACTGGCCGGTAGTCGATGGTCACCTTGCCGTTGCGGTCGAGCCAGGTGAGCGTGTGCTTCATCCAGGTCTTGTCGTCGCGCTCGGGGTGGTCTTCGCGCGCGTGCGCGCCGCGGCTTTCGGTGCGGTTGGCGGCGGCGTGCATGGTCACGACCGCCTGCGCGATCAGGTTGTCGAACTCGAGTGTCTCGATCAGGTCCGAGTTCCAGATCAGCGAGCGGTCGGTCACCTTGATGTCGGGCACGCCGCCGAGCACCTCGTCGATCAGCTTGATGCCTTCCTGCAGCACCTGGCCGGTGCGGAACACCGCGCAGTTGCTCTGCATCACCTTCTGCATCTTGATCCGCATCTGGGCGGTTCCGGTCGAGCCCGAGGCGTTGCGGAACTTGTCGAGGCGCGACAGCGAGAGATCGGCCGAATCCTTCGGCAGATCGGGATGCTTGTCGTTCGGCGTGAGAATCTCGGCGCAGCGCATCGCGGCGGCGCGGCCGAACACCACGAGGTCGATCAGCGAGTTGGAGCCGAGCCGGTTGGCGCCGTGCACCGACACGCAGGCGGCTTCGCCGAGCGCCATCAGGCCGGGCACGACGCAATCGTCGTTGCCGCCCTTCTTGGTGAGCGCCTCGCCGTGATAGTTGGTGGCGATGCCGCCCATGTTGTAGTGCACGGTCGGCACGATCGGCACCGGCTCGCGGCTCAAGTCGACGCCCGCGAAGATGCGCGCCGATTCCGAGATGCCAGGGAGCCGTTCCGCCAGCACCGCCGGATCGAGATGGTCGAGGTGCAGGTGGATGTGGTCCTTGAGCTTGCCGCAGCCGCGGCCCTCGCGGATCTCGATGGTCATGGCGCGCGAGACGACGTCGCGCGAGGCGAGGTCCTTGGCGGAGGGCGCGTAGCGCTCCATGAAGCGCTCGCCTTCGCCGTTGACCAGATAGGCGCCTTCGCCGCGCGCGCCTTCGGTGATCAGGCAGCCGGCGCCATAGATGCCGGTCGGATGGAACTGCACGAACTCCATGTCCTGCAGCGGCAGGCCGGCGCGCAGCATCATGGCGTTGCCGTCGCCCGTGCAGGTGTGCGCCGAGGTGCAGGAGAAGTAGGCGCGCCCGTAGCCGCCGGTGGCCAGGATGGTCATGTGGGCGCGGAAGCGGTGCAGCGTGCCGTCGTCGAGCTTGAGCGCGATCACGCCGCGGCAGCGGCCGTCCTCGTCCATGATCAGGTCGATGGCGAAGAACTCGATATAGAACTCCGCCGAATGGCGCAGCGCCTGGCCGTACATGGTGTGCAGCATGGCGTGGCCGGTGCGGTCGGCGGCCGCGCAGGTGCGCTGCGCGGTGCCCTTGCCGAAATGCGTGGTCATGCCGCCGAACGGGCGCTGGTAGATCTTGCCGTCCTCGCGGCGCGAGAACGGCAGGCCCCAGTGCTCGAGCTCGTAGACCGCGGCCGGCGCGTTGCGGCACATGTACTCGATCGTGTCCTGGTCGCCGAGCCAGTCGGCGCCCTTGACGGTGTCGTACATGTGCCAGCGCCAGTCGTCCTCGCCCATATTGCCGAGCGAGGCCGCGATGCCGCCTTGCGCCGCCACGGTGTGCGAGCGCGTCGGGAACACCTTGGTGATGCAGGCGGTCTTGAGGCCAGCCTCGCTGCAGCCCACGACCGCGCGCAGGCCCGATCCGCCGGCGCCGACCACGACCACGTCATAGGTGTGGTCCTCGATCGGATAGGCGGGGCCCCTGACCGCCGGTGCGCTGCCGTTTGATCCGTTGCCCGCCATGCGCTCAGACTCCGAAGGACAGCTTGAAGATCGCGTAGGCGCTGGCGAGCGCGACTGCGATGGCAAAGAAGGTGTTGAGCATGATGAGCGCGAGCTTCGCGACCTCGTCGTGCACGTAGTCCTCGATGATGACCTGCATGCCGATGCGCATGTGATAGGTGACCGAGCCGATGAACAAGAGGATGACGATCGCGACCAGCGGCGAGCCCAGGATCTGCTGGGCGGCGGCGTGATTGCGGCCGAGCAGCGACACCACGATCAGCACGAACGCGATCGTGAGCGGCACGTTGGCGACCGCAGTCAGGCGCTGGCGCCAGAAATGCTCGGTGCCGGATTTGGCCGAGCCGAGGCCGCGCACGCGCGCGAGCGGAGTGCGGTGCTCGGTCATTGGGCGCCTCCAATCGACAGATAGCCGACCACCCACAGCAGGACGGTGAGCCCGATCGATCCGACCGCCGTCGCCAGCGACAGCCACTCGCGCTCGCTCTGGCTGAAGCCGCGGCCGGTATCCCAGATCAGGTGGCGGATACCGCCCAGCATGTGATGCGTCAGCGCCCAGGTGTAGCCGAACAGGATCAGCTGCCCGATCCATGAATTGATGAAGCCGCCGAAGGTGGCGTAGGCGTTCGGGCCCGACGCCGTCGCGATCAGCCACCACGCCATCAGCAAGGTGCCGACATAAAGGCCCGCGCCGGTGATGCGATGAAGAATCGACATCAGCATCGGCAGCGGCCAGCGGTAGATCTGCAGGTGCGGCGACAGCGGCCGCGCGGGGGCCTTGCTACCGGCCATTGTCTTCCTCCCGACTCCCACGCTTTCGCGCGAGCCTACAGGGGTACCCATCGAAAAGCTCCCAATCCGCCGTAGTCGGCTGTGGATTATCGGCTCTTGGTGCTTCGCGGCTCACGAAGTAAGATGTGAAAGTACTAAGCACAATCAGCATTTCGCGTAACCTGCCTTCGTAAGCGGCGAAGGGTTGGACCGATGCATTTCGATCTCGTCGATCTCAATCTGTTCCGCCATATCGCGGAGGCCGGAAGCATCACGCACGGCGCCGAACGCGCCCATCTGGCGCTTGCAGCCGCCTCCACCCGGGTCCGCAACATGGAGCAGGCGCTCGGCGCCGCGCTGCTGGTGCGCGGGCGCCAGGGGGTCACGCCGACCCAGGCCGGCCGCACGCTGCTGCAACACGCGCGGGCGATCCTGCGCCAGGCCGAAAGCCTGCGCGAGGATCTCGGCGCCTATGCGGGCGGCGCGGCCGGTCAGATCAGGGTACTGTCCAACACCAACGCGCTCACCGAGTTCCTGCCGGAGGCGCTGAGCTCGTTCCTGGCCGCCCATCCCAACGTCAGCGTCGACCTGCAGGAACGCCTGAGCGACGAGATCGTGGGGCTGATCGCCGAAGGTACCGCCGATGTCGGCATCGTGGCCGGCACGGTCGACATGAGCGCGCTCGAGACCTATCCGTTCCGCCGCGACCGCTTCGTGCTGGTGGTCGCGCGCGAGCATGCGCTGGCGAAGCGCACCAAGATCCCGTTCGCGCAGGTGCTCGACTACGATTTTGTCGGGCTCGACCGGGCGAGCGCGCTGCAGCGCTTCCTGGCCGAGAAGGCGGCCCCGATCGGGCGGCCGCTGCGGCTGCGTGTGCAGCTGCGCAGTTTCGACGCGGTGTGCCGGCTGGTCGAGTGCAACGTCGGCATCGGCATCGTACCGGAGACGACCGCTCACCGGGTGGCGCGCACGATGGCGATCGCGGTGGTCGCGCTCAGTGACCCGTGGGCGGTGCGCGAGCTCACCATCTGCATCCGCAGGCTGCAAGACTTGCCGCCCTACGCGCGCCAGCTGGTCGAGCATTTGCGCGCGGGCGCGTCGGCGTAATACGATTTTCGGTCGATCGTTGCTCAGATGACAGCGGAGCGAAGCTC